>Ga0126381_100000029_pt1 | contig 189888 bp, 139 predicted proteins | sample PanSoiMetPlot_28_FD_96465 | JGI IMG/M metagenome (GOLD analysis project Ga0126381, IMG submission 96465) | Tropical forest soil microbial communities from Panama - MetaG Plot_28 | ecosystem: Environmental > Terrestrial > Soil > Tropical forest > Bulk soil | place: Panama | collected 2016-02-17
GCGCTACAACGTTCTGCTGCGCGACGACAAGACTTATCCGTATATCAAGCTGACGAATGAAGCTTATCCGCGCGTCTATGTGACGCGTCGATTGAAGAAGGACGGGAGCACTTATTACGGCCCGTATTTTCCGGCGAACCTGGCGCACCGGCTTGTGCATTTTATTCACCGGCATTTTCAGGTGCCTTCGTGTAAGGTCGATCTGACGCGAACGCATCCCAAGCCGTGCCTGCAGTACCACATTCATCGCTGTCTGGGGCCATGCGTGGCAGGTCTGACGACGCCGGAGATCTATGCGCAGGAGGCGCGGCAGGTCCGAATGTTTCTGGAAGGCCGGCACGGCGCGCTTGCGGCGGAGTTGCGGGGACGGATTGCCGAAGCGTCCGATGAGATGCGATTCGAGGAGGCGGCGTCCCTTCGCGATTTGCTGACCACGGTCGAAGAAATGGACGAGCGCCAGAAGATGGCATCGGTTTCGAAAGACGACGTCGATATCTTCGGCTACTACGCCGAGCCTCCGCTCGTGGCGGTGAACTTGTTTCATTTGCGGCGGGGACAGATCGTCGACCGCCGGGAATTCTTCTGGGAAGACCAGGACGAGTTCAATCCGGCGGAGTTCTTTTCGTCATTGCTGTTGCAGATCTATCTTGATCAGGATTACGTGCCGAGCGTGATCCATGTGCCGCTGGATTTCGAAGACAGCGTGGTGATGGAAGACCTCCTGTCCGAGAAGAAGAACCGCAAGGTCGAGATTCATACTCCACAGCGGGGGCAGAAGCGGGCGATGCTCAACCTCGCGCAGACGAATGCGAAGCATAGCTTCGATGCGCGGTTCCGCGTATTGAGGCCTTCCTCGGCCGCGATTCAGGAAGCGTTGCAGGACGCGCTGGGTTTGCCGGAGCCGCCGAAACGCATCGAGTGTTTTGACATCTCGCACGTGCAAGGGACCGACAAGGTGGCGAGCATGGTGGTTTGGGAGGACGGGCGGATGAAGAAAGCGGATTACCGCAAGTTCATCATCCGGACCGTGGAGGGGAACGACGATTTCGCCAGTATGCACGAGGTGGTAACGCGGCGATATGGACGGGTTCAGCGCGAGGGCGGGACGATGCCGGGGCTGGTGCTGATCGATGGCGGGCTCGGACAGCTTCATGCCGCGGCGGACGCGCTCGAGGCGCTGGGGATTATCAATCAACCGGTGGCATCGATCGCAAAGCGCGAAGAGATCATCTACGTGCTCGGACAGGAGAATGAACCGATCGCGCTGGACCGGTTCTCGCCCATTCTGCATCTCGTCCAGACGATCCGCGACGAAGCTCATCGCTTCGCGGTGACATTCCACCGCACTCGTCGCAATGCGAGGACGCTGACATCCGAACTGGATCAGATTCCGGGCATCGGGGAGATCACGGTGCGAAAGCTGCTGAAAGAGTTCGGGAGTTCGGCCCTGGTGCGGCAGGCAAGCGAGACCGAACTGGCCGAGCGAGTGGGCCGTGCCGCAGCGCGTAAGATTCGCAACTATTACGACGGAGCGCAGACGGAGCCCGTGCTGAAATAGGGGCGATGGCCCAATCCCTCGTTGCGCCCGCAAAGGCTACGATCAGTCCGCTTGCCGGCAAACCGGCGCCCGCTGATATCCTGATCGACCCCGCAAAGCTCGAGAGCGAGTACTTCAACAACAAACCCGATCCGACGGACGCCAGGCAAGTCGTTTCGTTCGGCACGAGCGGACATCGCGGCACTCCCGGGGATCATACTTTCACGGAAGCGCATATCCTGGCGATCACGCAGGCGATATGCGAATACCGCGCGCAAAAGGGCACGAGCGGTCCGTTATTCCTGGGGAAGGACACCCATGCGCTTTCGGGACCAGCGCAGCGCACAGCGCTCGAAGTGCTTTCCGCGAATGGGGTCGACTCCGTAATTCAGGAGGGCGATGGATTCACTCCCACGCCCGCGATCTCGCACGCGATTCTCACGCACAACCGTGCGGGAAATCAGGGTGTGGCGGACGGGATCGTCATCACGCCGTCACACAATCCTCCGGCGGATGGTGGGTTCAAGTACAACCCGCCGGACGGAGGACCGGCAGACACTGAAATCACCGGCTGGATTCAAAGGCGCGCGAACGAACTGCTGAAAGGCGGCAACCGCGAGGTGAAGCGGGTAAGCGCTGTCTCGGCCCACCAGAGGAATTACGTTCGCGCATACGTTGACGATCTCGCGGATGTGATCGACATGGATGCGATCCGCGGCGCCGGGTTGAAGATCGGGGTCGATCCTCTCGGAGGCGCTTCAGTAGCGTACTGGGAGCCTTGCGCCGAGAAGTACGGACTGAAATTGGACGTGGTGAACAAGAGGGTGGATCCGAGATTCGCGTTCATGCCGGTAGACCACGACGGAAAGATCCGGATGGATTGTTCCAGCCCGTATGCGATGGCCGGTCTTGTGGCGCTTCGCAACGATTTCGATATTGCGTGGGGTAACGATCCTGATTCAGACCGGCACGGCATCGTAACCAAATCCGCGGGGCTGATGAATCCGAATCACTACCTTGCAGTGGCGATCGAATACCTGATCGGCCACCGGGCGGGATGGGCCGAACGCGCGGTGGTCGGGAAGACGCTGGTAAGCAGCAGCGTGATCGACAGAGTTGTTCATGGCCTGAAGCGGACGCTGTGGGAAGTACCGGTAGGATTCAAGTGGTTTGCGCCAGGGCTGTTCGATGGTTCCTGCTGCTTCGGCGGCGAAGAGAGCGCGGGCGCGAGTTTCCTGAGGCGTGATGGTTCGGTGTGGACGACCGATAAAGATGGTCTGATTCTCGGATTGCTGGCCGCGGAGATCACGGCTGTGACCGGAAAAGATCCCGGAGAGCAATACCGCCGGTTGATCCGCGAGCATGGCGAGTTCTGGTACACGCGAATCGACGTTCGGTCGACGCCGGAGCAGAAGGCCGCGTTCGCAAAACTGAACGCATCGACGGTCCGGGCGGCGACCCTTGCAGGCGATGCGATTACGACAACGCTCACGAACGCGCCGGGAAACAACGCCCCGATCGGCGGCGTGAAAGTGATTACCGCATCCGGGTGGTTCGCGGCGCGTCCGTCCGGGACGGAGAACCTTTATAAGCTATATGCGGAGAGTAACAAGAGCCAGGAGCATCTGAACGAAATTCTGGGACAGGCTCAGGAGATCGTAACCCAGGCCTTGCGAGGGTGAACATGCGGACATCAAGAAGAGAATTGCTGATCGGCGCGGCGGCTGTTGGCGCGGCGAAGGCGTTGGCGCAGCCCGCAAACAAAACCATGATGGGCGTTCCGTTCGAGGGGCGCGAAACGGTGCGGATGGGCCTGATCGGCGCGGGCGGGCGCGGCGGCGGCATGATCAAGGAGTTTCTCGCGTGCGAAAACCTGCGCGTTACGGCCATCTGCGACATCAATCCGGAGCATGCGCAGAAGGCCGCAGCGGCAGTGACGCAGCGAGGTCAGAACGCTCCCGCGCTCTACACGAACGGCGACCACGATTTTGAAAATCTCGTCAAGCGGGACGACATCGACTTCGTGTATTGTCCGGTGCCGTGGCCAGTGCATACGCCGGCGGCCGTCGCCGCGATGGAGCACGGCAAACATGCGCTTGTGGAAGTGCCAGTCGGGCTCACGATCGACGATTGCTGGAAGCTGGTCGACACGTCGGAGCGCACGCGGCGGCACTGCATCATGTGCGAGAACTGCTGCTATGGATACAACGAGCTGATGGTGCTGAATATGGTGCGGGCCGGGCTTTTCGGCGACCTGTATCACGGCGAGGGCGCGTACCTGCACGATCTGCGGGGCGTGTTGCACGATCAGGGCGAAGGGCTTTGGCGCCGCAAGCCGCATACGGAGCGAAACGGAAATTTCTACCCGACGCATGGGCTCGGTCCTGTTGCGAATTACATGGGGATTCAGCGCGGAGACCGTTTCGAGTACATGGTCTCCATGAGTTCTCTCGAGCGCGGTCTCGACGCGTGGCGCGAGCAGCATACTCCGAAGGACAGTCCGGAGTGGAAAGAGAAGTACATCGCGGGCGATATGAACACGTCGCTGATCCGGACGGCGAAGGGGCGCACGATTGTACTGAAGCATGATGTGGTCAATCCTCGGCCTTACAGCCGGATCAACATGATCGCGGGCTCGAAAGGGCTGTTCGAGGATTATCCGCCGCGGATTTATTTCGATGGCGCGCCGAAGGAAGAGTACACGTCGCTCGATCCGTATAAGGCGGAGTACGAGCATCCGTTCTGGCGTCAGCAGGGCGAAACGGCGCGGAAACTGGGCAGCCACGGCGGAATGGATTTCGTGATGGTCTACCGGCTCGTGGAGGCGATGCGAAAGGGCCTCGTGCCGGATATGGATGTTTACGACGCGGCTGCGTGGAGCGCTCCAGGACCACTGAGCGAAGCCTCGGTGGCAAAAGGCAGCGCGCCGGTCGATTTTCCGGACTTTACGCGTGGCCTCTGGAAGAACGAACGTCCGACCATGATCTGAAAACGGCGTCGGCCTCGCGGATATACTCAGCAGTATATCCATGAGTTCCACGTTGAATCGTTTCAGCTCTCGAATTACGCAGCCTCCCGCTCAGGGCGCCTCGCAGGCGATGCTCTACGCCACGGGGCTCACCGAAGCGGATATGCAGAAGGCGCAGGTGGGCATCGCCAGCGTTTGGTACGAGGGAAATCCTTGTAATCAACATCTGCTCGCACTCTCGGAAAAAGTCAAAGAGGGCGTGAAGGACGCGGGCATGGTTGCGATGCGATTCAACACGGTCGGCGTGAGCGACGGCATTTCGATGGGTACCGAGGGCATGAGCTTCTCGCTGCAGTCGCGCGATCTGATCGCCGATTCCATCGAGACGGTCATGAGCGCGCAATGGTACGACGGCCTGATCACGATTCCCGGCTGCGACAAGAACATGCCGGGCTGCATGATCGCGATGGGGCGACTGAATCGTCCGGCGATCATGATCTACGGCGGCACAATCCGCGCCGGACATTACGACGGCGAAAAGCTGGACATCGTCTCGGCGTTTCAGAGCTACGGTGAATTCATCGCCGGTAAAATCGACGACAACAAGCGGCAGTGCATCGTGCGGCATGCGTGTCCGCGCGAGGGCGCATGCGGCGGCATGTACACGGCGAATACGATGGCCTCGGCCATCGAGGCCATGGGAATGTCGCTGCCTTACAGCGCTTCGACTCCCGCGGAAGAAGGGCAGAAATACACCGAATGCGTACGGGCCGGCGAGGCGATGCGGGAACTTCTAGCGCTCGATTTGAAGCCGCGCGACATCATGACTCGCCAGGCGTTCGAGAACGCCATGGTGGTTTTGACGGCGCTGGGCGGTTCTACGAACGCGGTGCTGCACCTGATCGCGATCGCGCGCGCCGTGGGAGTGCCGCTGGAGTTGGACGATTTCCAGAAAGTCAGCAATAAGACCCCGCTGCTCGCCGATTTCAAGCCGAGCGGTCAGTACGTGATGGAAGACCTGCATCAGGTGGGCGGGATTCCGGCCGTGATGAAGATGCTGCTCGAGGCGGGGATGATCGATGGCGACTGCATGACCGTTACGGGCAAAACCGTGCGCGAAAACCTGAAGGATGTGCCGGGACTCACGCCGGGACAGCCCGTGGTGCACGCGCTCAACAAGCCGATCAAGGAGACCGGACACATCAGGATTCTTCGTGGCAACCTCGCGCCGGAAGGCGCGGTGGCGAAGATCACGGGTAAGGAAGGTTTGCGCTTCTCCGGACCGGCACGCGTTTACGATTGCGAAGAAGAGATCCTCCACGCGCTCGAACGCAAGGAGATCGGGAAAGGCGATGTGGTGGTGATCCGGTATGAAGGGCCGAAGGGCGGTCCGGGCATGCCGGAGATGCTGACGCCGACTTCCGCGATCATGGGCGCGGGGCTTGGGAAGGATGTCGCGCTGCTGACCGACGGAAGATTCTCGGGCGGTTCGCACGGCTTCATCGTGGGCCATGTGACGCCGGAAGCGCAGGTGGGCGGGCCCATTGCGCTGGTGAAGAACGGCGATATCGTCACGATCGACGCCGAGAAGAACGAAATTTCGGTGGCGATTTCCGATCAGGAGATGGCGGCGCGGAAGAAGGCTTGGGTTGCCCCTCCTTTCAAGGCTGCGCGGGGAACGCTGGCCAAGTACATCCGGTTGGTGAAAAGCGCGAGCGAAGGCTGCGTAACGGACGAATAGCTCCGACATCTGCCATACTGATCGCAAGTGAGACCGCGTTTCACGGCACGGCTGCTGGCGCTTCTGCTCGCTTTATCGGCGATTGGCGCCGCAGCCCCCATCGCATTTGCCGTTTGCGTTACGCCGAAAACTGCCATCTCAGCCCATCGGCCCGCGCGGCGCGCGCCGCGTCGCTTGGCGACGCATTCCGAGTACCCAGCCTTGCCACGCGAACAGCGCACGATAGCGTGGGCTCGTGACTCGTCTCGCCCCACGCTCGTTCCGTTTCGTTCGCTCTTTCAACGCCCTCCGCCAAACTCCTCATCCTTTCGCGCATAGAGCTACGTGTAGACCCGGCTGTCTTGCTCATTGAGGAGTGTATTGTGCGGCAACTTTTGCGTTCCCTGTCCGCGTATTTTGATCGTGACGGATCCGCAATCCGGCGGATCAATACCATGCGCTCGGATCTCGCGCGCCTGACCGATGACCAACTCCGCGATGTCGCCGTGCGGACCGAAGATCTACTGCAGCTCATGGCGGCTGCGGCTGTCGCCGCCTCGCGGGTTCTGGGCCAGGACATGTACGACGTGCAACTTCGCGGCGCGCTGGCCCTCGCCCGCGGCAACATCGCGGAGATGCAGACGGGCGAGGGCAAAACGCTCGCCGCTGTGCCGGCGGTCACGTGGCTTGCGAGAACACGCAAGGGCGTCCACGTCATGACGGTCAACGACTATCTCGCAGCGCGCGACGCGCGGTGGATGGGGGACATCTACCGGTTGCTCGGCCTCTCCGTCGGCTATGTGCAACAGAGCATGACGCCAGCCGAGCGCCGTGCCAATTACGGCTGCGATATCACGTATGCGACCGCCAACGAGATCGGCTTCGACGTCCTGCGCGATCGCCTGGCGCTGCGTCCGGATGAACAGGTGCATCGCGCCTTCTTCGCGGCTGTCATCGACGAAGTCGATTCCATTTTGATCGATGAAGCGCGCATTCCGCTGGTCATCGCCGGCGGCGATACGGAAGGCGCCGCTCTCGCGCATGTAGCCGATCAAGTCGTGCGGCGCTTTATCCCCGGCCTGCAATACACAGTGGACGCGGGCGCCCACAATGCCGCGCTTACAGACGCCGGGATTCGCGAGGTGGAACGCGCGTTTAGCTGCGCCAATCTTTTCGAAGAAGAGAACCTTCGACTTCACACCGCTGTGCAGGACGCCCTCGAAGCCCATGCCCTCCTACGCCGCGACGTGAATTACCTGGTGAAAGGCGCGGCCATCGAGATGGTGGACGAATTCAAGGGACGTATCGCCCTCAATCGCCGCTGGCCGGCGGGGCTGCAGACCGCTGTGGAAGTCAAGGAAGGCGTAATCCCAAAACCGCAGGGCATGGTGCTGGGATCGACCACGATCCAAAACCTCATCGCGCTGTATCCGCGCGTTTGCGGCATGACAGGGACCGCAGCCACTCAGTCAATCGAGTTTCAGAGGATGTATGGGCTCTACGTTGAGGTCATACCGACCAACAGGCCGGTGATCCGCGAGGATCGGCCGGATTTCCTCTTCGCGACGAGAACGGAAAAGGAATCGGCCGTGGTCGAAGAGATCCGGCGCGTACATGCCACCGGGCAACCCATTCTCGTCGGAACTGCAAGCGTAGAGGAGTCGGAGGCGCTCAGCCGAAAGCTGGGGGACGTGCCGCACAGCGTGTTGAATGCGCGCAATGACGAAGTCGAGGCCGCTATTGTTGCGCAGGCCGGGCAGAGGGGCGCGGTGACTATCTCCACCAACATGGCCGGACGAGGCACAGATATCCTGCTTGGTGAGGGAGTCGCTGCGCTCGGCGGGCTATACGTAATCGGCACGAACCGGCACGAGAGCCGACGCATCGACAACCAACTGCGGGGCCGTGCGGGCCGTCAGGGCGACCCCGGTTGCTCCCGATTCTTTATCTCGCTGGAAGATCCGCTGATGGTGAAGTACGGCGATCTCGACCTGCGGTACCGCAACGATCCGGAATCGATTCAGCGCCTCGTCGAGGGCCAGCATCTGGACCAGCGCGAATTCCTGCATCGCTACGACCTGCCCGTCGAAGGACAGCGGAACAGAATCCACACCGTCCGCCAGTCCGTACTTGACGGCGAGGCTCCGTGCCAATCCGAACTGGAGCGGCAGATCACGCTGCGAGTGATCGACGATTTGTGGTCTGATTACCTCGCTCGCTTAGAAGACTTCCGCGCCGGCATCCCGTGGCAGGCCTACGCGGCGGTTCCAGGCTTTTTCGTGGGTACCGACAACCGCGATCCGCATTTGACGTTTCTGCGACAAATCGACAAATGGTTTCCGGAACTGGAAGCCGCCATCCCCGAAGAGGTGGCCCGCCGTGTCGCCAAAGCCGAGAGCGGCGGCGATGCCGGACTTACTGACCGTGGCGCCGTCTGGACCTACCTGACCACAGACCAGCCATTTGGCGCGTGGACAGAGAGGTTCCTGAAGGGCATTCTCAAGAAGATTCGGGGCACGGGCGCTCCGCATGTATGATGATCGGCGATGCAAGCGTCTCCGGCGAGCGCGCCGCGGGTTAAGCCAACTCACGTAAGGCACATCGTTCTGGGCCTCACAGTCGCGGCTTACATGATCACCTACATGGACCGGGTGGTGATCTCGTCGGCTGTGCCTTACCTGCAGAAGGAGTTCGGATTTTCCACCGTGACTATCGGGTGGATTCTCGGGTCCTACTACTGGGGGTATTCGGTTTTTCAGCTTCCTGTGGCCTGGCTTGGGGACCAGTATGGCGCCCGGCGCGTTTTAACCGCGATTGTGGTGTGGTGGTCGATGCTGACGTCGGCCACGACGACGGCGTGGAACGCGGCTTCGATGATCGCGATCCGGACTTTGTTCGGCGCGGGAGAAGCGGGCGCATTTCCTATCGCGACAAGATCGCTCTCGCGGTGGATTCTGCCATCGGAACGGGGTTTCGCTCAGGGCATAACGCACGCGGGCTCCCGCCTGGGCGCCGCGCTTACGCCCGCGTTCGTCGGATTAATCATGGCGAAATACGGGTGGCGGTCCGCATTCGTCTCATTCGGAATGCTCGGGTTGGTATGGGCAGCGGTTTGGTTCTGGTATTACCGCGATACGCCGGCTGAGCATCCGGGGGCCAATGATGCTGAGCGGGAACTGATCGCGTCATCCGTTGGCAAACGCGCGGATCAGCACCGCGTTCCCTGGAAAAAGATCCTTTCAAGCCCGCAGATGTGGATCCTTGCCATGATGTACTTCTGCTACGGGTATCCGCTGGGTATCTACCTGCAATGGTTTCCTCAATACCTGAACGCGGAGCGCGGCTTCAGTCTGCAGAAAATGGGATTCTACGCGAGCCTGCCCTTGTTTGCGGCGGTGCTGGGCGATCTTTCGGGCGGCTGGATTTCGGACATCCTGGCCCGGCATTCGGACCTGCGCACCGCACGAAGGCGAGTCGCCATTGTTGGTTTTCTCGCAGGAGGCGCGGCCATACTGGTATCGTCGCTCGCGGCGAATGCTCTGGTGAGCGTGGCGTGGTCGTGCGTAGCGATGTTCGGGCTGGAATTGACGGTAGGGGTGGCCTGGGCGGTACCACTCGACATTGGCGGCGATTACGCGGGGTCGGTTGCGGCCGTGATGAATTCTTTCGGAAATATGGGCAGTTCGGTGGCGACTATTGCGTCGGGATATCTCGTGAAATACTTCGGATGGCCTTCGACTTTCTTCGCGATGTCCGCGATGGCGTTTGTCGGGGCGGCGCTGTTCACCCGCATCGACGCGGGCCGCAGAATCTGCTGATCCGCCCGCGCTTTCAGGCGCCAACAGGCTAAGATGGCGGCAGTGCCCGCGCCTCGGCTCTTCCTGATCGACACATTCGGATTTATCTTTCGCGCGTATCACGCGCGCGCAAGGACTGGCGCGCCCCCGATGCGCACCACGGCGGGGCTTTCGACCGAAGCCGTGTTCATCTTCACTAACATGCTGCGGAAACTTTCGCGCACGTTCGAGCCGACGTATATGGCGGCGGTGTTCGAGAGCCTGGGCAAGACGCATCGCGAAGCGGAGTATGCGGAATACAAAGCCAATCGGTCGGAGATGCCGGCCGATCTCGGCGAACAGATCCCGTACGTGCGGCGCGTGATTGAAGCGCTGCGGATTCCCATCGTGGAGTACGAGGGGTTCGAAGCGGATGACGTGATCGGCACGCTGAGCCGCAAGGCTGCGGAGTCGAAATGCGATGTCGTAATCGTGTCGAGCGATAAAGACATGCTGCAGCTTGTGACCGAGCGAATCTCGATGCTGAACCCCGCCAAGGACGACACCTGGTACGACCCGGGGAAGGTGAAGGAATTCATGGGCGTCCCGCCGGGGCAGGTGGCCGATCTCCTGGCGCTGAAGGGCGACGCGATCGACAACATCCCGGGCGCGCCGGGGATCGGGGATAAAGGCGCAAGGGATCTGCTGGAACAATTCGGATCGGTTGAGGCGGCTCTGGACCGGGCCGATGAAGTCATGCGCAAGATGTACCGCGAGAGCCTGCAGAACAATCGCGAGCGCGTCCTGATGAGCAAGAAGCTCGCGACCATCGATTGCGGCGTACCAGTGCCGTTCGAACTGGACGCGTTTCGCGTGCTGGATCCGGATATCGAAGCGTTGAAGCCTCTTTATAAGGAACTGGAATTCTTTTCGCACCTGAAGGAACTCGGTCCTTCGGAGGACACTCGCACGCGGGACTTCGCGGCGTTGACGGATGCGGATGCGCTGCGGGCGTACGTGGGCGGCGTTCCGAAAGAAGCTGCGCTGGCAATCTCGTGGTCGGAGGAATTGGGCGAGTATGGGCTGGCGTGCCGGACGTGCGAAGCCCGCAGCCTCGTTTCATCGCGACTGGAGGAATTGCGGCCTGAACTGGAGAATGCCGATCTCCCGAAAGCGGCGGCGGACCTGAAGAGCCTGACCTTGCATTTCATCAGGCGCGGCCTCGAAGTCAACGGGTTCCGCGATGACGTCTCAGTCTATTCGTTTCTGCTGGACGCCGATCCCAGCGGCAGTAGCCTGGACGCGATGGTTCAACGGCGGCTGGATCTTCGGGCCGGCCCGCGAGCGGACGAGCGGGCGCTTTTCATTCACGAACTGAACGAATTGCTGCGGCCGGAAATCAAGCGGCGCGGACTGCGAGAGCTTTACGAAGAGATCGAACTGCCGCTTACCGGTGTGCTGGCGCGGATGGAATACGCGGGCATTCGCGTTGACCCCGCGGAACTGGCGCGGCTCTCAGCCTTGATGGACAGCGATGTCGCACGGCTGACTGAGGAGATCCACGGACTGGCCGGGCGCGAGTTCAACATCGCGTCGCCCCAGCAATTGGGAAAGGTGCTGTTCGAGGAGATGGGACTGCCCGCGCCGGTGAAGTATGGCAAGGGCAAAACAATCTCGACAGCAGCGGACGTTCTGGAAGGTCTGGCCGGGGAGTTTCCCGTTGTACGGAAGGTTCTCGAATACCGGCAGATCACGAAGCTGAAGGGTACCTACGTCGATGCGCTGCCGCAACTGATCGATCCGGCGTCCGGACGGCTGCACACCAGCTTCAATCAGGCAGGCGCCGCGACCGGGAGGCTTTCGTCTTCGAATCCGAACCTTCAGAACATTCCGATCAAAACCGAACTGGGGCGCGAGATCCGGGCGGCCTTTGTGCCGCGCGAGGGATGGCAACTGGTCGTAGCCGACTATTCGCAGATCGAACTGCGGCTGCTGGCGCATATGTCGGGTGATCCGGTACTGGTGGATGCGTTTCGAAACGGCGAAGATATCCACACCCGGACTGCGGCGGAGGTGCTGGGCGTTCCCCCGATGCTGGTAACGAAAGAGGCGCGGAACAGCGCCAAGGCGGTGAATTTCGGGATCGTCTATGGGATCAGCGGATTCGGGCTGGCGGCGAACCTGGGAATCTCGCGCAAAGAGGCGGAAGCCTATATCAAGAGTTATTTCGAGCGCTATGCGGGGGTGAAGCGCTTCATCGAGCAGACCGTCGCTAAAACGCGCGAAACCGGTGTGGCCCGAACGCTTTTCGGGCGCGAACGGCCTATCCCGGATATGAACAGCCGGAATCCGAGTGCGCGCGGGTTTGCGGAACGGACTGCCGTGAACTCGCCCATTCAGGGAACGGCGGCGGACTTGATCAAGCTCGCGATGGTGCGAATCGATCGGGCGCTGGCCGGGTGGAAAGCGAAACTACTACTGCAGGTTCACGACGAACTCGTCCTGGAAGCTCCTCCTGAGGAGGTGGAACCGCTGAAGACGCTGCTCCGGAAGGAGATGCAGGGCGTGCGGGAATTGAGCGTGCCACTCGTGGTGGACGTCGGGGCGGGAGCCAACTGGCGGGACGCAAAATAGAAAAAAGCGACCGCGAGGGCCGCCTTTGTTCTGAAAACTGGCTGAACTCTTACGCGCTGAAGGAACTGCCGCATCCGCAAGTGGATTTGACCTGCGGATTGTTGAATTTAAAGCCGGAACCCTCGAGGGTCTCGACGTAGTCCACTTCGGCGCCATCGAGATACAGAAGGCTGGCCTGGTCCACGAAAACCTTCAGACCGTCATAGTTATAGGTCTTATCCAGCATGCCCGGATTGTTCTCGAAGGCCATCGAGTAGCTGAAGCCGGAGCAGCCGCCACCGACGACCGCGATGCGCAGCCCGCTCGGTTTCGGTTCCTGAGCTTCCAGAATCTCTTTCACTTTTCCAACTGCGGTCGGCGTCAACTGTACCATTGTTTCTCTCCTGCTCTAACTCTTGAGCCTTCGTTCCATTATACAGGATGTTGAAAAGCCCCTTTTCGATTCGAGAGGGCGTTAATGCTATGTTCATTGTGCGACAGGAGTTGACCCCTAGGGGTGGGGTGAAACCGCGCATCAGCGCGCTGCGTCGGAATGTCCATGGGGACACTGAGCGGCACCCTGGCACTCCCGGCGTTTGAGAGCAAGGCTCCAACCAGGACGCGAGTGGATTACGAGAACACTCCAGAAGGCTCGCTGGTCCGCCGGGCGCAGTCCGGCGATGAAAGCGCGTTCCGCGAGATCGTGGAACGGTATCAATCCAAGGTCTTCTCGATCATCCACGGAATCGTCCGGCAGCGCAACGACGTGGAAGACATCGCTCAGCAGGTCTTCTCAAAAGTATATTTTTCGATCAGAAACTTCGATTTTCGGAGTTCCTTGATCACCTGGATCTACAAGATCACGGTAAACGAGTGCTTCGACTATCTCCGGAAGAAGAAGGTTCGGAAGCTCGTTTACGAGAGCGACATGAGCGAAGATGAGGTGCGGCGGGTGGAAAACACCGAGCCGTTGGTCGAACGGGGCGCGCGGGCGGATTCAACGCTGGCCCGGCGCGACTATATCGTCAAGCTGATGGACAAGGTCTCATCCGAGGAGAAGCAACTTCTGCTTCTGAAGGAAGTCGAAGGATATTCGGTGGAAGAACTCGCCGGAATGCTCCGGATGAATGAGAATACTATAAAGGTGAAGCTGTTCCGGGCGCGCCAGAAACTGGTAAAGGCAGCGCATCGGCTCGAAAAGGCTCCGGCGGCTTCCAAATTGGGTTGAGGGCGGGTTCGCGCGTGAAAGGTCGACATCAGAGACAGCGTGAGGGCTAATCGAATGTCACAGGGTGAAGTACACGATATCGTAGTGGAACATCTGGAAGCTCACCTCGGCGGACAAGCTCCGGTGGCTTTCCATGATCATCTCAGGACGTGCCAGAGCTGCGCTTCGGCCGTTGCGGAGATGGATGAAATCTCGGATTACCTGCGGGAATTTCGGTCGAATGAGGGCTCCGTGCCCGAACCCTCGCTCGGTTTCTATAGTCGGGTCGCGAACCGTATCGTTGACAACCAGCGCAAGGAAGCCTGGGGACTGTTTTCGCCCGGAGCGGCTTTCTTCCGCCGGATCGCGTTCGCATCGCTGCTGACGTTAGCGGCTGTCGGCGGTCTCCTGATCGACCGCGAATCGACTCAGCCGCCAGCCGACGGGCAGGACGCGGCGGCGATCCTGGCGTCGCACGAAACCCAGGTTCAGCATCCCGAAAGTTCGGACCGCAACCAACTGCTGGTCACGCTGGCTAACTACCAGGAATAAGCGCTTCCATGACGACCGCAGCGCCAGCCGCACTTCCGCCTCCGGCCGAACGGGTGGCTATTATCTCCCTTCTCCTGGTGTTTCTCTGCGGGGCCGGCTTGGGCGCGGTAGCGATGAGCTACTGGACGCAGCGTCAGGTCGTTCACACCGTTCGAACCGGCGGAGCGGGCATGAACATGTCCGTCGATGAGCTCAAGCAGCAGCTGAATCTCACCGATGAACAGACGCGGCAAATGACTTCGCTGCTTGACGACCTTTCGCACTATTATGACGAGGTCTTGTCCTTCGGAAGCGCCAAGATCATGAATCTGCTCAACGACGATCAGAAGGCGCGGTACAAGGAACTGATCCGTAAGCACAAGATGCTGCAGAGTCACGGCAAGTAATCCCCTCTGGGTGTGAAAAAATACCGACATACTGCGAAAAATCGCTATGTCAAAACTCGCGCTGCGCGCTGCGCTGTTTCTTTCCGTCGCCCTCGCTCTGACTGCCGCTGGATGCTCCGCCGCATCTGCCCGTAAATCCGTGGTTTATCAGTTGGGCGATCCGGCGACCGTCGATCATCTGACGTACCGCGTGGCGGATACCCAGATGCTCACTCGCCTGGGAGACGGGCCAAATCAGAGAATCCCGCAGAACCGGTTTTACATCGTGCGGATTTCGGTGGCGAACGGGGCGTCGGAGGAGACCAACATTCCGGCGCTGACGCTGGTTGACGATTCGGGAAAGACGTACGAAGAACTCACAGACGGCTCGGGCGTGAATCAATGGCTGGGCGTCGTGCGGCGGGTGGCCGCGAACCAGGGCGAAAGCGGAACCGTAGTCTTCGATGCGCCGGCGAGCCATTACAGGCTGAAACTGACCGATGACACGGATAACAGCGACGAGTACATCGACCTGCCGTTGAGCTTCGCACATGATCGGCCGATTCCGGCGATGGGCGAGGCGCCAGGCACCCCGATTCCGGACGTTGCGGCGCCCGTTCCGCAGCGGAAATAAGTAAGATCGTGGGAGTGGGGCATCTGACGTTATTCCGCATTGCCGCGATGGTGCTGATCGCAGCGGAACTGCTTTCCGCGCAGACCGCGAAACCCAAACCGGCTGCTCCTGCCGGGCCGCCTCTCCAACTCGTTTCACCAGTCGTCTCGCAGTTCGAAGATGGCGCGGGGCTCGAGGGCGCACAGCATCTGATCGTCGGCGAGATCGGCTTTTTCCGTTTCGCTGTCGTCAACTACAAGGTTTCCGATGCGGGCAAAGTGCAGCTTTCCGCGAAGGTACAGGTTTTCGACTCCCGGGGCGCCGCGATCGCGCCGGTGGATGAACTCGCCATCGCGACAGCTTTGAGCGAGGAAGACAAAGACTGGCGCCCTCGTTTTCGCTCGCAGTTTCAACTGCCGGGGATTGCGCCGCCGGGGAATTACCGAGTCCACTATGAGACGACGGATGGGCAGTCGCATCAGAAGGCGTCGGGAGACGCGGCGTTCACGGTGGACGGTCCGAACGTGGAGCCGAGCGACACGCTTGTGATCCGCCAAATGGCCTTCTATCGCGGGGCAGACGATGAGGTTCCGATCGGCGTAGCGGCGTACCGGCCGGGTGACATGATCTGGGTGAAGTTCTTCATCACCGGATACAAACACGGAGAGCAGAACGCCATGGATGTGACGTATGACGTCGCCGTGACCGACACCGCAGGCAAGCAGTTGTTCGCTCAGGAGAATGCTGCTGTGGAGAAGAATCAGGCGTTCTATCCACAGCCGTGGGTGCCGGGCGTGTTCAGTCTGACGCTGCAACCCGATACGGTAAAGGCGACCTATACGGTTTCCATTACGGCGCACGACGCTATCGGGAAGCAGAACGTCACCGAAAAAGCCGAATTTAAAGTCGAGTAAGCGGTCAGAAAATCGCGATCGGGTTCACCGGAGAACCCGTGCCGCCGGGCACATCGAGCGGCGCGACCGAAATCAGAAACGCCCATCGATTCTTCTTCGCGGCGGCTTCGCTGACGGCCTCGAAATCAAAGTTATCGAAGATAGGCGTTCCCATCGCAATCAGCAGAAGCTGGTGCACGGGCTGGACTACCCCCTCCACCTGTGACGGAAGGACGTCGAGGCACGCATCGCTGCCCGCGACCGCGACATCGCGCGACTTGAGCCAGGGCACGCATGAGGCATGCAGCCCGGCGACGCGGGAGGGATCCCATGGCCCCTTCGCGGCGCGGCGGGCCCAGCGGCCCGTGCGAATCAGAATCACATCTCCGGAGCCGACCCTGACGCTCGCTTTCTTCTCCCAGGCTTCGAGGTCTTCGGGATAGATGGCGACGCCAGGCTCAAGATACGGAACGCCTTTCAGTCGCGGGATGTCCATGAGGACCGCGCGGGTGAAGAATCCGCTCTTGTAATTGGTGATGGCGAGTTCCTTCGCGCCGTTTTCGGTGACGTCAAGTTGCGGAAAACCGTTGTACATTTTGCCGTGCCACGCGGTGTGGGCAAGAGAGTCCATGTGGGTGTGGGCCAGACCGTGGAAAAGCACGGTGTACTGATCCATGAACCAGTCGCCGTTAGGGTGCGCGCCGGTATAGAGCATCTTGCGGACGAAGGGATCGGGATTATCGGCGGCTTTTTCGAGAAGGGCGTCATGCGCGAGCGAGATAGCCTCGCCGTCTTTCACGAGCGCGGCGGCTTCGCGGCGCTTGGCGGGCGTGATGAGATTGGCTGTTCCGCGCTGATCGTCTTTGCCCCACCGGCCCCAGTTGGAGAGGTCGTTCATCCATTTTTCGACATCGGCTTTGGTGGCGCGATGAGAGGGCGCGTCGGCCGCCTGCAGGAGAACGCAAAGGGCCAGCGCGAGAGGGGCTACGATTCGCATGCGCGGTATTCTATCAGCGAAAATCCGCGTTTTGGGGTGATAAGCTTCAAGGCATGTTCCAGGTTCAAAGGGGACCCGAAGTTCACGATGTTGTAGTCATCGGGTCGGGCGCCGGCGGCGGCACGGCGATCAAAGTTCTCACCGATCTCGGCATCAAGGTAACGCTAATCGAAGCGGGCCCGATGCTCAATCCCGCCAGGGATTTCAAGGAGCACATGTGGCCGTGGGAAGTGGATCACCGCGGCGTGGGCCCGAACGCGGAGAATTATTTCGGAAAGAACATCTATCCCTTCGGTTACTTTCAGGCCCCGAACGGATATTGGGATGTCCCCGGCGAGCCGTTCACGGTAGCGGAAGGCAGTGAGTTCAAGTGGTTCCGCTCGCGTATTCTCGGCGGGCGAACGAATCATTACGGCCGGATTTCGCTGCGTTTTTCCGATTACGACTTCAAACCGTACGAATTCGACGGTCTGGGCTATGACTGGCCGATGACGTACGAGGAGATGGCGCCCTGGTACGACAAGGCGGAAGACTGGGTCGGCGTAACAGGAACCAAAGAAGGCTTCCGATCGGCGCCGGACGGAAAATTCCTGCCGCCGGTTCCTCCGCGCGTTCACGAGCAGCTTGTGATGAAGGCGGGTAAGCGGCTCAATATTCCTGTGATTCCGTCGCGCATGGCGATGCTGACGAAGTCGATTCACGGACGGGCAGCGTGCCATTACTGCGGGCAGTGCGGACGCGGGTGCAGGACGGCATCGGCGTTTACGTCAAGCCAGGCGATGATTATGCCCGCGATGAAAACGGGAAATTTGAACATCATAAGCAACGCGATGGCGCGCGAGCTTCTGGTGGGCGATGACGGAACCGTTACAGCGGTGTCCTATATCGATAAGCCGACCCGGACCGAGAAGCAGATTCGATGCCGGGCAGTGATCGTCGCGGCAAGCGCTTGCGAATCCGCGCGTCTGCTGCTGAATTCGAAATCGACTAAATTCCCGAACGGGCTGGCGAATGGCTCGGGCATGGTGGGTCGGAATCTGACAGATACCGTCGGCTACTCGCTGGGCGGAGTGGTTCCGGCGATGGAAGGGATGCCGCGGCACAACTGCGACGGCATCGGGGGCATGCACGTGTACGTGCCGTGGTGGGAACTCGACAAGAAAAACAAGGACTTCCCGCGCGGTTATCACATCGAGATCGGCGGTGGGTTCGGTATGCCGCAGATCGGTTCATTCCGCGGCGTTGCGGCGCGTGCGGAAGGCTACGGGAACAGCCTGAAAGACAGCATCCACAAATATTACGGCAGCACCGTGAGCTTCGCGGGCCGCGGCGAAATGATTCCGAACGAGCATTCGTACTGCGAGATCGATCCGAGCGTGGTGGATCAGTTCGGCATTCCGGTGCTGCGGTTCCATTTCCGCTGGAGCGATCACGAAATCAACATGGTGAAGCACATGGACCGGACGTTCCGTGCGCTCATCGAAACCATGGGCGGAAGAGTGACGGGACGCGATTTTCCGGAGCGCGGCGCCGAGGCGGTTTCAGTGGGCGGCGAAATCATCCACGAAGCCGGCACGGTTCGGATGGGCTCGGACCCGAAGACCAGTGTGCTGAACAAGTGGTCCCAGGCTCACGAGGTGAAGAACCTGGTGGTGGCGGACGCGGCGCCGTTCAACGGGAACCCGGACAAAAACGTCACGCTGACCATCGTGGCGAACTCATGGCGCGCGGCGGACCATCTGGCTGACGAAATGAAGAAGGGGAATGTCTAGTCATGGACGAGCTGCTTAAAGACGAACCGTCGCGGCGGGACCTGCTGCGCATAATCGGCAATTCGATGGTGCTGACGACGGCGGGGGCAGGCGTTCTTTCGCCCGCGCTTGCGCAGCACGTCCATACGGAAGTCGCGGAGGCGAAGTCGCTCAGCGGTGGCCCGAACTATCAGCCGAAGTGCCTCACGAAGCATTATTTCGCAACGCTGCGCAGATTGGGCGAGTACATCATTCCAGGCTCGACAGACGCGGGCGCGGCGGAGTACATCGACTTCCTCGCGAGCCGGAACGACGACCTGGCGGCTATCTTTAACGGCGGGCTCGGCTGGATGGACGACTATATGCTGAAGCACTACAACGCGGATTTTCTTTCGGCGAAACCCGAACAGCAGACCGCCCTGCTCGATCAATTGGCATATAAGAAGAACGCGACTCCCGAGAACGCGCCGGGACAGAGGTTCTGGACGTGGGCGCGCAATATGGTCGTTGATGCATACTACACGAGTCCGGTGGGCGTCCAGGAAATCGGCTACATGGGGAACAAGGCGATGTCGAGCTTCAGTGTGCCCCAGGAAGCCGTGGATTACGCGATGAAGCGAAGTCCTTTCGCCAAGGAGAGCTAGGCTGCCTGCCAGTATGGACTATTTCTAACCGTAACGATGACACTATCACCAGAAATGTGAGTGTGATACCATTTAGGAGTAGTGAAATCTGTTGTATTACTCCTCCTGAGTGCTTGGTACTCGAAAGATACGGTGACTGACTTTGCCAACGGTCTTGAGCCGCTCCTCGCGGCCAACCGCGACAGCTACTTGGCAGGCCCCCACACAGTTGCTCGTCAGCAAGCTGCATTGCAATACTTCGACCAGCAGTGGGCGTGGCTGAAGTCTCCACAAGCGTGCGGCAGCCGTACCTTGGGAAGCGCAGGAACTGCGTGCCTTACAGACCGCTCCAAGGGCGGCAGGTGGCCTTGGGAAACTTATTACAGAGACCCCATAGTAAACGGCCACTTCTAGCGCCAGGGTTCGGTCGGTGAGCCAGCTGTCACCCATGGAAGCTCTGTTAGTGGTCCTGAGGATCACGACCGAACCGCTTCACCCCATCAAAACCCGCTAACGCCAGAAGGTAATCAAAAGGCCGCCGCTGATGATCAGAGTTCCGCCAATGAGGATCGGGGTTCCCGGGCGCTCTCGGAACATGCCTATCGCGACTAACTGCGCGACGACAAAGAAAAGCGCAACATACGCCCCGAGGAGGCTGCCGAATGACCACGGCGGCCGGTTGACCAGCCATCCGTAAGCGAACAGCGCGGCAGCCCCAGCTAGATAAAGCGCCACGCGCTGCAGGAGTCCCGGCGCATGAATTCCCTTTCGAATCAGGGCGTCACCACCCGCTTCGACGAGCGCGCAGATTAGAAGTATCAGGAAGGAAACGCCGCGGCTCACTGACGAGCCACCGCGTAGTTCAACGAATCCATCAGCCACTCACGGTTTTCGCGGACGGCTCCGCGCAGCGTTTCGACGAGGCGTTCACGCTTTTCATACAGACGCGCCTGCTCGCGCGGACCGTGCTTTTCGAGCAGGGCTTTCACCAGAAACGGCATCATCGTCGAATAGTCTCCCGGCAGGCTTTCGGTGGATTGCTGGTAAGTGTCTTTATCCACCTTGCCCCAGGTAACGGCTTCGGCGGGCGGGCAGGAAGACAGCGAGCCGTCGGTGACCGGCGCGGTGGTGATCTGAACGTCGAACTCGTAACCGCGCACATTGGGCAATCCGAGCACCTGTCCGAGAGCGGGTTCAGGCTGCAGATTGAAGTTTTTCGGAACCCCGCCGCCCAGGATCAGCGTGGCGATGGCTTTCGCTTCGCTCTCAAAGAGCCCCCAATGATGATAGGCGCAGGCTTCGAAGACTTCGGCGTGAAGGTCGAGTTCGAAGGCGTAGTCGGGAATGAGACCGGACTGCTTCATGGCCCAGAGCTTCATTGAGTTGAGGAAGACGCTGCCATCCGCGGGCGCGCCGACAAAAATCGGAATCGCGAGTCGGTGACAGGTGGAGAGCAGCCCGGGAGCGACGCCGTTGCGGCGCTCCTGCGCCGCATAAAAAGCGCCGAGACGGTAGCGAAGCTCCGTTCCGGTCATGCGGGTCTGGAATTCCGGCCTCTGGAGAATCGCGCTGAGGAATTTGTCCTGATCGAGCAGGACCTCCTCGGCGAAGCCCATGTCGGTGACGCGGATGACGCCTTCGTCGCGGAGCGCCCCGTCGTCCCCGAAAATCGGCACTTCATAAATGGGATCTTCTGTATGGGCGTTGAGACTGCGATGACCGTCGTGATAGCAGACGGCATCAGTTGTGCTGATGTATGCCACCCAGCCCGTTTCGAGCAACGGGATCAGCCATGCCTGGTGCTGCCCGGAGACTGTAACGGGGCCCGAGATCGAAAGGGTCAGCGGGCAACCCATCGAGATGGCGCGGTCAAGTATGGAATACACGCGACGCAGAATCGCCCCGCCAAACGCGGGGAGGCAATGCTCAAAGATTTCGTGAACAGACCCGCATTCATCCACGCGGCGCACGCGCACGGGTTTTCGGGAAGAGTGATGCACTTTCCTTTGAGTTTCGCATTGAGGCAGTGAATTACTCGATGCGGAAATCGAAGATGCGAGCGTCGATCTTGCCCTCGGTATAGTCAAGCACTGCGTATTCACCCTTGGGCATGTCGGCCTGCGGCCAGATCTTGTAGAGGCCGCTGTCCGTTAACTGTTTTGTGAAGGTTTCGACAGCGTCGCGCTCTTCGTCCGGTATGTTGACGACCGGCTCAATCGTGATTCGCTCGACGATTCGATAGCCGCTTTTCGGAGTGAGCTTGACGATCGCCAGGCTGTCCTGAGGGCTGGAGAGCTGAAGGTAGAATTCGGGGCGCGGTTCCTTGATCGCAATCGTGGCGTGCTCGCCAAGCGTTTCCAGGGTGGCCTTGCCCGGTATGATCGGAACCGGTGAAAGCATTTTCAGAGCTGTGCGCCCCTTGCTCCCATGGAGCGACGCGTCCGCGAGTTTGAAGATCTGCAGCTGATCGCCTTCGAGCAGGCGGTAAACGCCGGGATCTTGCGGGATCTTCAGGATTTCTTTCCGAAGTTCGGCGGCGACGGCTTCTTCATCCGAGATCTGTTGCGCCTGATGCTGGATCCGATCCTGACGAACCTTCGCCTCTTCATCGGTACGCTTCAGATCCACCAGCGAGACGGGCATTTCTTCCCAATCGCCGCGTTCGACGCTGTAGTAACTGAGGCGATCGCCCTCCACCTTGTACTCCCGGACGATCTGATACGAGCCGTCTTTCATGTACAGCTTGAGATTGGCGGCCAGAAGGGAGATCGAGAACGCGGAAATCAGAAAGAGGAGCTTTCGCACCGGAAGCCTCTGTATTCAATTTTACGCGTTCGGGTCAGGAATTTTGCGACGGTTCGCCGATAATGGTGGGCGATGAAATACCGACGGCTGGGGCGCACCGGCTTCGAAGTGAGCGAGATCGGATACGGCGCCTGGGGAATCAGCGGAAAGCAGTGGATCGGCGCGACGGACCGGGAGTCGCTTGCGGCGCTGCGGCGCGCGATCGAACTGGGAGTGAACTTCATCGACACGGCGCTCGCGTACGGCGATGGGAAAAGCGAATCGCTGGTTGGCCAGGCGGTCAAGGAACACATGGGGCGCGTTTACGTGGCGACGAAGGTTCCCCCGAAAAACCGGCTCTGGCCGGCGCGGCCGGGCATTGGCATCGACGAAGTCTTCCCGTACGACTACATCATCCGTTCGACGGAAGAGAGCCTGCGCAATCTCGGGCTCGATTCGGTTGACCTGCAGCAACTGCATGTGTGGAATCCGGACTGGGTGGATCGGGATGAGTGGAAACGAGCGTTCGAGACGCTGAAGACCTCGGGCAAGGTACGCGCGCTTGGGATTTCGATCAACGATCATCAGCCGGACAGCGCTTTGAAAATCATCGAAACCGGGCTGATCGATACAGTTCAGGTGATCTACAACATCTTCGATCAGTCGCCAGAGCGCAATCTGTTTCCGGCCTGTCTGAAGCGCAATATCGGCGTGCTGGCGCGGGTGCCTTTCGATGAGGGTTCGCTGACCGGGCGGATCAATGAGAACACAGTGTTTCCGGAAGGAGACTTCCGCGCGTCGTATTTCCGCGGCGATCGAAAGAAGCAGGTGCAGGAGAGGGTAGCCTCGATCATGAGCGATCTGGAGTTGCCCAACATAACGTACATGCCGGAGGTTGCGATTCGGTTTTGCCTATCCCATCCGGCGGTTTCCACCGTGATCCCGGGGATGCGGAGCACGGCGAGCGTCGAAGGCAATGCCATGGCTTCCGGTCAAGGGCCGCTGCCGGACCTGTCGCTGGAGATTCTGCGGCGGCACGCGTGGGAGCGGAACTTCTATTCGTAGGCCGGAATTTTTCGAACCCAGATATTCCGGTAGCGCACGGGGTTGTTGTGGTTCTGGAGCACGAGCGAATCTTCGGCGGGCTGCGCGACGTAGTGTGCGACCTGACGGTAGACCATCGGGCCCATCGATTCCTTGTGATTCTGAACCAGGACGCCGTTGAAGAAGACGGTGATGATGGCGGGTTTGAGCACCTTGTCTCCCGCAAGGCGTGGGGCTTCGAAGACGATATCGTAAACGTTCCACTCTCCGGGTTTGCGGCCGGGATTCGCGAGCGGCGGCCATTGTCCGTAAATCGCAGCCGCCTGGCCATCGGCGTAGGTCGGGTTCTCCCAGGGATCGAGCACCTGAACTTCGTAACGACCCATGAGCAGGATGCCGCTGTTGCCGCGTCCCTGGCTCGTTCCTGTGGGCGGATTCGGCGAAGACCATTCCACGTGCAATTGGATGTCGCCGAATTTCTCTTTGGTCGCAAGATCGCCGGTGCGGGGCACGACCTCCATGTAGCCATCGCCGAGTTTCCACTGCGGAGCGCCCGCATCGCCGGCGTGCGTGATGGTGCTCGCGTGATTCGTCCAATGGGAGAGGTCTTTGCCATCGAAGAGGACGATCGCATCGGACGGCGGTCCACCCGGCGCGGACGCCGGGCCAACAACGGGCGGATGGGGGCGCGCAGGATCGTGCACGTGCCACGGCAGGCCGGGAAGCATCGGCGTATCGGTGAAGCCGAGGTCATGATTCTCCGCGACCGGTGGCGGCGTCTGAGCGAACACGGCGACGGAGAAGAGAGAGAGGGCGAGCACCGAAAGCCGATTCATGCCCTATACGATATATCGTCTCAACCCTGGTGATGAACTTTGACGCTGGTCTGAATCCCGGCTGGCCGATGCGTCGGCGGGGAGTCGATCACGGGGAGCAGGAGATAGGAGTGCCGGTCGCGGTCATGGTAGACCGTTTGACGGGCAGGGCGCAGTTCGGTCTCATCGGCGACAGGCCTGCCTGTATTCGGGTTGCGATCGAAGCGGGGGAAATTACTGCTCGAAACCTCGAGGCGGATGCGATGCCCCGCGCGAAAGACATTACTGGTTACGCCCACGTCCACAGCGAGGCGGTAGACGTCGCCGGGTTTGATGAGTTTCGGTTTCTCGAGCGAATCGCGGTAGCGGACGCGGAGGATTCCGTCGGTGAGATTGCGCGCTTCGCCGGTGGGAAAGACATCGACGAGTTTGGCGGTGAAGTCGGTGTCAGTCGCGGTTGAGGCCGCGTAGAGGATGAAACGGATCGGGCCGGTAACTTCGAGATCGGAAGTGAGAGGAGCGGTGCTGTAAACGAGCACGTCGCGTCGGCGCTCGACGGGCCGCTGATCCATCGGGCCCCAGGCGAAGCGCGTGGCATCGCAACAGACGGCGCCTCCCATAGTCGGCGCCGGGTTCCTCGGATCATAGACGTAGGTATCGGGCGGCGAGCGACGGTCCAGGTCTTGTTTCCGGATGTCCTCCGAGAGCGCCCCGTCGCCTGCAAGGCTGTTGGCGTGGCCGTTGCCTTCGAGATAGAACTTCGCGGCGCGGGCGCGCGCGAGCGGCCATTCATCTTCATCACGCCACTTGTTGATCCCCATCACGAAGATGCGGACCGCGTGGGCTTGCTCGACAGGCGCTTTGCCTTTGAGCCACTGGTCAAACCACTTCAGTTGTTCGGGGCGCAGCGGAACCAGCGCATCCTTGCCAAAACTGACCTTCGGGAAAGGCGTGTTGAAGGTGTGAGGCCAGGGACCGATCATGATGCGGTCTTCGGGATTCGTTTTGCTCAGCGTGGTGAAGGCGTCGAGGTCGCTCTCGACGTAGTTGTCGTACCAGCCGCCGACCGAGTAGACCGGAACATGAATATCCTTCAGGCGCTCACGAACGCTGACGTCCTTCCAGAACTTGTCGTACGAAGGGTGACTGGCTGCGACCTGCCATATACCGACGCCGTGCCCCGTAGCAATGGAGTCGGCGTTGCGCACCGGGATTGTCGAAACGTACTCACGAAACGGAGGCGGCTGGTATCCCGAGGCCCGAAGATTGTCGGCGATCCAGAGCAGCCGGTGGCCAAGTTTCATGGCGCCCCCCGTGGAGTAGAACCGGTCCCGGTAATCGTCGTCGCCCGAGACGTAGGGGAAGATCGCTTTGAGATGCGGGTTGTGGGTGAGCGCGGCTTTCCACTGTGCAATGCCCAGATAAGAGCCGCCATACATTCCCACATCGCCGTCGGACCAGGGCTGGCGCGCGATCCAGTTCAGCGTGTCTTCGCCGTCATTGACTTCCTGATTGATGGGCTCGAAGGTGCCGGCGGAGTCGTAACGGCCGCGGACATCCTGAATCATCAGCGCGTAGCCGTGATTCACGAAAGACTGAAAGTTTGGCGTGATGTCGTCGCCCTTGTTGTAGGGCGTGCGGAGCAGGACGGTGGGATAGCGGCCGGGCGCAGCGGGGCGGAAGATGTTGGCGCTCAGGCGAACTCCGTCGCGCATCACAACGCCGACATCGAGATCGCGCAGCGGAGGCGCGGTCACGAAGGACCCGAGCGGCAGCGCCAATGCGATCAGCAGGAGCCAGCGGCGCATAACACTTCCCAATACCGTTCGGCGGCCCGCGCAAGCGAGTGGTATTCGCGGATGTGCCGCTCCGCCCGATGCCCGATCTCCCGCGCGATTTGCGGGAATCGAGACACCATAACCATATGGTCGAACAATTCCGCGGCTTCGGCAACACCGGGACGGACGCGAAGGCACGCGGCGGCGGGAATATCCTCGTTTTCTTTAACGTCAGAAAGGATGACAGGCTTACCGGCGCCCATCACTCGGATCGCGATGCCAGAGGTCTCTCCGGCGGCGGGGTAGCGGAGGTTCAGGCAGCAGTCGACTGCGGCGACCGCAACGGGGAGATCTTCGGGTTCGAGATAGCCGAGGGAACGGATGGCGGGGTGTGCGGCTTCGATTTCGAGCACGCGGGCGAGGTCGGGCGAGACTGGCTGGCCGGCAATCAGGAGCGCGGTGTTTGGGTCCAAGGCATGGAGACGTTCGAAAGCTCGAATACAGGGCAGGAGGCGCTTGGTTTCTCGAAGAAAGCCGAATATACCGAATAGGGTGGCGGAGTGCGAGATGCCGATTCGCTCGCGGAAGTACGCAGTTGCGGCGGAATCGGGGACAACAGCGGGCTCAAAGAAGTGCGGGATCACAGTGACGCGGGCTGCCCGGTGGGCGCGGGCGGCGGAGGCGGCGCCGGGATTGTGGACGATCACGGCGCGGGCGGATTCGACGGCTCGGCGGATCATCGGGAACTCGAAGTAGCGGGGATCGACGCCGGATGCGGCGCGATCGCGCCAGAGTTCCTCAGCGAGGTGACGGCGCCATTCGCCGTAGTTGTAAACGAATTCGGCGATGTACTCGTCGCGGGTGAGGAGGCCGAGAAACAGATGGTGGAGGACGGCATCGTGGAGGACAACGACGCCGGGCTGTTCGACGGCGCGCCGGTAAATGCCGACATGGAGTTGATTGTTGCCGAGGTGATACAGCGGGACCGGAAGGGGGCCGCGTGGCGCCAGAACGAGGCGAAGGGATTCGGCGTAGTCGGCGACTCCCGTGCGCGACTCCGGCGGAGGGGCGTAGTAGTTGCGCGTCACGGCATTTTCTTCGGCCGGCGCCCAAAGAGCGCCGTGCCGATGCGGACCCATGTGGCGCCTTCCTGGATGGCGACTTCGAGGTCGTGCGACATGCCCATGGAGATTTCAGAGATGTTGTGCAGGGCGGCGAGTTCGCGGAGGCGAGCGAAGTAGGGACGGGAGAGTTCGGCGTCTTCGGACCACGGCGGGACGGTCATGAGGCCGCTCAGGGTCAGGTTGGGACAGGCCCGGATGGCGTCAGCGATGGCTGCAAGGTCGGATTCGGCGGCTCCGGATTTGGATTCCTCGTCCGAAAGCTTCACTTCGATCATCACGTCGAGTCGGGCGTTTTCGGCGTTGAGGCGGGCCGCGAGTTTGGGGGAATCAACCGTATCGATCGAGGCGAATAACTGGGCGGCCTTCCTTGTTTTGTTGGACTGCAGGTGACCGATGAGATGGAATCGGGCGCCAGTGAGATCGGCGATATCAGGCGCTTTGCGCTCCATTTCCTGGACGTAGTTTTCGCCGAATTCGCGAAGGCCGAGGGCGTAGGCTTCACGAATGGCTTCGGGACCGAAGACTTTGGTGACGGCGAGAAGGCGTACGGACGCCGGCTCGCGATGAGCGCGCGCGCAGGCGTTGGCGATGCGGGTCTGGACGGCGTTCAGGCGGTCGGCGAGGGAGTCCGGCAAGTTCCGATGATAGTAGAAGGGTGGGGCGCTTTTGGTAGACTGAAGCTGTATTTCCTCGATGGGCACCCGTAGCTCAGCTGGATAGAGCGTTTGCCTCCGGAGCAAAAGGTCAGAGGTTCGAATCCTCTCGGGTGTACCAACTAACCATTTTCAATTCAGGCAGTTGCGCGTAACGGTTCGGGCTTGACCGTTTCCGCGCCATTCTCAGTGTGCCGGATTTTGTGCCCACCCTGCGCATTTCGCGCCTTTTCCAGCGCCTCTCGCGCGGTGTTCAGATTCGGGTGGACATAACGCTTCGTGGTGCCGAAATCGCTATGCCCCGCAAGATAGGCGAGCGTGTAGGGATCGAGGATTTTCGCCCATCGTGTGAGGCAGGTGTGCCGAAACGTGTAGGGCACGAACTCCGGGATGTCCGCCAGTTTGCAGGCTTTGGAATGCTGCCGTTTCAGGGTTGATTGTTCAAGGTGGCCGCTGGCGGTTGGAGCCGCAAAGATCCACCCCGATTCGCTGCGCCGTCCTTCGAGCACGGCAAGAGCACGCTCCGATAACGGGATCTCGCGCCGCGCGTTCACCGTTTTTCCATGCGGTATGTAGATGGTGTCGCCTCGGAAGTGCTCACGCCGGAGCCTGTAGCATTCCTCGGGTCGGAGTCCACAATCGAGAAGGATCACGGCAGCATCGTGGAGAAGAAACGGGTCTCCCGGTTTGATAGGCCCTTGGCCCCTCTGAGTGGCTCGTATTCCTTCAAGCGCGTGCTCGTAAGCCTCGATGATCGAGTCTCCCACTTGCCGCGCCGCCTTGAGATACGCCCCCTCCTCAGTCAGGGAGAGAACACGATCCCGCCGCCGTTCCCCCGGAACCAGCGACACCTTCACTGGAAACCTCTCAACGCGGTCCCACTCCACAGCGAGATGGAACACACGGCGCAACACCTGAAGCGCACGGTTGATGCTCGAAACCCGGTATTGGGATTGCCTTCGTTTTTCGATAAAGCCAGCGATGGTTTCCGCCGTGATCTCGTCAAGTTTCGCTCCAGCGAAGCCGGGGTACGCGGTCAGGTGGCCCAACTGGACGCGGTAGTAGTTCAGTGTCGTGGACTTCTCCGCGAAGTGGTTTTCAACGTATGGCAGAAAATCCCGTTTCACGAAATCCCCAAAGGTTGGCACGGGTGCCCGATCTCGGATTCCCACCTCCCTTTTTGCCATTTGCGTTTTTCGCGCCGCCTCGATTTGTTCGGCGGTACGTTTGTTTCGAGTCTTCGCCGACTCGCGTATCTCTTCGCCCTTCCAAGTGAATCGGAACCAATAGGTATCGCCACGTTTGTAAACTCCCATGAAGTTATTTCTCCTGTGCCTTCAAAATCCGGTTCACCATGACTCCGTGCCACTTGCCCCGCGTTCGCGTTTGCAGCCCCTCAGCGTTCATCCGTCCCGCGATGCGGTCAAACCCTAACCCCTCGGCCCGAAGTGCCTTCATCCGCCCAATTACAGCAGTCTCGCCATCGTAGAAGCCGTATGGCTTGCGCCCCTCGCAACGGCCCTCGTTCGCCCGCTTCCGCATGCGCGCGCCCCGAAGTTTGGCGACAATCTGCGATTTGTCGTACTGAGCCACAGCACCCATTAGCTGACGCATCAGAACGCGCGTGGGATCGTTCGCCATGAGGTCTGGCTCCCGAACCGATACCAACGTGAATCCGCTTTTGTGAAGATCGGCGATTGCTGCTTCCTGTACCATCAGGTCACGGGCGAGCCGATCTAGTTTCTCCACCAAGATCGTGCGTACACCGTTGGAGTGCAGGGCTTGGATCATTTCGGCCCATGCGGGCCGATCCATTGTCTCGATGGTTCCGCTGACGCCTTTCTCCCGGAACTCCCTCACTACTCTGAAATCGTGTAACCCTGCATATGTCTTGATCGCGGCATGCTGCCTGCTAAATCCGTCGCCTTCGATCTGACCGCGCCCGCTCACTCTCAGGTATGCGAACGCCTTCTGCATAATTTCAGTATCCGGTATTTCGCGTCCCAAGTCAATACTAATTCTGGAGAAAAAGTATCATTATTGATTTTAAGGGACTTAGCAAATTTGGCGACATCAGCCGTGCAATCAATTGCAGCGGGTTGACGAATCTCCTCTAACCGCCGGACCGCCTCGTTCCGTGCGCCGCGTCTAGTTAATAGCCGAGTTACCTCTTTTGTAGAAGGTGGGATTCGCCGCCGACCGTTCGAGTGTAGTCACTTGGTTGCCGATAGGCAAGAAAAGCCGATTCGATAGATATGGCCTTCCTCGATAGCAAGTTCTGGCTCAGCCCCATCGGTCCCCTTGATATTGGCTATTTTGTACGAGTCTCGGCAGCCGAAATGCATTAAGTCCTTCGGCGCATTAAAAGAGGTTGACACCCATCTTGCGGATGGCTCCAACTTCTGGCCGCTTGTCTCATCCTCAGCCACGAATTCTAGGGATTTCCGTTTTTCATCGACGACCATTGCAACGCGGTAGGAGTTTGGCATCGATATTGATGCCAAGGCCCGTCGCTCAATGGCTTTCGCCTCATTTCCATCCATCAAGAGTGAACGCCCTGTCGAATCAGTGAGAGATGTAACGAAAAACAAGATTGGCTCCTCGCCACCAGAAATCCTTTGGTCCAGTTGCCCCTTTGCAACCACACCGCCCACGCTGCTTTGAGACGACACTTCCCGCCTGAACTCCGATTCGCCATCGGGGATGATCTGCGCCCTCTTGATGCTAGCTATCTGATTGGGAGTTTCCGCGTGCTCTCCCCCGGCGGCGGTCAAACAGAACGGCTCTTCTGGTACAAATAGCCACCAAGCGCCATAAGCATTCTGCTTTTCCAGCGTTCCGCGGAGAGTGACGGCGTCTTTCTTCGATTCCTCGAAGCAGTGCGAATTACCTCGTGCTTTGGATTGGTCTGAAGGCGAGCCTGTCGCTGGCTTCGCCGAACCAAATATCGACAAGAACTCGTAGCCACCGATCACCGCCGCGGCGTCCTTCGGCACCTCGATCTCGGTGATGTAGCCCGTTTTGGACTGATTGTCCTCGTTGCGACGCACCGTAAACTGTGTCTTGCCGGGTGACAGAGAGATCGCATTCTCTTTCATGCCCCCAAGCCTTTCGAGATGTTCCGGGACGGAAAGGACGAGGGTGAAGTATTCGAAATAAAGGCCTCCTGCGATCTCCGGTTCCGTCAGAGCGCTATCCAATTCATGATCAGTCGTCTCTCCGGTACCAGCATCCTGCCTCTCCTTCGATAACCGAAGGAGGTTCACAGAAGTACGGATTTGCGCCAACCCTGGAACTGCCGATCTGACTCCCGCCTTGTTGAGATCGAACGAAGTCACATAGTTCTTTACCGCCGCCATCAGCCTGGGATTCGGAGAGTTTCCCCGGCCTAATGCGGTAAGCCCACGTGCCTCGTCACTCAGGGAATAAGAAACCTGAGCCGAACAAGTTCGTCTGTAGAGCTTCTCGTCAATCCCCTCGGTCGCAATGAAGGAAGCTGTGATCCGTCTCGGATCAGGGCTGAAGCTCAGGCCTTTTGCCTTAAGCTCGTCGCTGATCGCCTGTGCCTCTAGCTCCTTCATAGTGCTTAATACCTCTTGGCTGCCACACTCCGGCGGCATTTTATTGCATCCGATCTGTATTAGAGCCATCGACGCTACGAAGTGAGCGCCAAATCTTGGAATTCTAAATTGTCTCGGACTTCTACCCGTGTAGTCTAGCTTCATCCACTCCCTCTCTGGGTTGAACATGGATGATAATACGACAACCCAAAGCTAGACTCCGGCCAGAGGAGGACAGTCACGAAAGTGGCGGCCCGAGGATGTCGAGTCTAGGTGGGCTGTGCCCAGATTTGTGCCCGCGCTTGCAAACGTTGATCCGTATTGCTGTTACTCCAATCAACTCGAACTTCGGATCGCTCCAAGGCTATAATGTAACGTCTCGAAGACTTTATGGGGAAAACGAATCGTATCGCCCTTCAGAGGGTGCTTGGCGTCGGCCTGATTCTGTGTCATGTCGTATCGTCGGCCCACGGCCAGACGGGCGGGCAGAGTGTCACTGTGAATCTGCGCGGGAAAGTCGCCGAACAGCACACTGTCGGAAACTATGTCATCCGCCTCCGAGCGACTCTTGGCGAATTAGGAACGCAGGGTGTACCCAACCGCCTAGAGATTTTCAGGGCTGGAGAGCTCGTCCATTATCAGGTTGGAAGTTATTTGAGCATCGGTTGCACGGAAGCTGAGATTCCTGTAGGAGCGCGATTAAAAGTCGGGCAGGATGTGACCGGCGCGGGGCATCCAGAGCTGGTGATTAAGGATGAGCAGTTCAATTCTTCGGGGACCTCTGACTGGTATGTGTTTTCACTCGACAAGTTGGGGTTCGGGCTGCATGCCTCTGTCTTGTACGTTATTACCGGAGAAGACAAGTGCCCCTTCCGAGATCTCGATGGCGACGGCGTGCCGGAGTTCATCGTTTTGGATCCCGCGTTTACGGGTTTCCACAGCTCGCACGCTGAAACACCTTATCCGACGGTTGTGTTGAAACTAAACGATGGGTCTTATGAGCCCGCACCAGAACTTATGAGAACGCCTGTGCCGGGGACCGGCGCGCTTACTCGGAAAGCCCAGAGTCTCAGAACGAGTCCAGCTTGGGGATCAGATGAACCTCCGGCAGAGCTTGGCCAATCACTTGTGGATCTGATTTACGGTGGGCATTCGGCCGAGGCAAAGGCCTTTTTGCGTGAAGCGTGGCCAGAGGGCAAAAGCGGTATGCGGGAGTACTGGCTGGAGCTTCGTGACCTACTCTCGAAAAGTCGCTACTGGAGTCAGAGGAGAGTATTGCCCGACGCCAATATTGATAAAAGACCCTGATCCCCAAATAGTTTGCAAACACGAGAGCCGTGTCTGTTGGTCCGTTCACGGATAATACCTTTTTGCGGAACACCGACGATTTCAACCCTGCAACGCGCCTCTCGCGCAGTGCAATTGATTGCACGAATATGGTCTGTTGATAAATGCTCTGAAAACCTTTCGGGATCAGGGCTGCACCTCGTCGGGGTGGGTAGGGCTGAGAAGTAAGCTCCGGATTAGTTCTGTGATATGTCCACCGCCTTGCTCTTTGATGTCAGAGCAGGAGCAAATTACGTCGAACTGGCTTTTTTGGTCTGGAGTAGGCTCATCAAAGACTGCACCGAGCAGCTTAAGCAAATAGTCGCCATGGCCCGAGAGCCCAACGGCCTCGCCGCTTGGCATCGTGAGAATGGTCGGCTCGATGACACGTCTCTTTTCGAGCGCTTCGATTCTGGCCTTAAGCTGCTTCACGCCGCCGCCTCGGTTGTCTGTTCTAAGGCCTCGATTCTCAGAGCGAAATCTTCAATTTCGATGCCGCTTTTCGCATGGTTCAGGATGGCATCAGCGGCTCGGAGGCGAACTGAAGGAGGGGTCTTCTTGTCTTCAAGAATCGTGATCAATGTGGATACGGCCAGTGTCGAAGCCTGTTGAAGAGCCGCAATACTATTTGAAAACGCTGTGCGGCGAGCTTCTCTGTACTCTTTCTGAAACTCCGGAAGTTTCATCCAGCGCAGAAGAGTTTGCGTGCCGATGCCAATTGATTCAGAGGCCTTGTCGATGCTGCCGTGAATCAAAAGAGCCGCAATTGCCTCGTCCTTCTTCAACTCGAACTTCGATCCGTGCCCTTTAGGTTCTGTTGAAACTGTTAGAGACATAATCATCTGCTTCTTTCTGTGATCATCTGCATAGCATTTGGACCAGAACCACGACGTTACCCATTTGTCCAGTAGTTATGCACTCGGAAAGGCATTGCAGGACCATCGCGCCATCATATGGCAATGAGAAGGCATCGTAAATCCACCGCAAACTGCTCATCGTGAATGTATTTCTCTTCGAGCTCAGCGAGGCTCCCGAAGTGCATCTTGCCGATGCTCCAACCTTTGGTTTCTTCGATTAGAAGCCCCTGGTACTTAAGCGCCTCCGCCACCGTTTGAAAGAGAGCGTCATCGCCGATAGCGTATCTGGCTTCCAGTTCTTCAAAGCTGAAACGTGATCCCTCAGATGCTTTGATCAGCGCATCGGTTTCGGTTTCCGACAAATCGTGCATCGACCAAAAATGAAACGCCTTGGCTTGGTACGCAAAGAAAAAGCCAACATCTGGCGACGTAGGATACCGCTTATCAGGTCCAATGGCATAGCGGCCAAAGCCGGGCCAATTCCTAAGCACGAAGTCCACTATTAACGGACCATACTTGTCAGTTCTTCGGCTGAATTCCACTAATTTGTCAGCGTCGTTATCGCTCAGCTTCTCCTGCCATCCACATTTCGAATGCATTATGGATTGCCAGACAGATAGTAGAGACATGGCTTTAACTGCTTTTGGCTTAGACGGAGTCACGCCCTTCAGAATATCGGAAATGGAATGAGGCGCTATAGGTCTGCCATCACCATTATTATTCTGTTGTTCCTTCGTTGCGTTCTCTGCTTTACTTGTCTCCGCGGAAGGCATCGCGTGCGCAAGCACGCTGCTCCTACTACTAACCCCTTTTCCAGAGAGACCCTCAAAACCAGCGATACCACAAGAACCATCGTTACCATGGCTAAAAAAGCAGCCTTCTGTACTGATGAAGTCAGCGTCGACAGTCTCAACACCACTGCGGCTAAATCGCGATAGGGAAAATCTGTACCGGGCGGCCTTAGCTGCTGGCTTAGATGCTGCGCCCGTTAATCGAAGATAGCCGTCCTGTTTGGCAAGACGACAATAATAACTGACATTTTGGGCGCTGACTGTTTTCTTCATGAGTTCGGTCAGCATCTCGCTGATCTGCTTTACGGGGAGCAGAATGTCCTTCGTCGGGGTCAGCCTCTGAAGCTGAAAAGCGATACCGAGATAAGACGCGTAGCCTTCGCAAAGGCTCTGCCTCCGAAGTGTTAAAGGCTCTGTAGTGACCCTCTCTTTTATGAAGTGCCACAGCGAAAGGCCCATAGGGAGATTGACTTGTTCCCACGCGGTGACAAACTCTAGCGAAGGAATGGCTACGTCCGGAAATGTACTTGCCCAATCAACGTTACATTCCTTGCTTAACCGGCTAAAAGCCTCCCCCGCCGGAAGATCACGCAGGGCTGGATGTGACTTCAGACGCCGGATCAGACCGAAGAGCGGCGAAGTGAACTTCTTTCCCTTTCGCGAGGCATAAAAGTCCGAGTTCTCTTTGAGGGCCAGCTGAAAAGTATCGATTAGCGGGATGTTTTCGCCGATTACCCCGCCAGTGCTCGGTGAGGGAGTTAGCTCAATCGCTTGGTGACCCTGCAATGATTGCATTACCGGCCTCCCTTGACAAATTCAGAGGTGGCACTCAGTTTCGTTGATTCTCTATTAGCCACCTCTCCACCAGAAGGGCAGGAGTGAAGCCATGTTGAGATGTCTTCAGGTCGATACCGCACCGCCGAACCGATTTTGACATACACCGGGCCTTTTCGAAGCAGGCGCCAGCGGCGCACGCTCGCGACCGACATCGCAGTCAGGCGAGCAACCTCGCGCTCAGTCAAAAGAGACTTCAGCGAACTTTGAGAGCCACTATAAAAGGTTGAATTGGGAACGCCGGATGAAGCCGACGAAGATGAAGACATTGACCATCCCTCCTTAGGATGAGAATTCAGCACTCTCAGTCCTTTGAGTTATAGCCTTCTATAACGATAGCACCATCGCTAAGGTATAGTCTACAAATATTTTTCTAGCTTTCGGCAGTTATAACGTTCGCTGCAAAGTTACGTTCTTTTGCCCGATTGATTACCCAGGCCAATCCGGTTCTCCTAATGCATGAAGATGCTACACCATTAGGGTATTCGATCCCCGCACCACTGTCATGTCTTAGGGACCCAAATCGGGTTCGGATTCGATTTTGGCAAATCCTGCGGATGGGCAGCCCGGAGGGCGGTGGGTGTGCCGGATTTTGTGCCCACCCTGCGCATAGAAGAATTACCCGTCATTACCCATCCGCTAGTTGTGGGTGACTGTAAACCGCTGATTCGAACAGTGTTTGGTAAACCCAAGCTAAGTTTAGCAACCGCGCTAAATCACTGATTTTCCATGCGCTGACGCCTCCGGAGCAAAAGGTCAGAGGTTCGAATCCTCTCGGGTGTACCACACTTCAAAAGACTTCCCGAAACCGCTCGCCGCGATTGCTGCTCATCCCGGTCACTACAGCAGACCGGAGTTTCCCGAATCCGACACTGCCGTACAACGTGGCAGAAAGGATCGAACCAGTGGGAAACATGGAACTCTCGTCCCGGGATTTCAGAGTTTCCTGACGCCCCGCGGCGGTGGCCTTAGCATGTTAGAAGGTCAGAGGAGGCCTGCTGATGAGCTGGAATTCTATTGTGACGGTGCTCCAGGAGCGCGTCGCTTCGGTCGGACTGCAAATCGTCGGCGCTATCGTTCTCTACGTTATCGGCCGATGGATTATCAGCGCCGTCGTCAAAGCTGTGCAGAAGGTGCTTGCGCGGCAGAAGGTCGAGCCAACGGTCCTGCGTTTCGCAGGGAACACTCTTTCGGTCATTCTCAACATCACTCTGGTCGTGGCCATTCTTGGCTACTTCGGCGTCCAGACCACCACGTTCGCCGCGCTGATAGCCGCTGCGGGACTTGCCGTCGGAACCGCGTGGGCCGGACTGCTCGCGAACTTTGCCGCCGGAGCCTTCCTGCTCGTGCTACGCCCGTTTAAAGTCGGCGATTTCATTTGCGCCGGCGGCGTCACGGGCACGGTCCACGAAATCGGCCTCTTCGTCACGACCATTGACGCGCCGGACAATGTTCGTACCTACATAGGCAACAACAAAATCTTTTCCGACACCATTCAGAACTACACTACGAATCCCTGGCGCCGCGTCGAGTTGACCGCGCAGATCTCGGGCGCCGCCGATCCGGAACTCGCCATCGCACGCCTGAAGGACCGGCTGAACAAAATTCCAAACGTTAACGCTACTCCCGCTCCCGACGTCACGATTGTGAGCTTCACGCCATTCGGACCGGTTCTCGCGGTCCGTCCGTACTGCCACAACGACCACTACTGGCAGGTATATTTCGACGGCAACATGGCGATTCGCGAAGTTCTCGGCGACAGCGCATTTCCCGGCGCTGCGTACCCCGTGATGATGCAACAGGCACGCGCCGCTTCCGCTTGAGCGCCGTCGACCAAAGCGCTCTGCGGACAGCCTTTAACGCCTCGGCAAGGACCCAGGCGGCATCGGCATCGACGACGCCCAGCAGCCATGATCGGTAGCCCATGTGGCCCTTGGTTGGCCGCTCGATCTCATGCGCGACATCCGGGCTTGGCCCGATATTTGCAGAGATCGAGGACGTAAGTCGAGACCTCGGAAGCGAGGCTGGAGTTTTATGTCACTATTCGCATGGATCGTTCTGGGTTTGCTGGCCGGATTCATCGCCAGTCACTTGGTGAATCATCGTGGCGAAGGCATGATCCTGGACATTTTGCTGGGGATTGTAGGAGCCGTCATTGGTGGCTGGATCACACATATGCTCGGTTATGCCGGCGTGACGACCCTGAATCTCTCCAGCGTGATCGTCGCTACAGCCGGCGCCGTGGTCTTTCTGTGGGTCTATCACGCTGTCCGCCGCAGTGTGGTTGGCCGACGCATCCTCTGATCGGCCGTTAGAATGCCTCAGCGCATGAGGCTAGTAAACTTGCCGTGCTTCAGTTGAGAAAGATCTGTCGGCCAGAGCCCCTCCTCAGAGACGGCCTTCAGCAACCAAAAGAGCAGGACACCCGCGCGATACCGGTCGGATGTGGCCGCTCTCGACAGTGAGTCTGACATTGAGTCGGGTGAGTAGCTGCGCAAGTTGTTGAGAGGATTTGGCAGAATTTCGGGACCGATGCACGACTCCTGACCGATTGCCCGGCGATTGATGCAGGTCAAGGCTCTCGTTGCGCCGACGGGGACACCGTTTGCTCCTAAATACACGCGCCCGCATTTACCGTTCTACGATCGAATTCGATCGGACAAGCGGGAGTTAGCGCGGGGTGCAACGATAAGAAAATGCGTTTCCTCCCGATCACTGGGCTGCTGGCGTGCGCCTTCGCCTTTGCTCAGAATTACTACAGCGTCCCTCCGGTCGATGCGCCAGAGCTTGCGGCTCGGGGGAAGTACTCGGTCGGAGTGCGTACTGTAGACATCGCGCATCCGGGTCAGCCGGACATCCTGAACTTCGACAAAACGACCGGCAAAGCGCCGCTTTATGACCGGCCGCTGAAGATCGAAGTCTGGTATCCGGCGACGATTCCCGCCGGCAAGGAAGAACGCGAAGTTTATACAGTCCCCATGCCGGTCGCGCCCGGCCCGAGCGTTCCGGCAACGTTTCAACTGCCGGGTAAGGCGCTGCGTGACGCGCCTCCGGTCAAAGGCGAACGCTATCCCCTCGTGGTCGTCTCTCACGGTTATCCGGGGTCGCGGACCTTCATGTCATGGATTACCGAAAACCTCGCATCGCGCGGCTACGTCGTGGCGTCGATCGACCACACGGATTCCGTATTCGGGGCCGTCCGAGCGTTCACGAGCACGCTGCTGAACCGGTCGAGCGACCAGTTGTTCACCATTGATGCGATCTCCGCCTTGTCGAAGAACGCGGATAGCTTTCTGAACGGGATCGTCGATACCGCCAACGTCGCCGTCATCGGATACTCGATGGGCGGTTACGGCGCTCTGGCGACGGCGGGCGCGCCGTACAGCAAGCAGGGCGGATCGGCAAGAATTATCCCCGGCGGCTACTTCGACGCGTGGACGGATGGCGACCCGCGCTTCGCCGCGCATGACCGGTCGAACATCAAAGCGCTCGTGGCGATCGCGCCCTGGGGCAATCAGCCGCCGAACAATAATTGGGACGCACACGGTCTGGCGCAGATCCGGATCCCGTCGATGTTCATTGTGGGAAACCAGGACGATGTTTCCGGCTATGACAGCGGGGTGCGCAAAGCCTTCGAAGGCGCGGTGAATTCCGAGCGCTTCATGCTCGTCTACGAGAATGCGCGCCACAACGTGGGAGGCAATCCTCCGCCGCCGGAAGCGATGGGGAACTTCGCAGCGCTGGCGTTCTTTGAAGAACCGGTCTGGCGGAAGGATCGTATCGCCGCCATCAACCAACACTTCATCTCGGCGTTCCTGGACCTTTATCTGAAGCATGCCGATCGTCTGGATTACCTGATGGTTCCGGAGAAGTCCGACGACCTGAAATGGAATCCGGCGCAGGGGCAGAGCCCTGGAGCCTACAGTACCGGAGCCGACGCCGCAGGCAACCCCTACTGGAAAGGTTTTCAGCGCCGCTGGGCAGTGGGGCTCGAGATGAAGCATTACCCGGCCGGGCAGCCCGCTAGTCCATCAGCGCCTGGTAGGTGAGCAGCGGGAAATCGCGGTGCGCGGGCTCCGTGCTGATCATGTGCTGGGTCATGAAGATTCCCACCAGTTCCTTTTTGGGATCCACCCAGAAATATGTGTTCGCCGCGCCGGCCCAGCCGAACTCACCCACTGAGCCGGGCAGCCCGGACGCGGCCGGATCCAGCAGTACGCGCGAGCCGAGGCCAAAGCCGTAGCCGGGGAAGGCGACAATCGCGATGTTGTAGGGCATGAGATTCGGCGGCAGGTGATTGCTGTGCATCAGATCGGCGATCGCGGGGCTGATGATCCGTTCGCCGTCAAGCTCACCGCGGTTCAACAGCATTTGGGCGAAACGCAGGAAATCCGCCGCGGTTGAAAACAGGCCATGACCACCGCGCGCGAAGGTGGTCGTATTGTCTGTGGGGTAGGTCTTCGAAACATCGACTGGACCGACCGCTGAAGCCGCGATCTCCGTGAACTGATGCGTTGCGATGTCGGCATGCCCATACATGGCGGCGACACGCGAGGCGTTTTGCGCGGACACCGAGAAGCCCGTGTCACTCATCCCCAGAGGCGAGAAAACGCGTTCCCTGAGAACGTGCTGCAGGGGGCGGCCTGCCAGAACTTCGATCAGGTGGGCCAGCACGTCAATCGACATGCTGTAATGCCACCGGGAACCGGGCTGGTATGCGAGCGGCAGACGCGCGAGTTCGGTGATGATCGACTCCAGCGAGGCCCCGCTATCGCTGAAAAGTCCGGCGTCGAGGTACATCCGGCTTACAGGCGTATCTTCGAGGAAGTTGTAGGTCAATCCGGCAGTGTGGGTAAAGAGATCGCGGATGAGTATGGGCCGAACAGGGTTCACGAGGGGCTGGGCCTCACCGTCCCAGACTTTTACCTTCGCGAAGGCGGGAAGGTACTTAGCGATGGGATCGGACAGGTGGAATCGCGCCTCTTCATAGAGGGTCATAAGCGCTGTGCAAACGACCGGCTTCGTCATCGAGTAGATGCGAAAAATGGTTGAGGAGTCGAGCGGCTGCTGGCCGGCTTTGTCGCGAACGCCGGTATGGTCGAAATGGACGACTTTGCCACGACGCGCGATGAGCGTGGTGATACCGGAGAAATTGCCGGTATCGACATAAGTCTGCATCTTTGGTCTGATGCGGGCGAGGCGGCGGGAGTCGAAGCCCTGAGATTCGGGAGCAGAGATTTGCGTCATTTGCACATGCGGCGTGGCCGTCCAGGCATGGTATCAAGTACTCCGACTGGTTGTGATAGCATTCACGTCGATTCGCGCGCCGGAGTCGTGGCGGCGATCCAGAGAAGATGTCTCCCCTCCTTGTCCTGGTCGCGATCAACATTCTGAACTTCTACGATCGTCACGTCCTGGGCGCGCTGGCTGAGCCGATCCGGACGGAATTCCAGCTCAGCGACACGCAGGTCGGCCTGCTGGGCAGCGTTTTCATCTGGCTCTATGCCATCGTCGGGGTTCCTCTCGGCCGCCTGGCCGACCGGCGCAGCCGCAAGACGCTCCTCGCTTGCGGAATCCTGGTCTGGAGCGCACTCACCGGCGTCGCGGCCATCGCCAGCAGCTACGCCCTGCTTCTGGCGTCCCGACTTGGCTTCGCGGTAGGTGAAGCCGTTGTCGCTCCCGCTGCCACCAGTTGGATCGGCGACCTTTTCCCCGCGCACAAGCGTTCGCGTCCGCTCGCGCTTTTCATGCTCGGCGTGCCGGTAGGCGGAGCAATGACTTACTTCTTCAGCGGCCCCATCGCACAGGCGTTTGGATGGCGAGTCGCGATGGTGATCGCGGCCGCGCCGGCAGTCTTTCTGGTTCCGTTACTGCTGCGGCTCCGGGAACCACAACGAGGCGCCGCGGAGAATCAGCCGTGCGGCCCCACCAACGGCTCCATCAAAGCAATGCTGCGGATCCCTACTCTCTGGTGGATCATCGCATCCGGCGCCACGCTCAACTTCAACATGTACGCGCTCGGCCAGTTCATGCCGGCCTTCCTCAGCCGTATCCATCACGTTACTTTGGCGGCGTCCGGTATCGGAACCGGCATCAGTTACGCGATCGGCGGGATTACCGGAAGCCTGTTCGCGGGCTGGCTCGGCGACAGGGCGATCCACGGCCGCCCGAACGCTCGCCTGTTGTGGGCGTGCGTATTCTCTATCGCCGGGGCACCGTTCGCATATCTCGGAATACTCGCCGGCGACATCGGCGCATCGGTCGCATTTTTGACCGTTTTCTACGGCTCGCTCTGCGCCTACTATGGACTCGTTTACGCCTCGATTCAGGACATTGTTCCGCCCCGGATGCGCGCCTCCGCGATGGCGATTTACTTCATGGCCATGTATCTCTGCGGCGCTTCATTCGGCCCGATCCTCACGGGGAAAGTGAGCGATGTAATGGCGCAACACGCCGCGGCCGCCGCCGGCTCCGCCACAGTAACGGAGGCTTTCCGGGCTGTCGGATTGCAGCAGGCCATGCTGATCATGCCGGCGCTCTCCGTCGTGCTGGCGGCGGTACTGTTCATGGGCTCGCGCACCATTACGGCTGATATAGCCAGGCAATTTTTGCCCGCTGGCGCCCGAGGCGCAACCACTTCAGCCTGAAATGCGCTGATACGGCACAGGCGCCGCGGGCCTGAAGGCCTGCAAGGTTACCTCCTGCGCCGGTATCCCGGCAAACGCCCGTTCGACAATCTCCCGGAGCCGCTCGGGATCGCCCAGCGCGCGCAGGTTCAACACGACTTCGTGCTCGACGGCGGGCGACGCATACAGCATGCCCTCAACCGCGGGCTCGCGGCCGTTTCCCGTCAGGGCCGCTTTGACGTATCCCGACTCGCTCTGCGCGATCGCCTTCAGATGCGCGATCCCGATTCCCGCCGCAGTCAGCGCGCCATCGATTTCATCGACCAACGGCCCCAGGATCATAGCAGGCGACAGGGCGACTGGTGGACGCACCGTTGCCCGCGCATTGAGCCACCCGAGCGCGGCTTCGGCCTGAGCGTAGCGTTCGTAGTCCACCGCAATAACCTTGCCGGCTGCGACAACGCCCTCGCGAAACAACGCATCCAGCCAGGCGTCCACGTCAACTCCACGATCGATCACCAGATCCGCTTCTGCAGTCTGAAGGTCAAAGAGAAACCGGAGGTCGGGATCGTCGGGCCGCTTGTGAATCAGTACTGTCAGCGGCGCAATCCGATACCGCGCGCCGTAGTCCCGCAAAAGGGGACGCAGTGTGGTCGCAGCGATATCCGTGCAGCTTCCCACCGCCTCTGCGAAGATCACTTCCGGAGCATAAGCGTCGAGCCGCTCCAGAGCGTCGATCAGATCCGGGAAGCGGCAGCAGAAGCATCCGCCGGCGACCTCCTCGGCCGGCACGCGGTTGCGGCGCGCAAACTCCGTGTCCACGAGTCCGTCGCTTTGATCGTTCAGCACGGCGGCTACGGCGACTCCCCGCGCCCGGAGAATCCGCGCGGCTTTCATGATGAGCGTCGTCTTCCCCGCCCCGAGAAAACCGCCGACAACCGCAACAACCGGCCTCATACCCGAAGGGTCTCTCCCTCGCCCACTGTCTTCGCGGGCGACGACGCTTTCCCGTTCACCACGCTGTGTTCGACGATCAGTGTTCCGTGATCCACGTGAATCGCCGCCCCGCCCGGCGTGACCTCAAATACGCCCCATCCACTGCCTGTCGCCCAGAAGCATCGGTGTCCGGCGGGCGCGTTGATTTCGACCAGCCGCTCACCGCCGTGATACCGGAAACCACTCATGGCCACCAAGCCGCTCCACGCGGACATGGCGCGCGCGTAGTGATGTCCACATTCCGGTTCGTTCCACGGATTGCGCTTTTCGCCGTCATATCGCGCGCGAACGTTGCGGTAGCTTTCGACTCCGTCGCGGATCCTGCCCGCAAACAGCATCTGAGACGCCACGAGATACTCGATGCCCGTCCAGGCTTCCGCGTAATACGGGAAAGGAATACGCGGCCGCTGAGCCTTGCCGTAATCGCATATCACGATCGCGGCTTCGTCGTTGAGGGCATAAGTGCGCTGTACCGTATCATGATCGATCAGCGTGCGTTTGTAGTTATACCGGTGAATCGATTCGAGCGTTTTGCGAATGTTCGCTGGCGCCACCAGCGGGCCGAGCCCGGCCACATCCGCCAGATATTGCCCGATCAACTGGTCCGCAAGACAGCCCTCGCCCACCTGGTACTGCGGATTGACCGTATCTTCCGAACCCATATCGCTGCGCAGGTTGGCGGCGATTTTGTCCTTTGCTTCGCCGCGAATCTTCTGGATGTAATATTCGCCGTTAAAGAGATTCGCGTCGATCCACTTGCTGCCGTTCGCGAATAAACGTCGGTATTCGCCGGCTGCGGCATCGTCTCCGACCACGCGGGCGATCTCTTCGGCGGCTCTGAGAGCACCTAGATAATAGATGCCGCACAGGGGATTGGGGCCGTAGAACTCCACGTCATAGGTGTTGTGCTGTACGCCCTCCATGACACCGTCGCGATCCGCGTCCCATCCGCCCGGCTCCCACGCAAACTCCAGCGCCCGTTTGATGCCCGGCCAGAGCTTACGCAGCCATTCGGTGTCGCCGCTCTGACGGAAGTCGAGCCACGCATGGAGAATCTGCCCCATCTGCCCATCCGCTGCCGCGAAGCCCCACAGCGGCTGACCATGCGGGAGGTTCTCGCGAAAGTGGAGAGCGCCTGCCGCGTCGAGGTCGTAGCCGAAGCTTGTCCCACGGAGCGAGCGCGCAAATGTGGGGAAGAGATGCGGCGTGGTGGTTTCGTAGTTCCACACATGGGTGCAGCTTCCGTGGCAGCATCCGGCGTGGTCGTTCGCGCCCTCGAATCCGTGAAACTCGCCGTCGTCCGTGCGAAAACAGACCTGAGTGACCAGGGTCGAGAGATTTGCACTCGCGGCGTCCTTCACCGCGCCGGGTATCGTGGACTGTCGCAACGCGGCCGTGAAGCGGCGGGTCTTTTTCTCGAGCGCGGGCAGGTTCTTCGCGGCATATTCGGCAGCCGCCCACGCATCGGAAAAACGCGTGGCGTACCAGTTTCCGATGAGGGCATCCTCCTCGCCTTTGGGCGCGTTCCAGCCGCAGCGCCGGGGCGTGCGATTCGGAAAATGCCACGCCAGCAGAAAAGTATAGTCCGCGTGCGCGCCCGGCGCGAGCGTGCGGCCCATGCAGAGCGCGCCGACACCGCTGCGCGCCGCGGGCTCCGGGCCGAGTTCGCCATCCGCCGAGAAATCGTCCCAGTACAGCATCGGCGAATTCCACCATCGGTCACGCTGCCAGCCGCGCAGGTATGTGACGCGCGCGTCGCCTGGATCGGGCGCGGCCAGGACGAAGCTGCCCTTGAGCGGATCGGCCGACGCTAAATCCGGGTTGCTCATCAACAATCCCGCGATTTGATCGGCAGCGCGATACTCGTTCGTACGCGTGTCGGTTGGCGTGGCGGCGCCGACGGGATTGTCGATGGACCATGCAATCGATACCTTCGCCGACAAGCGACCCGGATTGGTGACGCGATATCGGAGGATCGCCACGGGCAGACCCGAATCGTCGGGCTCGTGCGGGATGAAGGGCGAGAAGGCCTCGAGCGAAACAGATACGGGCAGATCGGGATCCGCGAAATCAATGCGCGCCAGAGGGAATTCGCCGGTGAACGTGGCGGAGGCCAGGCGGGCGAGTCCCGGCGCATTGCGGGTTCCGAGTCCGCTCGATCCCTCGTACGGCGGTTGAATGCGTGATTCCAGTACGCGGGCGATCGGCGTTCGGTTGCCTGCCTGCGCCCAGATGGCGGGAAACGCGTAGCTCGGTGAATTGCCTTTATCGGGCCGGTTGAAGATTTCCCAGTCGCGGAGTTGTCCTCTGCCGCCCAGGCTGATCGAACCGGCGCAAACCCCTCCCAGCGGAAATGCGATCGCCGTCAGATGCCGCCCGGTGAACGTTCGGGGAAACGGAATGTCCGACACGGCGGGCGCGGGCTGCGATTGGGCAAGCGCCGTCGCGTCCGGGGTAACCGTCGCGGCGAGTGCGGCGTGCTGAAGAAACGTGCGGCGCCGGATTGGCATGTGCACTAGCTTATCCGCTAACGAAATCGGTTTTTAGCGGCTCCATTGGCGGCCTAAGCCGCGACTCCGAGCGGTGTTTCCGGCGACTGCTGGTCGCGCGGCTCAGTTTCAGGCTCGGAGTGACGGTAGATGAAACGGCACATGAGGGTGGTCAGACCGGATCCGCAAGGGCAAGGAACGTTGCGTGGCGAGTGCGACCTTGGCGGGGCGATCGGTTTGGGCGCGGCGACGGAATTGGCTTCGTTTTGCAACACAGCTTCGTCCTGCGATGGCAGGGCGTCGGAATTGGGTTCGTTTTGCGAGATCATACGCGTCGAGCGAGTGGCCTGGAGTCTGTCCAGCTCAGCTTTGGCGCGGCGCATGCAGTTTTGCGCCTGTGCGCGGGCGCGATCGACCGAGGCCTGCGCCGCCATGGTGTCCTGGTTGATGGCAGGGTCTGCGGGCGGCAGGTCTTCCTGGCGCTGGGCGTTGCTGTCCTGTTGCAACCACTCGGATCGCCAGCCCAGCCGTTCTTCAGCCATGGCGCAGCGGCGCAGGCGCCATACCGCGCGTACGTATTCGGCGGCAGTGGCTTCTTCGAGCGCGCCGACGGGACCGAGTTCGAGCCACAGGCGTTTGCAGAGAGTGTCGTATTCGCGCTCCTCGCCGGGGAGGATGCAGTTGTTGGTTGCGAAGAGACCGAATTTTGTGGCGTTGCGGGAGGAGACGGACTTGCCCTCGACGGTGGACGGGCCGGTGCTCGCCTGAGCATTGACGCGGTTGGCTTCGCACTGAGCGGGAGATGCCATGGTGAAATCCTTTCGAAAAAAAGATGCCGGAGCAAGATCCGGGAACTCACGGTTGGAAGCACGAGCGGCCTTCGGTATGCTGAGGACGGGTAGCGCCCCTTCCTGATGCGAGGGTAGGGAATGTTTGCGCCCAAGGATGGTGGGGCGCGGGTATGTCGTTGGTGGGAGGCGAGATTCAGGTTGCAAAATCTTGCGACTGCAAAACCGATTCCCTCTTCGCCAGCCAATTCGGTGGTTTAAGAAGGAAGTTTTCGAAGGAAGGAATGACGCGCGTGCGGTTCGATCGCTGGCAACGCGCAGCCTTGGCAGCCCTACGTGACTCCGGGGGTTCGTTCAGCGCCTACAAGGCGCTCATTTCATAAAACCCGGCGAGTTCCAGCACATCCTTATGTCTATCGCACCCAGATGGCGCTCCACTTGAGCGGGATCGCCACGTTATGCTGGCTCGAGGCCGGGAAGACCCAAAAGAAGTTTAGCGTGATTTTCCTGAAAAAGACTGGGGAGAACTATGCCTTCCAAGAAGCTCGACGAATCGCGTGAACGGCTGATCGCAGGCGTGCGGCAATTTCAACGGGAGGTCTATCCTCGGCGGAAGGCCGAGTATCAACAGCTCGTAAGGGAGGGGCAGAAGCCGCACGCTTTATTCATCACGTGCGCGGATTCCCGAATCGATCCGGAATTGATCACTCAATCGGGGCCGGGCGAGATTTTTGTTTCCCGAAATATCGGGAATCTTGTCCCCGCATATGGGGATGTGCTGGGCGGGGTGTCCTCCATCATTGAATACGCTGTCGCCGCACTGGAAGTGAGCCATCTGGTGGTTTGCGGTCACACCGATTGCGGAGCGATGGTCGGGTTGCTTCATCCGGAGAAGGTAGCGCAGCTCCCCATCGTGAAGTCATGGCTACGGCACGGCGATGCCGCTTTGAGCGTTGTGCGCTACCGCGCCACCGCGCGGGACGAACCCTCCACGCTGGATGAACTGATCGAGGAGAACGTCATCCTGCAGACCCAGCATCTGCGGACTCATCCATCGGTCGCAGGGCGTTTGGCCATGGGCACGCTGGGAATTTCCGGATGGGTTTATGACATCGAACATGGAAACGTCCGCATTTACAACGAAGGCCTGCGCAAATTCCTCCCGGTGACGACCGAAGAATAGACCGCGACCTGCGCGGTATAACAGCCGAACTCAGCGTTCTCTGGACGCTGGGCTGGGATAAGGGGTATGACACCCACGGGTTCGTGAAGCAGTTGAGAGAGGAACGTCACGCCGCACCTGGCGCAGCACAGGACGCGGCGCGAGGGCAGCGCGATAGACGTCCGCACGACGCGACATGAAGGCTACGCCGTCGGTCAGCGGACACGCAAAAAGAGTGGAAGAAGTGTTCCGGTGGACGAAGACTATCGCCTTACAGCGCAAAACGCGCTTTCGCGGAACGGAACGGGTGGATTGGATGTTCACGCTGGCCGCTGCCACCTACAACCTGGTTCGGATGAGCAACCGTCAGGCGGCGAGCGCATAGGGAGAAGCGTATCCGCAAAGGCCGACACAGCCTTCGCGGACCACCTTACTCCCGGCAATCCGCCATTTACGAAGAGACAAACTAAGCCATCAGGATGTTTGTGTCGGCTCCACCGTATCAGCCGGAATCTCCGAGTGCGACTCTGCCGGGTCGGGTATCGGTGGGGCGCTGTACAGGTGTTTGCCTAGGATTCCCGGAAATTGCGCCCGTCGGCCGACAGAACGGACACGCCAGGATTATGACAGAATGACGGCTAGTGCAAGCCGCGTCTATCGCCACGCAATTGTTGTTTCGACGCAGTCAGCGGGATCAGGCTAAGTCCGAGGACCTTGCGCCACAGGTTCAACACGAACTCCACTTCTTAGCCCCGGTTTATTTGAGTCGGCGGCGTCCTAACGACATGCCGCATCCTACCGCAATTGCCAGCCAGGCATGGCTAAGACTAACCGATCAATCCCAAGGAACTCAATGGGACAATCGTGCGCGTTTCTTTGGGGTCGCAGCGCTCCTGATGCGCATTTGTTTTGGTGGAACTACGCTCATGCGCGCAATACGGCGAAGGATGGCGGCGGCCGACGTCCGGTCAACCCGGAACATACGGGGCCAGGGACCTCGGGGCGGGCTCCCGATCGAGTGGAGGTCGGCGTCCCGGATCGGTTGGCGAGCGTGGACGCCTGGAAGCAGAAAGTAGTCGAGCTGGGCTATTTCGGTGGAATGAGATGGAAGAAGTCGCGATCGCGCCGGCGCGCACCGTATCGACAGTGAAACACGGCTTGGGCTTAGACGAGACGTGGCCCCAACGCTTTCTTTCGGACGCTGTATGAGTGACGAACGCTGGCGCAAGCTTCAAGAGGTCTTTCAGGGTGCGGCCGACTTGCCGGAGACGGAGCGCGCTCGTTTCCTGGACTCGGCTTGCAGTGACGACGACGGCTTGCGTCGCGAGGTCGAGTCGTTGCTGGCCCACCATCAACCTCATTTGAATGTTCTGGAGAGGGCGATCGCTGATGACATCAGCAAAGCTTTCGATAAGCGCCTGGAAGCCGGGACAGAGCTCGGGCCTTATCGAGTCGAGGAACTGATTGGGGCCGGCAGTATGGGCTATGTCTATAGAGCTCAGGACTCGCGGCTCGGCCGAGCTGTTGCAATCAAAATCGCCAAAGAGCGGTTCGACGAACGATTCCAGCGCGAGGCTCGCGCCATTTCGTCTTTGAATCACCCCAACATCTGCACGCTGTACGACGTTGGGCCCAATTACATGGTCATGGAGCTGGTGGAAGGACCTACACTGGCGCATCGGATCGACAGAGGACGCGTACCGCTGAATGAAGCACTGGCTATTGCGCGCCAGGTCAAAGATGGGCTCGCCGCCGCGCATGACCAAGGCATGGTCCACCGAGATCTAAAACCATCCAGCATTAAGGTCAAACCGGACGGCTCGGTGAAGATACTCGATTTCGGGTTATCAAAGATCAGCCACCAGCTTGAGCAATCTATCGAGCAGTCCCGCTCAACGATGACTGACTCAGGTCTGATTTTGGGTACCCCGGCATATATGGCGCCAGAGCAGGCTCGGGGTGAGCGTGTTGACAGGCGAGCGGACATTTGGGCTTTTGGCGTCGTGCTGTACGAAATGGTGACGGGAAGAAAGCCGTTCCGCGGAGATAATCCAGCTGAGGTTTTAGCGTCGGTAATCAAAGATGAGCCGGATTTCAGTCAAGCGCCGTCTGAAACCCGACTGCTCTTACAGAGGTGCCTAACGAAGGACTCCAGGTATCGGCTGCGCGATATCGGCGATGCAATGACGCTATTGGAGATGGCTACAGAAACCGCCCGAAAGAGTCGATTCGGCTCGGCATGGATCGCGTGGAGCGCCGCTGCCGTTTCGGTGTCGATCATCGTCGGAGTTGCGCTTCGAGACTGGCGGAGGGGCTCGAAAGAAATGGCCGCTCCCGTCGCGCGCCTGACGATGGAAATGGCGCCTGCTGAGATGCTCGATGGCGATTTCTCGAATCGCCCCAGCCACACTGCTATAGCGTTCTCGCCTGACGGCAAAACCGTCATCTTCAGTGGCCGCAGGGGAGCCGTGACCCAGCTCTACAAACGGGAGTTGGACCAACCCGCGGCCAGCGCTATGTCCGGAACCGAGGGCGGCATCGAACCCTTCTTTTCACCAGACGGCCGATGGGTCGGATTCTGGGCTGACGACAAGTTGAAGAAGATCGCCCGCAGCGGTGGACCTGCCGTGGTTATTTGCAGCGCACCGGCGGCTCCGGGCACTGTGGGACTCTGGGGAGCAAGCTGGGGGCCGGCAGACACGATTGTTTTTGCGAGGCCTACGGACGGGGTTTTGATGCGGGTTTCCGCTGACGGAGGAACGCCGGAAGTCCTTCTGAAACCTTCATCAAGGGACGACGACTACATGACTCCGGAGTTGCTGGGGGATGGAAAAACGCTTTTATTCACTATCGCAACGACTATCGAGGACGAATCGAAGACCGTGGTCAGACGCCTCGACACCGGAATTCAGCGTGTGCTTTTGAAGGGCGGCAGCGACGTGCGCTTCGTTTCCACAGGCCATCTAGTCTACGTTCACGACGGGACGCTCATGGCCGCGCCATTCGATGCGCATCGCATTGCATTGACAGGACCCGCTGTGCCGATGATCGATGATGTCATGCAGGCTGCCAATGAACCCGCCGTTGCGTACGAGACGTGGATGGGGCAGTTCTCCATCTCCGCCTCCGGAAGTCTGCTGTATGCGTCAGGCGGAGTTTTTCCGCCTCAGTACGAGACACTGGTCAGCTATGATCGGCGCAGCGGCGCCCAAACGGACCTGAAAGCGCACAAGGCCATTTATCGGAACTTGCGAGTCTCACCCGACGGAAGCCGGCTTGCGGCCGTTGAATTCCTGCCGACCAACCCCGCCGTGAGCGACATTTGGGTGCTTGACATGAAACGGAGGAGCCCAACGAGGCTAACGTCACAGGCGGCGACGCCTGGCATTAACAACTTTCCAGTTTGGTCGCGCGATGGGAGGCGGATACTGTTTCACGGTGGAAATTGGCAGATGCTTTCGATTGCGACGGACGGCAGCACTCCAACTGAATCCCTCTTGCCGGGCTCGGCCCCGAGGATTCCGGCTTCTTTGTCGCAGGATGGGAAGTGGCTCGCCTACATTGAGACGCACGATCGCCGAAATCAGATCTGGACCCGTTCGATGCCGCAAGGGGAACCCAAAAGGTTTGCCGCGTCGGAAGAGTTTAACTATACACACCCCGCGTTTTCCCCCAACGGACGATGGATGGCTTATGTTTCAGATGAATCCGGCTCCCGGGAGGTGCATGTTCAGCCGTTTCCTGGCCCCGGAATGAAGATGCGAATATCGACGAATGGCGGCACGGGACCAGTATGGAGTCCAAATGGGCGGGAGCTGTTTTACACGGAACCCGCGGCCAGGGGCAAATCGAAAATGATGGTGGTGGACATCCTACCAGGGGACGGGCTAAACTACGGCGCGCCTCGCAGTTTGTTTGAAGGATCCTGGTTAACTGGCGGTTTGCTGCCCAGCTACGATATCACGCCCGACGGGCAACATTTCATTATGGCCCAGCCGGAGGATCTTCCCGATCAACGTGTCACTAAGCTCAACATTGTGCTGAATTGGTTCGACGAACTCAGGAGGCGCGCTCCCGGCAAAGCGCCTTAGCCGCCCGCGAGACCTGGTTGTACTACCGCGCAACTCCCTCAATGCTTTCCCGAATTCGCAAGCGTGGATGCTAAATTGACGCCGCGGCAATCGAGACATTCGTGCGGTGGTATCCGCGGCGCATAGTCCGGCGAATCGAAACGGTCCGGATGATCCGAAAAACGGGGTACTGAAGATCACTCGCCTAACCGTCACGGTCGGGCATTCATCTTCGCCGCATTTCGGGGGTCGACTAAGTTGCCCTAACGTCGTTGGCGAATTCAGGCCCTCGATCATAAGACGCAATGAGGGAAGAGTATGAGAAAGCTTCCGGAACAACTTGTTCCGCGCCTCCCCGCCGCCGTTTGAGCCTTTTTGTCTTGTGTCTTCGCAGGTGACGTTGGGAGGAAAAATGTCGAACGTCACCAATAGTCGTTTTACTCCCGAGAACGAAGAGGCCAGTAAACTGAGTTCCATCAAGGACGGCGGGATGACCGAAGGGGCACCGGCGCCCGCCGTCGGCTGCCTCGGGGGTAACTGCCTGACCTGCCCGAGTTGCCGTCTGGCGGAGAGCCATAGCCAGAACTCGGTGGAATCCTACGCTGGTTCTCCGTACCTAAGCGGGACTGAGCCCGATTTTCCGACAAGGATTGAGCGCGATCTTCCGGTAAAGGTTGAGCCCGATTTGCCCGTAAAGATTGGACTCGAAGAAGGCGAACTTGCGCTCGTAAGCGGCGGGGTTTGCGATAACTGCCTGACCTGCCCGCACGGCTGTCTGGTAGGGAACCATCGTCAGAACACGGTGGAACCCTACGTTGGTTCCCCGTACCTAAGCGGAACTGAACCCGATTTTCCAATCGAGACCGATCCGGGAAGAGACGAACTCGCGCTGGTGAGCGGCGCGGCTGGCCACAACTGCCTGACCTGCCCGTACTGCTGCCTGGTGAACGCCGTAAACCAGAATCCGGCAAAGCCAGAACGGGCGTCGCATTAATTGCCGGGCGACAGTGACCTCAAGAGCAAGTCTCATGACCACTGTGTCAGCGCTGCCCGAATCGTTTGGAGGAACATCCGTGGAGACGACTAGTTCAAGTGAGGATACCGCGATGCTGAAACAACCAATGATCGAAAACTGGCGGCGATGCGCCTGCTCGGAATGATCGAGGCGATGAAGACGCAGGAGCAAGACCCCACGCTCGCGAGCTGAGCATCCTGGAGCGATTCGGACTGGTGGATCAGCAGTGGAACTGGCGGGAGAACCAAACGCTCTCACAACGCCTTAAGAATGCCAAGCTGCGCGAGGCGGGCGCCTGCGTCGGAGAGATCGACTTTCGCACTGCCCGCGGACTCGATAAGAGCGTAATTCGTTCCCTCACGCAGCAGTCCGCATGGGCTGGCACGCACGAGAACATCTTCGTCCCTGGACAACAGGCGTGGGGAAGAGCTTTGTTGCGTGCGCATTGGCGCAGAAGGCATGCCGTGATGGATACTCGGCTCTCGACACTCGCGCTCAGTCTGTCTTCCGTGATCTTGCGATGGCGCGAGCGGATGGAAGCCTACGCGGCCTGCTTGCACGGCTCAGCCGGATCGATGTCCTGTTGATCGACGACTGGGCTATGGCTCCGCTGTCAGAACCCGAGCGCCGCGACTTCTGGGAGATTTGCGAGGATCGCTACCAGGTGCGCTCAACGATCTTGACTTCGCAACTTCCAGTCTCGCGCTGGCACGAGCAGATCGGCGATCCGACGTTGGCGGACGGTATCCTCGACCGACTGGTCCACAACGCCCATCGAATTGAGATGCGTGGTGACTCGATGCGTAAGAATCGGGGAAAACCAAATGCGTAATGGGTGAGCGCATCCTGCCGTATGCTTTAGGTGACGAGCCTTTCCGAGAGAGAAAGAGACGTTCATGGTCGCAAGACTGTTCCTACTTACGATGGGATTCCTTCAGCTCGCCCTATCGCAGACGTTTGAGGTCGCTTCCATCCGGGCGAGCCAGTTTCAAAGTACGGACGGCGAGGGCGGCCAAGCTGAGAATATCAACGTTTCCGGCGACAGGCTCACCATGCGCAACGTTACTCTTCGATCATGCATCAGTTGGGCGTACAATCTTCAGGATTTCCAGGTCGCTGGGGACCTTGGCGTGGATCGATTCGATATCACCGCAAAGGCCGCGGCCCCGTCGACAATCCCAATGATGCGCGAGATGATGGGAGCACTCCTTACCGACCGCTTCAAACTTACCTTCCATCGGGACTCCAAGCAGCTCGCGTCGTTGACTTTGGTCGTGGCAAAGGGAGGCCCTAAGCTTCGCATCTCTCAACAAAACGACCCCGGCATCCTGCGGCCGAGTAAGAGCGCGATGGTGGCTCAGCACGCAACCATGGCAGAATTTGTCAAGACTCTCTCCGGCCCGCTTCGAACGCCGGTCGTGGATCAGACGGGTCTAACGGCCCGATATGACTTCACCGTCGATCTCAGTTCCTCCTTTGCAGACACCAAACCAGGAGAACAGCCAGACATCACGGGAATCGTCATGTCTGCCCTGCGCGATCAAATCGGGTTGAATCTTGAGTCGCGGAAGGAGCCCGTTGAGATCCTGGTGATCGATCACGTTGAAAAGATCCCAACCGGGAATTGAAGGCGGGAAGGTCTGTCGTCCGCGACTCCCGCAGGAACTACAGACCCGAAGCCCCGTGGTAGCCACCATAGCCGGAGCGCTGATCGCGCTCCGAGTCTCTCCGGTGCTGGGCGGGGCAAGGCCTGCCGCCTTTCCCCGCACCCCTTTGCCCGCTACCCGCGGTCCTTCCTTCGCTGCGCCGGACAGGTTTCGTTTGACGAAGCCGAACACTTTCCGCACAATCGAGTTGTCAGCGTCGCTACGCTCCGATGGCGTTCGGGATCATCCTGGAATGACGTTCGGCTTCCTTTCGGAATAAGCGTTCAGCTTCGCCGGAATCTCGACTTCTCCATCCGCAGCAAAATCGGGCGATGCATAGAGGCCTGCGGAGAAAGCCTCAGGAACAGCTCAGAAACCTGCGGGCGCCAACGATGGCTGGCGGCCGATGGAGCCGGTTCTCCAGGGCAGACGGTCTGTTACGATCACTCGAACGGGACCGCAGAGACAGCATCTTCCTTTGCCCTGCTTATGAAGGAGACAGGCGACATCACTCTTATTCTCAAGCGCTGGGCAACGGATCGTCCGGCAGTGTTGGAGGAATTGACGCCTGTGGTTTATCAGGAACTTCGCAGGATCGCCGCCGCGTACCTAAGGCGAGAGCGCGAAAACTATACGCTTCAGCCAACCGCGCTCGTTAATGAAGCATATCTGCGGCTGGTAAAACAGGATAACGCCAGCCTGGAGAACCGCTCTCATTTCTACGGCGTCGCCGCCCGGGTGATGCGGCAGATTCTTGTTGACTTAGCGCGCTCCCGGCGGGCGGCGAAACGCGGCTCTGGGAAAAAAGTCGCGCTCGACGAGAAAATCGCGCTTCCGGATTCCGGAGGCTGCATCGATTTTCTCGCCCTGCACGAAGCCCTCGATCAACTTGGGAAACAAAGCGCTCGTACGGCGCAGGTTGTAGAGCTGCGGTATTTCGGCGGGCTGCAATTGGAGGAGATCGCCGTGCATCTCAATATTTCCCTGGCCACAGTCAAGCGGGACCAGGCTGTTGGCGAAGCATGGTTGCGCCGGGCGCTCCAAAGGGCCTGAACGCTTCCCGCGTTGCAAAAAGCAAATATTCCAATCTGAATTACTTGCTCGACGGGAGGATAGTACTGAACGCTCCGGTTATCGTGTTGAATTCAAGACCCAGAGTGACGATCTGCGCGCCGGGCCCGGAGTCCAGTTCCACTGTCCCTCGTTTCCCCGCCGTAGAAGCGTAGTCGCTCGAGAGCACGAAAGACGTATGAGCCATCGCCCCCAATGAAATGGAGCTCGTCAATATTGTCGCGCCGGTATCGTCCCGAATTACGATGCCGACGCTGGCCGCGGCTGAGCTGGTGTTCGCCAGCGCTATACCCGTCGCAAAGCCGTTCGTGTTGTCGAACCCGATAATGTAAGTACTTGCGTTCCCCGTTTCAAATGGCGCCAAGGCCTGGTTATCCAGAGTTCCCGACGTAAAACGAAACGCTGCGTACGCGTTCACATCGCCGCTGCCGAGTAATTGACACCACCCCATAACCACGGGTCCCAGCGCCGGACCGCCGGCAACAACCTCCAGCAGCGCGCCGGGCCCCAGCGTTCGATCAATAGATGCTGCGACCGCGTTCTCCCCGGTTTGCGGAAAGGTCAGAGCCAGCGTCAGCGGATTCCCTGTATCGCCAAAACAATTGACAAGAATCCGCGTCGACGTTGCAGACAGGTTCACCATGGTGATCGTTGTCGCCCAGCCTCCGCCAGCCGCCATGTGCGCCAGTGACCCGATGTTCGTCAAGCCCGCCGTGGAAGGAGCAGCGGCTTCCTGGACCAGGAAGTAAAGCCCGGCGACAACGATCGTTCCTGAGATGGGAGCTCCCGTGTTCGAGCTCACCGTATAAGTGACAGCGCCGCTTCCGGCGCCGCGGCCCGGACTCACCGTGATCCACGGAGCACTGCTCGTCGCCGTCCAGGCGCAGCCTGCGTTCGCCGTGACGTCAATCGTTCCCGTCCCGCCGGACGCAGGGAACACCGCACCGTTCGGATTAATTGCATAGTTGCACGCGGTATTGCCCGGCGCCGCCTGATTGATCGTGACCGATACGCCGGCAATAGCAATCGTCGCATTGAGAGCGGCGCCAGAGTTGGCCGCGGCAATTAGCGTGACCTTTGCTGGCCCTTGGCCGGATAACACGGGCGCTATAATCCAGCTCGGCAGGCTCGACACACTCCAGAAACACCCGGGGCCGGTCTGGATACTCAACATCAGATTTCCACCGGATGGCGGAGCCTGCAAAGAGGTTGGGCTGACGGTATAGGCGCAGACCGAAGGAGGCGTAAGGACTCGTATTCGTTGGTTTGAAGTATCGGCAAAGTAAACGTCGCCGGCAGAGTCCACCGCAACGCCGCCAAGAACGCCCAACTCCGCTTGGGTCGCGGGACCGTTGTCCCCGAATGATACCCCGCCTCCCGCCACACTCGCGATCGTTCCGCTCGACACTTTCCAGATTTGGGACCCAGCGGCAATGTAGAGGCTACCGGCCGAATCCACAGCAACTCCCGACGGGGCCTCTATCTGAACGCTGGTGGCCGGGCCGCTTCCGGCCGAAGTCCCTCCTCCCGCCACGGTCGTAATCACTCCGTTCGACACCCTCCGGACGCGGTTGTACGTGCTATCGGCGATGTAGAGGTTACCTGCCGCGTCCACCGCAACCGCAGAGGGCGAGCCGATCTGAGCATTGGCAGCCGGGCCGTTGTCGCCGCTGAATCCTGGCGTTCCATTCCCCACCACCGTGCTGATCACGCCGTTCGACACCATGCGGACTCGCGAATTTGAGGTGTCCGCGATATAGAGGTTACCGGCAGCATCCACCGCGATGCCCGTGGGCGAGTTCAGCTGCGCTCTGGTTGCCGGGCCGTTATCGCCACTGAATCCTGGCGCTCCATTCCCAGCTACAGTGGTGATCACTCCGTTCGACACTCTTCGGACTCGCGCGTTGGAGGTATCCGCGATATAGAGGTTACCGGCAGCATCCACCGCGATGCCAGCAGGAGAGCTAAGCTGGGCGCCGGTCGCCGGACTGTTATCGCCGCTGAACCCCGGTATTCCGTCGCCGGCTACAGTGGTAATCACCCGGTTGGACACGCTCCGGACTCGGTCATTGGAGGTGTCCGCGATATAGAGGTTGCCGGCAGCATCGACGGCAACGCCCGTCGGCGAGCTGAGCTGGGCGCTGATCGCCCGGCCGCCATCGCCGCTGAATCCTTGTGTCCCATCGCCGGCCACGGTGGTGATTACCAGGTTCGACACCGTCCGAACTCGGGCATTGTCGGTGTCCGCGATATAGAGGTTACCGGCAGCATCCAGGGCGATGCCCGCAGGAGAACTGAGCTGCGCGTTGGTCGCCAGGCCGTAGTCGCCGTTGAATCCCGCTGTTCCATTCCCCGCGACAGTGGCGATCAGGCCGTTCGACACGATGCGGATTCGAGAGTTACCGGCGTCCGCGATATACAGATTCCCCGCCGGATCCAATGCAACGCCGTAGGGAAAGCTAAGCTGGGCGCCACCCGCCGGGCCCTTGTCCCCGCTGTACCCGATCGTACCGTTCCCCGCCACCGTAGTGATCACCCCGTTAGACACTTTCCGAACTCGGGAGTTGAATGTGTCGGCGATATAAACGTTATCGGCGGAATCCACGGCGACACTAGTGGGACGGAACAACTCCGCATTGAGGGCCGGACCGTTATCACCGCCGAATCCGCCCACACCGCTGCCCGCAACGACGGTCATTACTCCGTTCGATACTTTAAGGATCTGCGAGGCGCTCTGGTCAGCGATGTAGAGGTCACCGCCGGAATTCACCGCGACGCTCACCGGGAAAAGCAACTGCGCGCTTGTACCGGGCGCGTTGGCGCCGCCGCTTCCCCCGGTACCTGCGACGGTGGTGATCACTCCGTACGAAACCACGCGCACGCAGTGGTTCCCGGCGTCAGCGATGTACAGGTTGTCGAGGGAATCAACGGCCAGCCCTTGAGGTTGGTTCAGCTGGGCGCTGGGCGCCGACCCTCCATCGCCACTGAATCCTTGCGTCCCGTTTCCGGCTACAAGCGTCAGGGCGCCAGTTTGGGGGTCGAGGCGAAGGACGATGTTGTAGGTGTCGCTCGCAATGAAGACGCCGCCCACGGAGTCCACCACGACGGAACTGACGTGTCCCAGACTGGCGGAAAGACCGCTCATATCTACGGGCAAGCCGCCGCCGGCGACCGTATTGATCGTATAGGTCTGGCCAAACGCAGGATATGACGCGGACGCGGCGATGAGAAGGATGGAAAACGGACGCATTTTGACGTTCCTCACAAGGGCGTAGCGCAGTCGGCGCTTACCGTTGACACTGGAAAAGATCTTGCTGAAACCGAATGCTGTTTGATCTCGGAATCCAATGATGAAGATGCGTTCTGGGTTTGCGGAGCGACCCCCTTTGAAATTGATCAGGCGATTTTGGAAGGCGAAACGGAGCGCTTGCTTCTCATCGGAGATTCCCGCCAAGCCATTTTTGCCCCGGCAGTAACTGCGCGAACGAGCCTGTTCGTGAGTAAAGTAGTGCGTCCATCATCCAACCGCTGCTATTCCGCAAGGCTCGGGTTAGCATAGCTCTGCGCCCTGTTAGGGCCTGATGGCTGTTTCAGTTGACAGCGTTCATTTTTTTATGATTGCGTGTTTTGAGATGTTAACGGCGTCTTCACGACATTGCGCGGATCGTCGAACAAAAAAAATTTGCTCCTTTAAAAAAGACAGAGCAGACGGCCTCCAAACGAGCGCATGAGCAGGCAGCATGATCCGATCATGCGTGCGTGAGGTGGACCCCAAAGCCTGGACAGTTTTTGGCCTTGGCTTAAGTGGGTCGGCGGGTTTGACTGGAGGCGGCGGTGAAGCCGCCATCCATTCCGGACCTGGTACGGCGCTCGGGTCGCATCCCTGCGTTGCCCTGTCTTCCTCCCAGGCAGTTTGATTTTAGGACAAACCGGCTTCTGACGCGAGGCGAAAAAGATCCATTCTGGCCAGAAAGCGATAAATCCCGGGGTTCGGGGCGGAGCCCCGATTAAGAAAAGCTCTTCTTCCTTGTTCGGTACAGTTCGGCGGGAGTTCGATAACGGAGCGCCTGATGAGGGCGCCGCCGGTTGTAGAAATCGAAGTAGTCCCTCAGTTGATCGCGCAGTTCGCAGCCATCGGCGAAGTCTCCCGGATAGATCAGTTCGTATTTGAGTGAGCGCCACAGCCGCTCGATGAAGACGTTGTCCAGACAGCGGCCGCGACCATCCATGCTGATCTGAACATCGCGCTTTTTGAGGGCGACAGTAAAATCCGCCGAAGTGAACTGCGCCCCCTGATCGGAGTTGAAGATTGCCGGCCGTCCCTTGCGAAAGGCAGCATCAAGAGCGGTCAGACAGAAGCCCGTCTCCAGCGTGTTGGACAGTTCCCAACTCAGCACGTACCGGCTGAACCATCCATGATCGCGACGAGGTAAAGGAACCCGTCGCGCATCGGAATATACGTAATATCCGTGCTCCAGACGTGGTCGGGCCGCTCGATCGTCACGCCCCGCAGCAGATATGGATAGATCTGATGTCCGGCCGCTGGTGTGCTGAGCCGCGGCTTCGGATACAGCGCTTCGATTCCGGCGATACGCATCAGCCGCTGTGCCCGCTTCCGATTGACTCCGAGTTCGATCGCCATCCGGCGGCTGCCGAAGAAAGGCATATCCATGTACAACTGATCGAGACGGCGCAGCAGTCTGAGATTTTCCGCGCTCTCCGGCATTGGCTGGTAGTAATAGCTGGAACTGGCCAGCCCAAGCAATGCGCACTGATCGCGAATGCTGAGCGATGGATGTTGCGGGTCGATCCAACGGCGCTTTTCCTCAGTCGGCGAGGCCAGTTCTTTTTTTGAGAAAATCCAGCTCCACTTTCAACCGTCCGATCTGCTCAAAGAGCTGGTCTTTCTCAATATCCGCCTGCTGCTTCGTCTGACCCGCCGAGAAGACCTCAGCCAGATGATCGGTGGCATGCTTCTTCCAGAACGCCACCAGATTCGGATGAACGCCGAACGTCTGCGCAATCTGCGTCGTTGTCTTATTCCCTTTCATGGCTTCGATCGCGACCTTCGCCTTCAGGCTCGGCGCGTAGCTCCTGCGAGTTCGTGGCATTGACTCTCCTTCATTTTCAATGCCGACTTTCCACTTAAGCTACCTGTCCAGAAAATGGGGTCCACTTCAGCGTTGACCGAATGCAAAGGCGCGGTATGTATGGGCCTCAGCCGCACAACCCTGATCTCGCAGATGAAGAGACCTGGAATGAACCGATACGATTACGCCTGAGTTCGGCTTTCTCTCCCGCGGGATTAACCAAAGTTACAGCCAACTCCGCCAGCAGTCCGATGAGGACGCCTTTTGTGCGTAAGCCGCAGCTTTTCTTTAAAGAAACACAGGTTAATCTGGTAAACATTTGTAATTCACAAGCGGCCGCACCAAATCCTCGTATACTGTATACCGTTGTCACGCGGAGTTGCCACGATGAGTTCTACGCCAAACCTTCTTCTCGCCGCTGGATTGCTATTGTGCGCTGGTCCTCGTTACGCCGCAGCCCAGATGGCTGCCGACGCGCCACCTGTCCAGGGCCAGAACACCAAAGGCATGCATGTGTTCCTCTGGGGAGGTCTCAAGTCCCACGGCGAGGGCGCTCACGATTATCCTGCGTTCTTTGCCGACTGGAGCAAGGTACTCACGGATCATGGCGCCGTTGTGGACGGAGCTCTTCATCCTCCGAACGCCACCGATCTCGAACACACCGATGTAGTCGTGATTTATAAAGGCGACGCAGGTTACTTGAGCGATAACCAGAAGTCGATTTTCGAGGCATACATCAAACGGGGCGGTGGCATGGTGTCCATACATGACTCGCTTTGCGGCCCCGACCCGGATTACCTGGCCACGCTCGTCGGAGGCGGCAAGAAGCACGGCGAAAGGAATTCGCAGGTCGATCAGCAGATGCGCTACCAGATTCTCGATCACGACAACCCCATTCTCAAAGACTGGGCTGACCTGACTTTTCCGGATGAAGCATTCTTCCTGATGAGTTGGGCGAAGAGCCCGGCAATTCACCCACTGGCCGCAGTTACTATTGCCGGCGACGGTCCACACAAAGGCGAGGTTGTTCCGCAGATGTGGACCTATGAACATACTCTTCCGGGTGGAAAGCCCGCGCGTGCGTTTGTATGGATGCAGGGCCATACATACGCCAATTTCTCCAATCCCCAAATCGAGAAGACCCTGCTTCGCGGAATCGCGTGGGCTGGCAACAGACCGGTGGAAGAGCTCGTGACCTATGTAGCTCCTCCGCGCCCCGCGCGCGGCGGTCGTGGTGGCCGTGGTGGCGACAATACTCCAGCGAAAACTCCCGCTAATCAATAGAACGCAGGAACACAAGAGGATATTGCTATGCACGTAGTGAAGTTCATCCGGTTCGGAGCCTTGATCGCTCCTCTTATGCTTGCGACGATGGCGTTCGGGCAAGCGGCCCAAGCGCCTGCGGGCGCTGCGGCGCAGGCAGGAGGCCGCGGCGGCCCCCGCGTAGTTTCGCCCGAAATTCATGCCGATAAGACCGTCACCTTTCGGCTACTCGCGCCCAAGGCCAATGAAGTGACGCTGACAGGCCACTGGACAGGCGGAACTAACGTGCCGCTCACGAAGGACGATCAGGGCATCTGGTCGGTCACGGTCGGTCCTTTGGGCGAGCAGTTGTGGGGTTATGCGTTCACGGTGGACGGCGTCAAGGTCCTCGATCCCGGGAACGCCGAAGTGCAGCGCGACGGCAATCGCTATGAAAACCTGCTCATGATTTCCGGGTCCGCGGATGCGATGTGGGATTTCAAGAAAGACGTGCCGCACGGACAAGTGGAAACCATCTGGTATCCCTCTCCGATTCTGAAAGAGAGCGAGCGCCGCATGGTCGTCTATACGCCGCCCGGCTATCATACGTCGACAACCAAATATCCCGTGCTTTATCTCCTTCACGGTGGCGGAGGCGATGAAGACGCGTGGGACACCATGGGCCGCGCCAACATCATCATGGACAATCTTCTGGCCGCGGGCAAAATCAAGCCGATGATCGTGGTCATGCCCAATGGAAACGCCACTCAGACGGTGTCGCAGGGGTTCGGCTTAGGACCTACCCCTGCCGTTCAGTCCGTGACGGCTCCTCTCCCTCCCGGACAGGCGCGGGGCGGGGCTGCTCCCGGCGCGGCGCCGGGACGCGGGCAGGCGGGCGGACGCGGACCTCAGCCCTATGAGGGTTCTTATCCGAACAGCCTGGTCAAAGAAGTCATTCCGTTCATCGAAAAGAACTATCGCGTTCTCGCCAACAAGAACGATCGCGCTGTCGCAGGACTCTCGATGGGTGCGGGCCACACGATCGCAGCGACCAACAACAATCCCGGCGTGTTTGGCTATATCGGAGTGTTCAGCGGCGGCGGGCGCATCGACGATACGTTCGTCGATCAACTCACCGCGCTCAAAAAGAGCGGCGTGAAATATTACTGGCTCGGAGCGGGCGACAAGGATATGGCGCATGACGGGACGGTCGCGCTTTCCGAGGAGGTCAAGAAGCTCGGGTTTGAGACCTCCTATCACGAAATGCCAGGAATTCACTACTGGTTCATCTGGCGGCAATTTCTGAGCGACTTCACGCCGCTGCTGTTCCGATAAGTTCTTACCTGAGCCAGGCAAAGGCAGGCGATTTCATACCCATCGCCTGCTCTATAAGCGGCTCGGCCAACTGCAGGCCGTTTTGGCTGTTAGCAAACATTACTGCTCCCGACTTCGTTCGGAGATCCGCCATCACGAAACACTTGAACGCGCCGTTATCGCCCCAATGCCATATGGCTTCGCCTCGATCCGTGCGCTGAATACCCCATCCCAGACCCCAAAACAGGTTCTTCGATAATTGGGCTGGCTGGCGCTTGATGCAGATTCTGCATTCCGGATCGAGCGCGATTTGCGGCGTCTCCATCTCGCGCAGCGTCTCCGGCTTGAGCCCCTTCCGATTAAGAACTGCATCGACAAACAGCGCGTAGTCCTTCGCTGTCGTGTTTAGCGTTGAAGCCGCGCCCGCCTCTTCAGGCTTCCACAACGGAGTTGGTTTTCTGTTGGGGTCGTGGCCAGTCGCGGTCAGCGCATCAAAGTCGGGACGCCAGACATAACTGCTGCTGGTCATGCCCAGCGGCGCAAATACTGTTTCGGTCATGTATTCGTTGAGTCGTCTTCCAGTGATTTGCTCGACTACGCGCTGCAGGTAGATATATCCTTCGCCCGAGTAGCTAAACCGCTCTCCGGGTGTGAAGTAGATCGGAAGCGAGTCGCCATCTCGCCAGTTCGGAAATCCGGTCCGATGGCTCAGTACAATCCGCGCTGTAATCTTTGCGAGGCGCTGATCGCCGGCGATGTACGGTTTCGGCAAATAGGTTATCAACGGAACGTCCAATCCCAGCTTTCCCTGGTCGACCAACTTCAGCACGCCGTATGCGAACACCGGCTTGCTTAACGACGCCGCCTCAAAAACTGTTTCCGCGGTGACCGGCTGATTGGTTCCGACTTCCTTCACTCCAAAACCATGGGCCCAAATCGTCTTGCCGTGCCGAATCAGAGCCATCGACACGCCCGGCACATTGGTTTTCTTCATCAACTCCGGAACGTCCCGTTCCAATTGCAGAATGGTTAATTGCTGGTCGTCCGCCGCCGCTGCCCGCGACATTGGAGGGAAAGTGGATAGTGCTATAGCGATGCAGGCGGTCTGAAGGGCGAGGCTTCGTCTTACCATTCCCATGGATCGATTAACGGCAAGTCGAGTTCCTTTGTTCCAGACTTGTGCCGGAGCCCAAGCCGTTAGGTCAACGGAAGCCATCGCTGGCGGCTGAACCAGATCGCCGGCTCTTCGGGCACGTGCATGACGCCGTGCCCGCGCGGGCACAGTAGTTCGGTGCCGTTCCATTCGAGAAGGATGCGTGAATGGCTCCCCATGCGGACCGGATGGTCGAGAATACGCAGGCAAGCCGGACATCGGCGGCGCTGATCCATCATTGCCCACCGAATTGCTATGGCTGTACAAACAATCGCGACATCCAGTCGGAGCGCATTAGCCCGCAACACGGACGTGCCGAAAGCTATGGCTGGCGCCAGCAGCGCAAGTTTAGCGAGATAAAAACTCCATCGGCCAGCCCAGTTACGATGGCGGGGATATTCACCGGGAGGCGTGTTGCTCGTCAGGGCGGCGATGGGCGTATAAAAAACGGAGAACGGCAACACGCAAAGAAGCGCCTGCCCGCCCGACAGAGGCGAAAGAGGATATAACCGGCTCAGAAAAAACGCCAGCGCCGCGAGACAGCCGAGTACGCCGAGACAACGCCCCGGCGATTCGAGAATAGGCGCGCAACGGATTAATGGCGGCTCGGGAGCGCATCGGCGGGGATTCAGAAGGAGGAAACCGTGTCGTGCGACCGGCGCGTGACGTCGTTTCCACCGGGCATCACGCCACGATCCGAAGCAGAACGCCGTGAGGCCCGCGCGTCGGCCTTCCCGGATGGCGTACCAGAGTTCCGTCATCCATTCCGCGAGCCACTCTGCGCGCTCATTTTCGGGAAGGAGACACGCGCCCAGGCGAAGGATTACCAGATGAAGGCGCGTCATTTCGCTTGCTCCGTTTCGCGCGCGGGGATCATACGTTCCAGCAGCGGGTAGCGCTTCTGTGAAGCCGCAAGGGCAATGCGCCCGGCGGCGGTCAGCTTGTAATACTTGCGCGGCGGGCGCTGCTCGGCGTCAGCGATCGACTGCTTCTCCCAGGACGAGCGAATCAGCTCGTCGCGCTCCAGCCGGCGCAGCGCGGGGTAGACTGTGCCGCTCGGCAGGCCGGTGGTTTCCATCAGGCTGAATCCGTAGACACAGCCAGAGTCGAGCGCCTGGAGAACCATCGCGGCGGTGTGAGAAAGCCCGGACATATGCTGCAGTTTACCTATGTAGAATGCTACTTGACAAATGGTAATGTAGTTTGCTACATAGGGTATCGCGATGCTGGAACTAAGAAACGTTTCCAAGCGCTTTCTTTCAATTCCCGCTGTCAGCGATGTCAGCTTCACGGCGCGCGCCGGCGAGATCACCGGCTATCTCGGTCCGAACGGCTCGGGGAAGTCCACCACGATGAAAATGATCATCGGCCTGATTCAGATGACGGCGGGCGAAATTCTGTTTCGCGGCGAGCCGATCGGTCGCGACCTCATCGCATGGAAGCGCCGCACGGGTTATGTACCCGAGGAGCCGTACCTCTATGGTCATCTCAGCGGAATCGAATATCTGGTCATGGTCGGACAACTGCGCAGCATGGAGAAACAGGATGCGAAGAAACGAATTGAAGGGCTGCTGCGGTTGTTTGCGCTCTGGGGAGACCGGCACGCGCCCATTTCGTCGTATTCGAAGGGCATGCGCCAGAAGGTTCTGCTCTCCGCTGCGCTAATGCACAATCCGGAACTGATTCTCCTCGACGAGCCTTTTTCCGGCCTGGACGTCGGCACGGGGCTTGTGCTCCGCAGCCTGATTCAGGAACTCGCAGCGCGCGGCAAGGTGGTGCTGTTCAGCTCGCACGAACTGGAAACGGTGGAGCGGCTCTGCGCGCACGTGGTGATTCTGCATCGCGGCAAGGTCGTCGCAGACGATTCCATTTCCAACCTGCGCAGCCTCATGGAAGCGCCGACGCTTGAGGCCATCTTTTCGCAGCTCGCCGTCGAACAGGACACCGCAGCCATCTCGCGCTCGATCGCAGACCTCATAGAGGCGTAGATGCACTTTAAAACGCTGTACCGTGAATTTCTGTTTCGTCTGGTGGACCTCGAACTTCTGTCGCCGGACGCGCAGGGCGACGCCAGCAAACTGCTCGGAAGGCTCGGCGCGATGCTGGCTTTCTTCAGTGTCTACCTGGGGCTGGGTGGGCTCCTGTTCGATCACAAGGGGATGCCGCTGCCGGCGTTTCGCGCGATCAGCTGGACCATAGAACATTTCTTCATTTCAACGACGATGCTGATCGTCGGACTCTTCGCTGTGCTCACTTGGGACTCCACGTTTCCAGACCGACGGGACGTGCTCGTGCTGTCGCCCCTGCCCATCCGCACGCGCACGCTGTTCTTCGCTAAGATTGCCGCCGTCGGCAGCGGGCTCGGTCTTGCGATTGGCGTCTTCAACGCCGGTCCAGGACTCATCTGGCCGATCACGCTAAGTTCTGAAAATCCGGGCTTCGTCGATATTGCGCTGCCATTCGTGCATCGCGCCTTCTTGGCGTACTGGCTCACAGTGACCGCAGCGGGCGTGTTTCTTTTCTGTTCGGTGCTGGCCGTGCAGGGCATCGCGGCACTGCTGCCGAGGCGAATCTTTCTACGCGTATCGGGACTGCTGCAACTGGCGGCGTTCTGCCTTTTCGTGAGCGTGTATTTTCTCGAGCCATCGCTGAACTGGCCGCCCAGCGGTCAGCCGCCCCGGACGTGGCTACCCGACTATTGGTTCCTCGGCGTGTTTCAGCAGTTTAATGGAACCGCGACACCCGAGACGGCAGCCCTCGCGCAGCGGGCGTGGATCGGGCTGGCCGGGGTTGCCGCAATCACGGCATCGGCGTACGGCTTCTGCTATGTCCGGGTCCTGCGCAGAGTTCCCGAAGAACCCGACATTCTGCCAAGCAAGCCCATGTTCAGCTGGTCGCCGCGCTTCGGGACGTCGGCGGAAACGGCCATCGTGCAGTTCGCGCTCCGCGCGCTGGGGCGGAGCAGGCATCATCGGGTCATTCTGTCGTTCTATCTGGGAATCGGATGCGCGATTCTGACTGTCCTGTCGCGAGCCAAACCGCCGCACGCCACTGCTTACAAACCACCGCCGCCGGAGTTGGGCCTGATCATCTCCAGCATCATGATTCTGGTGTTCTGGATCGTCGGGACCCGCGTCATATTCACTATTCCCCTCGACCTGCGCGCGAACTGGATTTATCGCGTGATGCCAGTGCGCGGAGGGGCGGCGTGCGTGAAAGCCAGCCGCCGATCGCTGTATCTCATGGCCCTCGCGCCCGCCTGGGTCGGCGCCGCGGTGTGGTTCCTGTCGCACTGGCCGTGGCGGATGGCGTCCGCGCATCTCATCGCCTTCGGGCTGATGGGCGCCATACTCGTCGAGCTTTGCCTGTATAACTTCCGGAAAATACCGTTCACATGTTCGTGGCTGCCCGGAAAAGCGAATACCCTGTTCGCGTTCAGTTCCTTCTCGCTCCTCCTACTGCTTCTGACCGTCAAAGGCGCCATGCTGGAACTGGACGCCCTGCGGGACCCGGCTCGTTGCGCGTCGATGATCGCGATTCTCGCGGCTGTGGCAGGCGCTGCCAGGTGGCGCACTGCAAGGCGGGCAAATACCGACGAGCCGGTCGTCCAGTTCGATGACGAACAGGCGCCGGTTTTGACTGGCTTGGGGCTCTTCCGCGACGGGGTCCTGCCGATTCGGTCCGGGCCGTAGGACGCGGGCGCCCAGTCGCGCGGGGCACACCTTATAAGCAGTACGATGAATTCATCGCGAAGAGGCGACCACATGAGCAACGGAATCTCAGATAACGAATCTGCCAACAGACGTGGATTTATTAAGCGGACCGGAGCGGGTCTCACGGCCGGCCTTCTGACCTCGACGGCGGTTTCCGCACAATCGCCGGCGACCCCCGAGCCCATCTCGCACGCCGGCGCCGGGCGACCCCTGACCGATAAGGAAAAAGTCGCCCGCATCGCGTCGAATTCATGGCCCATCCGCTACATCTTCAAGGCCCGCGGCGTGATTATGACGCAGCAGCCCGAGATCGCAAAGATGAAGAAAACGTACGGCGAAATCACAATGCTCGATTTCCCGGATTTCACGAAAACAACCTTTCCCGGTGTCCGTGACATGGACATCTTCTCAGGATTATTCGGTGACGCCAATGACGACAGCCAGTTCGTTAAGACCAGCGTTACGGATGCGAATGGAAGGCGCCATGAGACAACCGAGTTCGATCCTTCCAGCGCGGGCGGTAAACGATGGCTCGAGAAAATGGCGAACAAGCAGGTCACAACAGGGACGCGCTGCCATCACATCTCGAACAACGCGCCCCGCAACATATGCGATCTCGACGCCGAGAGCAGGAAGCAGGGCGTCGAAGTCGCGAAGAAGTGGCTGGATGGCGCGGCGATGCTGGGGGCGAAATCGATGCGTGTCAACAGCGGCGGACCCCGCATCGCGCCTCCCGCCGTGGCCGATCCCAGTTCCTACCCGAAAAATCCCGAACTCACCACATATCTCGCCAACTGCATCGAATCGTTTAAGGAGATGGCCGATTATGGCGGCAAAGTGGGAGTGAAAGTCACCCTCGAAAACCACTGGGGATTGACTGCCAACCCGATGAACATCCGCATCATCATCGAAGAGGTGAATAACCCGTTTTGCGAGGCCTCGCCGGATTTCTGCAACTGGGAAAACGAATATCTTCTGTTCCACGGTCTGCAGGATCTTGCGCCTTACACTCACACCAACGTTCACGCCAAGTACTGGAATCGCTGGAAGGATCCGGATGTCCAGCGCAACGTTCGCATCATGATGAACTCGGGCTATACGGGCCTGTTCGCCCTCGAATATGAAGAAGGCCCCTGGGATGGCATCGAGGGCGCCAAATATCTCTACAACCAGGTTCTCGCGGCTCTGTAGGCCACATCGGGACCGCCGGGCGACGCCTGTAGCAAACACTCAGCAATCCAAACCCGGAGATTCTGCTTAATGACAGAATGGTTCGGCCGGACGGTCCTTCATGTTACGAACGTTGAGGCCGCGCTCAGCTTTTACACGGACCGGCTAGGCTTCACAAGCCCCTGGCGCTACGAGGAAGACGGCAGAGCACGCGTCGCGCAGATGGAGCGGCAGGGCTGCGCGCTCATCCTGTCAGACCAGTGGCCCGAAAAGGCGGGCAAAGGGCTCGTATTCATTTCGGTGAATCTCGATCCGGAGGCTCAAATCGCGGCCTTGGATGCGCTGCGCAGGGAGTTCGAGGGCAACGGCGTTTCGGTCAGGGAGGGTTCGTGGGGCTACCGGCTTCTGGTGGTCGATGATCCCGACGGCAATCAGCTCTTCTTCAACTACCCGAGCGAGCCTGCAATAAAACATGAGCGGCGCTTCCTCATCCACGAGCCAGGATCCGCAGGCTGACGTCCCATAACTGGACGTGACTGTATATGGATTCGGGCGGCGGCCCAGAGCCGCCGCCGCCCGCGCAAATCTACGGCCGAACCGCCGGAAGCTTCGTTTGATCCCCCAAATTCGGGCATTTCGGATGACCGAGGCCGCTGGCGCTGATACCCACTCCACCAGCCGGATTGGGCGTTATGTCGTAGACGATATTGTCGGGGTGTCCAGGGTCGCCCGAAAGCGGAGGGAATCCACCGAGGTGATCGAGGTTTAGGAGGTTGCGTGTGCGCCAGGCGATGTCGTGATCGGTGCACGAGTGATCACCCGCGACGCCGAGCCCGCCCATCGCCACCTGCCCCGTGCCAAAAAGGGCCACGCCCCCGCCTATACCGATGAAGCCGCCGATTGGCTGCCCGATCATCGGATCGCCCTCAGTGCCGTACAGATTGACCTTTTTGGAGAATGCCGCCGCCTGATTCACAGGAAAACTGTTGGTCACGCCAGCCACAAAACCACCCGGTTGAGTGGCCGAGTACAGATTAGAGGTCGATAGAGCGAGGCCCGGCGCAAAGCCCGCGCCGTCGCTGCTGGAATTCGCATCAAACGCGAAAGCGTTGGCCGAATTCGCTCTCATCGCGGACGAGATCCGGCCAATACCCATTTGGGTGGTCGGGTCGGGCCCGGTGAACGCAACGGCGCAAACAACCCCGTTGCGATCCACAATCGTCGCCCATTCCTGGGCATTCAGACCGCTGCTCTCAGCGGACCTCGCGGCGGTCAGCGCCTTTTTCAGTTGGGTGTTATTCGGCAGAGCCGCGCATCCGTTGGTCTGCGCATTCGCCGCCGCCGCCAGAAGAGCCGCCCCAGCCAGCATCCATACAGTTGTTCTCACGTTCGTCTCCTTATTTATGTCCAAGTTTTCAAATCCGTGTCGCTGCCGGCTGGATGGCAACGCCTTCCCGCTCAGCCCCGCATGACCGTTTAGCGCGGAGAGGCGGCCGGAACTATAACGCTCTTTAGATTTTTTTGTCGGATTTGAGAGGAGGGCTACAATGTGTGAGATTAATGACAGCGGAACGCTGGAAGCAGATCGAAGCGCTCTATCATTCGGCGCTGGAATATTCGCCGCATGAACGCGCGGCATTCATTGCCGACGCTTGCAAGGGCGATCCGGATCTCATAAACGAGGTTGAAGACCTGGTGCGGCGAGACGAATCGCCTGGCTGGAGCCTGCACGACAGCCCCGTTTGGGCCGCACACGATGAACCCGGCGCGCCGCTCGCCGCGGGCGCTCGTCTCGGCCCGTACGAAATTGTCAACACAATCGGGTCCGGCGGAATGGGAGTTGTATTTCGCGCCATCGACACGCGCCTCGGACGCAGCGTCGCGATTAAGACTTCCCGCGGGGCCTTCTCCGATCGATTCGCGCGGGAAGCGCGTACGATCGCCGCCCTGAATCATCCCAACATCTGCACGCTCTACGATACGGGTCCCGATTACCTCGTAATGGAACTGATCGAGGGGCCGACGCTTGCCGACCGCATTCGCAGAGGCCCGCTCCCGTTCGACGAGGCAATGCGAATCGCGCGGCAGATGGCCGATGCGATTGAGGCTGCGCACGAAAGCGGAATCGTCCATCGTGACCTGAAACCCGCCAACATCAAGTTCCGCCTCGACGGGGCGGTCAAGGTGCTGGACTTCGGCCTGGCAAAGTCCACTACCCGGACGGAACTGGCGCCGGACTCTCTGGAAGTAAAGCTCTCCGGCATGATTCTCGGTACCGCGGCTTATATGAGTCCGGAGCAGGCTCTCGGCCAGGAAGTAGACAAGCGCTCGGACATTTGGGCGTTCGGCGTGGTGCTGTATGAGATGCTGACCGGCTCGCGGCCATTCGACGGCGCTACAGTCTCCGACTGCATCGCCGATATCGTGCGCAACGAACCGGACCTCGCCAAAGTTCCTGCAAGAGTGCGCCGTTTGCTGGGATTGTGCCTGGAAAAGGACCCTCAAAAAAGATTGCGCAGCCTCGGCGACTGGCAGCACCTGATTGAACCGGAAGAATTGCGGCAGCAGTCCTCCGGTGCGTCACGCTTTCGAAAAATCGCGTGGATTGCGGTTCCCACGATTCTTATCGCGGCTGCGGCGGGTATCTGGTCGGCGCGGTCGCGTCCCGCCGGTTCCCTGCGCCCTGCGCGCTTCCAGGTCAATTTGCCGGAGGAGATCTATTTCGACAAAAGTGTTTCCGTTTCGCCCGACGGCCAGAACCTGGTTTTCAGCGCCACCGGAGAAAAGGATGGACTCTGGATCCACAATCTCGACACACTCGAGTGGCGCAGGCTGCCCGGCGCTGAGCACGGTAAATCGCCATTCTGGTCGCCCGACAGCCGTTACCTCGGATTCGTAGTGAGTGGCAACGCGGGAAGTGAAGTAAAGAAAATCTACATCTCCGGCGGATCTGCCGCGACCATCTACACGGCGCCCGGGCACTGGTTGGGTGAAGGCAGCTGGAATCAAAACGGAGACCTCATTATAGGTGGCCCAAACGGTGAGCCAATCCGGAAGATATCCTCGAATGGTGGCGCGGAGGCGGTCCTCTCGGCGGTCGACAGCGCGCACGGCGAAGCAAGCCACGGACGCCCCCAATTCCTGCCGGACGGAAGACACTTCCTGTACTGGGTTGCTGGATCCGCCGAGAGAAAGGGAATGTATTCCGGCTCGGTGGATGATGCTGCCGCACAGCCGCGTGAACGTCTTGTCACGGTCCCGGCACGCTATGCCAGCGGAAAGCTGCTTTTCCAGCAAGGCCCCACTTTGATGGCCCAGACCTTCGATGCGGAGCGGCGTCGATTGACGGGCGAACCTGCGCCGATCGCCGATCGTGTTCAGACGATTGACGAGCAGCCGGTAGTTTCGGCGTCAGCCGCGGTTTTGGCTTACAGACCGGGCCCGGAATCTCCCGGAAAGGTATTGACCTGGTACGACCGGCACAGCAAGGAACTCGGAACGGTGGGCCAGCCGGGCAGCGATGTTGACCCGAAAATCTCGCCGGATCAGCAACACTTGGCCGTGATCGATGGCGGTAGCGGGATGACGAACATCTGGATCCGCGATTTCGCGACCGGCCTGCGCACCCGGTTCACTTTTCAGCCCCCTGTCGCAAGCCCGGCCTGGTCACGCGACGGCAGGCGTTTGTTTTATTCCTCAGGCCCCAAGCTGGAAGCGATTTCCGTGAAAAACGCCGATGGCTCCGGGCCTGAAACGGAGTTGTTCCGGCAGCCAGGAAGCTTTTTATACCCCACAAGCATTTCGCCGGATGAGCGATTCCTGCTGTACTTCGCGAGCACGAAACCGCGAGGGATGGGCGTACATTCCGAAGTTTGGGTTCTTCCACTGGCAAAGGATGGCCATCCCTTCCGCCTGCTTGGTTCGGAATTCAGCAACGTCACGGCTAGTTTTTCGCCGGACGGGCGCTGGATCGCCTGGAAATCCAACGAGTCCGGGCGCACTGAGGTTTACCTCCGCGGCATTGTAAACGCTGGTCCCGGCGGATTATCCTTAGGCCCCGGTAAATGGCAGGTGTCGCGGGAGGGTGCGGGCGGCGCACTTCCAATCTGGCGCCGCGACGGCAAGGAGTTGTTCTACATGTCAGCGCAGGACGTGATCACCGCGGTTACCGTCGACAGCAGTCACGGCGCGCTGCAACTGGGAAACCCGATTCCTCTGGTCACTACTCCGTGCACCTGTCAATTTGACGTAACAGCGGACGGGCAGCGTTTCCTGGTGAGCGGTCCGGCGGGCGCGACCAGCAAAGCGCCAATCACCGTCGTCCTCAACTGGCAGGCGGAACTGAAGACGCAGTGAACCGGAGGAATACCTGCCGAAAGAATCCATAGAAGGAGTCACGGCCTTGTTGAAGGCGTGGAGCGGGGGCGACGAGCAGGCGCTCGAAAGACTCACGCCCATCGTCTATCCGGAATTACGGCGGATGGCGGTTCGGTGCATGCGCCGCGAAAACGCCCGGAACACGCTGCAGCCCACAGCTCTCGTGCATGAAGCCTATCTGCGGCTCATCGATGCGAAGCTGGCGCACTGGGAGGATCGGGCGCACTTTTTTGCGGTTTGCGCTCAGATGATGCGGCGCATCCTGGTCAGCGCGGCCCGAAAGCGAACAGCCGGGAAGCGCGGCGGGGGCGGTGTTGCGATCGAGCTGAACGAGTCGATCGACAGCGCGCCGATGCGCGACGAACGAATGATTGCGCTGGACGACTCCATGAATGCTCTGGCCAAATTCGATCCTCGTAAAGCAAAGGTCGTGGAGTTACGATTCTTCGGCGGTCTGAGCGTTCAGGAAACCGCGAATGTCCTCAGGACCTCCGAGCAGACCGTCCTGCGCGATTGGAGGCTGGCGCGGACGTGGCTGGAGCGTGAGATGGAGTCAGTGGCTGGCGACGGGATCTGAACAGTAAAATTTAAGGCCCGCATCATCGAGGAGCCGAAATATTGATCTGATGCACGGCCGCAGGCGGCGACGATCCGGCGCCGCGGACGGATTCCCAGATAACTTTATTCAATTCCTCAGCGGGAGCTCGGTCAGCCCCACGAAAGTCCCATTGACCCGACTGCTTCGCTCCGGGTGAGCTGACCGTGTTTTTTTCATCCAGAGACACTCGAGGCTGCTTTTTGCTGTACGGCGCAAGGTCCGGCTCGCTTTGGAAGTCGCTTAAAAGACTTGGCGCGCGATCGTCGAAGTAAGTCAGGCTTCCCATTGCGAGGATCTGCTCGATTGTCTTGAGCACCGAAGCAGTAGTAAAGCGCCGATGTTCGACCGCGTGACGCCGCGCAAACGGCGAAATCACCAGCAATGGAGAACGGTGGCAATCCACGTGATCGGGCCCATCCTGCGCATCGTCCTCAATTACGAGAATGATGCTCCGCGGCCAGTACTGGCTATGCGTAATGGCTTCCACCATTCGGCCCAGAGCCACATCGTTATCCGCCACCATCGCGCGGGGCGTCGGATACCCCGCGCGCGTTCCCATGGTGTGGTCGTTCGGCAGGTGAATGATCGTGAGTTGCGGCAATTTGCCGTTCAACTCGAATTCGTGAAACTCTTTGAGCCATTCGTCCGTGCGCTGTTGATCGGTTACATCGCCGATTTCGTCCCGGTAATAAGGGTCGTAATGGTTCTTCAGGCCGGCAAGATATATGACGTTCTTATTGGCGTCAGCGGGATCGGGAACGCCCCATTCGCCGTAGTCTCGATAGCTGATGCCCAACTTTTTAGCGCGATCCCATAGAAACCCGGAACCTGGCACAGCAATGGGATCGTCGTGATCCGCGTCCCCGTCGAACGGCGCGTCAAATACGCCTTCCGCCCTGTGGCTGTAATTCGATGGCCAGAATTTGTTGACATAATCCGTGCTGGCTGCGGCCATCGACCAAAAATGTCCGTCGGCGCTGACATCTCCGTCAACGAAAAAATTGTCGTACAGGATAAACTCACCCGCAAGGGCGTGATGATTCGGCGTAACATCGGCGCCGAAGAGAGTCAGATCGGGTGAGCCGTTGCCTTCACCGATGTCGCCAAACAACTGATCGTAAGTACGATTCTCTTTCAGGATGTAGAAAACATACTGGATTGGACCGCGCTTCACCCGGGTCGCTGTGAAGCGGGAGATCATGCTTTTTTCGGCGACGGATGGAACACGGTCGTCGCGATAAACCTGCTGGCGCAGCGTATTCTCCCGTCGAAGGCGAGACAACTCAGCAGCGCCGTAAGCTTCAATTGCGCCACCAATCAAGCTCCCGATATTCCGAAAAGTCGATTTAGTCGCTCCGCCGGCTGCATTCGGTCCTGTTATCTGGTTCCTGGCGTCCGCGACAAACAGTGTTTGCGCCTCGTTCGAATACAGCAAGGAAGACGGGTAACCGCCAGCGAGCGGGATGATTCCCACATTCCGCTCCAGATCTCTCCCGGGTTGGGGAGTCAGAACTGCGACGGCGTTCACAGCCGCGAGCGCCACGAAAATCTGTCCGGTGCGAGGATCCGACGCCAACGCATCCGGCTGGGCTCCGGTCAGGCCGCGCCCGGAAACGGCGATGTGACTGCGCCGTACCTCGGCCGGTTTAGTAAGATCCACCCACGAAATGTCGTCCGAATCGGAGCACGCCACCAGCAGAAGATTCTTTTCGGCAAGCGTGAGCATGTCGTTCGGATGGCTGCCTACTTTCACCAAAGCGATGGAACCGTTACCATCCGATCGTAAGATCGCCACAGCGGACTTCCCCCAAAGACTCACCGCAATACGGTCGCCCGGCAAATTTCTGATCGCGTATGGGAAACCATCCATCGGGACGGTGGCAAGAGTCTCACCCGTTGCCGGATTGAAGCGAATCAGGCGCTGGCTCTGATTACAAGCCACCCACGCTCTCTCCGCGCTTTGAACAGCGATGCCCGCAGCCAATTTACAACCGTCCAGTCGCATTTCGCGCGGCGCGCCGAAATGTCCCTGGTTCATCACGACGGCATAGACAGAATCAGCGCCCGAAGACGCGAGCAGCGTGTGTGTTGACGGCTCGTATGCGAGTCCATACCACACGCTGGCGAGTTCGAGCCTCGAAGAAACAGTCTTCGAGCGCCAGTCATAGGCCTGCAGATATTGGCGGTTCCATCCGGAGTTCGCGCTCACCACCCACCGGTGTTCCACTTCGATGAGATTTAAAGGGTAATCGCCCTCCGCGACGAGGCCGCCAGGAGCACTCTGCGGCGCAGCTCCCGGCGCCCGCGCCAACAACGCAATGAGCAACGCGCTTTTCGCGATTGCCTTGTCCATTAGTAGAGAAATTTCAGGGCTAGTTGAATCTCCCGCGCGGTAAGGCTGTCCTGAATCACGCCGAAATTCGGATTGCTCATCTGCAAAACCGGCTTGTCGAAATTCGGGTGATTCGTAACGTCAAAGAACTCCGCTCGAAATTGAAAGCGGGCTCTTTCAGTCACTGGAAAATCCTTGTGTATCCCGAGATCGACATTGATCAGACCGGGCCCGAGAATGATGTTGCGTCCCGCGTCTCCATGTCGCCCGGAGGGCACGTCGGCCGTGAATGCGTTTATGTTAAACCATTCCTGAGGATTACGCGGCGCGTTATCGACACTCTGGCCGAGAACCACATCAGGCCGGAGCGAATTCGCATTTCCGTCATTGCAGAAGCAGGAATCATTGATTCCGAATGGCGTGTACCAATACCCCGACTGCCAGGTCCATATCGCATTCACCATCCATCCACCGATTACCGCGTTCATAAAGGGATTCAGATTCGAGCCAAACGCTCGCCCTTTTCCCACCGGTATCTCGTACAGCGCACTGGCGACGAAACGGTTGCGTACGTCGAAGTCGGAGTTGCCGTATTCCCAGTTGAGATGGCGCGGATCGCGAAATGTATCGCCCGCGTGCTGGCTTCCCAGGTTCGCATCGGAGGCGTTATCGAGCGAGTGGCTCCACGTGTACGAAGCGAGCAGACTCAGGCCGTTGGACATGCGCTTCTCTAATTTCAGCAGGAGCGCGTTGTAATTCGAGTATCCGCCGTTGTTTGTCTGCTGAGACGTGTCCTGAATATCCGGAAAGGGAAGGCGCGATTGCAGGTCGTCGAATGTCGTTCCCGGGTAGCTCTGGTTAAAGTAAACAAGCGTATATAGGTCATGGCCATGCGCTCCGCTATAAGCTCCTTCGAGCGTCAGATCCTTGCCCAAAGAGCGCTGCAAAGACACGTTCCATTGCGAGACACGTGGGGTGTGCAGATGCGTCGGCATGCTGGCGATCTGAAATTGAGTGCTCGGGTCGTTGATCGGATCGAGTACATAACCGTTCGAGAGGCGCTGCGGAGTCGGAGACCAGACGAGATTGAACGGAGGGTTGTAGCCAGGAGAAGGAAAGCTCCACGGCCCGATCTCCTGGAAGCCGTAATAGATTCCGTAACCTCCTCGCAGAACGGTTGCCGGTCCGATTTCATATGCGAATCCCAACCGAGGCGCAAAATTGGCTTTGTCCGTCTGGATTAGCTCACTACTGCCATTACGATTTACCGGAACGCCGGTCAGGCTTACGGGCAGTTGTCCGGTAAATGATTTGGGGTAGATCAGAACGCCCGTGTCGGCATCAAAATTGGCCTGATGATCGTTGGCTTCCGTGACCGGTGAATAGTATTCGTACCGCAGTCCGAGGTGCAACGTCAGCGAACGAGTAACGCGCCAGGTATCCTGGCCGTAGAACGACGACGCGTAGTTCTGGTAATTGAGCCCATTCGCCGTGCTGAAGGTGACCTTCGAGGGCGCGCCAGTCAGAAATTGCGCGAAGCCAACCGTTAAAGGATTGCCTGTGGCATCCGTCGCATTTTGGTCGTAGAACTGAAACTGGCCGCGCGGCGCCTGCGGCTCGAAATCGGTCATGCTCACGCGGCGAATTTCCACGCCTGCCTTGAACGCATGAGCGCCTTTGTTCCAGGTCAGATTATCGGAGTAAGACTGCGCCATGCCCGTATCGATGACCACCGCGCCGTGGCCAATATTCGTTACGGACGGAAATCCGCTGAACTGGAACTGTCCGGTCGGACTCGCTGGCGCCGTCGGGATGCCGGTGAGGCCAAACTCAGCATACAAATCCCTGTTTGGGGCGCTGTATGTTCGCTCCGGGTTGGAGTGCGTATAGCCGAAGCGAGCCTCGTTGATCAGATTAGGACTGAAGAGATGAGTTTCCGTTACGCCGCCGGTGTGCCCGATCGTCAGTTGCTGCGATGCCGGACTGAGCAAGTCCGACCATGTAGAGCCAAGCTGCTCCTGATTGTCATAGGTGTAGCGGCCATAGATTGAGTCCCGGTCCGAGAAACGATGATCAATACGCGCCCCGATTTTTCGTTCGTTAAACGTGTTGGGAAGCAGTGTTTGGTAATTCAGAGTACCGGCCACGTTCGGAAGCGGATACAACGCCGCTAGTTGCGCCGACACTGGGTCGATCAGACTTTTTGGCAGTACGTTGTTGACATACGGCGCGCCCAAATTGAACTGCCCGAGGAACTCCGAAAAGTCGCCGGTTCGCATTTTGGCGTCAGGCATCACGAGCGTTGCGAGCGTGGGCTGCTGAATATCTCGTACCTCTTCGTAGTCGAGGAAGAAAAAAGTGTGGTTTTTTCCGTCGTAGAGCTTCGGGATTGTGACAGGCCCACCCACTACGCCGCCATACTGATTCCGAATCCGTTTGCTCTTGGGAAGACCGGCCTCATTGTTCTGCCACGTATTCGCATTCAGCGCCGCATTGCGGAGGTAGTCATAAAGCGTTCCATGAAACTGATTCGTGCCTGACTTCGAAATAATGTTGATCACGCCACCCACGGTGTGCCCAAATTGCGCATCGTAACTGCTGCTCTGAATCTTGAATTCCTGGATCGCGTCCAGATTCGGCGTCACCGTCACGTTAATTCGCGTGATAGCTTCCACGGCGTTGGGAGTGTCATCCACGCCGTCCAGTAGAAATGCATTATCGTAGGATCGTGTTCCGCTCAGGCTGACGCCGCCGGAGTTCGCATCTCGTGTTCCGTTTGCCGGAATTGCGCCCGGTACGAGCGCTGAGAGACCCTGAAAATTTCGTCCATTCAGAGGCAGGTTGCCGATGGCCTGCGAGCCAATGGTAGTGCCGATAGAAGGCGATGCGTTCGCCAGATCGGATTCGTCGACAACCGTTATGGTCTGGCTCACTGCCGCAACGGCCAGAGAAATGTTCAGAACACGCTGATCGTTTACATTCAGCAGCACATTGCGGGCCTCGGCTATTCCGAAACCCTCCTTCTCGACCCTTACGCGATAGCTACCCGGCTGTAAAAGAGGTACGGTGAAATATCCCAGGCCGTTCGAAGTCGTTTTACGCTCAAAACTCGTCGCGTCATTGAGGACCGTGACGGCCACTCCTGGAATCGCTGCCTCCTTCTGATCCGTGATTGTGCCGCTCAGCGTCGCTGTGTTGGTCTGTGCGGAAACGTGCGAGGCGAGAAGGAGAGTGACACAAGCCACGGCAGCCGCGGCGAATCGGACGGGAGTATACGCGCATTTACTCTCGATCATTTCTTCTGACTCCTTGTAGACCGGATCGGATCATTGGTTTGGCTATCCAGCGACGTGCGGACGTGTTTTGCCGTGTCGAGAACGCCTGAAGTGAGCGACACTGCTTCGGACAAAGAACGTTGAAAGCTGTCCCAATTGACGGCGGCAACTTGCGTCGAACTCAAAGGGATCGAAAAGCCCGTTGCCAGCGTTCTGTCATTCGACACAGTGAGATTGAGTAGCCGTTGCGCCGCGGCCCGAAGATCTTCGGAAGTCTCGACATATTTCCTAACTGCCCGACCGGAAACAGGTGAAATCAGGGCAATCGATCCGAGCCGGCGATCGATAAGGGCATCGCTGCTTTCGAGCGCTTCCGCATGGCGAATAACAATACCGAGCCACTGCATCCTCGCAGCAGCCGACGCCCGACTTAGCTGTTCCGCGCTGAATCGAGACGTAATGTTTTGTAGTGCGCGAGCATGTTGTAACGCCAGCAGCGAGGACTTTACAATTTCGCTCGAAAAGTCCTGGACAGACTTATCCAACTCGGCTTCCGGAACACCCTGATCGCGAAATTTACCGCGGAGTTCGGCGTCAAGCGGCGCTCGCGAACTGGTCGCCTCAAGCTTTACGGCTAATGTAGGCGCATTCGCGCGCCGAGTCGGGCTGCGGCTCCGCGCGATGCCATCTTCATAGGTTCGCAACTCGGCGATCACCGGCGACTTCAGTTCCAGAGGATGCAATGCCTGGAGAATGTCCTCCTTCCGGCGGCGCGTCTCCACAAATCCGATGACCTTGATTCGCCCGTCCGGTAACGGCGCAACCGTGAGATCTTCTCCCAAATCGGCGTTAACGTCGGCGAGTTGATTCAGTACGGCGATTTCCAGAGACACATTCGACGGGATCGCCACGGAGCCGACAGGCCGTTCGCGCAACGGTCTTGGAGCGTTGGCCGACGGCCCGTGTTCGGGCACGAACGTCGACGGATCAATGTCACGCAGGTTCTTGCTCTCGGCCCTGATCTCTTCGTAGAAAAACGTCCGGACTGATCCGCCATACCGAATCACCAACACGGCAGACCTGCCGCGCAGCGTGGTGCGGGCCATGGTTAACTCAACCGATACCAGGCCCTCCGGAGTCGCGGAGCCGTCGTGCGGCCGCAAGGAAACCACGTAGGTAGCGGGCTTCGTTTCCATATTTACTGTCGACGCATTCACGAGCCGCAAGAACTGCTCCGCCGACGGATCGAATCTCCATGCGTCGTCGAAGCGCGGCTCAAAGGGGTGTTTAGCAACCCGATGTTCGGAGGTTCCGTCGACAATCGTTTCGTTCCCGTCCGGGTTAATCCATTCGTCCGCAATGAGGCGGTGATCCTGGTCGTAGAGGCGTCTCGAGACACGACCCAATTTCGCGCTTTGCCAGATTTCGATGGTGCGCCGGGACATCACGGCGCCTGTCGCAGATTCTTCTCGGAGACTCACGGTGCGATGAAGCGCGGAATCGACTGTGGCCGCTTGCTCCTTTTGGTCTGCTTTCCGTAAAAGCGCGATGGGATCGGATACCTGACGTTCCCGAATGATCAACGCTCCAGCCAGCAACAGGATCATCGATGCAAAAACAACGCGCATCCACCAGCCGCGGCTCGTGAAGAGCAAATGCCGGATACTTTCGATCCTCGCCCTGATCACGTGCAGTGGCCCAAGCGCGAGCGAGGCCAGCCCGCTGAGAGATTCCGTGGCCTCGCGATCGTGAAACGCCACACGCAGGCAGGCAGAAGTCCCGCTCGGACGAACCGACACTTCCAGCCGCCGGCCATCGCTCAGTTCCACATGCTGGCTGATCCGGCCAGCCTGGTCTGCGGGTGCGGCGTCTGCGGATAAAAATGCAAGGCGCAGCCCCTGCTCGCTGAGGATCTCCACAAAGTCGATGCGCTGGTCATACTCAATTTCGAACTCGGTGCTCTCGTGGTCGGCTTTGACGGAGTGAGTCGCCAAATAGTAGCCATTCACAGAAACGATCAACTGGCGTGGGAGATGCTCGAAAACCTGCTGCGCCTCTTTTCGGGCGCCTTTCAGTCCCCGCTCAAAGTTAGAGGAACCGCCGCTGGAATCGCCCGGCCCACCGGGCCAGTGATCGTCATCGCGCCCTGTCATGTCCATAACGTCACGCGTGAAAAGGGGCGACAGCCCCAGAATCCGGTTGACCATTTCGAGGCAGGCCCTGCAACTGACAAGGTGAGCAAGGATAGCCTTATGCACGGGCGCGTGGCCCGTTGCGCTGTAGATGCGCTTCAACTTTTCGAACGGAAAGCACTTGCCGTCGTTTGTCGTTAAGATTGCGTCTCTCAGAGCAACTAATACTTCCTCCGAGCCGGGTTTCACATCGCCACGGGGCAAAGGCTTCACTCTGCCCGCGGCGATGCAAGTCAGTGCGCCGGCCGAACGAAGATATTGAACGGTCTCCTCGCGGATTGCGCGTAAGCTCTCCGAAACAGCAGCCGACGAGTTGCGCGTAATCGCCGCGATTTCGCCTGGATAATAGCCGTGGAAAAAGCGAAGAATGATCACACTCCCCGCGCGAGAGGTTTCCTTTCGCGTACAGGCGTATTCGCAAGCCTGCCAGAGCTGCTCGACGACTTGCATCTGCCCCTGCGGGCTTTGTCTCAAACTGATCTCGGCCGAATCGTATTCCACCGCTGCCAGCGACAATGCAGGAGTGCGGGTGGCTCGCCGCAAATGAGAAATGTTGAGGTTGCGCAGCATCCCGTAGAGGTATCGATCCCAGCTTTGAATCTCGCTGAGATCGGGACGAACCAATACGAAATGGACATAGGCGTCGTGAACCAGGTCTTGAGCTAAGGCGATATTGCCGTTTGTCAGTTGACGCGCCCATCGAAGCAGCGAGCCATAGCGCTGGGCGAACACGTCCTCGTGCTTCAGATCGACCGGTCTGAAGTGCGGCGTCGCCATGATTTTCGCGCTTGCGCTCCGTCACTATGACGGTGCGGAAGCGTCGAAATCAAGACTCGCGCCGAAGGATTGACGCAATATTCAGGCAGGTGTCATGGATTGTTCACGAATCTTGCGAGCCGGGACGCTTAACGGAGGAACTCCGCGATCGATGGGTCGTCACCCTCGTTAACATATCGGTACCGATAAGGGGCGCCGAGCGGCACGACACGGTTCATCCAGTTTGTAGGATCAGTCCAGAACACGCGCCGATCGAGGATGCTGTGAACCAGATCCGAAACGTCCCAGTGGAGGGCAAAGCTCGGGATCATCGCATCGAACAGATGGTCCGTCAGCGGCTCAGAGAAAGCAGCAGCGATGCTGTAGGGCGTGCGGTCGAGCCAGATTTTGCTGAGACGCTGGTCCACGGCGGCGGCGAGTAACAGCCATACGCCCTTCACGCCCCTCGCGTAACCGCGAATCGAGCCGGCATCGATATCGGGTCGAGCCGCGAGCACGTCCACGGCGGCGAGGAAGTCGTGGGCGCGCATAGCGGCGAGGTTAAGACCTACCAGGTCGGCGCGCTCGTTCGTGACCCAGTTTCCCAGGAAGGGACGGCCATCGTCCGCGGTGGGCGAATCGCGCGGATCGACCTCCATGACAATCTGCCCGGATCGCGTGAGCGCCTCCGCGATTGCTGCCGTAGACTGACTCCGCTGAACGTAGAGCGGCACGGGAAGCCGTTTCTGTTCAAACATCACTACCGCGGGTTTTCGCCCAGCGCTTTTCGGGAGATACAGTCTCGCGGAGACGGTCACTCCCGGATCACCCTCGAAACGAATCTCTTCGGTATTGAAATCTGCGTGTTCGGTTTTTGATGTGATCGTCGCGAGCGGGACCGCTCCGTTCGAAGGAATACCGAGGCGCCGCAGTTCCGCAAGCAGTTCTTTAGCGCCGAGCTTCTGCTGGCGGGCGTGGAACTCGTCCCCGATGATCTGATACAGCTTCCGGCTACCCGGTTCGTCATCGACATTACCGGCGCCGGTCACCTGCAGCTCGAGATTTGTGTAGAGCTTCACTGGCTGGTCCCGCGGATCGCCTTTACCATTGGCAAGCCATCGGATCATCCACCGATAGATTTCTTCGCGCGACTCTCGGGGCGTTCCGTGCGGCCCGTTACCCACAAAAAACTGAAGGCGGTCTTCCGCGCCGTACAGCTCGTACCACCTGCGCACCTCCGTGTAGACCGTCCGCGCGCCTGCCGGAGAAAAGTAGTCTTCCGTAGTCGCCATCATCAGCCACGGAAGAGGCGCCGAAACTTCGTAAAAGTCAGCCGTATCGAGGCCGCTTGCCAGGAATTCCGGAAAACTCATCTCAGAATCGGCCGTGGGGCCAGTGAACAAAGTCCGGAACGAATTGATGAAGCAACCCGGCGCAGCGGCCTTGACGCGCGGTTCGAATACGCCGACGTAGGTGGTGATGGCGCCGCCGCCCGAGCAGCCGGCTACGCCGATGCGATCGGGGTCGACATCAGGACGGCTGACGAGATAGTCAATTGCGCGGATGCCGTCAAAGATGAAATATCGCGCTACGCTCTCGCCGATCAGGATACTGCGTGCGCCAAGCTCAAGGTGCTCATTCCCGCCGCCTCCGGAAAGCGCCCTGCCCAGTTGCGGGAGGTAGGTCTGCTCACGCTCACCTTGCCCGATCGGATCGTAAGCAAGCGCGATGAACCCCTTCGCCGCCAGATTCGCAGCCAGAATCTGCATTTCGGGCTTGCCTTCCTGCGTATGTCCTGCCGGCACCAGCACCGCGGGGTAGCGTCCCGGGAGGTTCGGCCTATATAGGTTGGCCGTGATGTAGAAGCCGGGGAGGCTCTCGAAGATGACCTTCTCAATCGTGTGCGTGTCGCTTTGAAGACGCCCGGTGACGCGAGCATTGAGCGGGCCCCGGTCTGTTGGCAGACCTCCAATAATCTCCGTTAGTTTGGCTCGCACCATCGCTTGGCGGCGGTCCGCATCAGCCGGAGTGCGGATTGCGGCGATCGCGCGCTCGCGCTCATCGAGTTGCCGCTGCGCCGTGTGGTCGAGCCAGCCGAGAAAGGGGTCGGGTGAAGAGGATTGCGCGGCGCACACCGAGATAGTGAGACAAAGCGCTGTCGCGCTCGCGCCGGTGCGCGCGTAACGGCATTTCATGGCCCAATTTTGACCTTCAGATTCGGCGCTAGTCAACTGACGGGCTGGCAGGGAATCTGTCTTCCCGGCGCCGGATGAGCCATTTCCGCCCTTTACCTCGCGTTATCGGGTGGAGAAGAGAAAACCTGCCTGCTTCAACAGCGGGCACGCGCGAACACCTCTTCTCCACAAAGAGTACGAACATGATTCGAATCGAAGGCATTCCCATCGTCGCCGCGAGACTCGCGGCGCTCGAATCCGCAAAAGTTTCGGAGACTGCGCGCCAGGTTCGTCCGTCACAGACGCCCCCGTCGCCTAAGTCTTCAACAACTGTCCGGCCTAGTCGGCCGCCGAAGAACGCCCGCGTTGCGGCGTGAGGAAAAAAGCAAAAGATGCCTCAGTGGAGACCCGATCAAACGTTCTATCCGTCGCCGAAGATGGCGATGCAAGCCTCACGGGAAACGACAGCCTTCGTGGCGATGCTCGACCCTACCCGCAGGACGCCAGACGCGCTGGCGGTGGTCGACGTCGACCCCGCTTCCAAAACCTATGGCCGAATGGTCGGACGCGTTGACATGCCCAACCCAGGTGATGAGCTTCATCATTTCGGCTGGAACGCCTGCAGCTCCTGCCTCTGCCCGTATTCGCCTCATCCGCACATGGAACGGCGATACCTGGTGGTGCCGGGGATGCGGTCTTCGCGCATCCACATCATCGACACCAGGCCGGATCCGCGTCAGCCGAAGATCGTTAAGGTGATCGAGCCGGAGACGGTCATGAGCCGCACTGGTTACAGCCGTCCCCATACGGCGCACTGCGGACCCGATGGCATCTACCTCAATGCGCTCGGCTCGCCGGAGGGAGAAGGACCCGGCGGCATCTTCATCATGGATCCGGAAACGTTCGAAGTTCGTGGCCGCTGGGAGCTGGACCGCGGCCCGCAGCGCCTGTCATACGACTTCTGGTGGCACCTGGGCTGCGACACCATGATCACCAGCGAGTGGGGTACTCCCAGCATGTTTGAGAACGGCGCCAACCCCGAACTGCTGCTAGCCGGCAAATACGGCCACCAGTTGCATGTATGGGACCTACGCCGCCGGCGGCATCGCCAGGTGTTGGATCTCGGAGCTGAGCAGCAGATGGTGCTCGAGTTGCGGCCCGCGCACGATCCGGCCCAAGCCTATGGATTTGCCGGCGTCGTGACCTCCCTGAAAGACCTCTCGTCGTCGGTGTGGCTCTGGTACCGGGACCACGATGGCAACGGCGATTTCAAGATCCGGAAGGTGATTGAAATTCCTGCTGAGCCCGCCGACCCCGAATCACTTCCGCCGACGCTCAAGGCGTTCAAAGCCGTGCCGCCTTTTGTTACGGACCTCAACCTATCACTCGACGACCGATACCTCTACGTTTCCTGCTGGGGCACCGGCGAGTTTCAGCAGTACGATGTGTCGGATCCATTCAGCCCGAAGCTCACAGGCTCGGTAAGGATTGGCGGGATGGTACGGCGATCGGCCCATCCCGCACGGCCGATTGCCTCATTGAACGGCGGTCCGCAGATGGTAGAGATCAGCCGCGACGGACGGCGTGTTTACGTTACCAATTCGCTTTACTCAGCCTGGGATGACCAGTTTTATCCGGACGGCGTTCGCGGCTGGATGGCGAAGATCAACGTCGGCGAGAACGGCGGCATAGATCTCGACCAGGAATTCTTCCTCGAGTTCGACGGACTGCGGCCACACCAGGTCCATCTCGACGGCGGGGACGCCTCTTCGGATTCGTACTGCTACTCGGGCTGACCTATGCACTTTCCGCATGTGTTACCGCTGATCACGATCCTCTTGCTGGGCGCGTTTCATGGCATCAATCCCGGCATGGGCTGGCTCTTCGCTGTCGCTTTAGGTATGCAGGAGAGGCGGCTCGCCGCAGTGTGGCGGGCTTTGATTCCGCTGACGCTCGGACATGCGTTGGCGATCGCGATGGTCATCCTGGTGGCAGTGGCTGCGGGAGTGGCGGCGCCAACTGCTTCCCTGAAACTGCCGGTGGCGGTGACGCTGGGCGCATTAGGGATCTACCGGCTGGTTCGGCACAGCCATTTCACCGGTGGCGGGATGCGAGTCGGGATGGGGGGACTCACCGTCTGGTCGTTTCTGATGGCGACTTGTCACGGGGCCGGCCTGATGGTTCTCCCGGTATTTCTCGGCATGGCGGCGCCCGCCCATGGCGCAAGCTGTCACGCGGCGGGCGCGGCCTCCGCCAGCGCTGCGTCCGCCGCAACTGCGACGCTTGCGCATGGCGTCGGGTATCTGCTCGTAACAGCGGTGGTGGCGTGGCTTGTATTCGAGAAAGTCGGCGTGGGGATCCTGCGAAAGGCGTGGTTCAACCTGGATCTGGTCTGGGCCGTCGTTCTGATCGCGACCGGAGTGTTGACGGCCGTGCTTTAAGAGGAATGCACCTTGAACAAGGAATTGAAATTACTGGCCGTTCTGGCTCATCCCGATGATGAATCGCTCGGTTTCGGCGGCACGCTCGCCAGGTATGCGGCTGAGGGGGTCGGAACTTATCTCGTCACGGCCACGCGCGGGGAACGAGGGCGTTTCGGCTCACTCGGAAAGTCCGGAGACCCGGTCGAAGTCGGCCGCGTTCGTGAAGCGGAGCTTCGTAAGGCAGCGTCGGTGCTCGGCGTCCGCGAGACCTCCATTCTGAGCTACCCGGATGGCTGCGTCGATGCGGTTCCGGCCGCGACTGCGATTCGCGCCATCGCTTCGCATATCCGGCGCATCCGGCCCCAGGTGATCGTCACGTTCGGCCCGGACGGAGCCTACGGGCATCCGGATCACATTGCCGTTTCGCAATTCACGACTGCGGCCGCCCTGTGCGCCGCCGATGGCGCGTACGGAATTGTCGATGGATCGCGCGCGGACCCCGCTCCGCCGCACCGCGTGGAAAAGCTGTTCTATCTGGCGTGGCGAAGCGCCAAATGGGAAGCCTATCAGACAGCATTCCGCAAGCTGACCTCAACCGTCGACGGCATCGAGCGACAGGCTACTCCGTGGCCTGATTGGGCGGTGACAACCGAGATCGATACATCCGCCTATTGGCCCATCGTTTGGAAAGCCGTGTGTTGCCATCAGACACAGTTGTCTATTTACGAGCGGCTGACAGATCTCACCGAGGCGCAGCAAACGGCGCTTTGGGGGACACAGGAGTTCTATCGCGTCTGCAGTTCGGTCAACGGCGGACGAATGCGCGAAACCGACCTCTTCGAAGGAATACAGTGACCGAATATATGTCCTCCCACCGAATCGAGCAACTGAGATCCCGCGCCGCGCCTCTTGAGATGACGGCGCAGGAGTTCCGTTCACTCGGTCACGACCTGGTTGATCGAATCGCCGAGTTTCTGGCTTCCCTACGCACGCGCCCGGTCACGCCCGCGGAGTCCCCGGAGGAGGTTCGCGGGGCCCTGGACGCAACGCGCGCGCTGCCGCAGGACGGCAAAGATCCCAAAGAGCTGCTGGGCAAGGCCGCCGATCTCCTGTTCGAGCACTCTCTTTTCAATGGCCACCCGCGTTTCTACGGTTACATCACATCCAGCGCCGCTCCCATCGGTATCCTCGCCGATCTGTTGGCTGGCGCCGTAAACGCGAATGTCGGCGCCTGGAAACTGGCTCCCATGGCCACTGAAATCGAAGCCCAGGTAGTTCGCTGGCTCGCGGAGTTCATCGGTTACCCGACCGATTGCGGCGGCCTGCTTATGAGTGGGGGCAACATGGCCAACCTCACCTGCTTTCTGGCAGCTCGGGCTGCGCAGGCTGGCTGGGATGTTCGCAAGCGCGGCCTGGCCGAAGGCCCGCGCCTGTGTGTTTATGCCTCGCGCGAAACGCATACATGGATACAGAAGGCCGCTGATCTGACGGGCCTCGGCTCCGATGCGATTCACTGGATCGACGGATGTGAGTCCATGGATCCGGATGCGCTGGAAGTGCGTCGTCGTCAGGACGTAGACAATGGCTATCAGCCATTTCTCGTCGTCGGCTCCGCCGGAACCGTCAGTACGGGCGCGGTCGATCCCTTACCGGAGCTGGCGGCGTTTTGCCAACAGCACAAGCTATGGTTTCATGTCGACGGCGCATACGGCGCATTCGCTTCCGCCGTACCGGGAACGCCTCCGGAACTGAAGGGGCTGGAGTCAGCCGATTCCGTGGCTCTGGATCCTCACAAGTGGCTATACGCGCCGCTTGAGGCCGGATGCGCGCTCGTCCGCGACCGCGGCGCTTTGATGAAGGCGTTCTCTTATCACCCGCCGTATTACAACTTCGACGGCGATGGCGTCAACTACTATGACCTGGGTCCGCAGAACTCGCGCGGATTTCGCGCTCTTAAGGTCTGGCTCGCTCTGCAACAGGCGGGAGTAGCGGGTTATCGCGAGATGATCCAGGATGACATCATTCTGGCGCGATACCTGTATGACCTTGCGGCGAATCACCCCGAACTGGAGGCGATTACGCAGCGCCTCAGCATTACAACGTTGCGCTACGTCCCGCCGGAACTCCGGACCAGTCTCGGTTCCGAGCCGGTTGAGGAATATCTGAACCACCTGAACCAGCGAGTCCTGGCGGCCATTGAGAAGAGCGGCGAGGCATTCATGTCCAATGCTGTCATCGACGGGAAGTACGTTCTGCGTTTCTGCATCGTGAATTTCCGCGCCTCAACTTGCGACATTGAAGCGATGCCGGAACTGGTGGCGCGGTTGGGCCGTCAGATTCACGCGAGCAACTCGCGAACCACATTGCCCCGAACATCGGTCAAACGGTAATGCCGGCCCTGATGAAAGCGTCGGTCTCCCCGAGAAGCTGAAAAGCGGATCACCGCGCGCTAGAGAAACGGGGGTGTGGCCGTTCCCGTCCTGTCTTTACCCAGTTTGGCGCGCTATTCCGGTACTGACGATTTAGTGGCGAGATGACAGCTCTGACCGTTCGATCCATCCAAACGACAGCGCGAGTAGCGGTCACATCTTAAGATCAGCGCCGGGCGACGCCACCTGCCGCACCCTTAGCAGTCAATAGATCTTGGTAAATGTGCCGCGGGTATTCTTCAGGATCGACATAGTGCCGGCTCCGCCACGAAAGAGGACCAGATGGTCCAGTTTGCCGCTGCTGTTGTAATCGAAGGCAAACACCCGATCCTGCGGCGACGACAGATCGTAACCGCCGATGCCCGAGCCGCCAGCCCCCTGTGAATAGACCGCCGAGAAGTTGCCGCCCCCCACATTCTTAAGGATGAAGATGGCGCCAGTCCCGGGACGGTAGAAGACTAAATGGTCCAGTTTGCCGCTGCCGTCGTAATCGAAGGCGAAACCCTGGTCTGCAGGCGAGGCGAGATCGTACCCGCCGATCCCGGATCCACCCGCGTCCTGAGCGTACACCGCCGAGAACGAGCCGCCGCTGTTCTTCAGGATGAAGCACGCCCGACCGCCGGGGCGGTAGAAGACAAGGTGATCGAGCTTGCCGCTGCCAGTGTAATCGAAGGCGAAGCCACTATCTGAGGCGCCTTGCAAGTCGTAACCGCCAATGCCGGAACCACCGGCGCCCTGGTTATAAACAGGCGCGAAACTTCCGCCGGTGTTTTTCAGAATGAAGACGGCGCCAGAGCCAGGCCGGTACAGGACCAGGTGATCAAGCTTGCCGCTGCCATCGTAGTCGAAGGCGAAGGCGCTGTCGGCCGAGCTGCCCAGGTCGTAGCCGCCGATGCCAGATCCGCCAGCGCCTTGAGAGTAGACGGGCGTTAAGTTGTTCGCGTTGTTTTTCAGAATGAATATCGCGCCTGAGCCCGGGCGATAGAAAACCAGATGATCTTGTTTGCCGCTGCTGTCGTAATCGAAAGCGAAGCCACGATCGCTGGATCCCTTCAGATCGTAACCGCCGATGCCGAGACCGCCGGCGCCCTGAGCATAGACCGGCGAGATGGCACCGCCGGACTTCTGCAGGATGAACACAGCTCCGGCGCCGGGACAGAAGAAGACCAAGTGATCCAGCTTGCCCGCCCCGTCGTCGAAAGAAAAGCCCTGGGTCACCGCAGCCGACTGCAGCCTCCACGGCGTTGTAACGGTCGTCAACTGCATTCTCTGGCTATCCAGCCCTATCCACGCGGTCTGCAGCGCTTGGGTTGCATTAGCCTCAACGCTGAGCCCGGACTGCGCTGCGACCAGTTGCACGAACCCCGGTTGGTCATATACCAGAAACCAGTGTTGATCCGGGCTGTTCGAATAATCCCCCAACTGCAGTGGCGCGCCGTCTGACAGCGACGCGCCACTCACCTCCAGATAAAGCCCCGAAGCTTTGTTGAGCAACGCTCGGGTTCCATCCGTTTGCGGCCCAACCTGCCAGACTTGCTCATCGCCCCCCGCTGGCGGCAGACTCATTACCGGTGTGCCATTTCCGCCCGCGGTGGGATTGTATGCAAGGAACTCCCCGGATGCTTTGTCCTGAATCATGTACCACTGGTTGGGGGACGGCGGGGAATACCTGGTGCTCCGATTCGGATGCGGGGGTATCCCCGTGATGCCGCGCAACGCTGCGATCGCCTCGATTCTCAGCATTGAGTTATAGACATTTAAAGGGAAATCCCACTCGCCCTTCGCCTCGAGTTGCTGCAAATGAGAGAGGATGATTTTCTGAGCGGCGTTCATTCTGAGCGTCGCCGCGGCGCTGATCTGGTCGATCAGGTTCACGCCGATCTTCGGAGCCGTGGCACGGGCGCCGAATTCCGCCGCGATTCCCGCCACATCGAGAATAGAATCGGAGCCACGCAGCAACCCAGTCAGCGTATCGCTCGCCGCGAACTGATTCGGAAGCGCCAGCTGCACAAGGTTGTCGAGAAGCAGTTTCCATCCCGTCACCGCTTGAGCGAGGCCGGAAGGATCGGCCCCCTGCGCCTGCTGCTGCAAGTAAGCGCACAATTGCGCCTGAAGCGAGCGTAGCTGGTCGGCTATCGCATTACCGAGTGTTACCGCCAGGGCGGGAAACCCACTATCCTGAGGGCCGTCGAAGCCGCCATCCATCGAACCGTCCCATAGGTCCCCCGGGGCGGTCCCAAAATAGCTCGCAACGTCACCGGCATAAATCGGAGCGCCCGTTGGGAGCCAGCCATCGGGTCCCGCATAATCGGTGATGCACTCCTTCCCACTCTGATGGCACCATCGCGCGATTGCCACGTTGTTATAGCGCGCCTCGATTGTCCCCAGGAAATAGCCTGTCGTCCACATCTTAATCGGCCGACCAGCAGAGTTGAGTTGCTGGTGCTGTTGTTCGCCGGTCCAGCCGCAGACCGCGTGAACCGTGAATGCAGATGAGGGAGCGGAATCGAGACCCAGGTTCAGATAGAGGTAGGTTTGTACCACCTGCGGAAGTCGTTGCAGGATGCCGATCATCGCTGCTTTGACCAAGTTGGGATCCTGGATCGAGTTTGTGGACCCGTCTACGAGGATCGTAGTGACATTCCAGTCCGAAGGCTGGAATTCTTTGTATGGAAGCCAGACCAGCGACTGGTCTGGGCCTCCGAAGAGATCGATATCGGGCGTTGTCCATCCCTTGAAATAGAGCTGCGGCTTCAAAGTCTGCTCCACGAATGTTTGGGTGGTCGCGCGAAGCTCTTGCAAAAGAGCGGTCATAGCATCGAGGTATTTCTGACCTACGCCGGAGAAGATTGGGGCGTCGACCGGCTTGTTGGGATCCTCGGCAAGCGCTGCGACTTTCGTGAGCGCTGCCAGAATGGTTGCGCCGATCGAACCTATTTGCGCCAGGCGGTCGCCGTTGATCTGGCCCGCATACTGCGTGAGCCACTCCCATTCCAACTGGGCGTAGTAATCGGCCCCCAGACTCCAGGCGTTCATGTTCGGCAACGCCTGTCCGGCTACGCCGAACGACGGCAGTGCGGCCGCTGAAAGCGCGGCGGCAATCACGTTTATATTCACTGCGACGGGTCCCGTAAGCACGCTGGAGAGGCTGGCAGGGTCCACGGCGCCAGCCGCTGTGATCTGCGGCGGCGTCAGCGCGGTATAGGTAGCCCAGGTGAAAAACTCGTTTTCGGCGGAGGTAAAGCTCGGCTCCGGTCCATCCAGAGGAAGCACGTCAGTTGCGTTCACGTGCGTGTCCCGCCAATTGAGAACAAGATTCCTGACGGTAATGAGATCGTTGCTCTCGATCGACTGCAGCCAGGATTGCAGCTCGAAGGAGAGCCGCGTGATTTGATTTGCCAGTCCGACGAGTTTGTTCTGGATATCGTTCAGCTGCGTTTGCTGCCCCTGCAGCATGGACACGACTTCGTTGAAACCGCTCTCGATCCCGGAATAAATGTCATGCAACTGGCGGTCGACGTTATCGAAGCGGGTATTCAACTGCGCGGACATTTGCTGAACCTGCTCGCTTAGCTGCTGCACCGCCTTTTGGATGTTTTGCAGCATCAGCATTGTTGGGTCCGGACCCTGATTGAGAAACAGACCCACAACGCTTAGCGCGGCGCCGACAATATTTCCGGTGAGGGCTGCCGATCCGATTGCGGTTCCGAGTTCGCCTAGTTGATCGACCAGTGATGAGGTCGATGCGCTAAAGTCCTGAACGCTCTTCGCGACTTTGATAACCGCGTCCCCTACGGTCGTTATCGCTTTTCCCGCATTCTTGTCGGCGTAACCAACGACTTTGCCGATCGTATCGATGACGGTCGCCGCGTCGTTCAATGGCTTGGCCGAATCTGCCTGGCCCATGTTCGCTGCGGTCGCGGCGCTCAACATAGCGGGGCGGGCGCTCGGATCGAGCGCGCTGAAAACAGCGTTGGGATCGACGGGAAGCAGATCGAGCGAACCTAGCCCTAATAACGACGCGTCGAGATTGGCCGCGTTGGTAATCGCCGCATTTGCCCACGTTTGCGCAACGGCGATCTGCGAATCCAGTTCATCGCTCGCGGAGGCCACGGTGAACTGAATCGTCCCATCCGGCTGCAGGCCGCCCTGCACGCACTGGGGGAAAGTCACTCCGGAAAGGGCCAGCGCGGCCTGGTTCGCATCGGTTGCGTCGGGCGCCGGCCACCCGGCGGCGATCTGTGTCTGCTGCGCGGTGAACTGATTCAGCGCATCGCGGAATACCGAGTCAGCCTGCGCGCCGCCCGTTTGATCGGCCAGGAACTGAAGGTACTCGTCGATCCACGGACTAACTTCATCGACAGGGCGGTTGGCAATCAACGCCGACTGGTACTCGCCCGAGTTGGTGACGGTGTCCCAAAGCAAGGCGCTTGCGGATGTAAAGACGGCTCCGGAGGAACGCAGAGGGCTCCACAACCCTTGCTGCTCGCCGCCCGTAAGGGACAACAAGGCGGCGGCCCCTATGTTGGAGTTTTCAAATGCGCTCTGCCATTCGCTTCCAGTTACTACGCTGGTCAGGGCATTCCAGTAGATAACGCCCTGCGCCGCCACATCCTCCGCGGAAGCAGTCGGGGTGTTCTGGCGATAGAGCCACATGCCGAAACCGCAATTGAGGTACTGATACAGGCTGTCGGTCGGCAGTAGTTGTTTTAGGGCCTGCTGAAGCAGAATGGGTGAATTCGCGGGGAGCGTGCAAAAATCCGGCATTTTTTCCCTCCTGATGCCTGTCAGGTAGCAGAAACCGTCGAACTGGGCGGAATGACAATAGCACACCTAGGGCGATACCGTAGAGCTTCGATTCGGCTCTGACATTCCGTTGGTCAATTTTCGTTCCCGCAGTCACCAATACCTTACCCAAACGAGGAGGGGAGGAGGCATGAGCGGCGAGGCGATGGCCCATACGAGCATTTTTCTACTGGAGGAGTATCGAAATGCCGCTAACTGAATTGCTCTACCTGCGCGTTGCTGAGCGCGCTTTCACGCGAGCAACTCGCGAACCACATTGCCCCGAACATCGGTCAAACGGTAATGCCGACCCTGATACAGATACGTCAGTCGCGTATGATCGATTCCGAGACAACGCAGGAGCGTCGCATGCAAATCATGCACTTCCACCGGATCACGCGCGATGTTGTACCCGAAGTCATCGGTCTCGCCATACGAGATTCCGGCCTTAATGCCGCCGCCTGCCATCCACACGGTGAAGCAGCGCGGGTGATGATCGCGCCCGTAATTCGTCTCCGTCAGCACACCCTGCGAATAAACCGTACGCCCGAATTCACCGCCCCAAACCACCAGCGTGTCTTTTAACAATCCCCGCCGCTTCAAGTCGATCACCAGCGCTGCGGAAGCCTGATCTGTCTGCCCGCACTGTCCCCGAATCTCCTTCGGCAAGTTATTGTGAGCGTCCCATCCTCGGTGAAAGAGCTGCACAAACCGGACGCCCCGCTCCGCCATCCGACGCGCGAGAATGCAGTTGGCGGCATACGTTCCGGGAGTCCTCGAATCGGGGCCGTAAAGCTCGAACGTCGATTCCGGCTCCTTCGAAAGATCAGTCAACTCGGGCACGGAATGCTGCATCCGGTACGCCATCTCGTACTGGCCTACGCGCGCTTCGATATCGGGATCGGGGTCGGCGGCGCTGCGCAGCTTATTGAGCCGCGCGAGGTCGTCGAGAAACCGCCGCCGCGCCGCATCTTCATAACCGTCGGGGTTCGAAAGATAAAGCACCGGATCCGCGCCCGACCGCAGCTTCACCCCCTGATGCTGCGTCGGCATGAAACCGCTCGACCATTGCCGGTCCGCCAGGGCCTGCGTGTTCCCCACGCCCTGCGACACCATCACAACGAACGCCGGCAGATCTTTATTCTCCGTGCCGAGTCCATAGGAAATCCACGAGCCAATGCTCGGACGCCCCGCCAACTGAAACCCGGTCTGGAAAAAGGTAACGGCGGGATCGTGGTTGATCGGCTCGGTTCGCATGCTCCGGATCACGCAGATCTCGTCGGCAATGCTTCCGGTGTGCGGCAACAATTCGCTGAGCCACAGCCCGCTCTGCCCGTGCTGCGAAAACTGAAAGATCGAGGGCGCTGTCGGAAACTTCGACTGGAAGGCTGTCATGCCGGTCAGCCGCTGTCCCTGCCGGATCGAATCCGGCAAATCCTCGCCCCGCCGCGCCGTCAGATTCGGCTTGTAGTCGAACAGGTCGAGTTGCGAAGGCGCGCCGTGCTGGAAAAGATAAATGACGCGCTTCGCCGTGGGCGGGAAATGCGGCAGCGTTCCGGGAGACTGGTCTTCCGCCATCAGCGAGGAGAGCGCCGCCGCTCCCAGTGTCATGCTCGGCAGCCGAAAGAATTCCCGCCGGGTCATTGCTTCGTTACCGCCTCATCCAGATTCAGCATCAGACTGGCCACACTCGCGTACGATGCCAGTTCCGCGGGAGCGAGCGCGGCATCCGGCTTCGATTCGCCCTGCGCCAGCAGCTTTGCCGCCGCCGCGGGCCGCGACGCGAAGTAGTCGCGATGATAATTCAGGCTGTCTTGCAGGGTCCGCAGTTCCTCGGGCGAGGGATACCGCGAAAGCAGCGCACGAAACCCATACCGCAATCGAGCGCCCGCGTCCGTTCCGCCTTCTTTGATCATTCGTTGCCCCAGCGCCCGCGCCGCCTCGACAAACGTTACGTCGTTCATCAAATCAAGCGCCTGCATCGGCGTGTCAGTCCGCGTCTCCCGCACGACGCACGTCTCGCGCGCAGCGGCATCGAACGTCACCATCATCGGCGGCGCGATCGTTCGCTTCCAGAACGTGTATAGCCCGCGCCGGTACAGATCATCGCCATGGCTCTGCACGTAATTCATGTCCTGCATCGCGGTCTCGCCCCAAAGCCCGGCCGGTTGATACGGCATAACTGACGGCCCGCCGATCTTCTCCACAAGCAATCCGGATGCGAACAACGCCTGATCGCGGATCGCCTCCGCCGGCAGCCGGAAACGAGGGCCGCGCGCGAGCAGTCGGTTCTCCGGATCTTTCGCAACCAATTCCGGCGGAGCGGTGGACGCCTGACGGTACGCCGCCGACGTAACCATGAGCCGCACCAAAGCCTTGATGTCCCATCCGCTCTCCACGAACTCCGTCGCGAGCCAATCCAGCAGTTCCGGATGGCTGGGCGCCTCGCCCTGAACACCGAAGTCTTCGACGGTCTTCACGATTCCTGTCCCGAAGATCATCTCCCAGAGACGATTTACTTCGACCCGCGCCGTCAGCGGATTCCGGCCGTCCACCAGCCATTGCGCCAGTCCGAGACGATTTTTCGGCGCGTCGGCCGGCAATGGCGGCAGAACCGATGGAACCCCGCGCTCCACTTTCTCGCCGGGCTTATCATATGCGCCGCGCACCAGGAGAAACGCCGGCCTTGGCTGTGGTAATTCCTGCATCACCATCACGGTCGGCAGAGCCCGCCGCATCCGGTCAAGCTCCATCTCCCTGTCTGTCAGCGATTTTTCCGCCGCGCGAAGATCTTCTGCCGCGCCCGATTCGAGAAACGCCGAACGAAGCGCAAACGACTCACTCGCCGTCCGCTGAGGGGCCGGTTTGCGCGCGATCTCGGTTAGCGACGCCCGCACCGCCAGAGCCGCCAGCTCCTCCGGTTCCAGCTTCCGCGAATAAACCCGTAAGTCCTCGATTTGCCCTTTGAATCGCCGCTCCGGGCCCCATCCTCCACCGACCAGGAAGGGCTCTTTGAATTCCTTGCCCGCGTTCCGCAACGGCCGGTATAATGTGGCGTTTTCAATGCGCAACTGCGCGGGTTTTCCGTCGATAGCCACGGCGACTCCGCTCGCCAGACGCGATCCATCGACAGTCGCAACGATGTGGTGCCATTGGCCCGCGGAAAGCGCCTCTTCCGACTCCACTCGTATCGCGTCATCGGCCCACACACTGGTGATATTGACGTGCACATGCCCCTTATTGAGGTGCAGCCCGTACCCCTTGCCCTTGGGGTTATCGACCATACGGCTAGCCACGCTTCCATCCGGAGTGGAATCCGAGTAAACCCACGCCGAAATCGTAAACGGATCCGAAATATCGAACGGCGCGACATCGCCGACATTGATGGTTTTCGCGCCATCGAATACGATCGGCGCCGGACCGGTGGTGTAAACCAGCGCCGCTGCCGGCCCCCATCGCCCGGCATCCAAACCACTCTCCCACGACGCCTGCGCCTTTCGAACCTCCTGTTCCCTGCCCTCGATCACGTTCCGCGTCGCCGCGATCTTTCTTTCCATCGCGTCGATCTGAGCCTGCTGCTCGGGCGTCGGAGCGGCAATCAGCGGCGGCGTGTTGCCGTACTTCATGCCTCGCCCCAGTTCCGGCAGATTGTTGAAGAACGCATACATCTCGTAGAAATCTTTTTGTAGCAGCGGATCGTACTTATGGTTGTGGCAGCGCGCGCATCCGAGCGTCAGTCCCAGGAAGACGGTTGAAGTCGTCTCCACGCGGTCGACAATCTGCTCGACGAAGTACTCTTCCGGTACGATCCCGTCTTCTGTATTGATCCTGTGATTGCGATTGAAGCCGGTCGCGATGATCTGATCGCGCGTAGCGTTCGGCAACAGATCGCCCGCCAGTTGTTCCATTACAAACCGGTCGTAATGCTTATTGGAGTTGAAGGCGTCGATCACCCAATCCCGCCAGCGCCACATATCGCGCGGTCCGTCATACTGATACCCGTTCGTATCCGCGTAGCGGGCCGCATCCAGCCACCGCGCAGCCATGCGCTCGCCGTACCTCGGCGAGCTCAGCAGCCGGTCGACTGCCTTCTCGTACGCCTGAGGCGACCGGTCTTTCAGAAAATCATCCAGTTCCTGAACGGTTGGCGGCAATCCGGTGAGATCGAACGTTACGCGGCGCAAGAGGATCTCGCGCGGCGCTTCCGGCTGAAACTGCAATTTCTCCCGTTCGAGACGCCGCAAAATGAACCGGTCTATTGGATTTAGCGCCGCCGGATTTTGCGCCGCCGAATTCGCTACGGCAGGCGGATCGGTTCGTTTGGGCGGAATCAGCGACCAATGCTTCTCCCACTTCGCGCCTTCCTCGATCCAGCGCTTCAGCGTTGCAATTTCCGATTCGCTGAGCTTCTGCTGTGTGTATGCGGGCGGCATCCGCCGAGCCGTATCCGGAGTCGAAATCCGGTCCACCAGAATGCTCGCTCCGGCGTTGCCTTCCACGATCGCGTGACGCCCGCCGCCCAAATCAGCCTTCGCAAACTCCTCGCGATCGAGGCGGAACGGGACTTTCTTGGCCGCCGCATCCGGTCCGTGGCAGATAAAGCACTTATCCGACAAAATCGGGCGGACATCGCGATTGAATTCGACTGGACCGGCCCCCTGCCCGGCGAGCCGAAATGCGAAAAGGAATACTGCCAGGGCACGCCGGATCATCGGTCCGATTTTATGACAGCGGGTTCGTCGCCAGCCCTGAAGCTCACGCGTTTTGCCGCTGCGTAAGCCGCGCAAACAGGCCGGGGCTGTTAGCCAGATCGTCATAACGTCCCTCTTGTACGATTCTTCCCTTCTCCATCACGTAAATGCGGTCCGCGCGCCGAATGGTGCTCAGCCGATGCGCGACCAGAATGCGCGTAGCATTCAGCCGGTTCAGACTTGCGGTGACGATGGCCTGAGTGCGATTGTCAAGCGCGCTGGTGGCCTCGTCGAAGATCAGAACGGCCGGCTTCAGAATCAGGGCACGCGCGATCAATACCCGCTGGCGCTGGCCGCCCGAGAGATTTCCGCCTCCTTCCGACACCACGGTGTGCATTCCCATGGGCATGGCTCGTATGTCGTCCGCCAGGCCCGCCGCCGCTGCCGCTTCCCAGGCCTCGTCCATCGTGCGCGCGCTTCCCGCGGAGATGTTCTCGAACAGGGAACCGGCCATGATTCGCCCATCCTGCGTGACAACGCCGATTTGCCGCCGCACGGATGTGATGTCCAGGCTCGACAACTCGCGGCCATCCAGATAAATGGCGCCCGAATGAGGTGTCTCGAAGCGCAGCACCAGGTTCAGCAGCGTGGATTTACCGCATCCGGAAGGCCCTGTAAGCGCGATGCACTCGCCCGGCTCCGCGCGAATGCTCACGCCGTCAAGGATCATCGGCCCATCCGAACGGTAGCGAAAGGTCAGGTTGTCGACGGCAATCGCCCCCCGCAGCCGTCCCGGATGCGCCTTAGACCCGTCGACTTCCGGCCGCGCGGTGAAGATCGCATCAAGGCGCCGCCAAAGGTTAGCCGCAAGAACGAGACCGGCCAAGCTGTCGCTGGCTGACGTAACCGCAGCCAGAAACGCCATCATGGCCGCGTTGCAGGCGAGGAATGGACCGACCGCCATCGATTGCCCCAGCAGCCACAAAAACGCTAACGCGGAGGCGGTCGTCGGCAGGACCAGATTGAACAAGCGCATCCGGTCTTTCACCCTCTGCGCAGCCAGACTGAGTTTTTGCTTATGGCTGTATTCCTGCGCCCATTGCGCAAAAGCGCGGTCCGTGGCGGCGGAAACCCGTAGCTTGCTGACGGCTCCAATGGATTGCAGCACGAGTCCCGAGAGAACTTCCTCCGCCTCCTGCCATTGCGTCTGAACGCGGAACAACTGCCGCGCTCCCTGCCAGGTCAAAGCGACGGTAGCCAGCGCTGCGGCCAGGGCGATCAGACCGAGCGGAACGCTGTACCAGAAAATCAGAAGCAGCAGCGACAGCGATGCGGCGGCGGCTGAAAGCGTTCCAAACGCGTCGGTCGTAAGCAACTGATTGACACGCGTGATCGCATCGGCGCGCAGCCTGAGTTGTCCCGCAGTGAAACCGCGAAAGAACGCCGGACTCAACCGGAGCAGATAATCCCAAACCCCTGTCTGCAGGGTCAGGAAGGCGCGGCTTTGCGCGCGCAGAACCGCCACGGCTTGCGTAAAGAGCAGGAGAGCCGCTCCCAACGCGGCGCCCATCAGCCCCAGACCGATTTGCCAGACCATCCCGCGGTCGTTATCGGGAATCGCCTGGCTGATGAGAATCGCGATTCCCTGCGGCGCCGCAATGCCGAGGATGGCGGCTCCGATTCCCGCCGCGATCATGTTTCGCGCGTCGCCGCGTCGCGACATCAGCGCATATCGCAGGAGGTTGCGCGTCGAGAGATCGTCCGGCAGCGGCCGGTAGAGCATCTGGGCGAACGCATTGAGATCCCCCGCAGTCGCTCGGTCGATCCGTGTCCGCGTTCCGGCGGCGGGATCGAACATCTCGTAACTCCGCCCGCGGGGAATCAGCGCCACGGGGTCGCCATTACTTCGATGCGCAACGAGCGGCCCGTTATCTTTTCGCCACCAGTTTCCTTCCAGAAGCACAGAACGTGTACGCAGGCCGGAAGCCTGCGCGATTTCGCTCACAGCGTTGGGGCCGCGTCCGGAACTTTGACCGGCTCGTACCGAATCTTCGACGCCCAGAGCCGCTGCCGCCGCACGCACCACATCCAGCAGCCGGTCTCCGCTCGCGCGGAACGAATCGCGCGTTTGACCAGTCGGCCGGTCGCCTATGCCCGCAAGCCTTCCCAAAGCAGCTTCCGAAGCGCGACGGTCCAGTTCCGCGCGAACCGCGAAGCGGTCCCGATCGGTCGCCTCGCGGCGCGCCTTGGCTTCATCGAGCAGGCGAAACAAAACAGAGCCGGCGACTTCGATTGCCTTGGTGATGGCCGCGGATGAGCCGGTCTCTGTGGTCCTCCACTCCGACTCAATCGCTGCCTCCAGCCACATTCCCGGAACGATCGCCACGGATTCTCCGGCAGCCGTCGGCACGCCGAGCAGCAATCCACCGCCTGACGAGAGATGGACGAACACCAGGCCTCGCTCGACCGCCACGCGCTCGCCGGGCTTCAGATTCAGCCTTCGCTCCGGCTCTGTCATGCGCGTGGTTCCCGGGTTGCTAAAGCGCGCCAGCGCCTCACCGATTTTCCGCAGCCAGTTCTCGAGCGCGAACACTTCCTCCCAGTCCCCACGCTCGGTTGCGGGATGAAGGCAACTGGTCTCCAGAGGGACGGCCGCGATATCCCACGCGGCGTCCGCCGGGACCTGCAAAGGGAACAACGGCTCGCTTTGTTGAACGCCGAACAGATAAAGACGCTCGCTCGTCTCCCGGTCCACCGCGAATACAGCGAGCGAACCTATGGCCAGCGTGGCCGGTTCGTTGATCGATTCGATAGGGATAACCTGATTGCCGGCGAGCCACCGTGCCTCGCGGCGGCTCATGAGGCAGGAACCCCCATCGCTTCTTCCGCTGGGTCCGCCTCTTCATCGTCGGCCAACAGACGCGAATAGTGTCCGTTCAATCGGATCAGTTGTGCGTGCGATCCCCGCTCCACCACACGGCCATGATCGAGCACGATAATCTCGTCACTATCGCGCACCGTGCTCAGCCTGTGGGCCACGATGAGACAGGTACATCCGCGCGCGCGGATGCGCCGATCGATCATCAGCTCAGTGTCCGCGTCGAGCGCGCTCGTCGCCTCATCCATGATGAGGATGGAAGGGTCGCCGGAAAGGGCGCGCGCGATCTCCAGCCGCTGGCGCTCGCCGCCGCTGAGATTACCAGCGCCTTCCAGCAATTCGCTTCCGTAGCCCTGCGGGAGCGCGTTGACCACACCTTCGATCTCCGCATCCCGGCAGGCCTGGATCAAACTCGCGTCCGGAGTAGACGCGTCCCAGAGCGTCAGGTTCTCACGCACGCTCCCTTTGAAAAGCAGGATTTCCTGATCCACTAAAGCCATGGAATTGGCAAGAATGGCGCGCGGAATCGTGTTCAGCGGAATTCCGTCGAACAGGATCTCTCCCGAAGTCGGGGCGTAGAGACCGGCAAGCAACCGAACCACCGTCGATTTTCCCGAACCGCTGCCGCCGACGATGGCGATACGCTGACCCGGGCGCGCATGCAGCGAAAGATTCGAAACGACCGGCGGCGCTACCGGACTGTAGCCAAAACTGACGTCGCGAAATTCCACGTGCCCCCGCAGGCGCGCGGGCATCGTCGCCGCCGAAGAGATGCCGGGCTCCTCCTGCGCGGGACTGCTCAGGACATCGTCGAGCCGGCTCAGATGCCCCTCCAGATCCTGAATGCTGGCCCCCATCGCCACCAGGCTGTTCACGGGCTGAAGAAAACTCGTGGCCAGACTCTGGAATGCGACCAGCATTCCCACGCTCATCTGTCCGCCCATCACTTCGAACCCGCCCACCACCAGCACCGCGGCTGTCATCATCGCCGAAAGCAGCGGCGGCAGCGCTCCGACGTAACAGTTCATCATCGTCAGCGCCTGCTGCGAATTGTAGAGATTCGCGAAGAAGCCGGCCCAGCGCGCGAAGAAATCGGATTCGAGTCCCGACGCCTTAAGCGTCCGGATGCTTTGCAGACCGGCAATCCCCACGCCGCTCGCGCGCCCCTGCGCCATCGAGAGCCGCACGTTGGCGTCCTGCCGCCGGGCGCCCGCCCACAACAAGACCAGGATGTTCACGGACGCGCACGCCCCAGCGATGAGCGTCAGGGGCTTGCTGAACTGCCACATCACGGCTGTGTAGAAGACCATCATCAGCGCGTCGATCGACGAGGTCGCGAGTTTGCCTGAGAGGATCTCGGCGACGTTGTCGTTGAGCGCCACGCGGCTGCTGACTTCGCCCGCATAACGCTGCGCGTAATAAGACGCGGGCAGGTTCAGCAGACGCCGCACGAACCGCGCCGAATTCGCCACCGCAAGCCGGATCTGCAGCCGCCGCAGGATACGGAACTGAAGCGCCCCGAGCAGTCCCCGCAGCAGCGCCGCGGCCAGCATGCCCAGCACAAGGGGGCGTCCCCAGTCCCGAAACCCCTGCACCATCACGCGATCCACAAACACCGACATCAGCGCCGGTATCGCGAGCCCGGGCGCAACCAGCAACAGCGCTGCGCACAGCGCGGCGAATACAGGTCCGAGCGAACCTCGCAGTCTTCGCCAAAGGCCCGCAATGATGCTGGGTTTCGATCCGCCGCGCTGAAACGAAGGGCCCGGGCGAAGCGCCATCATCACGCCCGTGTAGGAACGGTCGAACTCCTCCATCGAGACCGACCGCCGTCCGGTCGCGGGGTCGTTCAGGTACACGTTGCCGCCGCCGTAGCCTTCCACGACCAGAAAATGGTTGAAATTCCAAAAGACGATGTACGGGTAGGGCGTATCTTTCAGCGCCGCCAGGTCCTTTTTATAGGCCTTCGCATCCAATCCATAGGCCTGCGCGGCCTTCAGAATGTTCGAACACTTCGATCCGTCGCGTGAAACGCCGCAGTCGCGCCGCAACGCCGCAAGCGGCACAATTCGCCCGTAGTGCGCCAGCACGATCGCCAGCGCCGCCGCCCCACACTCCACAGCCTCCATCTGGAGGACCATGGGCGTGCGTACGCGCGAAGCGCGCAGCGGAGACGCTTTGCTGGCGCCGCGCCAACCCACTCAATACACCCCGGAGACTTCTCTGAGAATCGGCAGCAGGTAGGTTACGGGCGCGCGGCCCTCAATAGTCACGCGGCTGGAATGGGTCAGCCCCGATGTAATCCGGATCGGAGGACCCTGCGACGACGACCATCGATAGCCGCTGGGAGTTGAAGCCGTCTCCAGCCGCGCCCGGACCTCGATAAACACGCCGTCGGGCATAAGACTCTGCACGACTTCCGCATTACCAATAGCGCCCACCGCGCCTTCTTTGGTAACAGGAATCGGCGAGACCGACGTGACCGTACCGAGAATTCCGCCGAAGCGCTCGCGCTCGACGGTATCCGGCGTAACCTGAATCCGCATTCCGGGCTGAATCTGCTTGCCGTCCTTTACCGGAAAATAGGAAACGCTCACGAGACCTCCCCCTGTTTGGGCAACGGAGGAGTCGTCCGCCTCGAGCGTGAGCAGCTTTCCGCCGGCCGTGACCACTTCACCTTCGGCCGCCATCACTTCCGCGACTCGCCCGGAATACTGGCTGCGGATGTTTCCGTCGCGCACAATCTGAAAGCTGTCCAGCTCAAGGCTGCGCCGGAGCTGATCGATCTCGTTGCGCCGCGCCGTCGAATCGGCCAGGATCTGTCGTGACAGGGCTGCGCCGCGCGTGTCAATCTGCTTTAGCTGGCCGTCAATCTGGCCAAGCCGCGCGGTATAGTCGTCGATCTTCTCGTCGCAGTCATGAAGGGCGGACTCGGCGTCCGAAACGTCCTTCGCCGCGAAGCCCATCAGGCCTTCTTTGACCAGCTTTCGGTTCGACTCGGCCCGAGCCGCGAGTATGGGCCTGAGTTCGGAAGCGTCCGCAAGGCTCTTCTTCAGCGTGGTCCGCTGACCTTCGAGCCCTTTCCGCTCCATCTCATCCTGCCGTGTCTGCAACTCTACCTGGCTGCTCTCCGCCACGTCTTTCCGGCGGTCCTGATCCTCCAGCGCGCTCAACGCACGCCGGTTTTCTTCCATTCGCTTCGTGATATCGGATTGATCCAGCGTCGCGATTAAGTCGCCCTCTTTCACGTGATCGCCCGGATGCACGCGCAACGTAAGAATGCGGCCGGCGGCGATGGCCTGCGCCTGAGTGACCCTGCCGGGGCGCACGATGATGCCGCGACCGTTGACCACGGTGGGTATGCTTCCCGCAAAACACCATGCAGCGAACAGAGCCAACAAAGCGCCCGCGACCGCAATCATCAGCCAGTCCTTCGCGCCCGCGACCGGCATGAGTTGCTCCAGATTGTCGGGTGATGAAAACCTGTCGAGCGCCTGCTGCCGAAACAGTCTTTTGTTCGGCTCCGCCATCTCAGCCTGTCCTCAGGCGCCGCTGAATCCAGTCGAAACGCGTGCCCGCCACGGAGATATCGTCGAGAGCATCGAAGTCTACCTCATCGGCGCCATCGGCAACGGTCTTTCCGCCAAGTGCGGCGTTCGCGGCGCGGAGCCGCTCGGCGAGGAACATCGAGAGCGCGCGGTAAAAGCGAGCGGCGAAACCCGCGTCTTCGGCGAGTTTGGCGTTCAGACGCCTGCGAGGAATGTCGAGCACGAAAGAATGCTCGGTGGCTTGCACCGTGGCCGAAGGCGGAGTCCGGTCCACGAACGACATCTCTCCGACCACCTCACCCGACATCAGGCGCGCGACCTCGCGCCCTCCAAGCGCCTTTATACGGACGGAAAAGGCGCCGTCGATGACGAGATAGACGGAATCGATGGCGCGGCCTTCCTCGATCAACGTCCCGCCGGCGCTAACCTCGCGGCGGTTTCCGGCAGCCATCAGCCAGTCGATATCGGAGTCGTTCAGGATCCCAAGAAAGTAGAGTGCTTTCCGCATCTATGCGGCAGAAGAAGGTGAAATCGTGCGTTCCGGGCGCAGATTCTGCGCTCACGCCCGGAGTCCAGTCAAGACCGATTACCCTGGAAACATGAGCCCAGCCGCGATCTTTTCGGCGTCTTCCGGATTGATCTCCTCAGATGTGTTCTCGGTCGGCTTGTCGAGTAATTCGTCTTTTTCGAGTTCCATCGTTCCTCCACTCCAGCCTCACTGGATTGTTCCAAGAGTACTTATCGACCCGTTAAAAGTCAAACAAATAGGACTAACGGTACTACGGTGGGCTAACACGATTCAGGGATATGGCAGGTGAGGAATGATTCTTGCAAAACGGTCAGACAGTGCATCCCGGGCGCAAAATTCTGAGATCGCGCCCGGAATCCGATTCAGGACTTAGTTCCCGTAAGTCAGGTCGGCACCGTAGGTTATGCCGCCACCAGTTACCTTCTCAGCGTCTTCCGGACTGATCTCTTCCACGTTCTCGATCGATTCGTCGAGCAATTCGTCGTTAGGCTCCATGCGTCCTCCACTCCAGCTTTTGCCGGATTCAACCAAGCGTAACGAGCAGTCATTATGAATGTCAAACCAATCGGGCTAAACCGGTACCCCGCGAGGAATGATCTGGATCGGGCTCGACCGGAGCGCGCACGCGGATAACGGCATCGCGGCCGGACTTCGGTCGTTGCCGCAACCCGGGAGACAGGCCTGGCTGCTGTTTCGAACGCTTGGCGCCTGATCACGGTTCCGATCGCGGAGGAACTCGCTTTTCGGGGATTCCTGCTGCGGCTTGTGGCCGCAAAATTCGAAGACGTGGACTTCGGAGCCCGGAACTGGCCGGCGATCATAATCTCGTCCGTGGCGTTCGGTGCGATGCACCGGGACCGCTGGATCGCGGGATCGCTGGCGGGAGCCCTTTATGCCGGTGTTATGATTCGCCGCCGCAGCCTTATTGACGCCATCGTTGCCCATTCGCCCACCAATGCGCTGGTCGCGGCGTTAGTGCTTATGGGGGGCAGGTGGGACCTATGGGAATCTGTTAGCTCGCCGTTCGGATGCAAACACCTGCTCCGCCGACTGCAGCGCAACCGCCTGAGTCACCCACCCGCGTAACTTTTCGCATGACCGGAAGTATAAACATGACGTGACCTTCTCCGATCTTCGTTACGCTGTCCGTGAATTGCTGCGCCGGCCCGGCCCCGTGTTGACCGCGGTGATCTCCCTTGCTCTCGGGATCGGAGCCACCACCGCCGTCTTCAGCGTGATCTACGCTGTCCTGATTGATCCGTTTCCGTATCCCAATGCGGACCGGCTCGTGGAAGTGCACACTATCGACAAGTCCGGCAGAGAACGCGGGCGCGGCTTCAGCGGCGCCCAGATTTTTGAGCTCCGTCAGGCGAAAGTCATTGAAGACGTCGTAGCCGAAGCGGACTGGAACCTCACTACGACCGACAGCGCGCTGCCCGAAGATGTCGTGGCCGATTACGTCTCCGCGGACGCCGCCACCCATTTTGGAGTACCGGCCATGCTGGGACGCTGGTTCGTCAAATCGGATGCTCCCGATGGCCAGGAACCCCAGCGCGTAGTCGTTCTGACCTTCCCGTTCTGGCAACGTTACTACGGAGGCGACCCTTCAGTGGTCGGCAAAACGATTCAGCTGGTCCACAAGGGCTACCAGATTATCGGCGTGATGCCGCCGCGTTTTCTCTGGAGAGACGCCGACATTTACTTACCACAGAAGCTCACGGCGGATCCGAACATCCACTTCGGGGCTTTGGTGAAGCTGCGCGCCGGCGTCAGCCTGTCCCATGCGAATGCCGAGCTTCAGCCCTATCTGGACCGATTCGCAAAGCAGTCCGGCAATTATCCCGATCAGTTCCGCGTCAACCTGCGCAGCATCACAGACTTATATGCCAAAGAACGGGCAGGCGTCACCTTATACCTGTTGCTGGGCGCAGTGGGCCTGTTGCTTGCGATCGGATGCGCCAACGTCTCGATTCTCCTGCTCGCGCGGGGCGCTCAGCGGCGGCATGAAATCGCCGTTCGGGCCGCTTTGGGAGCGGGCCGCGGTGACATTGTTCTGCAGTTATTGACCGAATCGCTCCTCGTTGCGCTGACCGGCGCGGCGCTGGGCGTGGCGATCGCCTGGAGAGGTCTGACGCTCATTGCAAGCTTTTTCCCTCAGGGCTCGATCCCCGCGGAATCCGTGATCCGGATGAATGTGCCGGTGCTCCTTTTCAGCGTCGGACTCGCCTGCCTCACAGCGTTCGCATTCGGACTGTCGCCGGCCCTTCAGCTTTCACGTCCGGACATTGCTGCTCTGATGCAGAGCAGCCTGCGCCGCATTGCGGGGGCTGCGTATGGAAAACGTACCCACGCGATCCTGATTGCGTCCCAAGTGACACTGACAGTTCTCTTGCTATCCTCCGCAGCTGCGGCGACCAGGGGCTTTTTGAGAATGCTGAACGCGGACCTTGGTTACGACCCACACAATGCCATGTCCGTCCCGATTCCCGTACATGAAGCGGCGCATCGAAGCTGGGCCGACCGCGCTCACTACTTTGAGCAGTTGCGCGCGAAGATCGCCGCACTGCCTCAGGTCGAGGCGGCCGGGATCTCGACTAATGCCACCCCGCCTTCCAACGGCAACTCGACACGCGCCGAGATCCTGGGCAGTACGTCGCGGGACGCGCCCGAGGTTCGTCTCAACTTCGTGAGCCCGGAGTATTTCACGGTGCTGCGCATTCCGCTTGTCAGCGGCCGCATGTTCGAACCCGCCGAAACGATGCGCGGCCTGCCGCTCGCGCTGATCAATGAAACGATGGCGCGCCGCTACTGGCCGAACGGCAACGCAGTTGGCCAGGCCGTGCGTTTTCCCAATATGAAAGACGCGCCGCCGTACAGTCCCGCCGCGCCCGGGAGCGACGGCTGGATCCGCATCGTCGGCATCGTAGCCGATGCGCGCGACGACGGACTGCGCAACCCAATTCTTCCGGGCGTTTATGTTCCGTACGCGATTCGGATGCAGATGAACACCCAGATCCTCGTGCGAGCGCGCGTGAATCCTCTCACGCTGCTGAAGGCTGTTCGAACCGCTCTGATCGAGGTCGATCCCGAACAACAGGCGATGAAAATTCGCGACCTGAACCAGTGGATCGAAGGTCAGGGGGAGTATGCGCGTCAGCGCCTAATCGCCTGGCTGATGGGGGGAGTCTCTATTTTGGCGCTCGTGCTGGCGGCCGTCGGGCTCTACAGCGTGGTGTCCTACAGCGTTACGATGCGCACTGGTGAGTTCGGGGTCCGGATGGCCCTGGGAGCGCGACGCAGAGACGTGATCCGAATTGTCTTTGCGTCGGTTTCCCGATACGTCGCAGGCGGCCTTCTTGCTGGTCTGCTCCTGAGCATTGTCTTCGACCGCGTCGCGGCTCAGTGGATTTCCGAAACGGCTCGGGATCCTCTGGCGCTCCTCGGAGTGGCGGGCGTGCTCACCTGCGCCGCCTCCCTGGCTTGTTTCATACCCGCTCGACGCGCCGCCTCAGTCGATCCTATGGCCGCTGTTCGTTATGAATGAGAGGAGATCGGGTCTGAGGCTCCTCGCAGGAGCCGCAGCGATCTGCGCGATGACATTATGAACGAATCGAACGCACGTTCCTTCCCTCGTGGGTGTCCATTGCAAGCCACGCCATCAGCGCGCGTCCGCTCTGGACATCATCCAGATGTTTCCCGCGTCTTCGCGAAGCGCAATCGCGATGCGTCCGTGGATCGCGGACCAACCTTCCTGGCCATAGTACAAGGGCCCGTGAAAATGTTGCACCGGGAACGCCTCCCCGGCAGGCCGCCGAGAGATCGCATCGAGCCGCTGTCCCCATAAGCAGGCGTATCCATCTCTTCCGGACGTGAAGTAGAGAATCTTATCGTCGTCGGACCAGTTTGCCCAGTCTTCCGACCCTCCTTCGGCGATTGGGATCCACACGCTCTCGGGAATAGGCTTCCGTCCGTCGAGATGCGCGACGTTGATGCGTGCGCGACCAGGCGCGATGCGTTCCGTAAAACTGACCCACTGGTTATCCGCCGAGAACCGTCCGAAAAGTACCTGGCGCGTGGGATGTCGCAAAAGCGCGCTCTGCGCATGCGAGACCACGTCCAGCAGGTTGATTTGATAAGGGTTGCCGCCAAAGGTCAATACCGTTTTCTCATCGTTCGACCAGTCCGTGGCCCGCAGGCAGCCTTCGCACAGTTTCTCGGGCGCCCCTCCGGAAGTCGTCGCGTAGACGAACCTCCGGCCATTTTCGTCGGCGGAATAGGCGATTCGGCGGCCGGATGGGCTGATCACGGGAAATCTATGGATGAACGTGGAGTCGGCCACCTGAGTTTCTTTACCCGTGGCCAGTTCCCGCCGCCAGACGTTTATACGACCAGACTGCGTTGAACCAAAGACAACGTAGCGTCCGTCGCCGGAAAGCGTCGCATATTCGTGCACGGCTAAAAGGCTTGTCGCGCGCTGCGGAGCGCCGCCTGGCATCCCACTATTCGGATCAAGCGAAAGCAGCCAGATATCCTGCCGGGAATCGGAGTTCATAAACGCTACAGCTCCGGTGCTCGAGCAGGAGGGGCCAAGCGCGTTGCTGGCGCCAGCCGTCAATCTTCTGAAATCCCCGATGATTTTGCCCGCTGGGGTGATCGCGGCTTCCCAGATATCTGTTGCCCCGCCGATCACTCCTGAAAAGATGACGCGACCTCCCGCGGCAAGCCAGCAACCGGGGGTGGGATCGTCGGGGAGAGGGAGTGACTTGACCGGCCCATCCGTGTCCCACGCTTTCAGTCCGGAGCGCTCCAAGGCATCGTACAAGCCAGACCGTACAGTCGTCCCACCATCGACCGGCGCCACCCACCAGTCGAGCGCAGAGCGGTCGAAGACTCGATTAGACGCGTACCCATCGATGAGGAGGTGTTTGCCATCGGGAGACCACACCGGATGGCGCGCATCCGTAAATTCGGGAGCCACCCTGCGAGGCGAGCCGCCGGTGGCGGCGACTACCCACACCGCTCCGCTTCCGGGCACCGCGACAAACATATGAGGGGCGCCTACCCAATAGGCGACTTGCGAACCGTCAGGCGAGAACTTGGGGTTCCGACCATCCTTCGCCAGCAATCGCGCTTCACCGCCGAGAGCAGGAATCACGTAGATCCCACCGCCATCTCTGTTCGAGCGAAAAACAATCCTGCTGCCGTCCGGTGAAAAATCAGGCGTGGTGTTGCCCGTCCCGTCAGACGTCAACCGAATCGGTTGCCCGCCCGGGACCTGCTGCACATAGAGATCGCGCCCTCCTTCCGGGCTCCGATCGGAAGAATAGGCCACTAGCTTGCCATCAGGTGAGAGCGCCGGCTCCTCGGAAACCCCAGCCTCAACAGTCAGTTGGGTAATTTTCCAGGGACGCTGCGCATCGCGGGTTGTATTCAGTCTCCATGCCAGCAGGGATCCGGCCCCTATCAGGACGATGGCCGCATAGAGAGGCCAGAACCGGCGTCCGCGACGGCTGCTTGCCGCAGTCTTCTGAACCATGGCGCCCGCAGCGCCGGGCGCGGCGGCTGTCGGTTCATGAACATCTATATGCGCAATGAACCGGTAGCCGAGCGAAGGGACAGTCTCGATGTATCGCGGCTTGTCCGCGGAATCATTCAGCGCCCTCCGCAGCTTGTTCATCGCAGCGTTCAAGCCGCCCTCGAAATCGACGAACGTCCCCTCGTCCCAGATCCGTTCGCGCAGTTCTTCCCGAGTAGTCAGTTTGCCCGGATTTTCCAAGAGGATGAGCAGAATTCGGGACGGCTGCCCCGACAGTCTGACCCGAACACCATTCTTTTTTAATTCACCAGTTCGGCGATTGACTTCGAACGGTCCGAACTTGAGGAGAAGCGAGAATTCCGATTGCGGGGCCACCAGCTTTTGGCGTGCAGTGTAACACAAAAACGCGATCATCCTGAGGCATAACTCGCAATCTTTTCTTTGGTTTGGACGTTTATGCGCACTCCTGGCGGAAAATCAGGCGCCAGCTATGGAATCCTGAGGGCTCTGCCGTTACGGTTGGCTTCCGGAGGTGTTAGGCAAATGCTTGCATTTCAAACGAGTGGATTTCGATCTCGACCGGCAATGCGTTTTCTTCTTACACGCGCCACCGGATTGCTCCTGATGCTGGGAGTCGGCGCTCTCGGCGCGGCGGCCGACATGGCCCCGCCAGTCATTACGGTTAGCGCAACCCCGGCAATCCTTTGGCCGCCCGACGGCCGGATGGTCACTGTAACCGTTTCCGGAAACATCACGGATAATCTCTCTGGTGTAAACGCTGGTGGCGCGACGTTTAGCGTCTATGACAGAGCTGGCGCCATTCAACCATCCGGGCCGGTGACCGTGGCCCCCGACGGATCTTTTTCCTTCACCGTGCAACTCCAGGCCAGCCTGAACTCATTGGATTTCAACGGGCGTCAGTATTCGGTGACGGTGCGAGCCTCGGATAACGCGGGAAATCCCGGTTTCGGAGCCGCCACAGTAATGGTTCCGCACGATCAGAATCTGCCGACTATTACTGCAATCACACTCGATCCCGGTCAACCCGTAGTTGGCCCCGACGGCAGCACGCCCGCGAACATCAGCTTAAATGTCGGGGGAGCCACCGACGAGCACTCTTCGGTATTCCCTCCGCATGGCTTAGGAAAGAATCAGGATTATCTGTTCTTTGTGGCGACGCCGGAAAATGGCTACCCCGGCTTCGGGATGGCAGTGCTCTCCGGCGGCTCGGGGCCGGACAGCGCCGGCAAATGGACCTTCAATTACCCGAGCGCCGATGCATACGGCGTGTACTCCGACAGCATGGGGAAGGCCTTCTTCGCTCAGGTTTTCAACTCTCCGGGACACATCGGGACGTGCCCTCCTTCCCGCACCCGGCGTGCCGAGGACCAGGACCAGACTTTTGATCTGAACTACGCGGCCGGCGGGTCTGTGCTCACGGATCCGACGGACAAACCTGGCTCGCTCCTGATGGTTTACGAGGGGACAAACGGATGCATAGCCAATGCGGGAGGCATGATAGCGAGCGATTCCAACTCCTACATCTCACTCTCGATCGCCACTTCAACCGATTACGGCAAGACGTGGCCGACCTATCGGGCCAATCCGTTCTTCAACTTCGTGCCCCTTCCTTTTACGACTACGGCGCAAGCGCCCAATGCGCCGATGGGGGCTTTCGGGCCGGATGTGTGCATGGGGAATGATTGCTCCACAACGCCGCCGCCCAGCTACGGCCGCTACCCGGTGGTGACTCCGGTTACCTCGCTCGATTCGCTCATGAAGTCAAAAAACGACCACGCCACGAATATCAAGGAGCAGGAGATCTCGGGGTTCGTCGACGATATCGGCAATCCGCAGCCATTCATCTATGCGAACTTCGGAGGCATGAACGTAGCGCGCGCCCCGCTCAATGGGGGGACCGCGCCGCTTCAATTCATGAAATGGGACGGGTTTGGGTTTAACTCGTCGAACGGAATTGGAGGACAAGAGGCGAGTTTCCTCCCCAACGGTTCATTCGGAGCGTGTGAGGCGCCGCCGCAGGCCCAGTTTGGCAGTTCCATCAGCTATGTCGAGGACACGCGGCAGTACCTGCTCATATTCGTCTGCCGCACTCTGGGCGATCCGCTGAACGGACCGGATCCCAAGGCCTCGATGGGCGCAGCCTGGTTTTTCTCCACCAGCTATGATCTTTCCGATCCGATGCAATGGACCACGCCGGTGGAGATCACTCACTCCTGGAGTCCGTTCGACAGCAACTTCCCGACCTGCCAGGCTTACGACGGCTGGTATCCGACGTTCATGTCGCTGGGAAAGGACGCCACCCATCTGTCAACCACCGGCTATGTGTTCTATCTGGCGGGTTGCCAGACAGGAGGCTCACCCGCCCCGCAACGAATGTATTCTTCCCGCCCGTTCACGATGACGATAACGTCGAACCACTGATTTCCGCGATTCGAAAGTGCCCGGCGGTCAACTTTGGCCGCTCTCAGCGCCGAATCCCGCCGGGCATTTTCGCTTTCGATGAGCAACCCGTTCCGGTCGGGTTCTCGGCAATCCCTTGAAGACAATTTCCCGGATCCCGATCGGCCGAAGTCCTGACGAGCAGGTGACGCGCGGGTTGCCCATGCCTACAGCCCAGCGCATGCTACACTCCCCTCGGTGAAAATCCGGCCTCACTCCTCGCGCGAACATGCCCGGTCTATGGTCGTGACGAAGTACGGGATCGTGGCAGCCTCCCACTTTCTCGCTTCGCAAGCCGGCGCAAAGATACTTGAAGCGGGCGGCAATGCGATCGATGCGGCCATCGCGGCAAATGCGGTGCTCGGAGTTATGCAGCCGTACGCGAACGGCATTGGCGGTGATTTGTTCGCGATCGTGTATGAGCCAAAAACAAACAGGCTTCATGGGCTGAATTCGAGCGGATGGGCTCCCAAGGCGATCGGTATCGAGTATCTGATGAGGAAGGGGGTCGATCGGATTGAGCGAACCGGCGTCCATGCCATTACCGTTCCAGGCTGCGTAGCAGGTTGGGATGCCCTGCTCCGCCAATTCGGGAGCAAGCCGTTTTCGGAACTGCTCGGCGCCGCGATCTTTTACGCGAAGACGGGATTCCCGCTGGCCGAAATGGGCACAAGCTCGTGGATTGCGGACAATCTGCTGGACCAGCCTGGCTATCGGGCAACTTATATGCCGGGCGGCCGCCCGCCTGAGCTGGGAGACATGTTTCAGAACCGCGCGCTGGGCGACTCCCTTTCCGCCATCGCGGCAAACGGACGGGACGCGTATTATTCGGGCGAACTGGCTCAGAGACTCGTTACATTTCTGCAACGCCAGGGAGGGGCCCACACGATCGAAGATTTTGAGGAGTTCGAGCCCGAATGGGTCAACCCCATTTCGACTACCTATCGAGGATGGGAAATCTTTGAACTGCCGCCGAACGGCCAGGGGGTGGCGGCGCTATCGATGTTGAACATCATGGAAAACTTCCCGTTGTCAGAGTACGGGCACAATTCATCTGACTCCCTGCACGTCATCATCGAAGCGAAAAAGCTGGCGTACGCGGACATGGCCCGATATGTCGGAGATCCGCGATTCGGTCCCGTTCCCGTGAATGAAATGCTTTCGAAAGAGCTTGCCAGAGAGCGCGCCGGACTGATCGACAGGGAACACGCGAGCGAGAAGATGCTGCCATCGGAGATTCGTAGCGAATTAGCGGCGCGCGGGCGCGAAACCATTTATATGTCGACGATCGATCGGGAGGGGACGATCGTATCGCTGATTCAGAGCAATTACGAAGGATACGGGACTGGCATGGTGGCGCCGGGGACTGGATTCACTTTCCATAATCGCGGCGCAGGGTTCGATCTGACTCCCGGAAAGCCCAATTCACTCGCGGGCAGGAAACGTCCGCTGCACACCATCATTCCGGCCTTCATGCGCAAGGGCGAGCTCACGATGGGATTCGGGATCATGGGCGGCTGGAATCAATCGCAGGCCCACGCGCAATTCGTGGCGAATGTGGTGGATTTCGGGATGAATCCGCAGATGGCATTGGAGGCGGCGCGCTTCTCGAAAGCGACATTCGATGGATGCGACGTGCAGATGGAATCGCGAATCGAGGAATCGGTTAGGCAGGAGCTGGAACGCCGCGGCCATGAGATCGAAGTGGTCGGGGCGTATTCGGGAGCAATGGGGAACGGCGAGGCGGTAATGCGCGATGCGTCTAAGAAAGTAAACTTCGGCGCCAGCGATCCGCGCACAGATGGCGCCGCGATCCCTGAGCATCCGGCGATAAAAGCTGAAAACGCTGATTGACCCGATGCTGAACGGCGTCTCGCCAGAGAACCCGGATCAAGCTTTCTCCAGAGTAGCCGACGATACGGGCGGAGCATCTGCGAACGGTTTCCATAACGTCGCTTCGAGACGAAACGCCCCTATGTGAGGTGACCCGGCGCGTCCATATGGCTGCTGATAAAGCTACGTGGGCGGAAGATCGTCGCTGCCAGCCCCGCGCCTGCCGGGTTCAGGATCATTCGTAGCGCAGGGCCACCATCGGGTCGGTTCTCGTTGCGTTTTTCGTGGGCAGGTACCCGGCGAAGAGCGCAACAGCCGCCAGGAAAAGCAAAACACTCAGGAATGTCGCCGGATCGAGCGGGCTGAGCCCAAATAACAATTTCCGCAGCAACGTCGAGACAATCACGGAGCCGGCGATACCTCCCATGAGCCCCATCGCAACCGGGCGCATCGTCTCGTACAGGATAAGCCGGAGCACCTGGGCGCGCTGCGCGCCCATGGCCATGCGGATTCCTATTTCCTGCGTGCGCTGGGCAACGGCGAAACCGACGGTTCCGTAGATCCCGACCGATGCCATGAGAAGCCCAAGGATTCCGATAATCGTGGAACCGATTGCGCCCACGCGCGACAGTACGAACCCGGTCTGATTGCTGAAGGCGGTTCGGGAATCACCGACGATGGCTTCCAGACCGGTGTGATTCGCCGCAAGGACGCGCTGGACCGATGCCACGGTCTTGGCTTCATCGGTGCGCGCCCGTATTAAAAGACTGCCCCCTGAGTAATCCGAGGGCAGATAGATGCACGTATCGTCAACCGCATCCAGACCTACACTGCGCACGTCTTTGGCGATGCCAACCACGAGACTGGAGACGGAATGAGGGTAAACCTCGCCACTAAACCGGATGGAATCGCCTCCCGGCCCCAGAGAGAGACGCCTCCCCAGGGGATTTTGCCCTGGCCAGAACTTGCGCGCGGTGGCTTCGCTGACGACCACAGGGCTGCCATCGAAATTCATGTCTTCCCGGACTTCCTGAGCGTTAAAAGCTCGGCCGCGCAGAATGCGAATGCCCATCGTCTGGAAATAGTTCGGTGTTACCAGGTTGAACAGCGAAGTCCCCGCGCCGGGATCGTTTGGATCCCCACCGTTCGGAACGACCCCCACGGCCCTTATGCCGCCTGCCAGCGGTACCCGGGACGCGCCAGCTACGGATTCAATTTCGGGCAGACTGCCGAACTGTTGCGCCAGGCGGCTGCGAGCGGCCTTTACGGCGGCGCTCGTCCCCGAAGGAGAAAAAATATTCAGCATAACGATGTTGTGATAGTTGAAGCCGAGATCGACTTCCAGCGCCCTTTGCGAGGCACGGGCTAGTAGTCCAGCGGCGATCAAAAGGATGAAACAGACCGCGACTTGAGTGCCTACCATGAGGTCCCGAAGGCGCGATTTGCGCAGGCGCCCGCCAAAGGCCGCCCCGTCATCTTTAAGCGCTGAGGAGAGATTTGGCTTCGAAGCTTCCAGCGCCGGAGCGAGTCCGAACAGGAATGTCGCGCCGATGGAAAGAAAGAGCATGTAGGCAAGAACTCGGCGGTCCGGCGCCAAATGCAATGCAAGATTGCCGAAGGGAATGGATGGCGCAATCTGGAGCATCAGGAAGCGCAGCGCCCACCAGGAAAAGACAACGCCGGCGGCGCCTGCCACCAGACCGATGACGCCGCTTTCTGTAAGCAACTGCCGGATCAGCCGACGGCGGCTTGCTCCGATCGCAAGGCGAATGGCGATCTCCCGTTGCCTCGCGGCGGAACGAGCGAGCAGCAGGCTGGCTACATTCGCACATGCGATCAGCAATACCAGACTGACCGCGGCAAGGATCAGAATGGCAACGGCCGTCGTGCCGCTGTCCGTAGGCCCGAATGGCGAAGCCTGCACTACCACGAAGCTTCCCGCCTGTCTTCCCGGCCGCTGCTTCGTTTCGGGAAACGCGACCTGAAGATTGCCTCGCAAAGCGTTAAGGTTCGCTTCCGCCTGTACCTGGGAAACACCACCTTTCAGCCGGCCGAACACTCTGCAGCAAATCGAATTGCGATCGTGCAGAGCATTCTCCTCGGAGGCCAGACGGGACTGGAGCGCAAAAGGCACCCAAAAATCCGGAACTGTTGGTGATGTGCCAAGGAAATCCGGCGGGGTGATACCGACAACCGCAACGCCCACGCCGTTTAATGTTAGATTGCGGGTGAGCACACTGGGATTCCGCGCGAATTGCTTTTCCCAGAAGTTGTAACTCACCATCACTGCGGCTGGGCCGCCCGGTCCGTCTTCCTCTGGCAGAAACGTTCGGCCCAGAATAGCGTTCACGCCGAGTACCTTGAAATAATTGCCCGAAATCGTTGCGGCAAGGACTTCCGAAGTGCCGGCCAACAGATGGGGAAACTGAAATCCCGCCGCTCCCACGATTCCGCCGGTAGCGGGGGATGGGCCCGTTGTAACGCCCGACAACGAGAGCCCCTGGAAATTAATCGCAACCAGACCGGAGAAGGTTCGATTGTTATCGCGATAGTACGCGTAATCGGGATAAGAAAACATTTGGTCGCGCGTAGTTCGGGTAAGTTGCACCAGGCGCTTCGGTTCGGGCGCCTGGATCGGCCGTAACGCCACAGCGTTCCATGCGGTGAAGGTTGCCGTGTTCACGCCGATTCCGATCGCTAACGTGATCACAGCAATCGTGGTAAAGCCGGCGTGCTTCCGTAGAGCGCGCAGCGCGTAGCGAATATCGCGGAGGAATGAATCGAATTGGGGTAGTCCTCTTGTTTCGCGGTGCGACTCCCGTAGCTGCGCGAGGCCTCCGATCTTCAGGAGTGCTGCACGGCGCGCCTCCTCGCAGGACATGCCTCGACGCACGTTCTCCTCTTCGAGCATGGCGATGTGCGATTGCAGCTCCTCCTCGAAATCGAAATCGGAAGCTGTAGAACTGAAGGCGGAGCGGGTCTTGGCAATCAGCCGCTTCAGAGTAGCGAGCATGACGTTACCTCTTCGACTCAAGCTGCAGGAATCTGCCCATCACATCGGCGACGCGCCGCCAGTTTTTGGCTTCAGACCTTAGTTGCTTACGTCCAGCTCTTGTGATGGCGTAATACTTCGCCTTGCGATTGTTGTCGGACGTTCCCCACGTTGCCGAGATCCAGCCTTTCTGTACGAGACGGATCAGGCAAAGGTAGATGGTCCCCTGATTGACCTGAAGCGCATCCTCACCAATCTGCTCAATGCGGCGGGCAATGCCGTAACCGTGGACTGGCCCCATCGCATCAAGGGTTTTCAATACCATCAGGTCGAGGGTCCCTTGAAGAATATCCGATTTGCTCTCCGCCATGGCACTCTCCTGTTGGATGCTAAGAGGAGAATGGCAGAAGTCATGTGGGGTGTCAATAGGGACGGGACCTGCCGCACATACCGCCGACCGAACGCAGCGTAACCGTTTGTCATCATAATTCTGATGTCCAAACCCAGTACACTGCTTGAACTCATCGGCGCCGCGCCCGCCGACAGCACCGCGATCGTGCTTCCCGAAGCGGGGATTCGCGTTACGTACAAACAATTGCGTGCGCAGGTCGCTGAGATGGCGGATGCGCTTGCGTCGATGGGGATCGGCCGCGGCGACCGCGTGGCGACGTATCTTCCCAACGGGCTGCCGGCTATCGTAAGCTTTCTTGCTGCGTCAGTCGCAGGCACGGCGGCTCCGCTGAACCCCGGATACCGGGAGGAGGAAGTCAATTTCTATCTGGAAGATACTTCGGCCAAGGTTCTCTTGTGCCCTTCAGATGCGACAGCCGCGCTGAGCGCGGCCCAGACGCGCGGAGTTCCCGTATATTCGCTCGAGATGGACAGCGATGGCTATGTGCGTATCGCCGGCGCTCCGAAAGGAAAGACGGCATCCGCTCCATCGGCAGGCGACTTCGCGTTGATCCTGCACACCAGCGGAAGCACCGGACGCCCGAAACGTGTGCCTATCGGTCACGGAAATATGACAGCGTCCACGCACAACATCGTCGCGCATTATGGGCTATCGCCGAGCGACGTCTCGCTGTGCGTGATGCCGCTGTTCCATGTCCATGGCCTGGTCGCATCGACGCTTTCTACGCTGCTCTCGGGCGGAACTGTCGTGGTACCGGCCAAATTCAGCCCTCTGTCATTCTGGCGGACCGTGCGTGACACGGGAGCGACCTGGTATTCAGCTGTTCCGACTATTCACAACCTCCTGCTGGCGCGCGCGGGCAATGACAGACCGGCTGGCGCCGAGGGATTGCGATTCATCCGTTCCTGCAGCGCATCGCTCCCGCCGGAAATGATGGAACGAATGGAGCGCGTGTTCGGCGTTCCGGTGCTCGAAGCGTACGGGATGACCGAGGCTTCGCATCAGATGGCCTCGAATCCCAGGCCACCGGCCGCGCGGAAGGCTGGGTCGGTCGGTCCGGGAACGGGCGTGGAAATCGGAATCATGGATGAGGCCGGCAATCTTCTCCCCCAGGGAGAGCGCGGCGAAGTAGTCATCAAAGGACCGAACGTAGTTTCCGGTTACGAGAACAATCCGGAGGCCAACGCCAGATCTTTCACCAACGGATGGTTCCGAACGGGCGATCAGGGTGTTCTCGATGCCGAGGGCTATCTAACTCTGACCGGCAGACTGAAGGAGATGATCAATCGCGGTGGCGAGAAAATCGGGCCTCGAGAGATCGATGAAGTACTCCTGAGTCATCCGGCAGTTGCCGAGGCGGTTGCATTCGGAGTGCCGCATCCGGCGTGGGGTGAAGAAGTCGCAGCCGCGATCGTTCTGAAGGAGGGCACGGACGCCGCAACCGGCGAGTCTGCGATTCTGGCGTTCTGCAAAGAGCGGCTGGCGGATTTCAAGTGCCCCAAAAAAATCTACATCACCGCGGCAATCCCTCGCACCGCGACAGGCAAGATCCAGCGAGGCGCGGTAGCTAAAGCGCTCGCCGGGGCGTAATCGTGCGCTTTCTGATCGCCGGGGCGGGCGCCATCGGCGGTTATGTGGGGGCGATGCTGGCGCGCTCGGGCCAGGACGTTACCCTCTTTGCGCGCGGCGCGCACCTCAAGGCGATGGAAGCGCGCGGACTGCGGATCCTCAGCGCGGAAGGTGACTTTGAGGTACATCCCAGAGTCATTGGAAGCCTCGAGGCCGCGGGCGAATTCGACGTCATTTTTCTCGGAGTCAAAGCTCATGCGCTGACGCAACTGGCGCCGCAATTGAATCCGCTCATCGGCCAGGAGACGACGGTTGTCAGCACGCAGAACGGAATACCGTGGTGGTATTCCCATCTGGAGCGCGTCGATCCGGGAGGAATCATTGCGGCATCGATCAATCCGGCGCGCGTGGTGGGCTCGCTCGTTTACCTCGGAACCGAGATTGCGGAACCCGGCGTGATTCGGCACATCGAAGGAAATCGCATTTCTCTTGGTGAACCGGACGGAGCGCGCACGGCGCGGTGCAAGGCCATCGCCGATGCGCTGATCGCGGCGGGACTGCGTTGTCCGGTCACGACGCGAATCCGGCATGAGATCTGGGTGAAGCTGCTCGGGAATGTTGCGTTCAATCCGATCAGCGCGCTGACGGGCGCGACGCTCGAGCAGATGACCCGGGACGCGGAAATGCGTGAAGTGGCGCGGAATATCATGGCCGAGGTGGAGAGGGTCGCCAACAAACTGGGAGTGGAACTTCCAATTTCTCTCGATCAGAGGATCGCGGGCGCCGAGAAGGTTGGAGCGCATAAGACGTCGATGCTGCAGGACCTTGAGGCGGGGAGACCATTGGAAGTCGAGCCGGTTGTGGGCGCAGTAGTGGAACTGGGAGAACAACTGGGGCTTCAAATGCCGCATACCCGAACGGTCTATGCGTGCGCAAAACTGCTCGATGCGGTGAGGACGGCTAAGTGAATCGCTGGTCGCGGCTGATCGCGGCGATGACCGCGATGATCATGATCGGCAATCTGCAGTACGCGTGGACGTTATTCGTACAGCCGCTTATGACCGCGACGCACTGGAAGCTCTCCCAGGTGCAGTGGGGATTCACAATTTTTATTGCGGTAATGACCTGGTCGATGCCTCTATCGGGGTGGTTGATCGACAGACTGGGACCTCGCGCGTTCATGACAACGGCGGGCATCTTATGCGGCGTTGGTTGGGCAGGGTTGGGGCAGGCGCACTCGCTTCCCGCGTTTTATGCGTTGTACGCGCTGGCGGGGCTCGGCAACTGCTTTGTATATTGCTGTTCCACGGCGCTGGGATTGAAATGGTTTCCGGATAAGCGCGGGATTGCTTCGGGACTGATCGCTGCCGGATACGGATCGGGCGCGGCATTCTTTAATCCCGTGTTCGCCTGGCTGATCGGCTCGGTGGGTTATCAGAAGGCGTTCCTATACTCGGCTGCGGTGTTGGGTGTTTTGATTCTTTGCGCCGGCCAGTTCCTGAAGTATCCTCCGATGGGATTTATCCAGCCTCCGCCAGCCGGAGTGAAGCCGAGTATCCGGCGGCAATCGGAAAACTTCAATTCCGTTGAGATGCTGCGGACGCCACAGTTTTACGTGCTGTACATCATGATGCTGATGGTGGGGATCGGCGGTTTGATGGCCGCGGCTCAGGTGGCGCCGGTTGCGCGCAATTTCAAGGTAAGCGCGATGGCTCTGACGATTGCTCTGTCGCTGAATCCGATCGGGAACGGGGCGAGCCGGTTCCTTTGGGGCTGGATATCCGATTCGCTGGGACGCGAGCGAACGATGGCGACAGCGTTCTTTCTCCAGGCGGCCTTTCTGGCGAGCGTCGTCACAATTGGACGCTGGGGAAACGTCTGGTTCGTTGTGACGATGGCGATGGTTTTTCTCACCTGGGGCGAGTTATACGTTTTGTTTCCGACTATGCTTGCCGATTTTTTTGGAGCGCGGCACGCAGCGTCAAATTACGCGTTCCTGTACAGCACAAAAGGGGTGGCGTCCATCCTCGCGGGTGGAATCGCGGCGACGTTGTTCGAGAAAACGGGCTCGTGGAACTACGCATTTTTGGGAAGCGCCGCCCTCGCGTTGTGCTCGGCATGCGGGGCGCTCTGGCTCGGCCGAATGCCGCTGCCGAAACGGAGGTTGGAGGTACACGAGCATTCCGGGGTTGCCGCATCGAAGATCTGAGCGTTTCACGACTACACGACACTTTTGTCGTAGAATTTCAGGAGCTTCTGCCAGTTCGGAAGGTCCATGCAACCGGGCATTCCCGCACTATTCCTCGCATTCTCAGGCGCTGCCCTGTCGATGTTGGCCGGAGGCGTCGCGCTGTTCGTGATCGGGCTGTTGGCCGCGAAGAACGACATTGCCGATACCCGCGGCATCGACAGGATCGCATCCCTGAACCGCTTGTGTTTCGCCGTCCCGCTGGCGGTCTTCGGCGCGGAACATCTTTCCAGCTACCAAGCGATGCTGGCAATCGTGCCGTCCTACATGCCCTGGCGAACGTTTTGGGTATTTTTCGTCGGCTTTGCGCTGATCGCCGCGTCTCTGAGCATCGCCACCAGGCGTGGCGTGCGGTGGTCCGGCCTGCTGTTCGGGGCCATGATGTTCCTTTTTGTGGCGATGGTGCATCTGCCGAGAGCGGTCACCGCCGGCGGGCGCATAGCCTGGACGATCGTTGTCAGGGAGATGTCGTTCGGTGGCGGCGGCTGGGTCCTGGCGGGAATGGCGATGGGCGGCAAGCGCGATGGGTGGGGTAAGGGCCTTATCGCGGTGGGCCGCGTGCTGGTCGCGATCGCGGCTGTTTTTTTCGGCGTTCAGCACTTTCTGCATCCGCTGGGACTCCCCGGGGTGCCGCTCGAGAAACAGATGCCCTCGTGGCTCCCCGTTCGCGCCTTCATCGACTATCTGACGGGCGCGTTTCTTATGGTCGCCGGCATCTGCTTCCTGCTGGCGCGTAAGACGCGCGTCGCAGCTGCTTATCTGGGGACCTGGATTGTGCTCCTGGTTGTAACAATCTACGGGCCTGTCCTGATAGCGGCGATGGCGGACCCGAGTGCTGGCGTACAGGTTGAGGGAATCAACTACTTCGCAGACACGCTTCTGTTTGGCGCGGCGATCCTTTCGCTGGCCGTTTGACGGAGCCGGGCTGATCGTTTTTCGAGGCGATCGGGATCGACTTGGGAAGGAAACCGGCAAAAGATAAACCGCGAAGGCCGGAACCGACATCAGTCTTCAATAGCCGCTTCCCAGGGTACCCGCATGCCGCGAATCCAATCAAAATGTCTTCATATCCTGTCTGCGCTCCTGGTGGCTCTGTCTGCTCAGGCGCAGGACCCGATCAAGCAAAAGTTCGCAGAGACGCAGAGCCAGAACGCGGCGGAATTACGGCAATACGGCTGGACCAGCCGCACGGCGCTCAAAGTGAAAGACGAAGTCAAGGACGTCAAGTGGGAGGCGGTCCATTATGACGACAACGGCCAACTGCAGAAAACCACCATCCCTGACCCGGCTCCGCCGCCGCCCCCCCCGCCTGGAAGCAAGTCCAAGCAGAAGCCGCTGGACAAAAAGAAGACTGAGGAACTAAAAGGGCTCCTGGGAGGACTGGCCCAACTTGCCCGGTCCTATGCTCATTTGACGCCCGCCCAGACGGAAGCCTTCGCCCAGGCATCCACGCTTTCGCAGGACCCGAGCGGGAATTATCAGCTCCAGGGGAGCGGTCTGGTCGCAAAGGGCGATAACCTGACCATCCGCATAGACCCGGCTGCGTTCCTGATTCGACAACTGAACATCGACACTTCTTACGAAGGTAATCCGGTCACCATACTTGCCTCCTTCACGATGTTGTCGGATGGCATTGCTTATCCCTCCCTGATCGATCTGTCGTATCCGAAAAAGCAAGTGGAAGTGATTGTTCAGAACTCCAACTACCAGCGACTGCGGGCGACGCCTCCTGCGACAACAACCGATGCGGCGCCGTCTCCCGCCGAGCCGGCATGGCCCCGCCAGATTACCGGGGACGAGGGAACAATGGTTGTCTATCAACCCCAGGTCGACGAATGGAACGGTTTCCGGAAGCTGAATTTGCGCATGGCCGTGAGCGTGACCCCCAAAGGGGGAAAGCCTGCGGTGGGAGCCCTGAGTATTGAGGCGCTCACCGATGTCGATAACGATGCTCACGCCGTCACGATTCACGATCTGAAGATCGTCCACATGAGTTTTCCCTCTCTGGAAGGAGATGTAGCCGCCTCGATGGAACGGTTGGTGCGGACATTCCTGCCTCCCACCGTGACCACTTCACTCGAGCGCATCGTAGCCTGCACTCCGAAGAAAGATTCCGTGCCGGCGGTGCAACTGAAGAGTGATCCGCCCCAAATCTTCGTAAGTTACAAACCGGCGATTCTTCTGGATGTGGACGGCGAGCCGGTCAGCGTGCCCATTCGGGATACCAGTCTCGAGTATGTAATGAACACGACCTGGCGAGTGATGCGGGATAAGTCCGATTCGAGCTACTACTTTCTGGCGGGCGATCAGTGGATGAAGGCCGCCGATCTGAAGGGGCCTTGGTCCGCAGCGAGCGCCCTTCCCAAAGACATGGACAAAGTCGTGCAGGATACGCATTTTGCGGACCTGAAAGACTTCGTTCCGCTTAAGCCGGCGAAGCCCGGAGCCATCGTGCCGGCGGTTTTCTACAGCACGAAACCCGCTGAGGTAATCCTCTTCGATGGGCATCCCGCCTATCAGCCCATCGCGGGGACGCAACTGTCCTACGCCACCAACACGGAAAACTATGTCTTCGCCGACGCCAAAACGAAGCAGGTCTACTACCTGACCCAGGGACGCTGGTTCAGCGCCGCCAGCCTCGATGGGCCGTGGACGATGGCGACTTCCAGCCTGCCGGAGGACTTCGCGCGTATTCCCGAGACAAGCCCGGCCGCCCAGGTACTCGCTTCCGTTCCCGGCACGGAAGAGGCGAAAGATGCCGTGCTCATGGCCCAGATACCGACCACCGCGGTGGTGGATCCAAAGGCTGCCGCGGCCGAGGCCAAAGCGACCTATGATGGCGACCCCAAATTCGCGCCCATAGAAGGAACCTCGCTGCAATATGCGACCAACACCGCGAATAAGGTAATCAAAATCGGCGATGTTTACTACCTCTGCCTACAAGGCGTCTGGTTCTTCGCCACTACGGCGCAGGGACCGTGGCAAACCGCGCCGTCAAGCCCTAAAGAAGTTGCTTCGATTCCGCCCAGTTCGCCGGTCTACAACGTCACCTACGTCACTCAAACCACTCTTCCGAGCGGAGACGTGGAAGCCAGCTATACCGCCGGATACACAGGAGCTTTCGTCTGGGGCGTCGCGGCGGGCGCGGTCATTGTCGCCGGAACGGGATATTATTATCCGCCGTACATCGGCTACTACCCGGGCTATTACGGGTATCCGTATTATTGGGCTGCGCCTTACACTTACGGGGCTGCCGCTTACTACAACTCGGCGACGGGCAGGTACGGCGTCGCTCAGACGGTCTACGGGCCGTACGGCGCAGCCACGCGAGGCGCTTCGTACAACCCTTATACGGGGACTGCGACGCGCGGCGCTTCTGTTGCCACTCCCTACGGGCGAACTTCGGTCGGCCAGGCCTACAACCCCTACACAGGCGCGTCTGCTGCGACGAGACAGAGCGCCAACGCCTACTCTCAGTGGGGCAGTTCGGTCATGTCGAAGAACGGAAGGAGCGCGTACACTCAGCACTACTCGGACGCGCGCGGGACGATCGGCTCCATTCAGGGCTCTCAGGGCGGCGCCGCGATCGGCGCAGTTGGCCGGGGAGGAAACAGCGCTTTCGCCGGAAAAACTGGCAGCGGCGATATGTACGCCGGGCGTGATGGCAACGTTTATCGGAACACCGGCTCGGGCTGGCAGAAGTACGACAACGGCAACTGGAATTCAGTGAACCCGCCTGCGCAGCAGCGCGCCGCTGGCCAGTCCTCGACGCAAACGCGGACGCAAAACGCGGGTGCATCTCAGCTCGGTTCGCGCCAGGCGAGCAGTGGGCAGATGGACAGCCTTCGGAGTGAAGCGCAAAGTCGGCAGAGGGGCGCGCAATCGAGCCAACGGTTCCAACAGCGCTCGGCTGGCGGATTCAGCGGCGGTGGGGTCTCCGGCGCACGCATGGGCGGAGGCAGAAGGCGCTAGGGCCCAACATCAAATAGCTTCAGATACTGCGGCTCGTAAGGCGCCGTGGCCCACGCTCCGTCATTCGCCGGAACGCGGTTGAGTTTTACAAAGATGCCATTCTTCAGCAGATCAGCGCCCGTCCGGGGCTGACTCCACAGGAACTGGCTTCGCCGATTGGCGCTCGCGCCCGTGTACGCGGCGATATTCCGGACGTTGTATTTATGATCGGGTTGTATTCCGAAGTCATTCGCTCCGTCTCCATCCTCGTCGACGTCGACATCGAATGACGCTCCGTCAGGCGTGCTCTGGTCGGAACCAACGGTGAGATTGACAAAGGCGAACACGACGTCCCTGTCTTTCGGGGATGCGTTGCGGCGTTCAAATTTCGCAATGCCGAAAATCTGCTCGTTCGAGGAGCCGTTCGTCAGATTGAGAAACGCTCGATTCGTGCTTTGGAGCGCCGGGCTTTGCTGCCGCGCCAGCCCGACTGCGGCGTAAAGGTTGAAGAGGTGCTCCACGTCGCCGCTCGAGGGATTCAGACTCCACAGCGGCATCATCGAATTGTAGGTCTTAAACGCCGGGATCGGCTTTCCGAAGAACGGGGTCTCGTATCGATCGTATCCGAAGGGCGGGCCCATCGCCGGATTGGAGTCGCCCGGAGGAGCCACCGTGCCGCGAAGCCCTAGTTCCTGTCCGGGGAAAATCATGGGCACCCCGTCAACGGTGCTGTTGACCGCAAAACGAGCGAAGCCATCGTAAGGGTTCTTGTAGGTGTCTTCGTCATGCGAAGCGGTATTGAGCAACACCAGCGCCTCGCCATAGGCTTGGCGGCGCTCAACGTAAATTGCCCGAAAATCGCTGGTCTTGGTCGCGTGGTGCAGTTCGTAGATGATCCGCTCATTCAGGATGTCGAAGTGACGCGCGGAACGATACGTGACCGGGCCGCCATCCAGACTCTCCGCCATGAACACGAAATTCCATTTCCGCGCGCGTGTGCGATTGATCAGGTACTCCCAGCATTGGGGCGGCAATCCTTGCCCGAAATCGGCTCGCAGACCGTCAATGCCCGCGGTGGATTTAATCGCGTTACCCGAAGGGTTGGCGGGATAGCCGGTTTGCGTGAGCCAGAACTGCAGGTAATCGCCGAAATAGTGCCAGACTTTCTGGGTGACGGCGTCGAAGTGACCGTTCCCGTCTCCCGCGGAGTTTTCGTCTCCCGCGCTGTAGTCGAACCAGTCGCCTTCATTCGCGTAGTTCCCCGTTTGACTGGCATTCGCAACTAGTGCGGCGTACCGGCCGAAATAGATATCCATCACGTCCGACCATTTCCCGAAGTCATTTCGGTCGGGCGCGTTCGCGATGCTGGCTGCGTTAAATGCTCGCGTGTCATACTCGCCTGCGCGTGAAAAGAAGCGGGCTTCCGTGTTGCGGATTTGATCGGTGGGAGAACCGCCCCACGCTTTTTGACCGAATGTAGAGAGTTCGACGTCGGCCGCTGTGTGGTTGAACGGCGCATCGAGGATGATCTGAACTCCCGCCGTGTCGGCGCTCTTGACGAACGCTGAAAAATCCGCTTCCGCCTGCGCGCGCCCCGACGGAGTGTCATCCGACTCCGGCGTGGAACCGGGTGAAAAGTCTTTCGCCATCAGCGGCATCACGGAAAAGAAGTTCCGGACCGAATACGGGCTCCCCAGAAGAAATGGCTGATTCGTTGCCGGGTCAGTCTGCCGGTTCACCAGACCGCGAGGGTGAATCGGCTGGAGCCAGAGCCCATTGATTCCGAGATCTGTGAGGTATTTGAGACTGAAACGCGGCCCCTTGCCGGGAGGAAGTCCGGCGGCCATGTCCGTGATTGTGCCCCGCTGGTTGGGCTGCAGTCCGGTGGCGAGAATAGTCAGCGGATTGGCTTCGTAGATCCGCAGGGAGCGAGCCGAGGAGGGCGAGACGACAATAGCGTGGTCGCGCTTGTGAATTCCCTGCCCGTTTACCTCGTCGCCGTACCATCGATAAGTCCCGGGCGGGTCAGAGTTAAGACGATAGCGCGCAGTCAGCCGGTACGCGCCGCATTGCTGCGCCGACAAAGTGATTTGGTATCCGCCTGAAACCTGCGCCATCGTATACGCTTTGAAATAGTTTTGGTCATTGCCGGCCGCGATCGCATTGCCGGGCGGCAATAAGATCCCATCCTCGATGCCATCGTGATTGGCGTCAGCCGTCGCGAACCCCCTTCGATTCAGATTGGTAAACACTTCGGCGGTTTGAACGCCGATAATTCCCGGATCGAAAAAGATCGTGACGGGCACGGATTCGCCGGCGTCCTCGTTAACGAACAGGTGAGAGATCGTGTAGTCCGCCTCAACCTCGTTTCGCGCTCTGTTTTTAGTCCCGCTCGAAATCTTCAGAGTCGAAGCATCGGCCGCGGCGAGAGCGACCCAAAGCGCAACCAACACTCTGGCGGCGCGAAACGTTCCAGCAAATCGATTCATGACTGCGCTCCTGGAATTAATGCTTCAGGCCGTAGACGTCGACCCGGCCGTCATAAGTCGCCACGTACAGTTTTCCGTTGGCCACCATCGGAGGGCAAAACTTGCTGTATTTGAACCCGGTCGCGGACCACAAAAGCTTCAGCAGCGGCGCGCCATCGGCGTTCTTGTGAACGGTATCGAAGTGAACTGCGTCGTAGGCGCGAACGATTCCATCGACGACATGCTTGTTGGCGTCGCCGTTGAGCGGCGCCGTTGCCCAGACGATGCCGCTCGAGCCTTGGTTCGACGACAAAGTGAGCATCCCTCCGGGCATGCCGCCGAGTGAGTTGTTGGTGGAGTCAGCCAGCGGACCGGACGCCCGGTCGGCTCCGTGCGCCAACAGCGTCGTCGCGCCATTCGGAGCCATTGACCACACGCGCAGGTATTCGTTCTCTCCCTGCACGTAAAGCAGGGGACCGGCCCCGCCCGGCGCGGGCCCGCTGTCCCAATAAACCGGCGTTCCGTGCATATGCCGGGTCTTCACCCCCAGCATGGGTTTGAAATCCATGTTCCCGAATGGCTTTGCTCCCGCATAGGAGGCGACCTTATCGTCGGGAAGCCAGGTGAAGAAGGAAGGAGGCGCGCTCAGCTTTGTGAGGTCCCCGATGCTTTGGCCCAGATGATCTTTGTTCAGGGCGTAGAGAACCCCGTCCTTGCCGCCGCCGACCACGAGCCCTGTACCCGGGGGGAGCACGGCTCCGCCGGAACCCAGATCCTGATCGGTGTAATTGTAGTTGTCCGGAAATGGCGCCACCTGGGCGTTGGTCCACTCGCGCCGTTGGGAATCGAGAAAAGGCGAAAAATAATCAGCCAGCGTAATCGCGGCAGGCGGCCCCGGCGTGTAGCGAAGCTTGACGAAACATTCCGAGAAATCCGTTTTGCCGTTGAAGTCCTGGTTTCCCGTGGCCGTTTGGATGTAGCCGCCGTTCGAAGTGACCAGATAGACGTTGTTTTGATCGTCGGCGGCCGGACCCTGCGAGGCCTGCCAGATGCCGCCTCCGAACGAACTGGGAGTCGCGACCCACGCCGCGCTCTGTCCCCAGGCGCTCGTGTCGAATGCGACGACCCATCCGTGGTGGGCCTTGGTGGGGTCTCCGTCCGACGGCGGGTCCTCAGCGCCCGTGAACGCGACGTAGAGAATCTTGTGAACATCGGGGCCGCCGCGGAGCGGCGCTAAGAGCAACGCCGCGCGCTGTTTCTGCACCTGATCCAGAGATATGGTCTGGCCCTTCGCATTGGTGACGCTGCCCTGAATGGGCAGGGGCTGATGCCGGATCTGCCCGTCGCGCAGCCGCAGCGCGTTGAGCCGCATCGCCCGCTGACCGTTCCCGTCGATGATCAGACTCGCGATGTAGATCGTCGAAGAATCGACATCGATCACTGGGGTCGCCAGAATCCCCCATGCGACGTTGATGGGCGGATTCATGTCCACGGGATCGCCCGGCGTGGGCCGGAAGGGCGGGCCCAGATTGGTGGACCACTGCTTGGCCCCGGTGTCGGCGTCAAACGCGTAGACGGTGTTCGCCATCGAGCAAACGTACAGGATGTTGTGAATCTTGCCGTCCGGCATCCGCATCCTGGGGACAAACAACGGCTGCGCTTCCAAGCGCGGGTCGTCCGGAACGGAGATACTGAAGAGCTTCTGAAGCCCGGCCACATTGCCGGGCTTCAGCGCTGTTTCGGCGCGGTTCGCTCCGGTTCGCTGGTTGTCGTAGGACCGCGTGAGCACAGGACTAGCCCCGTGAGCGGTCGAATACGCGCAGCATGCGACAACGCAAACCTTCGCAAAATTCAGAGACATGCTAACCTCCCGCGAAAAAATGCTCTCTTACGTGCCCCTCGGGCTCGAAGAGCGCAGGGGAACACTTTGAAATCGACGAGGATTAACGCTATTAATAGGGACTCAATTATGAACGAACCGGTTCACTCCGTCAATGAGGGCTCACATAGGTTCATGCTGAGTGAAGACGGCAACAGATCACAATTTAAATGTGATCCGCGATTCGCTTTCGTTGCGGGCGGCGGGATGCTAATCGCGTAAACAATTCGTCAAAAGGTGGCCCGAAGCGGTCTCAGGAATCCGGAAACTCGACGTCCTCGAAAAACTTATAGTTTTCCAGACTAGTCGCCGGAGCAAAAAAGCACGCGACTTTCATCGGGACATCGCCTGAATTCTGGAGCATGTGTATCTGGCCTTGCGGAAACAGCACCGCGCAGCCCTCACGGACCGGCGAGACTTCGCCATTTACCAGCACGCGCCCCGAGCCGCTGACGATATAAATCACCTCTTCGCCATGCGGATGCGAGTGCGCGGGACGCACCGTCTGCCCGGGCTCAACGCGAATCACGCACATCGAAAGATGCTTCGCGCCCAGCAGGTTTTCATTCACCAACCATCGCAGATTCCGCCCGGGAAGGTCCAAAGCCTCGGCGTCGCTCTCGTGAATAATCGGAACGCTCATGCGCGCAATCCTTTCGTAATCGTATCTGCGATCTGACGCGCCGACAGACCAAATGACTCGATCAATTCCTCATACAGCCCCGAATGAATGAACTGCGGCCTGCCTTGGTGGTCCAGGGCATTGATGGGGATCGCGTTGCCTGGCGCGAACCTCCGGCGCAGCGCAAGGCGCGCGTGATTCTGCCAGAGGAACCCGTTGTTCTGCTCCGCGAACACGATCAACTTGCCTGAGGCCGCGAGGTTCGTCAGAGTCTCTTCGTCGACGGACGGCATATCGATCACCCGCACCCCAATCTGCCGTTTTGCGCATTCATCCGCCGCGCCCAACGCTTCATGGACTCCTCTGCCACTGGTGACGATCACCGCCTGAGTATCATCGCCCCCGCGCAGAGTCCACGACTTTCCGAATTCGAACTGGTAGTCCTCGCCGTACAGCACCGGCGAAGCCGCGCGCATCACGCGCACATAGACCAGCCCTCGATCGCCGTCCATAACCCACTTCATGATGGCCAGGAGTTGGCGCGGGCAACTCACGTTAATGATTCTGAGATGGGCCGATCCGTCGAACATCGTGATGTCGTCGTTGCCCATGTGGGTGGCGCCGTTAGTGCGCGTTTCGAAATCGGGACCGGTCGCGAGAAACGTCAGATCCAGGCCGTGACCTGCGCTCAGCCAACCGTCGCGCGCAGCCATCGCCTCCAGACGCTCCTGATACCCCACCGAAATGCGCCGCAGAGCCTGCCAGTTAAAAAATGGGCAGAACGTGCTGACCCACGTGTTGTAGCCGAGCGCCGCGAACCCCTCACCGATATTCATCATGTTGGCCTCGGCGACTCCAACATTCAGCGCGCGTTTCTGATCCACTGCGGCGACGCCGGCTTCCAGCCCGCTCGTGGTACCCAGGTCGGCGTCGATTGAAATCACGCGCGTATCGCGCGCGAAAACCTTCATCGCGGCGTTCACGATGTCTGACGACGCATACTCTTTTTTGGGATCGATCTTTGGCAGCGCGCCCGGATCGTAACAGATCGCTTTGGGGCGCGCAGGGACCCGTGAAACCAGCCGAACGCCGCCATATTCAAACTTCTTGGCCAGCGCATCCAGCTCTTCGCGCGCGCTCCAATCAAGTTTTTCGCGATATCGCTCGTAATCCTCCACCCGAGCCGCGCGCTGCTGATTCTGCATATCGAGTTCCTGCGCCATCAGCGCGTCCGGGACCACGACTTTGTGCTTGTTCAGGAAATCGGAGCAGGCCCCGAATCCTTTCTGCCCGTGACAAATAATCGCGGTGGGCTTGCCGTTCCGCTGCCCGTTCCGGAACTCGTCCAGCGCGCAATAAACGCCCTCATACTGCGTCGCATCCACACTGAACACGCGCCAGCCGAACGACGCAAACACATCCTCCAAACACGGCATCGGGAAAACCATCCGGCTGGCAATATCGAGCTGCCCATTGTTCTGATCGACGAGCACACAGAGATTGTCCAGATGCTTGGTCGCCGCGAACATCACGGCTTCCCAGATCGTTCCTTCCTGCAACTCCCCATCGCCGGTGAGCGCGTACGAATCGAACTTCGGACTCATGCGCCCCGCCATCGCAAATCCCTGCGCAACGGACAAACCTTGCCCCATCGGGCCCGTCGCGATTTGAATACCCGGCAGCACCGGTCCCGGATGGCCGTTCAAAATGCTGGTAAAGCCGCGCGAATTACGCAGAACGCTCGTAGCGAAATATCCGAGATCGGCGTAAATCGACGCCAGCGCCGCCACCGCGTGACCCTTGCTCAGAACGAAAAGATCCTGCCCCGGCGCGGTGGGCTCCGCCACGTTCACATCGATGAACCCGCCATAAAACAGCGCCACCAGGGGGATCGTAGCCGAGAACGCGCCTCCTGCGTGCAGCCCCTTATCCGCGGCATCGCGGCACTGCTCGAGCGTGAGGATGCGGATATCGGAATCCTTGATGTCGAGCAGTTTCAGGATTCCCCGTCGTAACGCCGCGGATTGATGGCGCGCCGATGTGTGCGCCGCCGTCGCGACAGGCGAACTCACTTCGAAATTTCCGCGAGCTGCCGAATGTAATTCGAGATCGAGCGCGCCGGTATATTCGCCCAGATCGGAGTGCAGTTCGGAAATTCTTCATTGCTGCCCCAATACTTTGCGTCCGGAAAGCGCTCTCGCAGTGGCTTGGCGCAATCGCCCACCAGAATCACGTCGCCATCCACCGGCTTGACTTCTTCGAACTGCAGACCGGTAAACACATACAGCGGCCGCTTCAGTTGCGCCAGCGTCCCGTTCTCCTTCGCCTGGTCCAACTGCATCCGCACAATGGCCTTGCAGCCCGCTTCGCACGTCGACCCCATAATCACGTTAACGTTCGGAAACGGCCCCTGCAGGACGGTGGTCTGCCGGCGGAAGCGGCGCTTCACCTTATCCAATGGCGCGCCCGTGAGTTCGATCTCGTCCATGTTGTTGGTGCCGAGCCCCTCCGCGTTACCCAGCACGGTCGACGGAACATTCGTTCCCGGAGCATCCCAATCCATCAGCGCTTCGCAAACCGTATCCACCGCAACCGGATCCGGCCCGCCGCACATCGTGTTGAAGTCTTTGATCAGATCGTCCCGATACGCGCTGAACGGACCGTTACCCTGACACGCGTACAGCGAATCCATCACGAACCACTTCGGATTCGCCGCGCGCGTAAGATTGCAGATCTTCTGGTAAATGTCGTCGCGATGGCAGCGCACCATCCAGTCGTAGTCCGGCAGATTACCGAACTGCAGTTTCATCGCGCCGGTGAAGGTCGTATGAACATGCACCTTCATCTTCGGCAATCCGATATAAACATCCGCGTCGCGCACGGGACGCGGCACCGGAAATTCATTAAAACTGATCGGCCGGTCAATCTTGTACATATCGAATGGCACGTCGTCGAACGGGCAGAGTTCGGCGCCTGTGCGCTGCGCCACCGCCGCCATACCGCAAACTTCCATGGCGTTCCGCGTATCGCCGCCCATCGCGCAACGCTCACCGATCAGAATCTGCGCCGGATTCTGCTCCTGCACTAACTCAATCAGCGCTTCGAGCATCCGCGGATCGGTCGTAAAACCTTCATTCGCGGGCACGGGAATTACGGTGTTGATCTTGATCAGCACCTTGTCGCCGCGTTTGACTATATTCGACATCCCGCCCATGGTCTGATCCGCAATATCGCGGACCATCCCTTTCACAATGTCCAGTTGCTCTCGCGTGCATTCGGCCGGACGGCCCAGATCCGCATCGGAGTGCGCGATAGCGATGGTTGTTTTCTTTGACATGATTGCTTGTCCGTTAAATCACGATCGGAAACCGCAGCCGAGTTTCTGGAGGTACGTCTTCGCGATCTTCGCAGTCTCTCCCGCGGGAATCGGCATGTTTCGCGAGGGATCGAGTTCCACCATTACCTTACCCTGCATATCCGCCTTCGCCGCCAAATCAAGAATTGCGGGGATATCGACCTTCCCCTGCCCCAGCGGGCAATAGCCGAGATAAGCGTCGCCGCCGCTGTAGTCCTTAAGGTGCATGTGCCGCACGAGGGGCAGATAATCCTTCACCACTTTCACCGGGTCCACGCCGCCCTTCTGCAGTTGCCCTATATCCGGACCGAACTTCACGTATTTCGAATCGACCGCATCGAGCACCGAATAAACCTCATCGCGCGATTCGATGCACGTCCCCGTATGCTGATGAAGCGCCGGAACAATTCCCATGTCGGTCAGCATCTTCGCGCATTCGTTCAGTGACTCGACGATGTTCGTTTTGTATTGCTTGAAGTCGTAGCTCGCCCGCTGCACGCCGTTCGGGCCGAGCACCGTGACGTGCCCACCGTTCTTCTTCAGCAGATCGCCCCATGCGCGCATCTTGGCCAGCTCATCCTTGCGCTTCGCGGGGTCCATCATGTCGAACGAGCAATAAGCGGATATCAGCGGCAGATTATGCGCGTCGAGCACGCGGCGGAGTCCGCCCTGCGTTTCCCATTTCTCCAGCACGTTGCCGAAGGTCTCGAAGCCGTAATATCCGAGGTTCGCAATATCCGTAATCGCGGCTTCCGAATCGTTGCCCCACGTAATGCCCGTATGCCCGATCTTTAGAGGACGCGCAGGCTGGCCGTCTTCCGCCCCAATGAGCGCGCGACTGGCCAGGCCTGCGGCGACAAGAAGGCCGAAATCCCGCCTGGTCGGCGAATTCTTACGCTCCTGCCCAGTTGCATATCGCGCAAACTTCATTGCAGAGAGAATTCTATCAGCCTATTGAGCCGGATGGATCTGAAAACCGCCTTCGTAATCGATCGCAAACCACTCCTCGCAAAATTGCTTTACGAAATTTGTCTTGCGCATTACGCAAACGCGTATGCCTCATACCCCTTGACTCTGCCGTCGGACCCCTGTAGCATCCATGCGTCATTAACAACGATCGTTGCGCCATAAACAACTGGCTCAACCAATCGCTTTTGCCATGGGGGGTCGGCGCGTGCTTCAGCGCGTCGTCAGGGAGGTAAAATGCGCATCGCACCGAGTCTCAGGGTCATCGCGACCCTTTTCCTCTTCATCGCGGCCATTGCGGTCCCGATGCAGGCTCAAAATTTCTACGGAACGATCACGGGCACCGTCACCGATTCCACCGGCGCGCAGATGGAGGGCGCGAACGTCACGGTAATCAACACCGCCACGGGCACGCGCCAGTCCGTACAGACCTCGACCGCCGGAGAATACCGCCTGGTCAATCTCATTCCCGGCACGTACCGGCTCGAGATTGAGAAAACCGGCTTCAAACGTCTCACGCGCGACAACGTCGAAGTGCAGGTCGAATCGGTCGTACGCCTCGACTCCGCTATGGAAATCGGCGACGTCAATCAATCCATCGAAGTCGAAGCCGCCGCGCCACTGCTGCAGACCGAGAACGCGTCATTGAGCCAAGTGGTTTCAAATCGGTCCGTCGAGCAGCTTCCGCTCAACGGGCGAAATGTTCTGAACCTGGTCAATCTCGTTCCGGGCGTTGTGCCGCAGGGCTCTTCGGACGGCAGTCTGACGGGCAAAAATGTGTTCGCGGCCGGGAATTATCAAATTGGCGGCGGGACTGCAAACCAGAGTGCGACATTCTTTGACGGCGTCCCGCTCAACATCACCTACGGCAACATCACCGCGCTCACCCCGAGCCCGGACGCCGTGGCGGAATTCCGAGTCCAGACCAGCAATAACACCGCCGAATACGGCCGCTACACAGGCGGCGTCGTGAACATCGCCTCCCGCGGAGGCACGAACGAATTCCATGGCACGGCGTATGAATACCTGCGCAACAAGGTTTTGAATGCCACGGACTTTTTCGCGAACAAGACCGGCGCCGGAAAACCGGCGTTTGTGCAGAACCAGTTCGGCGGCGCGGTGGGTGGCCCCATCCGAAAGGACAAAACCTTCTTCTTTGTAAATTATGAGGGCTTCCGCGCGCGACAGGGCGTTCTGTTCTCCCGCACGGTTCCTCTGCCGGAGCAGTACACCGGGGACTTCTCAAACTATGTGACCAATACGAACGGCGTAGTCAAGCAGGTCACGATCTACGATCCCAATTCTCAGTGCGGCGCATACAACAATCCGGCATGCGGCGCTACCCAGCGGACGCCCTTCCCGGGCAACGTCATTCCGGTCAGCCGTATTAATCAGGTAGCCGCGAATCTGCTGAAGTTTCCGATCTTTGCCCAGCCGACCGATCCCGGCCAGCTCTACACCCACAATCAGAATTTCAACCGCAATGCGGCGACGGGCGGCGACAACGACCAGATCAACGCAAGAGGCGATCATCGCCTGACTGAGAACCAGCGGCTGCTGCTGCGCTTTACCCGATGGAGTTCCACGAATCTGCCCGTGATCCCCTACAACAACACGATGCGGAACGGCGATCCCTACTCGCCAGAGCACTTCGTAACCACTCAGGGAATGGCTGCTGACACCTGGGTCATCAGCCCCACGCAGGTTCTCGACGTCCGTGCCGGCGTGACCCGCTGGTATTACACGCGCATTCCCGGCTCGCTCGGCATCGATGAAGCCACGCTCGGCTTTCCGTCTTACTTCTCTCAGATACCGGTGTTGAACGGCCTCTCGCCATCAACCACAATTCCGGGAATCGCGATTTCCTCTCCCACGCTGAACACCATCGCGACCGGCCTTCTGCTGGGCCGCGACATGACTTACGCGCTGACCCCGACATACACCTGGATCAAGGGGCGTCACACGTTAAAGTTCGGGGGCGAATTCCATCGCAACGATCTGAACTACTTCCAGAACAACAATCCCGGCGGCACCTTCTCGTTCGATAATCTCTTCACCGCGATGACCAACACAGGCGGCGCATCGGGAAGCGGCATGGCGTCGTTCCTGCTCGGCCTGTCGAACAACAGCAGCGTTGTGCAGACGTCGCTGTTTACGTACGCCATCCTTTATTACCAAGGCTATTTCGCGACGGACACATGGCAGGCGACGAACAAGCTCACTGTGACAGCAGGCGTGCGCTGGGAGATCCCCGGGGTGTATACGGAACGCTACAACCGCCAGGCGGTCTTTAATCCAAACGAAGCAAATCCGCTGCTGAACGGCGTTACGGTCAATGGCGGCCCCGTGATGGGTGCATTCGACCTGGTCGCCACGGCGCAACATCCGGAAGACGGCCTCAATCCGGAGCACTATGGACTCGTCGCCCCACGTATCGGTCTTGCCTACCGTATCAGTGACAGGACGGTCATCCGCACTGGCGGCGGCGTTTTCTTCATTCCGTCGAACGTGCAGTTTACGCAGGGACCCTACGGAAACGCGGTGGATTACTACAACAACGCGCAAAACGCGACGATCGATAGTTCCGTCACGTATGCGACAACGCTGAGCAATCCTTTTCCCACCGGTCTGCTCGCGGCTGCCGGCCGCAATCCAATCTACCAGGCGAATCTCCTCGGCGGCAGCTTAAGCGGCAAGGGGATGCTCCGATATGAGAACGCCGGATACACCGAGCAGTGGAACTTTACGATCCAGCACCAGTTCCAGCACGACATCGCGCTTGAAGTCGGATACGCCGGTTTGCGCGGCATCCATCTGCCGCTCGGCCTGCAATTGAACCAGATCAACCCGAGTTACCTCTCGCTCGCCGGCGCGCTGAAGACCCAAGTGGCAAATCCCTTTTACGGAATCATCACTACCGGGACGCTCGCGGCCAAAACGGTGCAGGCTGGTCAGCTCTTGCTGCCGTTCCCCGAATACCAGACCCTGACCGACCCCGGCAACTACTCGGGCGACAGCACCTATCACGCGCTGCAGGTCAAAGCCGAGAAGCGATTCAGTAAGGGCGGCACGATTCTGGGCGCTTATACCTTTTCGAAAATCCTTGCGAACGTCGAAACCCTGACGAGTTGGCTCGATTCTGCTACCGGCGTCGCGGGATACCAGAACGTGTACAACATGCGTGCGGAGAAAGCTCTATCGAGCTTCGATTCGCGGCAGCGTTTCACCGTCAGTTATGTCTACGACCTGCCGATGGGCAAGGGCCGTGGATTCCTGGGCAATGCCTCGGGCGTTCTTGACCGCATCGTTTCCGGCTGGGGTATCAACGGCGTCACGACGTTCCAGCGGGGATTCCCGCTGGGCCTGACCGCGACCCCGAATAACACTGGCTTTAATACAGGACTTCGGCCGAACGTCGTGTCCGCTTGCGCGAAGGAGACAAGCGGTTCCGCGCAATCGAGGCTGCTTCAGTGGTTCAACCCGGCATGCTTCACAGCGCCCAACATCTACACGTTCGGCAACGAAGCCAGGACCGATCCCGAAATTCGCGGCCCCGGCATCGCCAATTACGACTTCGCGATCTTCAAGAACACCGCGATCACCGAACGCTACCACCTGGAGTTCCGCGCCGAAGCATTCAACTTTTTCAATCGCGTACAGTTCGGCACTCCGAACACAGCCCAGACGACGGCGGCCAACAGCCCTTTCGGCCAGATCACGACCCAGCAGAATTCGCCGCGCCTCATGCAACTGGCGCTGCGGTTCCGCTTCTGACGATGCGCAGGAGCGTGGTGTTTGTTCACTCGCGCCGCCGAAAAGCGATTGCGTAATATGCAATACTGCGGGTGAGCCAATGCCCGAAGCTCCAGCCAAAACGCCGCGCCAGACCAAGGAAACTCCTTCGATTCAGAGTCTGGATCGCGGGCTGCTGATCCTCGAAACCGTAGGCAAATCTGCCACACCCGTTTCGCTGGGTCAGCTCACCGGAGTGCTCGGAATCGATCGGAGCAGCGTGTTTCGCCTCGCGAACACACTCAAGCGGCGTGGATTTCTCGCCAACCCGTCGGCGGGAAGGGATTACGTGCTGGGCACATCCGTCTGGCGGCTTTCCCGCCAGTACGACTGGAGCAGCATGCTCGCCACCATCGCCCACGAGCACCTTCAGACGTTGGCGGGCGTAACCGGTGAAACCGCGCACCTCGCCGTTCGCGAGGGCCGCAAGGCTCTCTTCGTCGATCACGCCGCGACCAATCACGTAATCGCCATCTCGGGACAGACCGGCGAACTCGTACCCCTTTACTGCACTTCGCACGGTAAGGCGCTCCTTGCCGATTTCGATGAAGCCGGCCTTAAGCAACTGCTCGGCTACAAACCGCTCGTCCAATACACCAGGAACACGTTAAAGACGGTGACCGAACTTGCCAAAGCCTGCGTCGAAATTCGCGCGCGCGGCTACGCTACAGACAACTCCGAATTTATGGAAGGCGTCCGCTGCCTCGCCGCGCCCATTCGCGACAAGGAAGGAGCGGTGATCGCTTCCATCGGCATCTCCGCGCCCGCCAACCGCTTCCCCCCGGAGCGGCAGCCCGAGTTCGCCGCCCAGGTCACCGAAATAGCGGCTCAGATCAGCGGTTCTATCTAGCGCATCAGGAAGAAACCCCGTGACCCGCTCCAATCCCGTCCTCGATTTCGGAATCGACACCGCCACACTCGGATACATCGGTCACGATCTCCAGCGTCCCGAGTGCATCCTCGCCGAGCGCGACGGAACGCTCTGGGCCGCCGACGCCCGCGGCGGCGTAATGCGGATCTCTCCCGACGGCGAGCAGCGCATCATCACCCAAAAGCAGTCCGGTTATTTCGAAGACGCAGGCAGTGAAGCTGTGCGCTATCTGACCGGCACACTACCCAACGGCCTTGCTTTCGCGCGCAACGGCGACTTCCTCATCGCCAACTTCGGCACGGATCGCCTCGAACTCATGACGCGCGCTGGCGATTCCCGCGTCCTCGCCGATACGATCGACGGCCGCGAAATTGGCAAAGTCAACTTCGTGCTCCGCGATTCGAAGGATCGCCTTTGGGTCACCGTCTCCACCCGCGTCAAAAACTGGATGCACGCGCTTCGAACCGACCTGAAGGACGGCTTCGTCGCTCTCTACGACAAAGGCGTGCTGCGAATTGTTGCGGAAGGTTTCGGCTTTACGAACGAAGTCCGCTTCGACGCGCGCGAAGAATGGCTCTATGTCGTCGAAACCACAGGGGGCTGCATCACGCGCCTGCGCATCAACCCGAGCGGAGATGTCGCGGAACGCGAAACCTTCGGCCCGTCGAATCTGGGCAAAGGAGCCTGGCCCGACGGCATCGCTTTCGATAGCTTCGGCAACCTGTGGGGCACGATGGTCTATTCGGACAAGCTCTTCGTTCTCACACCTGAGGGCGATCTCCGTATCCTCCTCGATGAAGGCGACTCCGCCAAAGTCGACGCCCTCGAACAACAGTTATTCGTCGGCGCTGTAACCGAAGACGTGCTTTTCGCAACCGGTCGCGGCGTCGCGTCATGGATGGCCAGCGTCACTTTCGGCGGTCCTGACCTCCAAACCGCATACATCGGCTCACTCAAGGGAAAACGCATTCCGTTTTTCCGAGCGCCCGTCCCCGGGCTCCCCATGGTCCACTGGAACGACTGATATCGAAGGAAGAGTCAAGCCTGAAATCCCCGGGTTGCCTGCTGCTCATCGTCCTGCTCTCCGGATGCGCAAAGCGCGAAACCGGAACAGCGGCTCGGCATACCCCTGAACCGGAATATGTCGATACTGCGGGATGCGCGCAGTGCCACCGCGAGATCGTGGAAGCCTACCGCCAGACCGGGATGGGCCGATCGTTTTCTAAGGCCGGCGCGCAAATACCCGCCGGCAAGCTCTATCACGCCGCGTCTGACCGTTACTACGAAATCACCGGCAACCGGATGACACGCTATCAGCAAGGCCCCGCGGGCCATCGGGTAAATGAGACTGAGAAATCGATCGACTACGCCGTCGGCTCGGGCAATCACGCCCGCACCTTTCTGCATCGCAATCCCGACGGCTCTCTCATCGAACTGCCCGTAAGCTGGTATAGCGAAAAAGGCGGCGCGCTCGCCATGAGCCCCGGCTATGACCGCCCCGACCACGACGATTTCCGTCGCCGCGTTCCCGAAGACTGCATGTTCTGCCACAATGCATATCCGCGAAAGCACAACGCGCTACCCGAAGGAATCGATTGTCAACGCTGCCACGGCCCCGCCAGCGACCATAACTCCCTGGTCAATCCCGCCAAACTCAGCCGCGATCGCCAACTCGATGTTTGCGAGCAATGTCATCTGGAACCCACTAGTTCCCCGCCGCCATCCGTCGTGCGCCGCCCCGAGCGCAGGCCCAACTCTTACAAACCCGGCCAATCGCTAACCGACTACGCGGTATTCTTCGAAGCTGGCATCGGCGACCGCTTCGAAGTCGCGCATCAGGGTTACCGCCTGCGCAAATCGGCCTGCTTCATCAAATCCGCAATGACCTGCACGACCTGCCACGATCCCCATCGCGCCCAGCCTGTCTCGCATTTCATCGACGTGTGCAAAAGCTGCCACGCCGCAGCCCATCGTGCGCAAGAGAAGAAAGAGAACTGTCTCGAATGCCATATGTGGCAGCGCCGCACGGACGACGCGCCCCACGTGATCATGACCGATCACTACATCCAGCGCCGCAAACCGGTTTTATTTGCTTCCGGTGCGGTTACCGAACGAGTGCCCTACTTCGCGAACGAGAATCCCGGGCCGCAGTCTTACCAGCGCGGCATCGATGCGTCGAAATCCGGCGATTATTCCACAGCCATCCATTTCTTCGAACAGGCCATTCGCGAAAACGACAATCCCGAAGAGTCTCGCCGCGAAATCGGCGCGGCTCTGATGCTGAGCGGCAATCTTTCGGCTTCCATTGAACAGAACGAAAAACTTCCTGGCGATCCCATTGCGCTCGCAAATCTCGGCAACGCATACCTGCAAACCGGTCGCATCGACGATGCGAAGCGCGTACTCGCGAAAGCGCCGGACGAACCGAATGCCAACAATCTTCTGGGGCTCGCCTGTCTCAAATCCGGAGACACGGCCGCCGCCGAATCCGCGTTTCGCCGGGCCCTCAACCTCCAGCCTGACCTCGCAGAAGCCAACAACAATCTCGGAACACTCCTCGCTTCGCGCCACAATTACGCCGAAGCCGTCTGGTATTTCGGCAAGGCGGTCGCGTCGAATCCAGCCAACGCGGAATTTCGCCACAGTTTCGGCCTCACTCTCGCCCTCACGCGCGACTATCGAAAAGCGCGCGCCGAACTCGAAGAAGCGCTGCGCCTCGCGCCGAATTCAGCCGAAATCCGCAGCGACCTGGATGACGTCCGCCGGAGCGCCCGCTGATGCGCGTCACGGTCATCGGCGGCAGCGGTCATATCGGCACGTACCTGACCCCCCGCCTGGTCGAAGCCGGCTTTGAAACCATCTCTGTCTCCCGCGGGGCCCGCCAACCGTACCTGCCGCATCGGGCATGGACCCAGATAAGACAGGTCCACCTCGATCGCGCCGATCCTTCGTTCGATAGCCAGATCGCTCAACTCAATTCCGAAGCCATAATTGACCTGACCTGCTACACCCGCGAATCCGCCCGATCTCTCGTAACCGCGCTGCGCGGCCGCGCCGAGCGCTTTCTCCACTGCGGAACCATTTGGGTTCACGGCATGAGCGTCGAGATCCCCACGACAGAGGACGCCCCCCGCCGCCCGATCTCTGACTACGGATGCCGCAAAGCCGCTATCGAAGAATTCCTTCACAGCCAGAACGACGTACCCGCGGTGGTCATCCATCCGGGCCATCTGGTCGGAGAAGGTTGGGCGCCGCTGAACCCGGCCGCTCACTTCAACCCAAAGGTCTTCCAGGACCTCGCCAAAGGCCACGAGATCGCCCTGCCCAACATAGGCCGCGAAACCCTGCATCACGTCCACGCCGATGATGTCGCGCAGTGTTTCGTCAGGGCGCTGCAGCATTGGTCTCACGCCGCGGGGCAAAGCTTTCACGCCGTTTCGCCGGCCGCAGTCACAATGGCCGGATACGCCGAAGCGGTCGCGCAATGGTACGGACAGCAGGCCAGCATCAAATTCCTTCCCTGGGAAGAGTGGCGCAAAACCGTAACCGAAAAGGAAGCGTCCACCACCTGGGATCACATCGCGCGCTCTCCAAACTGCAGCATCGAAAAGGCCCGACTGTTACTCGGCTACGAGCCGCGCTATCGCTCCCTGGAAGCAATAAAGGAAGCGCTCTTCTCGCCGCGTTACCCGTACGCGTCGTGCTGACTCAGCCGAATTCCTCGACCCGCGTTCCGAGGGCACGCGCCGAATCCCGAATGCCCTTCAGACTCAGTGATGGAGGGAAATTGCGTTCAGAGGAGTACGCGGTGCGGAGGTCCGGATTATTGGAACAATAACTGGGCGTAATCGTTCAGGTAATGACGCCAGTTAATCCAGGTGTGGCCACCTTCGCTTTCGTGGAATTCGTGTCTGATTCCCTTCTGGTCGAGAATCTCGGCAAGATGCTTTGTGCCGGGGCCGGCGAGCGTGTCGTTTGAACCCGCCGCGATCCAGAGCAGTTTGACCTGTTTATTAGTCTTCTCGGGGCTTTCGAAGAAGCTCGCATTGCGCGCGAGAAAGTCATCCGTTGCGGGAGCGTTGACGCCGCCGCTCCAGACCCCGATCCACGCGAACTTATCGAGATGAGCCGGCGCGACGGCCAGCGTCTGCCCCGCCCCCATCGAAAGGCCCGCGATGGCTCGGTTTTCTCGCGTCGCGAGCACGCGGTAGTTTTTCTCGACGTACGGAATCACGTTATCGAGAAGTTCGCTAACGAATTTCTGCTGGGCCGCGCGCTGCGCCGCCTGCATTTCGGGCGTCTGAGGCGCGCCGGGCACGAAGTCAGGCCGTGGCATACTGCCGTTCGGCATGACCACAATCATGGGCTTCGCCTTTTTCGCCGCGAGCAGGTTGTCCATGATGAATCCCGCACGGCCGATCGTGCTCCAGCCGGAATCTTCGTCTCCGCCCCCGTGGAGCAGGTAGAAGACCGGGTATTTCGCCTTGCTCGATTCGTAGCCCGGCGGTGTGTAGACATGCATGCATCGCTGCCGGTCGAGCACGTTCGACTGATACCAGTCGATGTGAATTTCGCCGTGCGGTACGGGCTTGTTGTCTTCGTACGCAGCTTCGTCGCCCGGCACTTCGAACATGTTGTCCAGAGAGGTCTCGCCCTGCTTGATCATGGCGTTCTTCGGATCAAGCGTCTTCACGCCATCGACGTTGAAGGAGTAGCTGTAGAAGTCGGGCACAAGCGGTCCGACGGTAATCGAGAAGACGCCGGTGTCGTCTTTGGTGAGTTTGCCCCCGGAGCCGCGTCCCTGCGCGATCCAGTCGCCGCCGACCGAAACATCGGTGGCTTTAGGAGCGTAGATGCGGAAGACCACCCGATGGTCCGGCAGAACCTCGGGCGATTTCAGCGTGGAATTCGGCGTGGGAGCGCCGCCGCGCGGGGCCTGCGCGAATGCGGACACTGCCAATAAGGACAGGGCCGGGACCGTCAGAATGCAGATCACGTTTCGAGTCATGGAAACTCCCCTATTTAAAGAGTCTTGGCGTGAAATCGGCTAATGCGTGACGCCAGACTTTCCACTCGTGGACGCCGGGCGTCGGGAACCAAACATAATGAATGCCGTGTTCTTTGAGAACGTCGGCGAGGTCGAGCTGGCCCGGATAGCGCGGATCGTTTGTGCCGCAGCTCAAATACAAAAGCTTCAGCTTTGCGTTGATCGCCTTCGGATCGTCGAGAAAGCCTGGCAGGTATTTGTCGAGGTGGAAATCGGTATCGCTCACAAGGCCCGAGCTGAATTCGCCGACCCAGGCGAACATATCGAGATGCTTCAGGCCCATAGTGAAAGCCTGGCCGCCGCCCATTGAGAGCCCGGTGATGGCGCGGTTCTCGCGGCCGGGAGCTACGCGGTAGTCCTTTTCGATCATCGGAATGATGTCGGTGAGGAGTTCCTGTGTGAGGAGTTCGATTCCTTCGGGCGAACTGCCGCCGGACCATGAGCCGTCCGTGTCGCCATTCGGCATCACGATGATCATCGGAACGGCCTTCTGCTGCGCGATCAGATTGTCGAGGATGACGCCTGCACGACCGGTATCGCTCCAGTTCTCTTCGTTGTCGCCGCTGCCGTGTCGAAGATACAGGACGGGGAAACGCCGGTTTTTGTCGCTGTCGTACTGCGGCGGCGTGTAGACATAAAGATGGCGGACGGTCCGGAGCGGCGTTGATGTGTAGGTACGGATCTGAAGAGCGCCGTGCGGAACGTTCTGGATTTCATCGAAGCGTGGCGGATTGCCGGGGATTTCGAACAGGCTTGCGTCGATGGCCCGGCCATTCTTGAGATTGGCGTTGCCGGGGTCGAGGATCCGAACTCCGTCGACGACGAAGTTGTAGGTGTAGATCTCAGGCTCGAGCGGCGGGGTTGTGCTGCTCCAGACGCCCTCGGCATCTTTGGTCATTGGCTTGGCGCCACTGACCTGGAGCGCGACTTCGGTGGCCTTTGGCGCACGGAGGCGGAATGTTACCGTGCGGTCCGAATGGATTTCGGGGGAGACGATCCGGTTAGCCGTCGATGCGCCTCCGCTCGAGTGGTAGGTGTTCTTTGGGCGGGCTTCCTGAGCAGACATTAAGAAGCAGAGGGCGAGAAAGCCGGCGAGAAGACGAATCGGCACGGAGATACTATATCGCCGAATCTGGCTGTATCCAGCGTGTGTACGCGTAACACACGGGTCTGGCTACGAATGATACGGACAGGACCCATTTCAGAGGACAGGTCCGGCGTGACAGGCCTGCGGCCTGTACTCGCTATCCTTCATTCAGGGAGGCGCGATTGTGAAGAATCTGTTCGACGCGTCGGTGGCGAATGAGATAAAGGCCCGGATGGCAAAACTGGAGCCCAGGACCGAGAGGCGCTGGGGTAAGATGACCGCTCCGCAGATGCTGGCGCATTGCTCGTTGAGTATGCAGTGGGCGGTAGGAGAGGTCGTTCCGGAGAAGGGAGCGTTCCCGGTGCGTCTGATGGGGCGACTGGTGAAGCCGATAGTATTTCGGAACGAAGATCCGATACGGAGAAATTCGCCGACAGCGAAGAGCCTGATAGTGGCGGACGAGCGAGACCTGGGCAAGGAACGCGAGCGCTTATCAGAGCTGATTGACCGGTTTGTGGCGGGAGGCGCCGCGAAATGCACAAAGAATCCGCATAGTTTTTTCGGGAAGATGACGCCGGAGGAGTGGTCGATCCTGACGTACAAACATCTCGATCATCATTTGCGGCAATTTGGGGTGTGACTGAACCCCGATGGCAACTTCGGAATTGCCTTTCGGTATCGAACGATCTCTGTTGCGGCTGGATGGCGACGACCCCTATCTCTGTCTTCATTTCGTGATCGTATTCGTGCGCGACCAGGAGAGAAGCCTTCGCTTCTATGTGGATACTTTGGGGTTTCGCGTCGCTGTCGATCATACGTTCGAGGACGGAAGGCGCTGGATCGAGGTAGCTCCTCCGGACGGCAACGCCCACGTCGGTCTTGCGCCGGTCGAACCCGGCGCGGACATCGCGTCGCTCGTCTCCAGCGAGACCCGCATATGGTTTATTACCGAAGACGTGAATCGCAAATACGAGGAGTGGAGGGCGCGCGGCGTACATTTCCGCTTCCCGCCGCAGGCTCCCGCCTGGGGCGGCATTCACACCCGCTTTGAAGACCCCGACGGGAACTCGTTTGGCCTTGCGGGATTCGACGAACTCACGCGCGGCGTAGAGACGAAGCGCCGGGCGATGGCGCAGAAATATGAGGCTGAACGCCGCGCCGCTCAGGAAATCGAGATCGCGAGGCAAGTGCAGGCCCGCCTGTTTCCGCAGGCTCAGCCCGAGGTGAGGACGCTCGAATATGCCGGCCTTTGCCGTCAGGCGCGTCAGGTGGGCGGAGATTACTTCGACTTCCTCGATCTCGGGCAGCAGCGCTTCGGGCTCGTGATCGGAGACGTCTCGGGAAAAGGTATCGCCGCCGCTCTACTCATGGCCAACCTGCAGGCCAACATGCGCGGTCAGTCCACTCTGGCCCTGACCCAGCCCGAGGTTTTCCTGCGCTCTGTAAACCAACTCTTCTACAGGAATTCCGCTGAAAGCGCCTACGCTTCGCTCTTTTACGCCGAGTACGACCCGTCGACGCTTCGCCTGCGATATGCGAACTGCGGACACCTCGCCGGCCTCATTCTGCGCTCCGATAATTCTTTGTCGCGTCTCGAATCCACCGGGACTTTGGTCGGTCTTTTTGATGATTGGGAGTGCGGGTTCGATGATGTCAGACTCTCACCCGGCGACGTGCTGGCGCTTTACACAGACGGCGTTACCGAAGCGCTGGACGAACAGGGGGAAGAGTTCGGAGAGGAAAACCTGATCGAAAGGCTGCGCCGGTATCGGGATCGGCCTTGCCACGCGGCCGTGGAAGCCATAACGAATGACGTTTGGGCCTTCAACTCAGGCGATCAGCAGGACGACGTAACTCTCATACTTGCCAGATGCCGGTCCTGCCCTTAAAGCGTTCCGAAAGCCAATAACCGAGCGGCGGCATTAACCTTCGCGTTGTGGCATTCGATCCCGTATACGACCCGTGGCGCGCTGACCCGCGGTTCCAATCTCTGCTGCGGCGCATGAACCTGGCGTAAGTGTTGAGCAGACAGATGCCGGGCAGTCGCTGCTCATGCAGCCGCCCGTGAATCGCTCTTGGTATTCTGCTGGCGTGTTTTCCAAAGGATTTCTCGGTCTGGCGATTGCCACCGCGACCTGGGCGCAATCGACGCCCTGGAGCGACTACGGCGGCTCGGCGGATTCCGCCCAATACTCTCCGCTTCGCCAAATCGATCGGTCCAATGTCCGCAACCTGAGGGTTGCGTGGACTTACCCGACCGGCGACGGCGCACGCTATCTTTTTAATCCCGTCGAAGCGCACGGAATCCTGTATGTGCTGGCTAAATCCAATTCCATCGTCGCGCTTGACGCCGCAACCGGCAAGGAGTTATGGATTCACGAGAATCCGCACGGGCCAGTAACGACGCGGGGCATCAACTATTGGGAAAGATCCGATGGTTCGGACCGGCGGCTGCTGTTCGGAGCCAGCGACTATCTCACAGCGCTCGATGCGCGCACAGGCGCGAAGATATCGTCGTTCGGAACTAACGGCAGCGTCGATCTGCGCATCGGCCTGGGTCGTGACCCGCGAAAGATCGCGGTCCAATCGCTCAATCCGGGCCGCGTATTTGAAAATCTCATCATCCTGGGCTCCGCCACGAATTCGGAATACGAATCGGCGCCGGGCGATATTCGCGCATTCGATGTGCGAACGGGCAAGCTGGTCTGGACTTTCCACACCATTCCGCATGCGGGCGAGTTCGGCTACGATACGTGGCCGCCCGAAGCATGGGAGACCGTGGGCGGAGCCAACGCCTGGGCCGATATGTCGGTCGATACGGCTCGCGGCATCGTGTATATTCCGACCGCCAGTCCCAAGTACAACTTTTATGGCGCGAACCGTAAGGGCGCCAATCTCTTCGGCGACTGCCTGCTGGCGCTCGATGCGCGTACCGGAAAACGCCTCTGGCATTTCCAGATGGTGCATCACGATATCTGGGATTACGATAACGCGACCGCCCCGAAGCTGCTGACCATCACTCATAACGGCCGGAAGGTCGATATCGTCGCGCAGGCGGGTAAGACGGGCTTTCTCTACGTCTTCAATCGCGTTACCGGAGAGCCGTTATGGCCTATCGTGGAACGGCCGGTTCCCCGATCCGATATGCCAGGAGAAGATGTATGGCCGACCCAGCCGTTCCCGACCGCGCCGCCGCCGTTCGCGCGGCAGAAGTTTACGGCCGATGATCTGAGCCCGTACATTACGGATCCCGCGGAGCGGGAGCGCTGGCGCGAGGACATTCGGAAGGCCCGCAATGAAGGAATGTTCACGCCGCCAGGCATTCGGGATACCGTCGAGATGCCCGGCAATAACGGCGGCGCGAACTGGGGAGGCGCGGCGATCGACCCTTTGCATGGCAGTATGTTCGTCGTGTCGAAAGACGTCCCGGCGATGCTGAAATTGAAGCTCACCGGGCCGGAGGGCGCAGACCCGGCGAGCACGAACCCGGCGCAACTGCAGTACAAGACACCCTTCGGATTCATGATTACGAGCAGCGGCCTCTCGCCGATCGCACCGCCGTGGACGACCCTGACGGCTTATGACCTGAATTCGGGCACGATCCGTTGGCGCGTGCCCCTGGGCGAAGTGCCGGAGCTGGCCGCCAAAGGGATTACAAATACCGGTTCACATTTTCCAAAGGTGGGCCCGGTGGTTACCGCGAGTGGACTGATCTTCGCCGGCACTCGCGACCGGAAGGTACGGGCGCTCGATACCGAAACCGGCAAGGTGATCTGGGAACAGCAGGTCGATGCGGGGCTGGAGGGTATGCCGGCGATTTACGAGGTCAACGGGAAAGAATATGTCGTCTTCTGCGCCGCGGCCACGTCGAGTTCCCATACGCAGGCTTCGACATACGGGTCCGCATTCGGCGGCCAACCGGCCGATAGAAACCCGGTTCCGGGCGCTTATGTTGCCTTCGCGCTTGGGGAGAAACCAGAACGGACCAAACCTCAAGCTAGTAACCGGAAGGAGCCACGATAAGACGAAATGGGCCGCACATGAATGTATACTCTTACTGCAAATCGGAGGTCCGGATATGCGCTTCGGCGTTTTGAACTCAGCGGGCGCGCTGATCTTGCTCCTGAACGCGACTGCGGCGCAACAGAAATCTCACGAACCTGCCAGTGCGGACTTCAGGCTCCAGACCGAAGTTTCGCGGAGTGTTGTCCGCGCGGGTCTGCCGGTCACCGTTTTTGCCAATCTGACCAATCGGACTGAGAGCCATTGGGAAGGTATCCGGGTTGCCATCGAAGCTTACGACGAAGTGGGGAACCCGCTCGCGCACATCGAATTCGACGGGCAGAGGTTCGATCCTCAAGGGTCAAAATCCTGCAAGGCTGTGTTCCGGTTTCAGGAGCCTGTTCAGGTAATCATTCGAGTCACCCTGACGCACGGCAGGAGTCGGGAGCCGTTCTTCGCGCGCGACTTGGCGGCGCGAATCGCTGTGACTCCATTAGATGTTGCCGGCGGAAGCCGTGTGAGCTCAGATCGGGACGGGTGTCAGTAGAATAGTCACGGACTATATCGGCCTGCCTTCGATGATTGCGACGGGACTGCGGGTAGGGATGACTTCGGTCAGTTCGAAGGCGGAAGCCGCGTAAAGAGCCCGGAACTCATCGACCGTACGCTCGCGTCCTCCCGGCAACAGCAGCATCTCGATGTCGAGGAGTTTAGCGAATCCGGGTTCGTTCATCGGTGGAAGGATCATTTCGATCGTGAGCAGTCGGCCATTCGGCGAAATCGAACGGCGGCAGTTTTCGAGGATGCAGCGCGCGGATCCGTCGTCCCAATCGTGGATGATGTGCTTGAGGACGTAGGCATCCGCGGCCGGGACGCTCTCAAAGAAACTACCCGAAACAATCGAGCAGCGATCCGCGGGAAGATCTTTCGCGTGCGAGACGGTTTCCGGAAGATCGAAGAGAATGCCCTTCAGTCCCGGATTGTGGTTCAGAATTCCGCGCAGCAGGTGGCCCAGTCCTCCGCCGATGTCGGCGACGGATCCGAAACGGCCAAAATCATAAGCCTCAACGACGGCGGGGATCTGCGCCGAAGAGAATGAGCTCATAGCGCGATTGAAAACGGCTGCGTCCTCCGGATGATCCTTCAGGTACTCAAACGGCGGCCGGCCGAAGACGTGGTCAAAGGACCGCTTGCCGGTGCGGACGCTGTACTCGAGTTCGGCGTAGACCGACTCATGCATGTGATCGCCCCAAAACAGAACCACGGCCCGGATCGAGTCGGGGGCATCGTCGCGCAGAGTTTCGGCGAGGGGCGTTAAACCGAAAACGCGCGCCTCCGTTTCGATGAAGACGCCGTTCGAAGCAAGCGCACGAAGCATCCGGTAGAGCGCATCGGCGTCGGATTTGGTAGCAGCGGCAAGCTCGTCGGCGGTTTTTCTTCCTCCGGCGAGGAGATCGGCGATTCCCAGTCTCGCGGCGACGTATACGCAACGCGAGAGCGAATACGCGAACGTCATCTGAAGGACCTGCTGCGCGGGGGGCAATTGAGGTTCAGTCTGTGGGGTCACATCGAATGGTACCGAAGACGAAGCCGCATGATTTTTCGTGCGTGACAGGTATGATGGGTTGGATGTATTACAAAAGGATCGCTTTCACCGCGCTGGCCGCGGCGGTTTTACTCGCGGGGTGCGGTACCAGTTCCCCCGGACCTGAAGGCAGTTTCGCGCAGACAAAGTCGGGCAAAAGCGTGTCCGGCTACCCCGCCGGGCAGCCGAAGGACGCGGAATCACCCGCGCTTTCGAGTTCGACCGAACAGGCCAACTCCAATCCCGGTCCGAAGGTTCCCGAGGAAAAGACGGAGAAACCGGCCGACAAGTAGTCGCCTGCGCCCATGCTGATTCGCTGCCTGATGGTTCTGTGCGGCGGCGCCGTGGGGTCGTTGGCGCGATATCTCGTCACGCTCGTCGTGAACGAGAAGTACAGCGGGCGATTTCCGCTGGCGACGTTTCTGATCAATGTCACAGGATCGTTGGTCATTGGCGCCCTGTTGGTTCTCTTCGACCGCGAAGATCTGTTCCATCCGAATCTGCGTCCGCTGCTGGTGACGGGAGTTCTGGGCGGATTTACGACGTTTTCTTCGTTTGAGTGGGAGGTGTTCGCGCTGGGGCGGTCAGCGCCGCCCATCGCGTTGTTTTACTGCGTTTCCAGCGTGGCGGTGGGGTGGATTGCCTGCTGGTTCGGCGCCACCCTCACGCGCCGGTGAAACGATTACGACATGGCTGCCTGCAGCATGGCGCGCGCATATCCCACGTTGTAGGCGATGGCCGTATAACCGCCGGCCCCGGGGTAACCGGGAATGGGACCGCGCTCGGCGTCGTAGTCGAGGCGGCGCGGATGCTCGGGATAGATCAGGTGGCTGTATTTGTTCTTCACCAGTTCCTTCATCACCGCGAACATGTTGTTCAGTCCCTCATCAATCCAGACTTCACGGTAACGCTCATAGGGCTTGATCACGAGGACATTGCGGTAGTGCACGTGATTGATGCGGTCGCGCGAGGCGAAATAGCGGCAGACTTCCACGGGATCTTCACCCATTTCCCGGGTGACGCCACAGTCGAACGTAATGCCGTTTGACGGGCTGTCGACAATGGAGATCAGCTTCTTCCAGCCAGCGACTGAACCCATGATCTGCTGAGAGCCACGGCTAACGGGAGCGGGCGGGTCGTTCGGGTGCAGCGCGAGCCGCACCTTGTTCTTTTCCGCGACGGGTACGACGGCTTTCAGGAAGTAAGTGATATTCGCCCACATCTCGTCGAGGTTGTGGGCTCCTTCCTCGGTAAGCGGGGGAAGATCTTTGAACTTCATGCCTTTCTCCGCAGGACGCGTCTGGTATTGCTGGGCGGCGGTCTGTTCCAGGTTGTAATCGAAGCCGGTCCAACTGGATCCGCCTCGGTCCGTGTCGATTTCCTCGAAATAGCCTTCCATGGCGCGATGAGCGTAGAAGTTGTATTCGACGACCGGCAGTCCGACCTTGCCGGCGGCCACGATGGAAGCCTTGATGTCTTCGATATCGTGATCGCGCTTCTCGCCGGTTCTGCCGTAGAGGATGTCGGACGACAGGTTGATCATCAGATTGGAGACCGAGATCCCCGCGGCTTTCCAGGGCTCCATCATTCGGGTGAGGGACTCCTCAGTCCACGGCGGACGTGGACCGCCACTGAGGACGTGATTCACCCCAAGTTGCTTGATGCGCCGGGGACCAGCGGCTGGATCGGCGGCAGCGCCGCGTCCTGCTCCGGCGACGAAGCTGTCGCCCATGCCGACGGCGATTTTCGGCGTGCCCGGGCCCTCTTTCGGGGCTGGGGGAACCTGGGCGGCGTCCAGAGAGACAGCTGGTATAAAGGCTGCGGCCCCAGCAAGATGCAGGGCCGAGCGTCGAGAGAATTTCATGGCTGGAGGAGAGTATATACCCGGTGTGTTAAACTCGTTATTTCCCCGGAAATTGCCATGCCCAAACTGAAGACTCACAAAGGTGCGGCCAAACGGTTCAAGAAGACCGGGACGGGAAAGGTCGTGCGGGCTCATGCATTTGCCCGCCACATCCTGACGTCTAAGGCGCGCAAGCGGAAGAACAAGCTGCATACTTCGGTGGTCGCCGATCCGGCCGACCAGGCGAAGTTGCAGAGAATGATCCCCTACTAAGCGGGATCGCAGTCGCGAGCGAACGGAGCCACCGCACGTGCCCGATTCGCCGCATAAAACAGACCGAACAGGTCAAACCCAACCAGGAGAAGAAACGTGCCCAGAGTAAAACGTGGTACCAAACGCCGGCAAAATCGCGCCAAAACGCTTGAGCGCGCGTCCGGTTATTTTTTAACGAAAAGCAAGCTGCATCGCGCAGCGCAGGAAGCGGTCGAACGCGCGCTGAAGTTCGCGTACACCGGCCGTAAGCAGAAAAAGCGCCAGTATCGCTCGTTGTGGATTGTCCGGATCAACGCGGCCGCTCGCGAGGCGGGGCTGACCTACAGTCAGTTCATGCACGGCCTTAAGGTCGCGGGCATTGAACTCGATCGTAAGGTGCTTGCCGCGACCGCCGCGGACGACAACGCGCAGTTCGCGCTGCTCGCCGCCCAGGCCAAAGCCGCGATCGCCAACGCGAAGTAGAATATCCCCACATGCCGGCCACAACGATTCAGGTTCCCGAAGAGCAGGAATCGGACGCGCTTTCGCGACTTGAGGATCGCATCCAAAGAGCCGTAGCGCTGGTTCTTCAGCTTCGTCAGGAGAAAGACTCCCTGACGAACAAGCTGAACCAGACGGAGTCCTCGCTCGCGGAATCCCGCGACGAGAATGCGCGTCTTTCCGACGAGATTCAGACGCTGAAGACGGAACGCCAGCAGGTGCGCGGCCGCCTCGAAAAGCTGCTCGATCACATCGATCAGTTGGGCGGAGCCCAATAACCCAATAGAGCTCGGCCCGGTAGACAGATGCGTAGAATGGGGTAGCGGCCCCGCGGTGGCCGCTAGCCGATGCCGAAGCAGCCTGTTCGCGTTCATATTTTCAATCAGTCGTATACGGTTGTTGCCGACGACAATGACGCGAACTCGGTTCAAGAGATCGCGCATCAGATCGACGATCTGATGGCCACAATCGCGAGCCACACATCCTCAGCTGATTCGACCCGGGTCGCCGTCCTCGCCTGTCTTCACCTCGCAGACAAACTTCGGGATGCCGAGCGGAGGCTTCGCGTCTTTGAAGACCAGTCTGAAAGAATCAGTTCGCTGTTAGACACCGCGCTCGACCAGAGAGCGTGAATTTTCGCGGATCGCCGGTGTCATGCATCGAGGATTGCTTAAACGACCGCCTCTGGAGCTGATAGGGGACCTGATGATGTGGACACTGACGCCCCGTCAAACGCAAGCGGAATGAGATCGTCCATCGTTTTCACGTAGTGGATTTTCATATCCCCTAATTGCTCCGCCTTGAGGTCTTCGCGGACGTTGACTTCGTTGTCGGCAGGGAGGATGACTTCCGTGACGCCGCCCCGCTTCGCGGCAAGCACTTTTTCCTTGATGCCTCCCACCGGGAGCACCTGACCGGTCAGCGTGATTTCGCCCGTCATGGCAAGGTTCTTCTTCACCTGCTTTTCGCTGAGCATGGACAGCAGCGCTGTGGCCATGGTGACGCCAGCGGACGGGCCGTCTTTCGGAATGGCGCCTGCCGGTACGTGGACGTGGATGTCGCTGGTCTTGAAAACGTCGGGGTCGATGCTGAGTTTCGGCGCGTTCGCGCGGACCCATGTGAGCGCTGCCTGCACGGACTCCTGCATAACGGACCCGAGTTGGCCGGTCATGATGAGGCCTTTGCTGCCGCCGGGCATTCGGCCCGCTTCGATGAAGAGCACGTCGCCGCCTACCGGTGTCCACGCGAGTCCGACTGCCACGCCAGGCCGCTTGGTGCGTTCGGCGACCTCGGTTTCGGGGCGATGACGCGGCGCGCCGAGAAACTCTTCTACGAGTTCTGTCGTGATTTCCTGGACCGGTTCTTTGCCTTCCGCATAGCGGCGCGCGACTTTCCGGCACACGCTCCCGATTTCACGCTCGAGATTGCGAACGCCGGCTTCGCGCGTATACCGTCGAATAATGAAACGGACGGCTCCGTCCGAAAAAGCTACCGGATTCTCGCTGTCCAGACCGTTCTCTTTGATCTGTTTGGGAATCAGATAGCGGTACGCGATGATGACTTTTTCCGCTTCGGTGTAACCCTGAAGATCGATGATCTCCATACGGTCGCGAAGCGCCTCGGGGATCGTGTCGAGCATGTTGGCCGTGGTGATGAAGAGAACGCGGGAAAGATCGAACGGCTGGTCCAGATAGTTATCGCGGAAGGTGGAATTCTGCTCGGGGTCCAGGACTTCGAGGAGAGCGGAGGCGGGGTCGCCGCGGAAATCGCGCCCGAGTTTATCGACCTCATCGAGGATGAAGACGGGGTCGTTGGCTCCGGCTCGCCGAAGCGCCTGAATGATTTGTCCCGGCAGTGACCCGATATAGGTGCGGCGGTGACCACGAATTTCCGCCTCATCGTGCATACCGCCCATAGAAATGCGCTGGAACTTGCGGCCCAGCGCGCGAGCGATGGAGCGGCCGAGAGAGGTCTTCCCCACCCCGGGAGGCCCCACAAAGCAAAGGATCGGGCCTTTGAGACGCGGCTTCAACTGCATGACCGCGAGGAAATCGAGAATGCGGTTCTTAACCTTTTCGAGGTCGTAGTGATCCTCGTCGAGGATCTCGGCGGCCCGTTGCACGTTGACTGCCTCGCCTGACGAGACGCTCCAGGGAAGCGCTGTCATCCATTCGAGCCAGGTCCGCGCGACGGTATATTCCGGCGACATGGGTGAAATGCGGCTGAAGCGCTGGAGCTCTTTCAACGCCTCCTGCTTGATTTCCTCCGGCATGCCCGCTTTTTCTATTTTTTCGCGGAACTCTTCGGCTTCCTGCTCCTTTTCGTCGCCTTCGCCGAGTTCCTTCTGGATGGCTTTCAACTGCTCTCTTAAGTAGAATTCGCGCTGGCTCTGCGAGAGTTGCCCCTGGACCTGCGACTGTATCTTTTGCCGCAGCTCGAGGAGTTCGACCTCCCTGGCGAGCTGTTGATTGATGTATTCGAGGCGCAGCCGCGCGTCATTCTGCTCGAGCACCAATTGGCGCTCCGCATGGCTCAGGCTGGGCAGCGTGCCCGCTATGAAATCGGCCAGGCGGCCGATTTCGGGAATGTTGGCGGCGGCTGTGGATACCTCATCCGAGATGTTGGGGGTGGCGGCGATAATCTGACCGAATTCGCCGAGCACGTTCTGACGCAGGGCTGTCAGTTCCGCCGTGATCTCCGGTTCGATCTCCGGGATCCGCTCGATATTGGCGCGCAGAAAGGGTTCGGTGCCGGTGTAATCCAGCGTGCGCATCCGCGACACGCCCTCGCAGAAAAGTAACTGACCCTCGCGAAGCCGCACAATTTTGTGAATCATCGCGACGGTGCCAGTGCGGTGTAGCTCGTCGGGCTTCGGTTCGTCGGTACGCGGGTCGTTCTGAGAAACGACGCCAATGAGGCGATTTTCGCCGAGCGATTCGACCAGCATCATGGAAGTGGGTCGGCCCACAGTCAATGGGATTAACGCATTAGGGAAGAGAACGGTATCCCGGACGGCGAGAATGGGCAGTTCCTCGACCGGGACAGGCAAAGCCGAGTCCGGAGATATTTCGGCAGCCACCTCTTCGGGAGCTTCGGCAGCTTCAGCAATTGTTTGGTCGTCCGAGTCCATACGCACCTACAGGGTAGCGTCCGGGTGAGCGAAAGCGAAACGAGGGCCCCCTCCATCGTTGAGCGCCCAAGTGAGCAATCGGTAGTCTGGCCTTAATCGGTTGGCCGCTGATTCAGAACACAAGCCGTAGCGCAACCTGCATCTGCCGCGGGTTACCAACGGTGGACGTGATTGTGCCGACCGCGCCGTTCCCAATCGTTGCGTTCGGTTGGCCGAACTGCGGATGATTCAGGAGATTGAACGTTTCGAACCGGAACTGCGCGGTCAAACGCTCGGTTGGCTGGAAGGCTTTGAAAAGCGACATATCAAGGTTCGTGCGACCCGGGCCGAAGAGGATGTCGCGGCCGGCGTTACCGTAAACAAATTGCGCAGGCGTCGCAAACGCGGCGGGGTTGAACCACAGGTTGATAGTCGGGTTTGAGAGCGCCCCACTGCTCCCCACACTATCGGGGCGGCTCCCGGTACCTGTATTCACCGTGGCTGTCTGCAAACCAGGCGTGAACGGCAAGCCGGTCTGCGATTGTAATAGCCCGTTGATTTGCCAACCGCCGAGTACCGCGCCCCTGAACCCGCCCGCGTGAAATCCTGGAAGCTGATACGTAAAGCTGAGCGTGAGGCGCTGGCGCATATCGAATGCCGAATTGCCTCGATCGCAGAAACGGCATCTCGGATCCTGGGGGGTTCCCGTGCCGCCGCCGAAATCGGTGGCTACGTCATCGATCGAATGCGACCACGTGTAGCCCAGCAGCCCGGTAAGACCGCGCGACAATCGTTTTTCCGCGCTGAATTGCAAAGCATAGTAGCTGCTGAGACCGTCGGAAGTGTAGTAGTTGATGTCGGCCAGGACCGAGTCGGCGGAGTAGAAGGGACGCCGGGGCGTGGTTGCTCCAGGCCCGGGAACCGGCTGATTCGGGTTCCAGGCGGTGCCGAGGCGGCGCCCGACGTTGCCGACTGTTGCGATCTTGAAGAGCGTCTTCCACGGCGCCACTTCCTGCTCGATCGTGAAGTTGAATTGCTCGGCGTAAGCCTGCTTGATATTGCCCGGAATGCCGATTACATTGCCCGTGGGCATGTCGGCTACGCCAAAGTTAATGCCTGGGTTCGGCGGCAGACCCTGAACGACCTGAGGTCCGGTGAATTCGTCGCCAGGGCTAAAGATGATGATTGGGCCGTAAGGCGCCTGGCGATCGAGGCGCAATAAGGCTCCCCCATTGCCGTTCGGGTTGTAAAACAGACCGAAGCCGCCCCGAAGGACGGTGTGGTCAGCAGCCTGATAAGCGAATCCGAAGCGAGGACCGAAATCGGCCCAGTCGGAACCGACGTTGGCGGTGCTGCTGACTCCCTGCGCGCCCGCCACCATGAGCTTGACGGTCGCAGGATTGAAGTTGGCGATGCGGTTCGCGACTTCGTTGTAAGGACTGTAGTATTCCCAGCGCAAGCCGATGTTGAGAGTCAGCTTCTTGTTTACGCGCCAATCATCGGCTGCGTAGACGCCGGTTTCGATGCCGCGGATGCCCGGCCAGACCTGAAGATAATCCTGCTCTTCCAGCGTTGGAAACCCAAGCAGCATGCTCGCAATGGCATCGCCGCTGGAAACGCCGGGCTGCGCCGTGAAACCTGTGCTGAAGTTGAAGCGGCCGTTACCTTGATTGGTCTGGTATTCGGTGATCTGGCGGCGCCGGATGTCCACGCCGAAACGTAGCGTATGTTTGCCGCGGGTCCATGTGAGGTTGTCGAGTTCTTCGAAAGTATTCTCGCGCCGCAGAATGGGCAACGAGCGGCTCATGCCGATCCCGAGATAGCCAGCTGGCGAGAAGATCGGAAGACCCGTCTGAAAAGAGTTCCAGTTCGAGTTGGCGACGCCGAGCAAGTTGCCCAGATTCTCGGTGGGAGTAGTTCCGGCCAGCGTGTAATCGAGCCGGAAGCGCTGGAATCCCACGCGCAAGTCGTTGACGAGGGATGGACCAAAGATGTGCGTGTAAGCGGCCACGGCATGCTGCACGGGATTGAACGAAGTCCCGGCGAACGAGGCCTCATCTCCAACCGGAACAGGATGCGATATGCCGGGAATCGTCGCGTCCGGGTAGCTCGCAGGAACAGTCGTAGCCGTATGCTGGATCGAATAGCGCGCGAACACGGAATCGTTCGCCGTGATCTGATGATCGACCCGGATGTCGCCCTGATCCCAGTTCTGAATCTGATTCAGATTCTGCGTGTAATTGTTGGTGAGCCCGGAGGTTTGGGGCAGCGGATAGGCGTTGATCATCTTGATCGTTATCGGGTCAAAGCGGTTCGACGGAATCACATTGCCCGGAAACTGGGTGCGTGTATACGAGGTGGCTGTGGGTGTCGTGGTCTGCGGATCGTAGATAGGCTTGAATCCCGCGAAGTTCCCGGTTCGCTCAGCCAGCGTGGGGATGGTCACGATCGCGATCTGCTGCTGATTACGCCGGAACCCCTCATAGTCCATGAAGAAAAACGTCTTGTCCTTGCCGTGGTAGACCTTCGGGATCACGATGGGTCCGCCGAACGATCCGCCGAACTGGTTGTACCGGAATGAGGGGAACGGCGTGCCCTTGGCGTTGAAGAAATTGCGCGCGTCCATGGCGGAGTTGCGCAGGAATTCGAACGCGCTGCCGTGGATCTGGTTGGCGCCGGATTTGGTGACGACATCGACCACCGCGCCGGAATTGCGCCCCTGATCTGCGCTGAAAAGATTTGTCTGGACCTTGAACTCGCGGATCGCTTCGACGGCTGGACGAAGGACAATCGAAAGCGTCAGACGATCATTGTCGTCGATGCCGTCGTAGAGGAAATCGTTTGAACCTTCGCGATTGCCGTTGGAGAAGATTTCGGTGCCCGGCCGGCGGTCGTCTGGGCGAGTACCGCTCATAATCGTTCCCGAAACGCTGTAGCCGGTACCACTCACTCCTGGCGCAAGCGTGGCGAGCTGGACGAAGTTGCGGCCGTTAAGCGGCAGTTCTGCGGTGAGCTGCGTGTTGACGACGGTACCAAGCGACGAAGACTGCGCTTCGAGCTGTGGGGCCGCGCCCGTGACTTCTATGGTTTCACTCACCTGGCCTGGCTGCAGCGTAAAGTTGAGGGTCGCGGCCTGATTCACCTGAAGATCGGCGGCTCTCTGCGCCTCTTTCTTGAACCCCGGCGCTTCCGCCGTGATGTCGTAAGTGCCGGGCGGCAACTGTGCGATGAGATACCCACCGGTCTGGTCCGTGGTGACCGACCGGGCTGCGCCCGTACCTGTGTTTGTTACGGTAACTTTCGCATTCGGGACAGACCCGCCGGACGCGTCCGTAACGGTTCCGCTGAACTGCCCTGTGGTGGCCTGACCGAACGCGAGGGCAACCGCTACGAGTACGAGAATCGCGGGGCGATAAGCAGGAAGCCAATCGAACCGGCGCTGCCGGCCCGCTACAGATGCGTAACGGTTCACAACGTTACCTCCTCAGCAGGATGAACGCTTAGACGCTCCGGTAACTGCCCAGGGTCAATAATTCAGCGCAACCTGGACCAGCCGCGACAGATTCGATTGCGAACCGACTACGCCGAACCGCGCATTGGCCCTCACTTCGACCGGTGACCCGAACTGCGCGCGATTGAAGAGATTAAAGAAATATTTCAGTCGCCGGGACCGCATGCGACCTCCTGCCGGCTGGACTATATCACAAATGCGCCGAATTACAGGAATTCGCCCAATCTTCTCTTCGGTTGCCATTCCCCCTTTGGTATCCGCGAATTTATATCGTGATACGATATAAGTGTGACGGGAGATCTTAGTCCTGAGCATTACAGGGACCTTGCCGAGTTCCGAAGGCAGATCCGCAAATTCATCCATTTCAGCGAAGCAGCCGCGAGAGAGACCCAGGTCGAGCCGCAACAGCATCAGCTTCTGCTGGCTGTCCAGGGGCTGCCTGAAGGCGTAAAGCCCACCATTCGCGAACTGGCGTCGCGCCTTTACATCCAGCATCACAGCGCCGTCGAGCTGATCAATCGGCTTGAAGCATCGGGCCTGGTCGAACGCGCCGCCGGACCGGACGACCGCCGCGAAGTCTGGATCCTGCTTACGCGGGCGGGACGGCTCAAGCTGCATCAGCTCGCGTTGACGCACCGGAACGAACTGGAAACATCGGGACCGGAGCTCGCCAGAGCGCTGAGCAGCGTCCTCAAACACAGCAGAAAGGTTATGGCATGAGCGCCCACAATACAAAGAACGAGCATCTGGGTGATTTCACGGCGACGCCTCGAATGATTCTGATTTCGATCATCGCCGTCGGCGTGGGATTGGTGAGTACGTGCGTCGCCTGGGCGCTGCTCCGCCTGATCAGCTTGTTTACGAACCTCTTCTACTACGGCCGAGTGAGCACCGCGATGGTTTCGCCGGCGGCCAACCACTTGGGGTGGCTCGCCGTATTGGTGCCGGTGGGAGGCGGTTTGATCATCGGGCTCATGGCGCGGTACGGCTCGGAACGCATCCGCGGCCACGGCATTCCCGAAGCGCTCGAGTCGATCCTGCTGAACGGAAGCAAAGTGCAACCGAGGCTGGCGGTGCTCAAGCCGCTTTCGTCGGCGATATCCATCGGATCAGGTGGACCGTTCGGCGCGGAGGGCCCGATCATCATGACGGGCGGGGCGTTCGGCTCGATCATGGCTCAACTTCTGAAGCTCACAAGCGCTGAACGGAAGACGCTCCTGGTAGCCGGCGCGGCGGCTGGTATGGCCGCGACGTTCGCGGCGCCCGTCGCATCGGCTGTACTCGCCATTGAACTGTTGCTGTTTGAACTCAAGCCACGCAGCGCGGTACCTGTGTTGCTGGCCGCTGCCACTGCCGGGGCGGGAAGGCGGTACATCCTGGGGCTGGGGCCGCTGTTTCCCACGCCCGCGCATCAGATCTTCATCGGCCCTTCCGGGCTCGTCGGATGCGTCATCGCGGGCCTCCTGGCGGGGCTGCTCTCTGCCTTGCTGACCAAGGGCGTCTATACTGCCGAGGATCTGTTCCAGAAACTCCCGTTTCACTGGATGTGGTGGCCGGCGATCGGTGGATTGTTTGTCGGTCTCGGCGGGCTGATCTTTCCGCAGGCGCTCGGCGTGGGCTACGACACGATTGGCGCGCTCTTACAGGGCGATGTACCGCGTGGCGTGATTGCGGGCGTGCTTCTGGTGAAGTCGATGATCTGGATCATCTCGCTCGGATCCGGGACGTCCGGCGGCGTTCTGGCCCCGTTGCTGATGATGGGGGCAGCGCTGGGTGGAATCGAAGCGATGTTTCTGCCAGCGCTGGGCAATGGCTTTTGGCCGCTCGTGAGCATGGCGGCAATCCTGGCGGGAACCATGCGCGCGCCGTTCACGGCGATCATATTCGCGCTCGAACTCACGCATGACATCAATATCCTGCTGCCGCTGATGGTGGCAGGCGCGCTCGCGCACGCGACCACCGTCCTCCTGCTGAAGCGGTCGATCCTGACGGAAAAGATCGCGCGGCGCGGGTACCACCTGAGCCGCGAATACGCGATCGATCCACTGGAAATCCTCTTCACACGCGAGGTGATGCGGACGAATGTGGTCGCTCTGCCCGCCTCGACGACGATCGGAGATCTCAGGCGGACTCTCCTGCATGAATCGAGCCCGCGAGGCCAGCGGCTCTATCCGGTGGTTGACCCTGACGGACGGCTCAAGGGTGTGATCACGCGGCGCGACCTGCATTCGGCGATCGCGACGCGCGCCAATTCCACTCGACTCGAGGATCTCGCGCGAACCGCGATCGTCGCGGCCTCGGACGATCCACTGCGAGTAGTGGTACTGAGAATGGCGGAGACAGGCTTCACGCGAATGCCAGTGGTAGGGAACGAAGACGGCCGGATCGCCGGCATGATTTCACTCAACGATCTGCTTCAGGGCCGGGTGCGGAACCTCAACGAGGAGCGAAACCGCGAACGAATCCTCCGCCTTGTACGATTTCGTAATTCAAGCCCATCCCAAACGTTACAATCCGCGCAAACCGAGCGCTGAGGGGTAGTGAGAATGGGGGCGCGGCGCCGATAGCATAGTTTCGATGAGCCGATGGAGCGCGGCTGGCCAGGATTTGACACTGGACGAATACCGTGAACTGGCGGAGCTTCGGTATCAGATAGGTTGCCTGCAGAAGGCGACGGAAGATCACGCGCAGGAACTGGGCGTAAGCCAGGATTCCTATGCGCTTCTGCTCGCGGTGCAGGGCCTGCCGGAAGGGGCGCGCCCAACCGTCAATGCGCTATCCGATAGAATGTGCCTGTCGCGTGAACGCGTGAGTCAGGTGATCGCCGCCGCGGTAGAGCATGGCGAAATTACGCGTTCGTCACCCGAGGCGGAAGGCACGGACGACTGGGTAAAGCTGACGCGGATGGGCCGGGAAGTTCTGCGAAGGATGTCCCTTGCCAGCCGGGACGAACTGGAGCGCTCAGGAAACAAGCTGGCGCAGGCTTTGCTAGCCGTCGTCAAACAGGGAAGGCGCAGGCACCGCGGAGCGGCCTGACCGCTCAATCCACGCGACCAACCCCATCTTGGTATCTTTTCATTCAGATGAAAGGGATCATTCTGGCCGGTGGGAGCGGTACCCGGCTTTATCCGATAACTCGCGGAATCAGCAAACAATTGCTGCCCGTTTACGACAAGCCGATGATTTACTATCCGCTTTCCACCCTGATGCTGGCGGGAATCCGCGAAGTGCTGATCATCTCCACGCCGCACGATCTGCCGCTTTATAAGCGTCTGCTGGGCGACGGGTCAGATTTCGGAATCCGGCTGGAGTACGCGGAGCAGCCGCGCCCCGAGGGACTGGCGCAGGCTTTCCTGATCGGCAAAGAATTCATTGCCGGCGGACCGGCGTGCCTGGTGCTGGGCGACAACCTCTTCTACGGGAATGGATTAAGGGAGTGCCTGCTGCGGGCGGCTCATCAACCGGACGGAGCGACGATTTTCGCTTACTGGGTGAACGATCCAGAACGCTATGGCGTGGTGGAGTTCGATGGATCGGGAAGCGTTCTTTCGATCGAAGAGAAACCATCCCACCCCAAGTCTCACTATGCAGTGGTGGGCCTCTATTTTTATGACAGCGAGATCACGGATATCGCGAGCGCCGTCAAACCCTCGGCGCGGGGAGAACTGGAGATTACGGACGTCAACAGCGCCTATCTTGGCAGGGGAAAATTGCGGGTGGAGCGTCTCCGGCGTGGCATGGCCTGGCTCGACACGGGTACGCACTCATCACTGCTGCAGGCGGGCAATTTCATCGAGACAATCGAGCAGAGACAGGGGCTCAAGGTAGGATGCCTGGAGGAGATCGGCTACGAACTCGGCTATCTGAGCCGCTCGGACCTGATTGGGCGGGGCAATGCGCTCCGCCATTCCGAATATGGACAATACCTGCTGCGGATTGCGCAGGAGTCCGGTCCCGAGTAGGATCAGGCAGCGTTTTTCCCTGCGCTACAATGCAATCGATCGTCTCGCCGGTATCGGCTTTCGGTGTTTCAGGAGCGGTAAGTAATGGATAAGCCAGCGCAAAATATACAAGATAGCTTTCTCAACAATGCGCGCAAAGAAAAGGGTGTCATCACAATTTATCTGTTGAGCGGTGTAAAGCTCTCCGGGCGAATCAGAAGCTTCGACAAGTATTCTCTGGTGCTCGAAACGAACAATCAGGAGCAGTTGATTTTTAAGCACGCGATTTCCACCGTAGTAACGATGCGCGCTCCTGCGCATCATTCGGCGTCGCACCAAAGCGCCGCGGGACAGCCGATGGCTGCCGGGGCAGGCCAGCAAGAGGGATAAGCGACGATTTCACTGGCGCGGTCCGCCGAGAAGGCGATTCTGGCCGGCTTCGAACGCCGGAGGGGGGGCGCCTCGTCCGGCGCAACCGAGTCGTTCCGCGAACTGGCGGAGCTCGCGCGAGGCGCAGGCGTTGAGATCGCGGGAGAAGCGTATCAGTCGCGACCCGAAATCGACGCCGCAACTCTGTTCGGACACGGGAAAGTCGCCGAACTGAGGGAAATAGCGGAAGCCGCCCAGGCCGACGTGCTGATCGCAGACAACGATCTGACGCCGACGCAGCAGCGCAATCTCGAAAACGCGGTCGGCGTCAAGGTGATTGACCGAACGCAGCTGATTCTCGACATTTTCGCGAAACGCGCCCGAACTTCCGAAGGGCGCCTGCAGGTCGAGCTGGCTCAGCTCAAATACCTGTTGCCGCGGCTGGCCGGCAAAGGCGTTGCGCTGTCACGTTTAGGCGGCGGCATCGGAACGCGCGGACCGGGCGAAACGAAACTCGAAACGGATCGGCGGCGCATCGCGGACCGGATCAAGAAGCTTGAGTCGGATCTCGAGCGCGTCCGCGCCGGACGCGCGCTGCACCGAAAAAAACGGAAGGCGGCTCCGGTTCCTACGATTTCGCTGGCGGGCTACACGAACGCCGGAAAATCGACGCTGTTTAACCGGCTCACGGCCGCGAATGTAACGGCTGATGCCCGCATGTTCGCGACATTGGACCCCACCATTCGCTCGATCACTCTGCCTTCGCGCCGGCAGGCGCTCCTGAGCGACACGGTCGGCTTCGTCCGGAATCTGCCGACGACTTTAATCGACGCATTCCGGGCGACGCTGGAGGAGGTTTCGGAGGCGGCTCTCATTCTTCATGTCGTGGACGCTTCAAACGAACACGCCGCCGCGCATGTCGCTGAAGTGTTCCGGGTTCTCGGTGAAATCGGCGCGTCCGGGACCCCTCAGGTTCTGGTCCTGAACAAATCCGACCGGATCCTTCCGGGAGACAGCGATCCTGCCGTCATGGGAGACCGCCTGCTGGCTGCGGCGGGACAGGATTCCAACACGCCCGCGATTTTGGTAAGCGGCCTGACGGGCGGCGGTATCGAAAAACTCCTGGAACAGATCGACGTGGCGCTGCCCTTCGATGTGGTTGAAAGAGCACGCTTTCGGATCCCGCTGAAAGATGGCTCGGCGATCGCGCTTCTGCATGAGCGTGGCAGAATCCTTTCCGAGGACTATCATGGAAATCTATGCGAGATCGAAGCCGATGCGCCGGAGTCCCTGAGGCAGCGGCTTCACCGGTACGCAGTTCTGAATTCCACCAAGCCTGTGGAAAATCCTGTGCACAAGTGATTCGATCCCTGCGCAAAGTCTTGGCGTCCCGGCGTTTTCCGGGGTTTGAACCGCAACAGGGCAATCGCACTAAACTTGCGGGACTGAAGCACTTAACACGAGATATGCAGAATTGCAATATTTTGGGGCACTCTCGTGTTAGCGTTTCAGAATTCCGGGCGATTTCCACAATCGACGATCTTTATCGGCCCAATCAGAAGGCTTGGGCGGGAGTGTGCGATTGAATATCCCGAACAGCCTTACGATCGCGCGCATTTTCATCGTGCCGCTGCTTGTCGCAGTGCTGGTTCAGGAGCGCGTCGCCTTTTCGTATCACCGGGCGCTGATCACAAACGACCTGATCGCGCTTCTGATTTTCTGGATTGCGGCGGGCACGGACCTTCTCGACGGCTATCTGGCGCGGCGCTGGAAACAGGTCACGACGATCGGAATGCTGCTCGACCCAATCGCGGATAAGCTGCTCGTCTCTGCTGCGCTGATTTCCCTCGTCCAGGTACGGGTGATCGCAAGCTGGCTCGTGGTGCTGCTGATTGGCCGCGAGTTCGCCGTATCGGGGCTGAGGAGCATCGCGGCCGCCGAAGGCTACACGATCAGCGCAAGCGAACTCGGAAAGACGAAGACTTTTTCGCAAGTGATCGCGATTTCGCTTTTGATGCTCAGCATCCACCGCCCATGGATCGGGCCGTGGGCGCGTATGGCGCTGATATTGGTGGTGGTGTTCTCGCTGTGGTCGGCCATCGCGTATTTCGCGAAATTCTGGAAGCGCGTGGATGTGAGCGTAAAGCAACGGCGCCGGGCGGAACTGCTGATCGCGGAACGGCAGCGGCGGCATGCTCTCATCGCGCAACGGCGCGCGGCCGCGATGGAACGCCGCAGAGCGCGTTTGGAAATGGCTACGCGGGATCGGACACCGGCGGATTTTTCGGCGGGAACTGTGGACCTTCCGCCGTCAATCTGATAGAACGCACTTGTCCGGACGGCCCGAGGGAGTCGAGCGCTTTTCCATTCAGTGAAATGTCGATGCCTCCGGCGTTGCCCGCCAGAACTTTCACAAAATCGTCCGCGGAAAACGATTTTTCGTCGGCGGATTTGAGGGTACCGGTGAACACCGTCTTCCCGTCGGCGGTGACCTGAATCCACGCGTCTTCGTGAGCCGTGATAACGACTCGCACCGCGCGCGTATCCAGCGGATTTTCGGCCGACGCCGGCGCAGGCCTGGCGGCATTCGCAGCAGCCAGGTTTCCCGCGGCAACCGGACTCACCGGCGTGATTTGCGGCGCCGGTTGCGGGGTAACTTGTGTGGATGGCTGGGCCGCGGCGGCTGCAGGAACCCGCGCCGGGCGATTGAAATACACATACGCTCCGACGGCCGCGCCCCCTGCGAGGAATATCCAGACAAGAGATGCCAGGGCGGAGTTCCATCGGGGATCCCATCCAGAACTCGTTTCGTATCGAACGGGCGCGGTGGGCAGAGGCGCTGCCGCCAAATCGTAGGGAGACAGATCCGATGTAAGCGCCGCGCCATCCAGATCAAGCAAAGCGGCGTATTGACGCACGAAATTACGGGCGAATATCAATCCGGGCAGGACATCGAAATTGTCTGCCTCGATGGCCTTCAGATACCGCTCAGATATTTTTGTCTGATGGGCAATGTCCTCAATGGACAATCCCTTGCGGATTCGTTGCGCCTGCAGAGTGGAGCCGACGCTGAGCGCAGCCACTTTGCCTCCCGGTCATATGTTACACCAATTTGTAGTTTAAGTTGTTGTGTCACAGAAAGTTAACTCACGGGTTCGTCCGGGGAGCCATGGTTCGGTACTCTGGAAGGTCATGCTACGAACCGCTATCTTCATCGCGGCATCATTGATCACCTTCGCGGGTTCGGCCAAACCACATGATTTCAGTGGCTCGGAAGCATTTTCGTTGACGGCGCGGGCGGTAAAGTTCGGGCCCAGGCCGAGCGGTTCGGATGCCATCGAGAAACTGCGCGGCTTTATTCGGGAAGAGTTGAAATCGCGCAATTGCGAAATCATTTCAGACAAATTCATGGCCAATACCCCGGAGGGGTCGATCGCGATGGAGAACATCATCGCGAAGTTCGCCGGAACGTCGGGGCGCGCGATCGCCGTAACGGGCCATTACGACACAAAGAGACTTGCGAACTTTGTGGGCGCGAACGATGGCGGATCTTCCACTGGCTTTCTCCTCGAGCTTGCGCGGACTCTGCAGGGACGACCGCGCAGCGACGACGTTTATCTGGTGTTCTTTGACGGGGAGGAAGCGGTGCGCGAATGGACCGATACGGACAGCGTCTACGGCAGCCGCCATCTTGCTGAGAAATGGACCGAGGACGGCACAAACCGCCGCCTGAAGGCGGTGATCAATATCGACATGATCGGGGACCGCAATCTGAAGCTGTTCTGGGATACGGGGTCTTCAGATTCGCTGCGCAAACTGGTGTGGGACGCGGCGGATTCGCTGGGGTACGCGCGCTATTTCCCGCGCGAAGGTGGAGCGATTCAGGACGATCATCTGCCGTTCGTCAATGCGGGGGTACGCGCGCTTGACATGATCGATTTCGAGTCGCAGGGAACGTTCTGGCACACTCCGCGCGACACGATGGACAAACTCGATGCGCACAGTTTTCAGGTAGTGGGTAACGTGGTAGTGAAGGCGATTGAGGAACTGGAACGCGAAAAGTGAGTATCGATGGCCTGATCGTCATCAACAAGGCCGCTGGCTGGACTTCTCACGACGTCGTCAACAAAGTACGCGGAATTGCGGGAACTCGCCGCGTGGGACATCTGGGGACTCTCGACCCGTTGGCGACCGGCGTTCTGCCGGTGATGATCGGCTCGGCGACGCGCCTTGCGAGATTCTGGGGCGATTCCGAAAAGTCGTACGAAGCCACGGTGCGGTTCGGCTTCGCGACGTCAACGTACGATCGCGACGGAGAGCGAATGAGCCCCACAGGCGAACCGCAGCTCACCGTCGAGCGTATCGAGGCATGCCTTGCGCCGATGCGCGGAGAGATCGACCAGGTTCCACCTCCGGTTTCGGCGAAGAAGGTGAGCGGCGTCCCGGCATACAAGCTGACGCGCAGGAAGACTCCGGTCGAATTGGAGCCGTGCCGGGTATTCATCCACGAACTGACTCTTCGGGAGGTCAGCGGCGATATAGCGCGCATCTTCGTGCGGACGTCTCCGGGCGCGTATATTCGCGCCATCGCTCATGAGCTTGGGCTGGCCCTCGGGTGCGGCGCGCACATTGAAGCGCTGAACCGGACCGCTTCAGGCCCGTTTCGCATCGAGCAGGCATTGACTCTGGACCAGCTCCAGCGGCTGAAGGAAGAAGACCGTCTTGAGACGGCGGTGCGCGCGCCGGCGGACCTGCTGCCGCAGTTCCCCCTCGTGATGGTTGACGACTTGACCGCCCGGCAAATCCAACAGGGGCGGGACTTCGGCGTATCGGCTTTTCGAGTAGATGCGGGCGCGGAGTATGTGAAGGCCATCGATCCCGAGGGACGGCTGATCGCGATCGGAAAGATCGTTTTACCGCACCTGTATCATCCCGTAGTTGTGCTGGAAACAAGCCGGGCGAAAACATCGTCGAGCGCGGCTGCGGGCGAGGAGCACACGCCCGAGTGTACGGGCGAAGGCTGAATGATGGTGCTGCGCGGCGACACGAGCCAGTGAAAGCGCTCCGAGAGGGGCAACCCCGCAATCGGTCCCGCATCGGGACTTCCGGCGCAGATCCGCGGGATCAATTCCAGGTGAGCGCGAACGTCGTCGATATCGAGATCCGGCCATAGGGCGGTGAGGCGGGTTTCATCGACCGTCACGCGAGCCGCGAGGTATTTCAGGGTGCGGCAGAAAACAATCGCCCCGACGTTCAGGAATTCCTCGCGATCGACTCGCGGCACGACGCGAATCGCCGCGAAGTCATAAGGCTCGGGCACGAAGGGCCTCCTCGACGAATATGCGCGAGTTTGAAGCGCGGCGATTGAGAAAGGTGAGATAGCCGGCCCGGTCGACGCCGGTCAGCCAGAGGTCGGGAACCTCGGCGATAATCTGCTCGACGATCCCGGCGGAGAGGCGGAGCTTGAATTCGTCGTCGACCGAAGCCAGGTCTGTAGCCCAGCGCAGGAGCGCATGATTGCGAATGGCTGAGAAAGGAGAAAGCGCCTTCTCCTCAATATTTTTCCAGTCATGGTGGAAATAGAGGCTCGCGCCATGATCGATGAAGTAGAGCGTCTTGTGCCACCAGAGGAGATTTGGATTCCGGGCGGTACGGTCCACGTTCGTGACTAACGCGTCGAACCAGATGGCTTGAGATGCGACACGGGCATCGATCGGATTCTTCGCCGCGGCATCGAACATCAGCGATCCGGGCAGGTAGTCAAGCGCGAGATTGAGGCCCACGCTCCGGAGCAGCAGTTCGCGGATTTCGGGGTCGGGTTCGTTGCGCCCGATCGCTTCGTCAAGTTGGACCAGCACAATTTCCGGGACGCGAAGCCCCAACGCGCGGCCGATCTCGCCCGAGATTAACTCTGCCACCAGAGCCAGGGGTCCCTGCCCCGCCCCACGGAATTTGAGCACGTAAAGACCGGAATCGTCCGCCTCGACGATAGCGGGCAACGAACCGCCTTCGCGCAACGGGGTTACGTACCGGGTCGCCGTGACGGTGCGCAGCAAACAGGAATTGTAGCGCTCAGGCGTTTCCGTTGTAGTCAGGCCGTGAGCCCTGGGTAGGTAACACGGGAACCCTCGATGACGGCGAACGGAGTGATCCGGTGGGGATTCGCGGTCGCCGCGCTCATGATGTGAAACGCGGGAACGCCATGGGCGGCAAGCGCATCCGCAATCAGACTGCGATGGCAGCGCCACGGAACCGCTTCGGCGCACATAACGACTGGCGTTCGCTCGTGCGAGAGCGCGATGAGGCGCCGAATGGCCGCATCAAACTCGGGAGTCTGCATATGGTCCGCGTAGCCCCGGAAGGAATCGTTTTTCCATGCGCTGTTGATCGAGTTCGGACGGGGATGACGCAGGCCGCCTAATCGAGGTTCGTGGCCGTAAGCGATTCCACGAGCTTCAAGCGCCGCTGGCAGCGCCTCCTGGTTGTACTGAGGATTCCTCCGGGATTTCGGGACAGTTCGGACGTCGAGAAGATAGTCGATGCTATGAGCGGCGAGCATTGCGACGAATTCCTCCAGCGGATGCGTCGAGTGGCCGATTGTGTAGACGATTCCCCCGATACGTCCAGAATAGTTCGGCCGCGGCGCGATAAATCCGCCTGGCATAAGATAAACGGCGCAGGTATGACCAGACGCTCATTGCTCGGATCTATTGCAGCCAGTCAATTGCCCCAACTCGCGCGCGCGGCGGAGTGGAAGCCCCGCCTCGGAATTCTCGGGCCTTTCACCGAATCGAATGTGAAGTTCGCGAAGGACGAGGGTTTCACGAATATGATTCTCGGCGCCACGCGCCGTTCTACCCTGGATGCCTCGGTTCTGACCGATGCGCAGATCGAAAACGTCCGAACAACGCTCGCGCGCTACGAGATGCGCGTATCGGCGTTCCAGGCTTCGCAGGACCACATTGCCGCCGATCCCGACAAACGCAAACAGGATAACGACTATTTCGTCAAGCTGATCGAGCTCGCCGGGAAACTTGGTATCCCCTACATCGGAACGTCGTCCGGAAAGAATACCGCCAAGCCTTTCGAGCAGCAGGTGGACGATATCGTCCGGGTTTATAACGAGCGTTATTTCCCGGCGTGCCAGACGCACAAAGTGCGCATTCTCTGGGAGCCATATCCCGGCGGGGCGAATATCGCGATCAGTCCGGCGGGATTCGAAGCTCTTTTCAAAGGCTTCGGCGATTCACCCTATGTGGGCCTGCAGTACGATCCGTCCCATCTCGTATGGCAGATGATGGACCCGATTCAGACCGCGCGCGATTTCGTCGACAAGATCTACGACGTGCATCTGAAAGACACCGAGATTCGTTGGGATGTGCTGCGGAAAGTGGGGATCAATCCCGTTAACCGGGCGCAGTGGTGGGTGTATCGGCTGCCGGGTCTCGGCTCAATCGACTGGGCCGCGTTTTTTACAGTCCTGCAGCGCTCTGGGTATCAGGGCGCGATGAGCCTCGAGCACGAAGATCCGCTGTATGGATCGCCGAATCGTCCGGGGCCGGACTTCAACCCCGATTACGCGATGGGCTTCCGCATGGCGCACAAGTATCTGAGACAGTACGTGCCGGAGTAGCCATGAAGCTGAATCGCCGCGAATTCGTGGCAGGGACGCTGCTCGCGGCGCAGCGGGTCGCGGCCGGACATCCGAAGGGCCCGATCGTGGACAGCCACGTGCATCTGTTCGCGGCGGATCAGAGGCGATTTCCGTTCGCAGCGGACGCGCCCTACAAACCAACGCCCCTTCCGGTTGAGGAATACGTCGCATTCGCGAAGGAGGTGGGCATCGATCACGCGGTCATTGTCCATCCGGAGCCCTATCAGGACGATTATCGTTACCTCGAATACGCGTTTTCGAAAGAACCGTCGCCGCTCTTTTTTAAAGGGGTTTGCCTTTTCGATCCGATCGCGCGCGACACGCCGGATCGGATTGCATCGCTTGCGGGCAACAACCCGCGGCGGATTGTGGGGCTCCGCATTCATGAGACGCGAAAGCCCGGCACGCCGCCGACCACGGAGGGTCCGATCAAAGACCGCGATATGCGGTCCCCCGCCATGAAGGCGACCTGGCGGCGCGTTCATCAGCTGGGCATGGCGATTCAGATGCACTTTCTGCCATATTATGCGTCGCAGATTTACGATCTGGCGGCCGAGTTTCCGGAAACTCCCGTCATTCTGGATCATCTGGGGCGATTCGACGAGGGTACGCCGGCCGACTTTGCCGCCGTGCTGCGTTTGGCGAAACTACCGCGCGTCTTCATGAAGTATTCGAACGCGAAGAGCCTGGCGATCAAGCCCTCGGTCAGGAAGATCTACGACGCCTACGGGCCTGAGCGAATGATCTGGGGCTACTTCGGCCATGACCGCGCGGACTTCGGGAAACAATCCGAAATGCTCGACGAAATGTTCGATTATGTACTCGAAGAGGACCGCGAGAAGATCCGCGGCGGGAACGCCCTGAAGCTCTTCGGCTGGAGCAAGTAACATGCCGGGTATATAATTCCTGCCGGAGAGGTTCAATCTATGGCGTTTGATCTGACGCGGCGACATTTCTTTTTCGGCTCACTGTTGGCGGGGGCGGTCCCGAGCGGCGGATTCGGCGCGACGCCGTCACTGAAGGCGCTGGGTTACAAGTCTCCGAACGAAAAGCTCAATATCGCGTCGATCGGCGCCGGCGGAAAGGCCAAGAGCGATATCGACGGCTGCAGTTCGGAAAATATTGTCGCGCTTTGCGATGTGGACGACGAAAGCGCCGCCGAGAAATTCAAGGAATACGATAAAGCCCCGAAATATCGCGATTACCGGAAAATGCTCGATGAACAGGGCAATAATATCGATGCGGTAATCGTGACAATTCCCGATCATATGCACGCGACGGCGGCCATCGCCTGCATGGAGCGCGGCAAGCACGTCTACACGCAGAAACCGCTCACGCGTACGGTGTGGGAAGCGCAGTTGATGCGTGACACGGCGAATAAATATAAGGTTGCGACCCAGATGGGTAACCAAGGCTATTCCAACGAAGGGACGCGGCAGGCGGCGGAATTGATCTGGTCCGGCGAGATCGGGAATGTTACGGAGGTTCACGCCTGGACCGACCGCCCCTGGTGGCCACAAGGACTGACGGCCATTCCCGCCCCCACGCCCGCGCCGAATACGCTCGACTGGGATCTGTGGCTGGGCTCCGCGGAAAAACGCCCCTACACAAAAGGCGGCGCCGATTATCCGAATAAATACGGGAATTTTTATAACCCATTTAATTGGCGGGGATTTTATGATTTCGGCTGCGGCGCGCTCGGCGATATGGCGTGCCACATTCTCGGAGCGCCGAATATGGCGCTACGGCTGGGATCTCCGGCCAGCGTTGAGTGCGTCATGAAAGAGGGAACCAGCGATTTTCAGTTCCCGAAGAAATCACTGATCCGGTACGATTTCCCGGCGCGCGGCAACATGCCCCCCGTGAAGATTTTCTGGCACGACGGCCTGACCGAGACGCCGAAGATCGAGGGTGTTCCCGCCGGCGAATTGCTCGGCGACCTTCCCACGCGCCCGCGCCCGCAGGGACAGGCCCCGGCTCAATCCGGACCTCAGCGCCCGCGTCCATTTACGGGATTCGTAGGCCGCACGTTCGACTGGGAGGCGATGGAAAATGCGACGGCCCCGGATGCTCGTATTTCCGGACCGAACGGCAGTGTCTTCATCGGGGACAAGGGCATCATGACCACGGGAACGTACGGCGAGCAAACTCGGCTGATTCCTGTGTCGAAAATGCGCGATTATCAGTTTCCCCAACCGATTCTGACCCGGTCGCCCGGTCATTATCGCGACTGGATTCGCGCCTGTAAAGGCGGCGACCCGGCCTGCTCGAATTTCAACGTCGCGGTGCCGTTCGTGGAGTGGATGCTGCTCGGCGTGATATCGCTGCGGGTGGACGGCAAACTCGAATGGGATGCGGCTAAGGGCCGGTTCTCAAACAATGCCGACGCGAATAAGTATCTTCGTCCGACGTTCCGCAAAGGCTGGACGCTCAGCAGCTAAGCCCCCGGAATTCGTGATAGTGTGTCGGGTGAAGTTTTTATGCCCCTCACACGCCGTGGATTTCTAGGCGCTTCCGCGCTATCTGCTGCCGCAATCGCTTTCGGTCAAAAAAAATCGGTCCCGATAGGCCTCGAAATGTACTCCGTGCGCAAGGCCCTCGGAGAGGATCTGATGGGCACGGTGCGCAAGGTTGCCGACCTCGGATACCAGGATATGGAGTTTTATGCTCCCTATTATCAGTGGTCTACCGATCAGGCAAAAGAGGTTCGGAAGCTTCTGGACGACAAGGGAGTGCGTTGCCTTTCGACGCATAACTCCATCACCAACTACAAGCCGGAAAATATTCAGAAGGCAATTGATCTGAATAAAATCCTGGGGACGCATTTTGTGGTAATCGCAAGCGCCGGGCGCGCGCAGACGCTCGATGACTGGAAAAAAATCGCAGACTCGCTGACTTCCGGCGCGGAATTGCTGCGGCCCGCCGGGCTTCGCGGCGGTTATCACAACCATCAGGCGGAATTCACGCCGGTGGAAGGCAAGCGTCCCATTGAAGTCATCGCGGCGAATACGCCGAAAAACTTCATGCTGCAGCTGGATGTGGGCACATGTCTGGAAATGGGTTCGGATCCGGTGGCGTGGATCAATGCCAATCCCGGGCGGATCAATTCCCTGCATCTGAAAGAGTGGAGCAAGGAAAAAGGCTACAAATGCCTCCTCGGCGAGGGTGTAGGGCCCTGGAAAGCGATTTTCGCCGCTGCCGAAAAGACCGGCGGCGTGGAATTCTACCTGATCGAACAGGAAGGCAGCGATTTTTCCGAACTCGAAACTGCCCAAAAGTGCCTGGCAAACTATCGCGCGATGCGGGCATAATCGTGGGTGCGGCTTTTCTATATCCAGATACATCCCACCGACAACGTCGGCATCATCGTTCACGAAGAGGGGATTCGGCGCGGCGACGAGTTCGCCGTTGAATCGATTCCTCAGTCGCACAAGATCAGTTTGCGCGACCTCGCGGCTGGAGAGCCGGTCCTTCGGTACGGTTACGTCATCGGATACGCAAAACGCGCGATCCCGCGCGGGTCGTGGATCCGCGAGGATCTGCTCGAAATGCCCGCCGCCCCGGCGCTCGATGAGATGCCTCTCGCGACAGCGGTTCCACCGGAACCACCCCCGCTGAGCGGCTACTCGTTTCAGGGATACCGGAACGCCGACGGCAGCGCGGGAACACGCAACATCCTCGGGATCACCACCACCGTCCAGTGCGTGGCCCCGACGGTGGATTTCGCGGTCCAACGGATTCGGGACGAGATCCTGCCGCGGTTTCCCAATGTCGACGACGTCGTTGCGTTGACCCACACCTACGGATGCGGGGTCGCGATCGATGCGCCGGGAGCGCAGATTCCCATCCGGACCATCCGGAACATCAGCAGGAATCCGAATATCGGAGGCGCTCCCCTGACGGTCAGCCTCGGGTGCGAGAAAATGCAGCCCTCGCGGCTGTTTTCATCGGATCTGCCCGTTCTGGAAGAGGGCGGCGTAATACGGTTGCAGGACGAGCGGGGCTTTATCGAGACCGTCGCGGCCATCATGCGGGCTGCGGAGAAACGGCTCAGGGAACTGGATGACCGCCGCCGAACCGAATGCCCGGCTTCCGATCTGGTGGTCGGGCTTCAGTGCGGCGGAATCGACGCCTTTTCCGGCGTGACCTGCAATCCGGCGGTGGGAGCCGCCGCCGACCTCCTGGTGCGCGCGGGCGCCACGGTCCTGTTCTCCGAAGTCACCGAGGTACGCGACGCAGCGCACCTGCTGACCGCGCGCGCGGCCACTCGGGACGTGGCGCTCGATCTTGTGCGGGAACTGCGCTGGTACGACGATTACCTCGCGCGCGGCCTGGCGGACCGGAGCGCGAATACCACGCCCGGCAATAAACGCGGCGGGCTCGCGAACATCGTCGAGAAATCGCTCGGGTCAGTCGCAAAAGCCGGGAGCACCGCTCTTCGGGCCGTCGCATCGCACGGTGAAAAGGTGACGACGAAAGGCCTCGTTTTCGCGGCCTCGCCTGCGAGCGATTTTATTTGCGGTACCCTGCAGCTCGCGTCGATGAACCTGCACGTATTCACTACCGGCGAGGGCTCGCCTTACGGACTCGCGCTGGCGCCAGTGGTCAAGATCTCATCGCGAACGGCCCTGGCGGAGAAATGGCCTGACCTTATCGACCTCGATGCCGGTCGAATCGTGACCGGGGGAATATCGGTAGGCGATGCCGGCTGGGAATTATTCCGAATGCTGCTCGAAGTGGCTGGCGGAAAGAAGACCTGGGCCGAGCGCTGGCACCTGCACAACGCGCTCACAATGTTCAACCCGGGACCAGTCACCTAGCCCCAGGAGCCTGCCACTCACCGCTTTTTTTGCTGCATAACCTGACTAAATAAACATAAACTAAGCGTTACTAAGTGCGAAAACAGTACCTAGGATTTTCCGCAGAAATTTTGTGTAAAAAGCGTTACTAAAAAAAAACCTAAAAAATTGTTTTGTGATATCGCACACCCTGTAGTCAAATAGATTCTATGATTTTGCGCCTCGGGCACGCGTATGCCCGCTTCAAGAAAATCATCGTAACCCATTTAAATTTAATTAGTTACGATAACATCCCCGACGCCGACATCTGCCATTTTCAATGCGTACAAAATCGCGAAGGCGAAACAGCCACTGTGCGCGAGCTATTAAAATCTCGCGCGCCTAAGTACAACGCCTTTCTTACCGGTATTGCGCTCGCAGCGGCTCTATTTCAGGCGCCCCTTTCCGCTCAGGAGCCCGCCTGGAACTGGCCTTGGCCAACTAGCCAGTCCGGACCGCCAGTCCTGTCCTCGATGACGCCGAATACCGCCGCTCAAGGTACCGCTGTCGTCGTCACTCTGAACGGTTCCAACTTTGATCCAAATACCACGGTGCGTTTGTCCGGAGGCGGCGCAAGACAGGGAAACGTAATATTTGTCTCCCCTACAACCATCACAGCTACTTTTACGTTTCTTAGCTGGACGCCAACCGGCGCCGACAATGTTTACGTCGTTAACGGAAGTGGCGTCAGCAGCAACATTCTGCCATTCACAGTGACGCCCGCTAATACGCAGTCGTTATCTCTCTTGCCTATACAGGCCAATCTGCTGCCGTCGGGCTCGCAGACTCTGACCGCAACTGTTACGGGACAAGGAAGCCAGACGCTGAACTGGACTCTGACGCCAAATGTCGGAACCCTCCAGGTCAACGGAACCACGGCCGTTTATACGGCGCCTGCAACGATTCCTGCGCCTCAGACGGTCGTGGTCACGGCGCAGAGCGTGGCGCAACCCACAGCGACCGCGTCATCCACCTTGTTTCTCTCGCCGATCCTGACGCTCTCGCTGACGGCCCCGTCCGGTCCCTTTTTTCCTTCGGATTCGCAAACCTTTACCGCAACCGGTACCGGGACAGCCGGCGGCCTGACGTGGTCCCTGACGCCGAACGTGGGGACGCTGAGCGCCATCGGCGGCACGGCCGTGTACACGGCGCCAGCATCCATCACCTCACAACAAACGGTGACGCTGACGGCGCAAAGCAACTCCACGCCTTCCGTCACGGCCTCGCAGACCCTGCAACTGAACCCGCCCGTAACGCTCTCCCTGAATGCCCCATCTGGTCCGCTGTTTCCCTCCGGCACGCAGACGTTTAATGCCGCCATCGTGGATACGACCAACTCCGGGGTGACGTGGTCATTGAATCCCAATTCCGGGACATTGGCGGCGAACGGAACATCCGCTGTTTATACCGCCCCATCGACGATCCCATCCCAGGCAAGCGTGACGATCACCGTGAAGAGCAAGGCCAAAACCACGGTCACCGCGTCACAGACCGTGCAGTTAAACCCTGCCGTTACGCTTTCCCTGAATGCCCCGTCGGGTCCGTTGTTCGCCTCTGGCACACAAGCGTTCACTGCTACCATCGCCGATCCCACCAACTCCGGAGTGACATGGTCAGTGAGCCCCAAGGTCGGCACGTTGACGATCAACGGAACATCCGCCGTTTATACCGCCCCGGCAAGCATTCCGTCGTCACAAAACGTGACGATCACCGTGACGAGCAACGCGCAAACCACGGTCAAGGCTTCGCAGACGATACAACTGAACCCGCAGGTAACTCTGACTCTCAACCCGCCGACCGCGACGGTGCCGCCTTCGGGAACGCAAACCCTCACCGCGACTATCGGCAACACGACAAATCAGGGGATAACGTGGTCTGTTTCGCCCACCAACTTCGGCGCCCTTACGACAAGCGGAACCACCGCCGTATATACAGCTCCATCTACCGTTAGCTCCCAAACCACCGTCACCGTAACGGCGCAAAGCAATGCGCAGCCGTCCGTTACCGACTCAACGATTATCACGGTGAATCCGCACATCAGTTTGTCATTGAATCCGGGGACGGTCACCCTGGATCCGATGGGAACGCAGCAGTTCATCGCCACAGTGCAGGGGACAACGAACACCGGCGTGACGTGGCTACTACAGCCCAATCTGGGTACGATCACCCCCTCGGGCCTCTACACCGCGCCGAGTTCGCTTCCCGCGAATGTGCAGCAGACGGTAATCCTCACTGCCACCAGCGCTCAGGACACCACCGTTTCCTCGAGCGCGCTGATCGTTCTCAACCCCGGAGTGACGTTCACGATGGGCACTAACGGATTGTCAAGCCTGGCGTACAACGGCCAGAGTTTTTACTACGGCCCTATGGCGCCGCCGAGTTTCGCCAACGTTTATCAGACCCTCCCGACTGGAACCAGCAAGGGAGCTGGCGCGACCGCGTCCAAGACCGTGACTGACCCGGTTGCGAACACGGTAACGCAAACTTTCGGATGGGGAACGGCCGTCACCCAGTATCAGGCTGCGGGAAACAAGTTGCTCATTACCGTTACGCTCAGCAACACCCTTTCGAACCCCATCACTCGTTACTGGATGTTCCCGCTTTCAGTACAACTGCCCGCCACGCCGTTGAATTATTCGAATAACACCTCCTTCAGCCTCGACGCTCCCGCTGATGTTTTCTTCGACTATGGCAGCGGCACGATCGACCTTGCGGACGAAGACATTGTGAATCCCATGGCCATGAGCCTCTGGGCCGGAACCAACCCTGTTGGCCCGATATGGCGGCTGTCACTCTATGTTGACCCTAATTCGAATCTGAATCCGAACTGGCCGGGTATCACCAGGCCCGTTCCCCCCGGCGGGTCGGACACGATCACGCTCTCGCTTCGGTTCGGCGCTGCGGGCGAGACACAGCCGCAACTGGTCTCCGATCTTTACACGCGCTTCGCGGCGACATTTCCGCGATTGCTCCCCCCCGTGGCCGTACGCAAGCCGATGGCGCGCCTCACATTCACGGGCCGGTTCCGCCCGACGTTCCCGACCAATCCGCGAGGATGGTTCAACGATCCGACGATCGATGTAACGACGCCCGCTGGAATCGCGAACTTCCAGCAACGGCTGCTGCTGGCCGGTGATGCCGCGGTCGCCGAAATGAAGCGGGTCGGCGCCCAGGGAGGCATCATATGGGACATCGAAGGCCAGCAGTTCGATCAGGCATTTCTCGGCGACCCGACGCAGGCGGAGACAATCGCTCCCGAATTAGTCGGCGTGCTCGATCAGTTCATTGCAAAATTCACGAATGCCGGATTCCCGATCGGGTTCGACATTGAGCCGCAAGTCCTTAGCTTTACTACCGGAACTGTCAATGTTTCCGGGTCGCAGGTGACGTGGACCGGCGGATCGCAATTCTCTTCCGTTTGGGTAGGCCAGCCGGCAGGCGGCGAGATCACGATCGGGACCAACACGTACTTCATCGCCTCGGTACAGTCGCCCACGTCCCTCACTATCCAGGGGAACGCCGGAACCCAGACGAACGCGCCGTATACCTACGTGCTTGAGACGAATGTTCCTAACCCGGAAGCCGTCATGGCATCGAAGGTTGCGTATACCAGAAACCGCTGGGGCGCCACACTTTTCTATGTGGACAAGGATCTGACCTACGGCGGGACATTCGTCACGCCGTCGCAGACTTTCGAAGACATCATGCAGCAATACCCGGGAACTTTGTTCTTTCCGGAGTGGTCCGGCATTAGGCATTACGCCTACACCTATCCCTTCCTGGATTCGACGAACGGAATCACCGAACCGCCGGCCAAGGTGCTGCAGATCTATCCCCAGGCCGCGGGATTGGTGAGAGTTCCGAACGATCAGAACATTCAGGCAGCGGTGCCGGCGCTCATTCAGGCCGTGAGCACGGGCAACATCCTGTTGTTCGATGGATGGTTCCCACACCCCGGAAACGACACGGTAATACAGATTTATCAACAGGCTCCCTAGACCCTTGGGGACTCAGCCGGCCGGGATCGGGAGTGCAGCTCCCGATCCCGGCTTTTTTTTGTTTTCAGGCTTTATTAGAGCGAGCGGAGGAAGTTGAGCAGGTCCTGCTTCTGGGCTTCGGTCAAAGCGAGAAACTTTGAGATCACCACATTGGCCTCTGAGCCCGGACTCTGGTGAGCCAGAATCGCCTGGAGCAGGTCGGAGGTCCGCCCATCGTGCAGGAAGTAATAACGCTGCCCGATACCCCAAAGCGGCGCTGTCCGGAACTCGTCGGGGCCGGCCAGTCCCTGGGTGATCCCATCCGCCAGATTAGTCCCCATGTGATGGACCAGAAGATCAGAATAGAGATTGGCGTTCTGTTGGGATAAAGCCGCTAAGTCGCTCACGTCGGTGACGTACACCTGCCTGTGACACCGGATGCAGCCAACCGCTATGAAGTTGTTGAACCCCTGCTGCGTTGAGGTGTTCGCCGGCCAGGGAGTTGGCGGCGCAAGGAGGCGTCCAAAGGTGGCGAAGTGCTGCATGCCGCTGGTACCGCCTCCGTCGGCGACGTCATTCGCATAAAGAAGGTGGTCTTCCGGCTGCGTGTTGAAGTTGCATCCCGCGACCATGTTTCGTTCATTGGTGAACAGGTCGTTCGTGACGCCCATTTCCACGTTGTAAGCCTCACCGGAGAACATCAGGAGCGACTTGTTCTGCGCCTTCCAACCGAAACGGGTGATCGTACCGTCATTGGGGTTTCGGTTCTCATGGCCGGAGATTCCCAGAGCCGCTTTGGTCGCGACATCGGCGTTCTTGAACGCTATGATCGCGGACTCGGGAATATTCTCGATGAGTCCCGCTCCGAACATCGGGGTGGGAATGCGGAAGATGACGTTGTTTTGCGCAAGTGCAGTGGCAAAATCCGGCTGCGCCAGTTTGCATCCCGGAGCATCGACCCGCCCCTGGATTGTGAAGAGGTCATGCACGCCGCCGTCCGGAGTCCCGTCCGGATTCCTCACGAATCGCGCCTCGCGAACAGGGCCATTCAGGGAAAGGAACGAAGGAATGGTGTTCCTCGCTCCGTCGAGGGTGGCTTGCGCGATCTGCGGATTGAGAAGAGGACTCGATCCGCCGAACGCCGGAAAAGAATGGCAGACTCCGCAGCCATTGGCGTTGTAACCAGGGCCGAGACCGTTGCCGGATTCGTTCGGAAGGGCGCCCGTAATCGAGTGCGCCTGGACGAATTCCGAGGTGAGAAAGTCGAAAAGGACTTGCTCATCCGGGGTCAGTCCATGTATGGTCCCGCCGGCGCCCGGCGCGGTTTTGCGAACGCCGGGATCCTTGGCAGGCTGTTGAGCCGTCATCGTCAGGGCCGTTACGGTTAACAGACAACCGAGAGCAGACCCGCCTACTCTTAAAGCGCGCTTCATACCTACTCCTCCATTGGCGGGTTGACCGCCTGTTTCAAATCGTTTGGGTTGGCTTCGCGCGCTTTCCGGAGAGGGTGGTCGAGACACACCGATAGTGAGAGGAGCGGGCAATCCCGCGCCGTCGCCATTGACACGCTTACGCGCGAAGCGAATATTTCAGGCTGCCCGCCAGAGCAGCTGCTTGAGACGCCAAATCTCCCCGGGATCTGCGGTCCTCCGATCCGCTCCCCGGGCGCTTAAGAAGTGGCGCTTTCCGGATTATTGATGGTTAGCTTACGTTACGGACTGAAAGTTGTCAATCGTTTGTGTGTTGTCTGTAATGTTTCACGATGACCGGTACGGTGAGGACTTGGGCAAGCGCCTTCGCCGAGCTTTGTAAATTGTCACTCTATTGTGCGGATAGCACAATGTTGGAGCGGGTATTGGCGGCGACTCGCGCAACACGCTGCCAGGCGGAAGAATAAGATGTACAATGGCGCGTTTGATCCGGATGGCGGGAAGTCGGAGCGGCGCCGCCGCTGTCATTTTTTGCGCTCCATTCACCCGATGGGGCGCGTGCGCAACACGCGGGGGCGGTGGGCCAGGCTCGATGAGCCGTTCCGAGTGACGTCTTTACCGGCGACGACGCAGACAGTCGGCGATGGTTTCGAACATCCTCAGGAGAATCAGCGATCCCGGTAGCGGCAAACGCAAAGGGATGCCGCTCTCCCTGCTGCTCACTGGCTGGTACACAACCGCTTCGTTTCTTGTGGTCGCGATTGCGACCGGCCTTCTCTACTTCGGTCTCGCCACAAATCTGAGGGAAATCTCCGAGCAAACCGTCCTCGATCAGCTCGATGTATGTAATGCGCTGGCGCGCGAACGGGCGGGCGATCTGGAGGCGTTATTACAAGAGGTCGACGTGGATTCCGCGGCGCGACGTTATCAGAAGGTCTACATTCGCATCATCGGCACGGACGGAAGACCGATGGCAGCCACGCCCGGTATGGACCGGGAGTTAAGCCCCGAGCGAATCACGGAAGCCGCAATGCAGCGCAACCGCATTTTCTCGATCGAGTCGGCGACGGGAGTGCCTTATTTGGCTCTGATAGGTTCGCTGGCCGATTCCCGGGGTAAGACGCTGGGGACTCTTCAGCTCACGATGGACCTGACGAAGGAGCAGGAGATCCTGGCTCGACAGAGGGTCTGGGTCTGGGCCGTACTTGCCGCAGCCCTCCTGGTGAGTCCCGCGGTCGGGTTCGCGATCGCGCGGCGTGGTACCCGGCCGCTGCGCGCCGTTGCGGAAACCGCGCAGCACATCAAATGGAGCACGCTCAGCGACCGGATCCATGCTGACGGATATCCCTCCGAGGTGCGCGTTCTTGCCGACGCTTTCAACGCCATGCTGGAGCGGCTGGAGCAATCGTTCGAAAGGCTCTCGCGTTTTTCCGCCGACATCGCCCACGAGCTGAGAAACCCGGTCAACAATATTCGGGGTGAGGCGGAGGTTGCGCTCAAGCGGGTGCGAACGCCCAGCGAATACGTGGAGACGCTCGGGTCGTGCCTCGAGGAGACGGTACGATTATCCGAGCTGATCGAATCGCTGCTGTTTCTTGCGCGATCAGAGAGTCCGGGCGATCATCTGAAGCGGACCGATGAAAATATCGCACAACTCCTTGCGGGGGTTCGGGAATATTACGAGGCGAACGCCGCGGAACTTGGCGTATCGGTGACGATCACGGTCCCTCCGGGCCTGACCGGCGAAGTGGATCGCCCCTTAATCCAACGTGCCTTGGGAAATCTCGTGTCCAACGCCTTGGCGCATTGTTCAGCAGGCGATAGGATTTCGCTCAGCGCGATTCCGCAGGATGATCGCATCCGGATTGAAGTGCGGGACACCGGTTCGGGAATTCCCGCCGAAGCGCTGCCGCGCGTTTTCGATCGCTTTTATCGGGCGGACCCGGCGCGCAGCCGGGATTCGGGAGGGATGGGCCTAGGCCTCGCGATCGTGCGGCAGATCGTATTTCTACATGGCGGGGATGTGGAAATCTCAAGCGAACCGAATCGGGGAACGAATGTGGTCCTGGTTCTGCCCCGATCGGGCACGGCGCCGCGAGTGAGTTTCTCGAAAAGCGCGGACTCCTGAGCCGAACGCGGCGACATCCCACAGGCTCATAAAACGACCGCTCCGGAACAACGGCTGATTGGCGGGTGAAAAAGCCTGGGCGGGAAACGATGGATTCTCGCCCGACTGTCACAGGTATGGCGCGGGCGAACCCACCGCCGCTGGAAACATCGTCGGGCTCATATTACGCCGTCGATATCTATTTGTTAATCATGCGTTCGTAAATTGTAATTTAATAAAAACGATGGTACTGGTACCAAAGCCGTGCGGAAGTCAACGATGTACAATGACGCGTTTGAAGACCACATGAAGCTCCTGATCGTCGAGGACGAAGCCAAGACCGCGAATTTCCTCAAACGCGGTTTCGACGAAGAGGGATTCGCCACGAGGATCGCGTCGGACGGATTCGACGCGTTACGACAAATCCAGGCGGGTGGGTTTGATCTGATCGTCCTCGATATCATGCTGCCGGAGATGGATGGCTGGAGCATCCTTACCTTCATGCGGGGATCCGGTCTTCAGACGCCAGTCCTGGCGCTTACGGCGCGCGACCAGGTCCCGGACCGCGTCCGGGGTCTCGAACTCGGGGCGGACGACTATCTGATCAAGCCCTTCGCGTTCTCAGAATTGCTGGCGCGGGTTCGGACCATACTGCGGCGTCCGCCCGTGAGGGAGCCCGCCACACTGAGGATCGCTGACCTCGAAATGGATCTCACCGCTCACCGCGCGATGCGGGCGGGTCGCCGGCTGGATCTCACAGCTCGCGAGTTTAAACTGCTTTCGATGCTGGCTCGTCACACCGGCGAGGTTCTGACCCGAACGCTGATCGCGCAATCCGTGTGGGACATGAGCTCCGACGGCGACACGAACGTAGTCGATGTCAATGTGCGGCGGTTGCGCAGCAAGCTCGACGAGCCGTTCGAGGTCAAGCTTCTGCGAACGGTGCGAGGAGTCGGCTACGTTCTCGAAGATCCTCAAAAGGGTTAGTGCGCCCGCTCACGTAGACTTGTTCGTCATAGCATCCATGTTTAGAAATCCCATCGTTTCGATCAGGGGCGCCGCATTCGCCTCCGCCGCCCTCGCCTTGACGATTCTTCAGGCCCAGCCGCCAAATCAAACGCCGGGCCAGGGCCGAGGACGCGGGATCGGGCGCGGCGGTCCGGCAGTTGTTTCGCCCCATATCGAAAGCGACGGGCGAGTGACCTTCCGCATTTACGCGCCGCAGGCCTCCGCAGTAACGGTAAACGGCGACATCGCTGGCGGGCTTGTGCCAGCGGAGGGGAGCGCGCCAACTCCCGCGGTCACGATGACCAAGGGAGCAGACGGAATCTGGAGTGGCGTCACCGTCCGGGCGGTAAAACCGGGGGCATGGCGCTATACGTTCGGGGTCGACGGCGCGACGACGGTCGATTCACGGAACACGCTGACATCACCGAGTCAGACGCAGGTCCAGAGCCTCCTGGTTATTCCCGGCGATTTCTCCGAAACGCGCGACGTGCCGCACGGGGCTGTTTCGCAGGTGCGCTATGTCGCTTCCGCGCTCAGCAACGCGCGGCGGGAAATGTATGTCTACACGCCGCCGGGTTACGAGAAAGGAGCCGGGATATATCCTGTGCTCTACCTGATCCACGGAGGCGGCGATACGGCGCTCTCGTGGTCCACAATCGGTCGCGCTAACGACATTCTGGACAACCTCGTCACTGAAAAGAAGGCGAAGCCCATGATCATCGTTATGCCGTCAGGGTGGACTCCGTCGGGCGGTCAGGTGATGACGTCCGACGCCAACAAAGATCCATTCAACGCCGAAATGCTGAAGGACATCCTGCCTTACATCGAGAGCCATTACCGAACGCGGGCAACTGCCGATTCCCGCGCGCTGTCGGGACTGTCGATGGGAGGCATTCAGACGCTGAACACAGGCCTGCACAACATCGGCACGTTCAGTTACATCGCCGTCATGAGTTCCGGGTGGATCAGCGAAGAGGACCGGCAATTCTTTTATAAAAGCGAAGCGGCGAAGATCCCGACCTACAATTCGAAGCTGAAGCTGTTCTGGTGGGGATGGGGTCAAACGGATATTGCGCGCGAAAACGGACTGGCGGTGATCAACACGCTCAAGAACCAGGGCGTCAGAATCGAGACGATGGAGACTCCGGGCGGGCATGAATGGGCCAACTGGCGGCTGTATTTGCATGAGATCGCGCCGAAGCTGTTCCAATAGATCTGGAACCGGGCGTGAGCGCCGAGATCGTCAGATCGACCATTTTTCACACGCCGCGTAATCCTTTTCGGGAGACGGATGCGCTCGAATTTATCGAGGATGGGGCGCTGCTCATCAATGACGGCCGGATTCAGCAATGCGGTGAGTATGGCGGAATCGCCCGCGCCCATCCCGAGTGCCCAGTCCACGATCTTCGCGGCGGGTACGTCCTGCCAGGGTTCATAGACACCCACGTACATTTTCCGCAGATTCGGGCGCTTGGGGGACTCGGACATGAACTGCTCGACTGGCTGGAATGCGTAGCCCTTCCGGAAGAAGCGCGCATGGCCGACCCCGCGTATGCCGGCCAGACAGCTCGCAGCTTTGTTCGCGCTCTGATACGAAGCGGCACGACAACAGCTCTCGTCTTCGGCGCCCATTTCAGCCAGGCGACCGCCGCTTTGTTCCGCGCTGCGGCGGAAGCGGGCATTCGTATCGTCAGCGGACTGGTGCTCTCTGACCGGCGTCTACGCCCGGAACTGCATCAGAAGGCGGATGACGCCTACCGCGCATCGAACGAGCTGATCGCGGAGTTTCACGGCCGCGATCGGCTACTGTACGCCGTTACCCCGCGCTTCGCGTTGTCAGCTTCCGAGGCAATGCTGGAAGTCTGCCAGAGCCTTCTCAGCGAACATTCGGAACTGCGGTTCACCACGCATATCAACGAAAACCATCTCGAGATCGCCGAAGTGGCGCGGCTCTTTCCCTGGGCGCGCGATTACCTCGCCGTATATGAGAAGTTCGGTCTGCTTGGTCCCGGAGCGGTACTCGCTCATAACATTCACGCGAGCGATGGCGAGATCGAACGGATCGCGGTGAGCCGCACGGCAATCTCGCACTGTCCCTGGAGTAACGCGCTGCTCGGGAGCGGTTTGTTTCGTATGCGGAAGCACGTAGATGCCGGGGTTGTCTGCGCGCTTGGCAGCGACGTGGGCGGCGGTGCAGGATTTGGCTTGCTCAAAGAAGCTCTCCAGGCCTATGCAATACAGCGAATCGCGCCCGATGGAATGAAGCTCAGTCCGGCGCAACTGCTCTATCTTTCAACTCGTGCCGGCGCCGAAGCCCTTCTACTGGAGGAGGAAACAGGTGATTTCACGCCGGGCAAGTCCGCCGATTTCGTCTACATCAAACCACGCGCGGGGAGTCTGATTCACGGCGTTCTGGAGCGGGCGCAAGACGCCGAATCAATACTGGCAGCCATCCTCACGCTCGGCAGTCCGGAGGTCATCGAGGAAGTGCGCATTGCGGGAGTCGCGCCTTCTGGTTCCACGGGTCGGGGCGAGGCGATTTGAACGCGAGACGCGCGCTCAGGCGGCCACGCCTGGGCTGACTGGCGCATCTATTTGACATCCGACACCGTCGGGGTCCTCCGCACATATCGTCGACAGCGTTGCGCGCATCTGCATCGTCAAGGGCAAATCGGCGGCTTGCTTCTATTTCTTGGCAAGCCCCGTGAGTATTCTGGCCCTACTGGCTTCCCTCCCTTGACTCGGCTTGTATCCGCCTTTAAAATTCCGACAAAGCGACAATTGGCCCGCCGAAATGAGGGATGTGGCGGACCAATGGAAGGGATTCAGGCCTCTAATGTGATGTTTCTGAAATCTCTTTACCTATTGGCAGGAAGGTGGTCGAGCCAGACGATGGTGGCACAGGCTTCAGCCTGTGGGTTTTCGGCTGCCGGATTAGTACAGGCACTTCGGAATCAGGA
>Ga0126381_100000031_pt1 | contig 174142 bp, 151 predicted proteins | sample PanSoiMetPlot_28_FD_96465 | JGI IMG/M metagenome (GOLD analysis project Ga0126381, IMG submission 96465) | Tropical forest soil microbial communities from Panama - MetaG Plot_28 | ecosystem: Environmental > Terrestrial > Soil > Tropical forest > Bulk soil | place: Panama | collected 2016-02-17
CTCATGGCTTCCTCGCGGGTACGGCGGAGGCAGCGAACTCGTGGACGAACTTTGCGAGATTTTTTACATTCTCCACGGGCGTGTGCGGCAAAATGCCGTGGCCGAGATTGAAGATGTGTCCCGGCCGCCCGTCAGCCAGGCGAAGAATATGCTCGGCTCTTTGCTTCAATTCTGGCCAGGAGGCGAATAGCAGCACGGGGTCGAGATTGCCCTGCACCGCGTGGTTATGTCCCACAATGTCCCAACCGTCGTTCAGCGGAATGCGCCAGTCCAGGCCAATCACATCGGCGCCCGTTTCAGACATGGAGGGCAGCAGTGTCGCACTGTCCGTGCCGAAGTAAATGATCGGGACCTTCGTCTCCTTCTGGAGGCGCTGAATGAGCTGAGTGGTTGGCACCAGCGCATACCGCCGGTAATCCTCGACGCTCAGGCAGCCGACCCAGCTGTCGAAGATCTGTAACGCGTCGGCGCCGGAGCGCACCTGCTCCGCCGCGTACTGTGCCAGGACGTCGACTAACTTGCCCACGAGCTCGTCCCACACTTCGGGGGAGTTGTACATGAGTTTCTTGACTTCTACATAATGCCGCGATCCGCCGCCTTCAACCATGTAGCTGGCCAAGGTGAACGGTGCACCACAAAAACCGATGACCGGAAGTTTCGCGCCGAAATGCTTCGCTACAAGCGCGACCGCGTCGGCAACATAACCCAGCTCCGTGGCGCGATCGGTGCGCAGCAGCTTCACGTCGTCGGCGGTACGCAGCGGTCGTTCAATCACCGGTCCTTCACCGGCGGCGAAATGAAACGGCAGTCCCATGACCTCCAGCGGCAGTAACAGATCGGCGAAGATGATGGCGGCATCGACGTTGAGAAACTCGGCGGCCGTGATGGTCACGTCGGCGGCCAGATCGGGCTTCTTACAAATTTCGACGAGCGAGTGGTGCTTGCGAACGTCGCGATATTCCTGCATGTAGCGGCCGGCCTGCCGCATGAACCAGACAGGCGTGGTCTCCACGGGAAGCCGCTGACAGGCGCGTATGAAGAGAGAGTTGGGCGCCGACATAAGGAATTATCGTAGCATTGCGGCTCACCTGCCCGTGTGATGTCGATCACAACCGGCCTGACACCACCGGTGTGAGCCCCATCACCGACCGGTGTGCCCTCGTTCTCCTATGCTGACGGCAGCAGATGTCGTCCGACAGTTCCAGCCACGTCAATCCATGGATCGTGACGGTTGCGGTCATGCTGGCCACCTTCATGGAGGTGCTCGACACCACAGTCGTGAATGTGTCGGTACCGCACATGGCGGGCAACATGGGCGCGACGGTGGAGGAGGGCACGTGGGTCGTCACCTCCTACCTGGTCTCAAACGCGATCATTCTGCCGATGGCCGGCTGGCTCGCCGCGCGCTTCGGACGGCGGCGCATGCTGATGATCTGCGTGTCGGGCTTCACCCTGACTTCCCTGCTGTGCGGCTTTGCCACCAGCCTGCAATGGCTGATCTTCTTCCGCGTCCTGCAAGGGCTGAGCGGTGGAGGCTTGCAGCCGCTCTCGCAATCCGTGCTGCTGGAAACCTTCCCGCCAAAGAAGCACGGCACGGCAATGGCGGCGTTCGGATTGGGCATCATTTTCGCCCCGATCATCGGACCTACGCTTGGCGGCTGGATCACCGACGACTACACATGGCGATGGATCTTCTACATCAATCTGCCCGTGGGCATCGTCTCGCTGCTGATGATCAGCCGGTTCGTCATCGATCCGCAATACCTGCGCAAGCGCCTCGCGGGCGGCATTGATCTGTGGGGCATTGGCTTTCTGGCGCTTGGCTTCGGGATGTTGCAGATGGTGCTCGACACGGGCCAGCGAAAAGACTGGCTCGGCAGCGATCAGATTCGGCTCTGGGCCGTGCTGTGCGTGATCGGGCTGGTGGGCATGGTCATTCGTGAACTCACGGCGAAGCATCCGATTGTTGATTTACGAGTGTTGAAGGACCGCACGTTCAGCGCGGGTACGTTCCTGATGACGATGCTGGGATTCGTGCTCTATGCGTCGCTCATGCTTTTGCCGATTTACTTGCAGACTCTGCTCAACTATCCGGCATTTCAATCGGGCCTGGCGCTCTCGCCGCGCGGAATCGGAGCGCTGATCATTACTCCCATCAGCGGGCAACTGACGAACCGCATGGATCCACGCAAGCTACTGTTCATCGGCATAGTGACCGGTGGCTACACCATGTTCAGCCTGTCTCACCTGAACCTGAATGCCGGATACTGGGACATCTTCTGGCCGCAGATCATGCAGGGCGCGGCGATGGCGTTTTTGTTTGTACCTCTAATGGCCACTAGCATGTCGGGAATCGCGAAGGAAAAGATGGGCAACGCCACCAGTATCTATAACCTGATGCGCAATATTGGCGGCAGCTTCGGTATCGCGGTGATGACTACATTTTTAGCCCGCCGCCAGCAGGTGCACCAGAATCAGCTCATCAGCCATATCACACCCATGGACATGCGGACCCAGATGATGGTCCACAACTTGCAAAACTATTTCTCGTTGCATCGTCCCCTGAGCGCCTATGACGCTACGCGCAAGTCCTGGGGGGCGATCTACATGATGGTGCAGCGGCAGTCGGCGATGCTGTCGTTCGTGGAGGCGTTCTGGGTTATGGGCGTTATCTTCTGGGCGATGGCGCCACTGCTGCTGTTACTGCGCAACGCGCGCGATCTGCATCCACATTCGCCGGCGCCTCGCAGAGCCATTCCTCCGCCAGCGCAAAGAGAACTGGTTGAGGCGCCCGAAGCCGAGCCGGAGTTGGTGGGAGCACGCGACTGAAAATTGAACCTCAGAGGCGCAGAGGCACCGAGAAAACGGTGGAGATGACCGCCGTTCCAGTGACATGAATAGTCCGCCTGACGTACCTTCATGAGGTTTTGCCTTCGGAAGGATTCCGCTGTGGCTCTGTGCCACTGTGGTGAAGATAGCTTTTCCAACTACAATTCACGGCATGAATGCGGTGTCCATGATGACGGGCCGGCCGTATCGAGGAAGGCTCGCTCCTTCTCCGACGGGCTTACTGCACGTAGGCCATGCCTGCACATTCTGGACGGCGTATCAGCGGGCAATTGCAAATCATGGAAGCCTGATTTTTCGTAATGAGGACCTTGATCCACAGCGCTCCAAAGCAGAATTCGCATCCGCCATGATGGAAGACCTGCGATGGCTCGGCACATGTTGGCAGGAAGGTCCAGAGGAGGGCGGACCTTTCGCACCTTACGTGCAAAGCCAGCGTCGTGATGTGTACCTCGCTGCCTGGCAGAAGTTGCGCGACGGAGGCTTCATCTATCCCCGCACATGCTCACGCAAGGACCTGGCGCACGCCGCTGCAGCGCCCAACGATGTTGATGATGAGCCCATCTACCCCGGACGCTGCCGCGAGAAAGTTGGTGAAGCTGGCAGCCACAAAACTCCCCAGGGCGTGAACTGGCGATTCCTTGTTCCTGACGGCGAGACCATCTCGTTCGACGACCTGCGACAAGGCAGGCAGAATTATGTCGCGGGAGGTGACTTTGGCGATTTCGTGATCTGGCGACGCGACGATGTTCCCGCGTATCAGCTTGCGGTCGTCGCGGATGATGGAGCCATGCAGATCACCGAGATCGTGCGGGGCGCCGATCTTCTGAAGTCCACCGCGCGACAGTTGCTCTTGATTCGCGCGCTGCAACTGCCGGTCCCCTCCTACTTCCATTGCGACCTGGTGCGCGATAGAAACGGCGAGCGCCTGGCGAAACGCCACGACGCGCTCAGCCTGCGCGCCCTGCGCGAGCAAGGGCACACGCCGCAAGGTGTACTGAACATGTGCGCCCAGCGCAATCCGATTGCGTAACCCATTCCAACAAGTGTATTGTCGCCCTTAAAATGGTGCGGTTATGCGCATAAACTGGGCTGCAATTCTGGTAGCGGGAGTTGCCGACTGGGTGCTGGGCGGGGTTTGGTTCACCGTCTTCGCGAACCAGTGGAGGGGTGGACTGCGCATGACTCCAGACGAGCTGCAGCGCTACATGTCTCATCCCAATTTCTGGCCGTACCTTGTGGCCCTGCTGTGCAATCTCCTGATGGGCTATATCATTGCTCGAATCGTTGTGGGTTACCCGACACATAGTCTGTTCCGCGGTATTTATGCCGGACTTCTGGTTGGCTTCGCGGCAGCTTTTGCCATGGTGACCGAAATGGTATTTGAAATCCGGCCCGGCTCCTTCATCCTGATCTCATCAGCCTATCCTGTACTGGGTTGTATCCTGATGGGAATCATTATTGGCGTCTGGAAGCCAAAAACTAAATCAATTTAATTAAGAGAAGGCTTCGCTCTGACAATGAAGATTGAAGGCAATGTAGTTCACGGTTACTTGAGGGCTCTGACTGGTCTCGCCAAACTTCCCGGTCCGGGCGGTGAGCGTTCCATCGAACTGTTCCGGCACGGCACACTCACCGTGAAGCTGTACGCGCCACGTGGCACCGATCCGCAAACGCCACATTCGCGAGATGAGATTTACGTTGTCGCCACGGGCAAGGGACGGTTTCTGCTCGGCTCCGAAGGAACATCGTTTGGCCCGGGAGACATGCTCTTTGTGCCGGCGGGGAAGGAACACCGCTTCACCGAGTTCAGCGATGACTTCGCGACGTGGGTCTTCTTCTATGGACCCGAGGGTGGCGAGGCCGAGGTAGTCAAGAGCTAAAAGCGCATCCGGCTCGCTCAGCGCGGCCGCGTTTGTCCATAACGCCTGCAATTCGTCGCCGCAATGCGCGATTGCGCTGGTTTTTGCAGGAGAAATGCGTCGTCACACAATGAATAAGCCAAATCCGCAAGTGCCGAGGAGGCAGTCGGGTGTCGAAGGATGACAAGAAGGAGAATGGGAAGTACGCGCAGAAGCATGACAGGGGCACGCCCGCGCCAGTGACTGCGGAAGGCTCCTGGCCGGCGCAGGAGCCTAAACCTGCGGGCACTTACAGCGACGGTCATCCTCTCGACTCCGTGGGTTATCTGGAAGCCAAGCTCATCCTGAAGCCTGACCGCTTCATCTCCGTCGACAGTTTTCGTGAGTTTGGCAAACTGGTGCAGCACACGGCCAAGAATCTCAAGGTCGGATTCGTCAGCGATCCCAAGCTGAGCCGTCGTCCGGACATACGCGAAATTGTTTTCATGGACACGCCCGACTTCCGTCTCTACAACAACGCGTTCATCCTACGCCGCCGGATCGTGTACGAGGACGGCTTCCCCGTGGGCGATCCCGAAATCGTCTTCAAGTTCCGCCATCCCGACGAGAAAAAAGCTGCTGCCATTGACGTTCGTCCAAACATCGCGGGCAAGTATCAGATCAAATTCAAGGCCGAGGCGCTGCCGCTGAAAGACCAGTTTGGTGGCTATCGCCTGCTGTATTCGCACAATTGCCAGTTCGGTCTCAGCCAAATGCATGAAGGAGACCGCCTGGGAACGTGGACGCTCGCCCATGTAATTCCGGCACTCGCCATTCTGAAGAAGTCCAAGGATGAGGAGGTGAAGCTGGTCAACGAGGCAATCATCGAAGAAGTGCTTCTGGAACTCGGCGATCTCGACTTCGGCAAAGGCGTGGTAGGCCATTGCAACGTGGCGCTGTGGCGGACGCGCGGAGAGCACATGCCCCTTGTCGGCGAGTTCGCGTACCAGATCAAGTTCAATCGCAAAGATGAAGTACACGAAAAGCCGCGAAAGCTGTGCGAGCAATTCTTCATCACCTTGCAGCAGGATGTGAGAGAGTGGGTTTCGCTGGGCACGACCAAAACCGGTGCGGTGTATCGGCTACACGGCAACATTCCTCAGAGCCATGAGTGAAATCCCCGCCAAAGGTCTTGCAACTTCGGTATCGACTATTTCCGAGCAGGCGGCAGATATCTCTATCCGCAGTATCTTCCTGGAGTTTCTCTTCATCGGCGCAACCAGCTTCGGCGGCGGCGTGGTGGCGTATCTTCGCGATGGCCTGGTCAGGAAGCGGAGGTGGGTTGACGATCGGGAGTTCGTCGAGTATCTCGCCATCAGCCAGAGCCTGCCCGGCCTGAACGCAACGAACATGGCCGTGCTGGTAGGGGACCGCCTGCGCGGCTTCCTCGGGGCGCTTACCGCCCTGATTGCGATATGCCTGCCGGGCGGCGTTCTGATGCTGGTGGCGGGAGTTGCCTACCACACCCACGGCGGCAAGCCAATGATTACGGCCGTGCTAAAGGGAGTGGCGGCCGCCGCTATCGGTTTAGTCCTGGCGACAACGATCCAATTGGGTAAGCGATCGCTCGCACATGCCTACGATCTCGTCTTCATAGGACTCACCGTCTTTGGTGTCGATCAGCTCCATCAGTCGGTGCCGCGAGTACTAATTGTCGTGGGCATTCTTGCCGTGCTCTGGTATCGCCCCCGCAAACCGAAGGAGACAGCGCAATGAGCCAGCTGCTTGCGCTGATTCGCGTCTTCTCCTATCTCTCACTCCTCACGGTGGGTGGCGGACTGGCCGCTTTTCCTGAGATGAAGAAGCTGGTCGTCGATGTACATCATTGGCTTAGCTTCACACAGCTCATCCACCTGTACAGCATGGGACAGGTGGCGCCGGGTCCCAACATGATGATGATTGTCGCCATCGGGGAGTGGGTCTATGGAATTCCGGGAGTGGTTGCCGTCCTGGTCGCGTTCTTCGCTCCAACCGCGCTGCTGGCCTTCTTCATGGGGCGGTTGTGGCAAAGACTCGAAACCTGGCGCTGGCGGACGTCGATTGAACGCGGACTGTCGCCGGTGTCAATCGGGCTACTGCTGGCAGGCTGCCTCAGTTTGGCCCGAGGGGCGGTGACCGGGTGGGGCACGGCGCTGATTGCGCTGGTAGTGCTTGGTATTCTGTTGCTCTCGAGAATCAATCCTGCCTGGCTCGTCCTGGCAGCTGCGGTGGTCGGGGGAATCGCCTTCGGGCCGAAGCTGTAGAATGCCACAACCTGCAACACGCAGTTGTGCCGGGAACAAAACGTCCACCGCCGAACGAAGGTAACCACGACTCCCGTAATGCTTCACATCGAAGTGCCACGGGTAAAGCTGGTGAATCATTCGTCACTGCCCGCACGCTGGAACACTTCCGCTAAGCGCCACCTCCGGCAGCGGCTGTACATGCTGCTGCGTAAGCTGACTATTCACCGATGGCAACTCCTGCTTCATCAAATCCGACCATTGCTGCGTCAGCTTCGCAAGGTCATTGCAATAGTCGCGATACGCAAGGTGCATGGCATCGGTCGGCGCCGCGTCGGCCTGGTCCACGGATTCCGCCAGGGTAGAGAATTCCGAGTTGATCAAGGTGAATGTCGGTTTCGGCTTTCCGAAGCCACCAAAACCCCGCTGCATCTCTCCTTGGATCTTTGTCACCTTCGCCTCAAACGTGTTCAGCGCCTCCAGCGTCGCTTTCGCCTCCTCATTCTTCGCCAGGGCTGACCTTCGTTCCCCAACTTCGCTCTGGAATTTGCCGACCTGTTCATGGAAGTTGAAGCTTTGTGTAATCAGGCTATCGACCTTATGCCCGAAGTCGAGCTGCTGCTGAAGCGCTGCCTCGCTGATCTTGACGCGCGGATCCATCTTCACCGTCAGCGACTGCTTGTAAGTCTTGCCGTCCACCGTGAGTCGCACCTCGTATGTTCCCGGCACGACGAATGGCCCTTGGGGCTCGGCATGGGTTCGCTCGTACAAGGCCGAGATCGGGTACGTATGCTGGATCGCTTCAGGCGCGGCATATCGCAGGTCCCACACATAACGATTCATTCCCGCATTCTTCGGCAGCGGCGCCGGATGGTACAGCCAGTAGCTCGGCACCGGCGGCGGCTCTTCGCTGTGCATCGGCTGGGGCACACTGGAGAGCTGCCGTACAAGCTGACCCTTCTGGTCGTAGATGGCAATCGTTACATCTCCCGAAGCAGCCGACTTCAAGTAGTAATCGATGATCGCTCCGGTGGGCGGATTGTCGCCGGCCGGCATCTCCGGCGGTAGCGGTGTGTCCTGATTCATGTCATTGCGCAGGCGAATGGCCGTCGCGGGACGAAAGAGATACGCGCTCGACTTCGCGACTTGCTCGTTGATCTGCCGCAGCGGCGACAGGTCGTCGAGAATCCAAAAGGCACGTCCGTAAGTCGCGGCCACCAGGTCGTCGCCATGCACAACCATGTCGCGCACCGACACCGTTGGCATATTCTGCTGCAGGGTTCCCCATTCGTCACCGTTGTCGAAGGAGACGAACGGTCCGGTTTCCGTGCCGGCGTACAGCAGGCCTCTTCGCTCGGGATCTTCGCGAACCACTTTCACGAAGCTGAAGTCGGGAATTCCCTTCACCACCTCCTGCCAGCTCTTTCCATAATCGGTGGTGCGGAAGATGTGCGGACGGAAGTCGTTGCCCTGGTGATTGTCCACCGAGACGTAGGCGGTCGCTGGATCAAAGTGCGACGCCTCAACCATGGTGATCTCGGAGAACTTCTGCAGGCCCGGCGGCGAGACATTCTGCCAACTCGCGCCGTTGTCAGTCGTGACCTGCACCAGTCCATTGTTCGTTCCGACCCAGATCACGCCCGCTTTCAGTGCGGAAGGCGCAATCGTCGTAATGGCGCGACGGTCGGGCGGTCGCAGCGTCTCCTGCTCTTCCTGCGATTTCGGCTTTTTGTTCTCGGCTTCTTTGCTCTTCGCCTCTTCGCTTCTGGCCGCTTCCGGCTTCTGCTCTTCTTGAGTGGCCGACGGCGGAGGCGCTTCACCCGGCCGGTTCGTTAGATCCGGGCTGATTGCCTTCCAGGTCGCGCCTTCATCCGTGGTCTGCAACAGGAACTGCGTTCCCTCGTACAGAATATGTGGATCTTGTGGGGAGAATGCCAGGGGAACATTGGTCGCCGTCCGATAATCGCCATCGCGGCTGACATTAGGCGAGATCACCTTCACCTGCCGATTCGTGCGGTCGATGCGCCACAACCCGCGAGCCTCGCCGCCTGCATAAACGATGTTGGGATCGAGAGGGCTCGGCAGGATGTAGCCGAACTCGTAGCCGCCGATCGGGTCCCAGTCGAGAAACGTAATCGCGCCATAATCGCCGCGGCTCAGCGTCGCCACCGATCCGCTGTCCTGCTGCGTGGCGTATACCCAGTACGGAAATCGATTGTCTGTCGAAACGTGATACATCTGGCCGGTTGGCTGGTTGTACCACGAGCTCCACGTCTTGCCGCCATCCATGCTGACGGTAGCGCCCTGGTCGCTGCCCATCACCATGTAATTCGAATTTGTCGGATCGATCCACAGCGCGTGATTATCGTCTCCGCCCGGCGCGCCCTTGTACGATTCAAACGTCACGCCGCCGTCGGTGGAGCGATACAGCGACGTCTGCGCAACGTACACAATGTCAGGGTTATGGGGATCCAGGAAGACCTTGCTGAAATATCCATTGCCCTGAATACGCGGATCCTCCGTAATTCGCTTCCATGTTGTGCCGCCATCATCGGAGCGATAGAGCCCTCCTTCTTTTCTCTCCGACACGATCGCAAACACACGTTGTCCGCCAGGCGCGACGATGACCCCAATGCGTCCGAGATGGCCATTGGCCAACTGCGGAATCGTGACCGGTGCCCACGAGGCTCCGCCGTCAGTCGTCTTGTAAATTCCCGCGCCTCCAGTACCCATCAGCCCTGCAAAAGGTGTATCGGGGTTGACATAGTGAAACCAGAGGGCGGCAAATCCGATCTTCGGATTGTCCGGAGCAAACGCCACATCAATCGCGCCAGTCTTATCGTCCTTGTAGAGGACCTTCTGCCAGCTCTTGCCCCCGTCTGTTGTCTTGAAGACGCCGCGCTCGGCGTTGGGCGCGTAGCTATGCCCCAGGGCCGCCACGAAGACCAGATTCGCATCATGCGGATCAATCCAGATCGCTCCTATATGGCGGGAATCTTCCAGCCCGATGTGCTGCCACGTCTCACCTGCATCGGTGGACTTCCACATCCCATTGCCCTGATTAACGGCCCCGCCGACGTTGCTGACATCACCCGTCCCGAGGTACACGATGTTTGGCTCGGAAGGGGCGACAGCAATGGCTCCGATCGACGCCACTCGTTGCTTATCAAAGACCGGCTTCCAGACCATTCCTCCGTCGGTCGTTTTCCACGCGCCGCCCCCGGCAGTTCCCACGTAGTAAATCGCCGGTTGGCCGGCCACACCAGTCACGCCCGTAATGCGTCCAGCGCGAAACGGTCCGATCTGCCGCCACTGCATTCCGGAGTACAGTGAAGGATCGTATTGCTGAGCGAACAAAGAAACCCCCAGCGTAAAAACAAAGAAGAGCAGCACAGCTGGAGTGGAAATTCGGTTGCGGGTTCTCGAATCAGGCAGGGCGACGTCGCCCACAGAAAGGCTCATTCCACTTACCCCCAAATGGAAGAGCTTACACCAGACGGGTCATCGGCCATCAGCGGTCAGCTGTCACTTTGTCGGAATCCAGCGGACGGCAGCTCCCTGCGTTCCGTCTGAAGCCGGCGGTCGGGATGACAATGTGCGAGGGCGAACGCTTCTTTCGAGCTTAAGGTGAGAACTGGTGCTACACGCACTGCACGCTTTCTCTTACCTCAGCAAGGACGGGCTCCAGGTACGCCGTGAAGTGGCGTAGGAATGGGGCCTGATACGTGATCTTCATGCCGTGGATGCTCTCGCGGCGCTTCCAGACCTCCAGCACCACTTCAATCACGTAATCGATGTGGCTTTGCGTATAGACGCGGCGGGGGATCGCCAGGCGCACCAGATCCATCTTGGCGGCCGCGCCAAACATCAGGCTACCGATTTCAACTGAGCGGATCCCGCCTTCCAGGTACAACTCTGCTGCAAGCGCCACGCCGGGGAATTGATCGAGCGGAATCTGCGGGAGAAAAGCGCGAGCGTCGAGATAGATCGCGTGTCCGCCCGGAGGCTGCACGATCGGCACGCCTTCGCGGCTGAGATGATCGCCGAGATAGGCGGTCGATGCGATGCGATAGCGGAGATAGTCCTCCTCCAGCGATTCCTCGACACCCACGGCAACAGCCTCCAGATCGCGACCGGCCAGTCCGCCATAGGTGGGATAGCCTTCCGTCAGTATCAGCAGATCCTTTTCCTGCGCGGCCAGCACGCCATCGTTCGTGCAAAGGAAACCGCCGATGTTGGCCATGCCGTCTTTCTTCGCCGACATGGTGCAGCCGTCGCCCAGCGCGAACATCTCCTGCGCGATCTGTTTGGGCGACTTGTCCTGGTAACCCTGTTCACGCTGCTTGATAAAGTAGGCGTTCTCGGCGAAGCGACAGGCGTCGAAGTAGAGCGGGATGCGGTTCTTGCGGCACACGGCGCTGACGGCGCGTGCGTTCTCCATGGAGACTGGCTGCCCACCGCCGGAATTATTGGTGATCGTAAGCATGACCAGCGGAATCCGCTGCCGTCCCAGGCGCGCGATCAGTTCCTCCAGTGCGGCGACGTCCATGTTGCCTTTGAATGGATGCCACTTCGCCGGCTGGCTCGCCTCCGGGATGGGCAGGTCGACCGCCTCGGCGCCGACGTACTCGATGTTGGCTCGCGTGGTATCGAAGTGCGTGTTGTTCGGAACCACATCCCCCTTCTTGCAAGCAACGCCGAAGAGGATGCGTTCGGCAGCGCGCCCCTGATGCGTGGGAATCACATGCTGGTAGCCGAAGATCTCCTGGATTGCGTCCCGGAAGCGATCGAAGCTGCGACTGCCGGCGTAGCTCTCATCGCCTTGCATGATCGCCGCCCACTGGCGCGTCGACATGGCCCCTGTACCGGAGTCGGTGAGCAGGTCGATGAGCACGTCGTCGGCCGGAAGCAGGAAGAGGTTGTAATGGGCCGCCCGGAGGAACTGTTCGCGCTCCTGGCGGGTGGTCCAGCGGATCGGTTCTACGCTCTTGATGCGAAATGGCTCGATGATGGTTTTGGTAGGCATGGAGTTCCCCTTGCGTAACTTCCATGCTGGCCGCTTTTGCGCGCATGCGCAGTGACCGCGGTCACAAGCCTCATACGTTGTTAGTAGCGTGGGGTTTACTTCCGACGTTTCGCCGCGTGGTTGGCCAGTTGATTCGCCTGGCGGTTCTGTTCGCGGGGGATATAGCTGATCGAGAACTCGACAGCCCGCGCCAGTTTGCGGCAGATCCAATTCAGCGAGTGAAGGCGGGAGCTACGACAGGCGTACTCGCCGGTCATTTGCTTGACGACAACCTGGGAGTCGGAATAGACACGCAGCGTCTTTGCTTTGCTTGCCACCGCATGCTGAAGGGCTTCCAGAAGGGCCACGTACTCGGCAACGTTATTGTCCTGGTGCCCGATCCATTTTGCGATGCGGGTGGTCTTCCCACCAGGGCCCTCGATCACAACACCGATGCCCGATGGCCCAGGATTTCCGTGCGACCCGCCGTCGACGTACGCTACCAGTTCCGACATTCGACTCCTGACTCTCCAAGATGCTTGAGAATTCCACATCCGTCAAGAAACAGAGTTGGTTCATCCCCAATGCTGCCACTTCAGAGCCAGATTTCTGTGAAAAAGGTGTGAATCGACTTTGAAAATCAAAATCTGCGGAAGAGAAGCGTCTCGCCTTCTTTGGTTTACAAAAACAAATTCGCACAGAAAATTAAGTTGCGTTTGCACCAACCTTGGGCGTTGACATTTTTCAATCCTCGATTAGGATGGCTTTCGTCGACGGCAGAAAAGGGCGGGCAACAAATCGTAGCCAACCCGAAGTAAGCTGAGTGACCGGTTCGGCGAGGCGACTCGCGGGAACCGCTGGACCCGAAAAAACCGACTGCACTGCGAGGTGTCAGCCGGGGTCCGGAACCGCGAAAGCGGTGGTCGCGTCAAGAGGCTGTGACGGTGCATGCATCCACGCTGCGGACTCCCTCGCAGGAGTTGGCGGCTAGAGCATAACCAAAGTCACAGCCTTTTCCATTTCCCTCCACGAAGCCGCGCGAGTTTCCGCAAGTCCAGAAAACCTCCCACTAGAGGCGGCGCACCAGCAACATGGTTTGATCATCGAGCTGCTTGCCGAAACCAAGCGCCAGCTCACGAATGTTTCGAAAGACCTCAGGCAGGGGCAAACCAGCCCACTGTTGCAATCCCGACTTGATTGGCTCGGCCCCGAGTTCCGCTTCGTTTTGGCCTGCGACTTCTGTGATTCCATCCGTCAACAGCAGCAAAATGTCTCCTTGCCGACAGTCGATAGTCTGCGCGCTGAAGCTCTGAACCGGCAGAATACCCAGAGGAAGGTCCTGGGGAGGGTACTCGCATACGCTTCCGGTACTCCGTTGAAAGTGGAGCAGAGCGGGATGTCCCGCTAACGACAGTTCTATTCGCTCTCCCTGTGCCTGAAGAAAGCCGGCGGTTACGAACATGTTATTCGTCTTCAGCGGATAAAGCGTTTGGTGAACTCCCTCTAACAGGCCTATACCGTCGTTGCCGGTCAGTATGCGGGAGCGCACGGTGGCTTTGAACATCGCCATCAGGACGCCCGGAGAGACGCCATGACCGGAAACGTCCGCGACGTACGCGATCCATTCGTTATTTCCTTCCACCAGGTCGACCAGGTCGCCGCCAACTTCACCGCTCGGTATCGAAGCTCCATAGATCTCGTAGGGACCAATACGTCGCAGGATCTCCGGCACCAGCGCCTGGTGAAGTTCACGGGCAAGTGCAATCTCGGTGTGTGCCGCAAAATACCGCACGCCCTCGCGGGAGAAGAACACGAGAAACAGCGCGTAACCCGCGGACAGGGCCAGTATGCCGCCCAATCCTAAGAACTGGAGTTGGGACTGTAGCGGCGATTCCGCTAGTACCGCTCCGGCGGCGTGGGCAAATACATGGGCGAGCCAGGTGAACGCCGCTATTTGCGCAGCCGCGATCAACGGCATGAGGACATACTTTCGTTTAACGGCTACCACTGCATACAGGACGGCAACTCCACCGGAGAGGAAAACGACGGAAGAAACCTCGATCCAGCCGAGACGATAGGTCCTCATCATCAACATTAGGAAGCCTATGGTGGCAAACAAACAGAACACGCCAGCGTAAAAGAGCGTGAGCGAGGACAGGGGCACGCTCTGCCAGAACTGATAGCGGGCAGGCAGGGGAGATCGGGGGGATATCGATGACCGAAAGATAAGAGGCTACCTCGCGGAGCATCGTATCTTACATCAGCCCGGCGACTGTTCAGCAGCGCTGCAGGATGGAGCGGTCTTCGATCAGAATGCAGCCGGAGCGATCGGCAAAGGCGACGTTTTGTTTTGCGCCCTCGTCGTTCATCAGTGCCTCGCGGTATCCCTCATAAGCGCCGAGGCTATCGAAGTTGATCAGCGCATAGGCGATGTTTGTCGGTCCTGCGGCCTTGGTCGGCAGGAAATAGCCCAGCAGTTCACCACCGCAGCGCCGGATTGCCTCCGGCCAATTGCGCGCGTATTGCGCAAAATCACTGTGCTTGTGGATGTCGATGGTGTAGCGAATGCACACTGTGATCACGGTTCTCTCCTCTTAAGGCGGCCTTCCTCACACGCAGGCCATCTCCGGAATGCCTCCTGTCGCACTCACGATCAGGAGAAATCCGCCAATGGGGCAAGCTCCAGCAAGCGCGTCAGCTCTCGTTTTCCTGCGGGCAAGAGGTGCACGGCGCGGCTGCGATGGTCGCGGCTGATCCAGCGCAGTTGCAGCAGTCTTTGGCAAATCGCCGCGCCCAGCGCACCTGCGAGGTGGTCCTGCCTCTCCGTCCAGTCCAGGCAGCGACGGGCGAAGCTTCTTCGCGAACGCCGCAGCCCGTCAACATCGATCGCCCAGTTGCGCAGGAAACTCTCGCCTCGCGCGGCGAGTTCGTAGTCTCGCTCACCCTGCGACACAATGAATCCGTTGCGCTCGAAGGCGGCCCGCAGCTGGATTGCCAGCTCGCCGGCGAGGTGGTCGTAGCAGGTGCGCGCATAGCAGAGCGCCTGATCGGCGCCGCTGGGCCGGTATTTCGTCACCGTCGAGATCGCACTCAAGGACTCGATCGCGTATGCAATTTCCGGCCCGCGCAGGCTGTAGTAGCGGTGCCGCCCGCGCGCGGAGACCCGCAGGAATCCCCCGGCCAGGAGTTGGCTCAAGTGCATGCTTGCCGATTGCGCCGAAACGCCTCCGATGCGCGCCAGCTCTCCTGAAGGCAAGAAATTGCCGCCCAGCAGTGCCGCAAGCATGGCCGCTCGAGCCGGATCGGCGATGAGGGCCGCGGTCGAGGCGAGGGGGTATTTCGTGTTCATGACCTAAGCATAACCTGCGCTATGCAAATATGATTCAGCCTGCGTTGAAATGTGTGCGTAGCCATAAATCGTCCTGCCATCAACCAACTCGCTTCATCCTGCTTCTAATAAGGCTATGTGCTTTCGTTTTGCCCTGGTTCGCCTGGTTGTTTTGTTTTCTTTGTGTTTGCCAACTTTGCTGCATGCCGATCCGGCCCCGTTCGATTTGCCGGGACCCGAGGTAGAGCTGCGTATCAGCCGCGCCGGCCGGGAACTGCCGATCGCTCAAGTGCCTAACCTGCAGGAGGGCGATCGCCTGTGGATCCACCCGGAGTTTCCCGAGACGCAGAGTGCGCACTACCTGCTGGTAGTCACATTTCTGCGCGGCACCACCAACCCCCCTCCGGAGAGCTGGTTCACCCGCATTGAGTCCTGGAACAAACGGGTCCGCGCCGAAGGTGTGGTGGTAACCGTTCCCAAGGGCGCGCAACAGGCGCTGGTGTTTCTCGCGCCGGAGAGTGGGGGCGATTTCGGCACCTTGCGCTCGAACGTTCGCGGCAAGCCGGGTGCGTTTGTGCGCGCCTCGCAGGACTTGAACCGCGCAGCGCTGGACCGTTCGCGATTGGACGACTACCTTCAGGCTGTGAAGAAAGCGTCGGATGCTGACCCGGAGCAACTGAAGCAGGAATCGCCTTTGCTGGCTCGCAGTCTGGCCATAAAGCTGGATGATGACTGCCTTAAGAAGCCACTGGAGCAGCAGGCATCGTGCCTCATCCAGAACAGCGATCAGCTGGTGCTGGACGACACGCACAGTCAATCGATGGTGGCAGCGCTGGCGAACGGCCCGTCGGCCGATATCGCAGGCCAGATGAGTTCTACGCCGTGGGCCGGAGCAGGCTACTACAGTGCATATGTAGGAGCGGTTGTAGATGTCGTGCGGCTGATGACCACGTTCCGCAACCCGGAGTATCAGTACATCCCCGCCCTTGCGCTGCCAAGAGGCGACCATCTTAATCTGCAGTTGAATACCGCGCCCTCTTTCGACAAGCCAAAGTCGGTGCTGGTCGTTGCTCTGCCGGCGGTTGAACCCGCAAAGTTACCGCCGTTGCGCGCGGTTGATGCTAAGGGCGTCTATTGCGTGCAGAATTCTTCGCTTGTCCTGCCAGTGGAAGGCGCGCCTCTGGTCTTCTCCACGAGCCTGGCGCACGATTTTATTTTGCACGTGTGGAGCAAGTCCGGGGCGTCGATGGATCTACCCGTAAAGGCCAACCCTGCGCGCGGAGGCTTTGTCCTCTCTTCCGGCGGCGCCGCAAAACCCCAGCCGTCTGACTTTGCCAAGCTCGGACCTGAAGTGAGCGGAACTTTGCGCGGGCAATGGGGGTTTGAATCCTTTGAAGGCCCAACCTTCGCTTTGCAAACCTCGCAAGCTGCGAAATGGACACTCGTGCCGTCCGACGAGACTGCGCTGATCGTTGGCCGTGATGACACTTTGCATCTGCGTTCCGACTCCGCAGTGTGTGTAGACAATGTCATCGTTGCCGATGAACAGGGTAAAAAACTAAAAACGTCGTACAAGGTTGCGAGTCCTGACGAGTTGCAGGTCGATGTCTCCTTAAAGAATGCAACGCCCGGACCGCTCACCATGAGTGTGAAGCAATTTGGCATGGTGAAGGCAGATGATGTCACGCTACGCAGCTATGCGGAAGCAGGTCATCTGGACACCTTCAACATTGACGCGGGCGATCATTCGGGCGTGTTGACGGGGACCCGGCTGGACGAGGTTGCGGATCTGAAGATGGGCGAGATTCCATTTGCGCCTGCCGGCCTGACGCGAGTCAATAATCAGGACCAACTTGAAATGAAGGCCCCGCCCTCGGCCGATCTCACGGGGATACCGGCTGGAAGCAAGCAAAACTCGCGCGTGACGCTGAAGGACGGGCGGGTGCTGGACCTGACTGCCACCGTGCAGCCGCCACGCCCGAAGTTAACCTTGATCAGCAAAGCCGTCCAACCCAGCTCATCCGCGGCCTCGGCAATTCAACTGCAAGGCACGGACGAGCTGCCGCAGAATGCGCAGCTGTCGTTTGCGCTGAAGAGCCAGGTTCCGGAGAGCTTTCCCCAGGCTGAAACCATCGAAGTCGCTACCGTGGATGAGTCGATTCACACCACGCTCTCGTTGGCCGACGGGACGCTGACATTGCAGGACTCGCAAACCGTGCTGGCTGTGCTTGACCCGGTGAAGGGCCTTGGGCCGTCGGCGTTTGGACCGCTGCGTTTTCGCCCTGTAAACGCGAATGGCGAAAAGGGAGACTGGCAGCCGCTGGTAACGTTAGTGAGATTGCCGAAGCTGCAAGAACTTCGCTGTCCCCAGGCCGCGGACCAGCAGTGTACTCTGCGTGGCTCAGGCCTTTTTCTGCTGGACTCGGTGGCGACCGACCCGCAATTTCAACAGAGCACGCCCGTGCCCGACGGTTTCGCGGGTTCGACTCTGAACGTGCCGCATCCCAGTGGGCAGGAGTTGTACGTTAAGCTGCGCGACGACCGCTCTGCGGTCAATAAGGTGGATTTGCCGGTGCTGCCGGAGCAGTGACGCTGCTGTCCAGATAACCGGCAGGCGGATCGTTCAGCGTACTTTGCGTGTGGATTGTGCCGTGGGGCACGACTTACCCGTGATGCCGGCAGAACCGTCGTCACTAGGTGAACATGAATTCCTTGGTCCGCAGATCGCGGATGATATCGCGAAGCTTTGCCGCTTGCTCGAATTCGAATCGCTTCGCTGCCTCGCGCATTTCGCCTTCCAGCTTCGCGATGTAGGCATCCAGCTCTTCCTGCGTGCGGAACTCGGGCATGCCTTCGGCTTCGTTGGTCAAGTCGGCATAATCGGCTTCAGCAACCGCAACCAGCGTCATGTCGAGCGGGCGGATGATGCTTTCCGGCGTGATGCCATGCTCTTCGTTATAGGCACGCTGAATGGCGCGCCGCCGCTCGGTTTCGTCCATTGCTTTCCGCATCGACTCAGTGACGGTGTCGGCATACAGAATCGCGCGCCCATTCAGGTTGCGTGCGCAGCGTCCGATGGTCTGGATGAGCGATCCTGAAGAGCGCAGGAAGCCCTCCTTATCGGCGTCCAGCACCGCCACAAGCGAGACCTCCGGAAGATCGAGGCCTTCGCGCAGCAGATTGATCCCGATCAGCACATCGAACTCGCCGCGGCGCAGGTCGCGCAGGATCTTGATGCGCTCCAGGGTCTCGATCTCCGAGTGCATGTATCGGCAGCGCACACCAACTTCGCTGTAGTACTCAGCCAGATCTTCAGCCATGCGCTTGGTCAGGGTGGTGACCAGCACGCGCTCGTTCTTTTTGGCGCGTTCGCGGATCTCATGCAGCAGGTCGTCGATCTGGCCCTTCACCGGCCGAACTTCCACCTCGGGATCAATCAGCCCAGTCGGCCGAATGATCTGCTCCACGACCACGCCTGCGGACTTCGTCAGCTCGTATGGACCGGGCGTTGCCGAGACATAGATCGCCTGATTCACGCGATGCTCGAACTCCTCAAACGTGAGCGGACGGTTATCCAGCGCGCTGGGCAGGCGGAAGCCGTACTCAATCAGGTTCTGCTTGCGCGAGCGGTCGCCGTGCCACATGCCGTGCACCTGCGGGATCGTCTGGTGCGACTCGTCGATGAACAGCAGGTACTCGCGCGGGACGTAGTCGAGCAACGTCGGCGGTGGCTCGCCGGGCAGCCGTCCGGTGAAGTGCCGCGAATAGTTCTCGATGCCGTGGCAGTAGCCCATCTCCTTGATCATCTCGAGATCGAAACGGGTGCGCTGATGCACGCGCTGCGCCTCCACGATGCGGCCCTGCTTCTCCAGCTCTTTCTCCCACCACGCCAGCTCTTCCAGAATGGAGGTGATGGCGGAGTTCTTTCGCTCCGGCTTCATCACGTAGTGGGTCTTCGGATAAATCGGCAGGCGCACGTGCTTCTGCTTCACCGTGCCGAAGAGCGGATCGATCTGCGACAGTGATTCGACCTCATCGCCCCACAGCTCGATGCGGTAGGCGGAGTCGTCGTAGGTTGGATAGATCTCGATAGTATCGCCGCGCACGCGAAACGTCCCCCGGCGGAACTCACCATCCGTGCGCTCATAAAGGATCTCGACCAGCTTGCGGACAATGTCCTCGCGTTTGATCTTCTGTCCCTTTTCCAGGAACAGCAGCATGCCATAGTAGGCCTCCGGCGAGCCAAGTCCGTAAATGCAACTGACGGAGGCGACGATGATGCAGTCGCGTCGTTCAAACAGCGACTTGGTGGCGGATAGCCGCAGCTTGTCGAGCTCGTCGTTGATCGTGGCTTCCTTCTCGATATAGACGTCGCCGGCCGGAATGTATGCCTCGGGCTGGTAATAATCGTAATAGGAGACGAAATATTCGACCGCGTTGTTCGGAAAGAACGCCTTGAACTCATGGTAAAGCTGCGCCGCGAGCGTCTTGTTGTGAGCGAGGATCAGCGCCGGCCGGTTCACGTTTTCGATGACCTTGGCCATGGAGAACGTCTTGCCCGACCCGGTGACGCCCAGCAGCACCTGGTGCTTCTCGCCATCAAAGACCCCGCGGGTCAGGGATTGGATTGCGCCGCCTTGATCGCCCTGTGGTTTGTAAGAACTGACGAGTCGAAATTCCATGTAAGCCGGCCCATTCCGAAGGCCGCGAGTTCATCGCAGGACCTCACGGAAGACAATTTCATCGAATGGGTATCCCTTGATTATACGATGGCTCTGGAGGAGACGTTTTGACGCTCGATTACGTCTGCGGCAGTTGCTCAGCTTGAGGTGTGAGGGTTAACATCTGTGCGCTCGCACACACGATCGCAGGGGTGATGATGCTCCATTCCGCGAGATGGGATCGAGTTTTCCGCTTGGTACTGGTCTTATCGTCCCTGGCCGGCTTTTCACGGGCCCAGGCTCCCTCACAACCAGCGGTTGCGGGTGCAAGCCAGGAAGCCTCAGTCAAACGCGTGGTCGACGAGATCATGCAGCCGTTCATGGCGCAGGGCCAATATCCGGGCGCCATTGTCGGCATTTCCCTCCACGGGCGCCGCTACTTCTTTAATTACGGAAAGGCCACTGATTCAGGCGAGCCATTCACTCCGGACACCCTGGTGGAGATCGGCTCGTGCACGAAGACGTACACAACGACGTTGTTCGCGCTGGCGATCAATCGCAAACAGATTGACCCGAACGCATCCGCCCAGAAGTACATGCCGAGCGGCTACACGCTTCGACCCGAAGCGCAGGCGATGACGCCCCTTATGCTGGCCGATTTCACATCGGGACTGCCGGACGATCCCACGAACCTCCCGCGTGCGCTGGAGATGCGGAGCATCGAGCATTACACGACGAAAGATTTCCTGACGTGGGTCGCGCGCTTGAGTCCGCAAACGAAATTACCCGCGCCTTATCTCTATTCGAATGCCGGCATTGGACTGCTCAGTTATCTGGTGATGACCGCCACCCGCACGCAGTGGGAAGATCAGCTTAATACCGACATACTACAGCCGCTGAACATGCCAGACACTGAGCTGCGGCCATCGGCCGAGCAGCGTAAGCGGCTGGCAGAAGGTCACAACATGAGAGGACAGCGCGCGCCGGTCTGGCCGATGTACGCATGGTATGCAGCGGGCGGCCTGCGTTCGACCGCCCGTGACATGCTGAGCTTTGGGGAGGCCAATCTCGGCCACACTGAAGTCAATGGCAAGCCGATACCTGCCGAGTTGAGCGCTGCAATGAAGCTTGCGCAAACCCCGATCTACACTATGCCGAACGGCTTCAACAAGCAGGCGATGGCTTGGGTGAATAACATGGGCAACGGCAATCCGAATCTCCATCCGGTGATCTTGAAGAACGGAGGAACGGCCGGCTTCGGCTCGGTCATCGTGCTCAATCCAACCAAAGATCTTGTCGTTTTCATTGCGGTGAATCAAAGCCGCGCCATGCCCACACCCAAAGGGATCGAGATCGCACGGCGCATGCCAATGCAGCCCTAGGTAAAAAAGGTGCGGCAGGGATTGGCCAATCTCTGCCATTGTGCCGCAGATCACTTTCTCAAACCCACCCGGTGATTTATCCTTTCCCTTCTGGCCATTACTTCCAGGGTTAGCTGTGCTCAGGACGTATTCATATCTCTGTTATCCGGAAGGTCTTCATGAGGATTCTTGTCGTTGGGGCAGGCATGATGGGTTGGGCCGCTGCGTTCGACATGGCACGCAGCGAGCAGGTAGAGGCAGTCACACTCGCTGATAAGGATGAGCAGCGGGTACATGAAGCGGTTGAGCGGATCGCACGTTTAACCGGCAGCAAGAAAATAGCCGGCGTTCAGCTCGACGCGGCCGATACCGGCGCCGCCCTCGAGCTCATGCGAGGCCATGACGGCGTGCTCTCCGCCGTTCCCTATTACTTCAACCTTGGCTTGGTGAAGGCCGCCATTCGCGCCGGATGCCACTTCGCCGATCTCGGCGGCAACAACACCATCGTTCAGCAGCAGTTCAAGCGTGAGTTGCAGGCGCACGCGGCGGGTGTTGCCATGGCTCCTGATTGCGGGCTGTCTCCGGGAATGGCTTCCATCCTTGGTGGCGAGTTGTTGCGCCGGATCGGTGGTAAGGCAGACGCGCTCAAGATCTATGTCGGCGGGCTTCCGCAGCGGCCGCGTCCTCCCTTCAACTACCAGCTCGTATTCTCCGTGGAAGGCCTCATCAACGAATACAGTGAGCCCGCCAAGGTCTTGCGCAACGGAGAAATCGTAACGGTCGAACCGCTGACCGAGGTCGAGCCCTTCCACATGGAAGGATTCCCCGAGCTCGAGGCCTTTCACACCTCAGGCGGCACCTCGACATTGCCCGAAACATTCCAGGGACAGGTCGGCGAGTGCTTCGAAAAGACCTTGCGCTACCCCGGCCATGTCGACCAGCTGAGGACGCTCTATGACCTGGGCCTTTTCTCCAGCGAGAAGCGCCGTATCAATGGCGCCATGATCGCGCCTCGCCAGGCTGTCGCTTGCCTGTTCGAGGAAAAATTCAAGAGCGACGAGCCGGAGGTTACCCTGCTGCGCGTGGAAGCCCACCACCAGGACGTCGTTGCCTCATTCAGCATGATCGACTGCACGGACGCGGAGACAGGGATGACCTCCATGATGCGCACCACCGCGTGGCCGGCGTCGATCGTGTTGCAGATGCTGATCTCCGGACAGATCGCCAAGCGCGGCGGTATCCACCAGGAGATCGACGTTCCAGCGCAGCTTTTCCTCAACGAAATGGCACATCGCGGAGTCGCGATTAACTATCGCATCGAGTCTGTGGAGGAGTTCCACGAGGAAGCGCTGGCCGCTGCCGCACAGGAGAACTAATTGAGCTTTCTAGATCGTCTGCAACCGCTGGGGCTGGCTGTCCTGCGGTTGGTTTTGGGCGCGATTATGATCGCGCATGGCTGGCAGAAGATTGCAACCCATTTGCACGGCATCATGGGCTTCCTTGGACACCTGGGAATTCCGCAATGGATGGCCTATCTGGTTGTCACGGCCGAGTTCGGCGGCGGCATCCTCGTCATCCTTGGCCTGCTTACCCGGATCGCTGCCTTCGCCATTCTCATCGATATGCTGGTCGCGATCCTGAAGGTACACCTCCCCCATGGGCTAACAGGTGAGGGAGGCATGGAGTTTCCGTTGGCATGCGCGGCAATCGCCTTCTCGCTGATCTTCTTCGGCGCGGGGCCGATCTCGCTCGATTGGTTGAGGGGGAGCAGGGGGGCGAGATAACGGTTACGAGCAAAGAAAATCGCCCGAGATTATGCGGGCGATTGTTTTTGGAGCGACATTTCCGGATGAGCGGCGCGGTTAATACCTTGCCAGCTCTTCCATTGCGCGGTACAGGTCCTCTGCCTGGGGAAGAATCTCGTCTTCCAGGATCGGCTGATAGGCGACAAATGTATCTTTCGCCGCGACGCGCTTTACCGGAGCATCGAGCTCATCGAACAGCTCATCAGCTATTCGCGCCGCAATCTCCGCACCGTAGCCCCAGCTCAACATATCTTCGTGGGCGACGATGACGCGATTGGTCTTCGCTACCGAGGTCGCAATCGCATCCCAGTCATACGGGCTGAGCGTGCGCAGGTCGATCAGCTCGACGCTGACGCCCTTTTCGCGTTCGATACGCTGCGCCGCTTGCAAAGCGCGCGGTACAACTGCGCCGTAGGTTACGACTGTGAGGTCATGGCCTGGCCGAACGGTCTTTGCCCTGCCAAACGGAACCATGTAATCCGGGCCTGGGTAGGGAGCGCGACCGTAGGTCTCGCGATATAAGCGCTTGTGCTCGAGGAACATGACCGGATCGTCACAACGAATCGCTGTACGCAGCAGGCCATTGGCATCAAGGGCGTTCGACGGAAATACGACGCGCATGCCGGGTGTGTGGGTGAAAATGCTCTCGCCGCACTGCGAGTGATAGATGGCGCCGCCGGTGAGATATCCGCCGATGGCGACACGCACAACCGCCGGCGAAGAGAAGTAATTATTGGACCGCCAGCGCATGAGTGGCAGTTCGTTGCGAAGCTGCTGCATCGCGGGCCAGATGTAGTCGAAGAACTGAATCTCAACTACCGGCTTAAGCCCACGCGTTGCCATGCCTACCGCGCGGCCGACGATGTTGGCCTCTGCGAGCGGCGAGTTGAAGACGCGATCGGAACCGAAATCGCATTGCAGGCCCGCCGTCAGCTTGAAGACGCCGCCCTTCCCTTTCACCTGATGGTCCTTCAGATACTCCTCGCGGCTGCAATCGGCGACGTCCTCGCCAAACATCACGACGCGCGGGTCGCGCTTCATCTCGTCCTTCAGGCAGAGGTTAATGAGATCGGCCATCGTGCGCTCCGGACTCGCACCCTTGTCCGACGGAGTGGGATGCACGGCTTCGGTTTGAAACGCTGGCGAAGCGGGGTCCAGGTCTGGGGAGTACACGAACAGTTTGTAGGAGCCGGGCTCGGGCAGCACCGCTTCCACTGCGCGGTCGCTTGCTTCCTGAACTTCAGCGTCGACATCCTTCTCCAGTCCGTCGACGCCCTTCTCGTCCAGAATGCCTTCGCGCACCAGGAACAGCTGGAAACGGGTGATGGGGTCGCGTTCCACCTCAAGTTTTCGCTCCGCCTCGGGGCGGTAGAGCTTCTCGTCATCGGAGAGCGAGTGCGAGTAGGGACGAATCACGTGACCATGCACGAATGCCGGACCTTTGCCGGCACGGATGTAGTCAACCGCAGTTTTGAACGCCGCGTAGCTCCCCAGCGGGTCGGTGCCGTCCACTTCGGCAAAATGGAAATTCGGGAATCCGCGAACCAACTTGCTGATGTTGCCGCCCGCGGTACCAACCTCGACTGGAACCGAGATTGCGTATTCGTTGTCTTCGACCACAAACAATACCGGAAGCTTGAGGTTGGACGCGGAATTCAGCGACTCCCAGAACTCGCCTTCGCTGGTCGTACCATCGCCGCATGAGACGTACACGACCTCGTCACCGCGGAAGGTTACATCCTTGAACTGGCGATAATCACCGTTGGCCTTTTGCGCCGCCTCGGGATAACGATGGAAGTAGCGACCGGCTTCGGCACAGCCGACTGCCTGGAGAAACTGCGTGCCCGTCGGTGATGACTGGCTCACGATGTTGAGCTTCTTGTGTCCCCAGTGCGAGGGCATCTGGCGGCCGCCCGAGTTGGGATCGTCAGCCGCGCCCACGGCTTCGAGGAGCTGCTCGTAAGGCGTCATGCCGAGCGTCAGACACAGCGCGCGGTCGCGGTAATACGGATAGAACCAGTCATAACTGGGCCGCAGAACCATTCCGGCCGCGACCAGGAACGCCTCATGGCCGGCGCCTGAGATCTGGAAGAAAATCTTCTGCTGGCGCTTGAGCAGGATCTCGCGATCGTCGAGCTTGCGCGACAAATACATGAGCCGATAAATGCGAATCATCTGCTCGGAAGTCAGGCCTTCATATTTTTCTGCCGATGCGGCCGCAGTTTTAGGCGGTGTTTTGGTGGTGGCCATCCGTTACCTCAGGTGAAAGTGCGAGCTTGAATTGCGCCCTTGGAATGTATTCCATTGTAAACGTTCAGGACCCGTCCTTAACGCCCCGACCTCCACAAAGGTACACGCCGGGATCGCTATACTGGAGCTGATGATACGAGTGAATCGCGCGATTCCGCCGGGCCAGATCAAGCTCGTTCTATTCGATTTGGATGGGACGCTGATCGATTCCGAGCGCGATCTGGCAGCGTCGGTCAATGCCATGCTGGTCCGCTACGGACGCAAGGAGCTGCCCCTGGAGGTGATCGGGACATACATTGGAGATGGCGCGCCCATGCTGATTCGCCGCGCGCTGGGCGATCCCGCTGACCGAGAATTCCTGCAGGAGGCGCTCAATTATTTTCTCCTTCACTACAAGGAGCACAAGCTGGACACCACACGGCCATACGACGGAATCGAGCAGGCACTGAAGCAGATCGCGCAGGCAAACGGACGGGCGCGGAAGCTCGCGGTCCTCACGAATAAGCCGGTGCGCGCGTCACGTGACATCCTGGCAGGGTTGGGTCTGGCCGGAAACTTTTTTCAGATTTACGGCGGTAACAGCTTTGAAACGAAGAAGCCCGATCCGCTGGGCGCCAATACCCTGATGAAGGAAGCCGCGGCGGATGCGGAAGAGACCGTCATGGTCGGCGATTCGCAGGTGGACATCCTGACAGCGCGCAATGCCGGACTGTGGAGTGTGGGAGTGACCTACGGCTTCGCGCCGCGGAGCCTGGAGCAGGTCGCACCCGACGTGCTGGTGGACAGCCCCACGGAGCTGGCCCAGGCCCTCAGTGAACCCCGGAAGTAGCCCGCGCAGGTTTACGCAGGGGGCAGTCCCACAGACCCGACTGGGTACCGCACAAAGCTTTAATGGAATAAACTTGTGGGCATCGCAATCTGCGGGAGCTTTGGCGACGTACCCACAGATGAAAGATGGAAGAGGGGCGCAACCGCCCCTGCACCGTTCAGATCGGGCGCCTCTGACGCTTCCATCTAAAACACTCGGCTGAGCGCCGAGCGGCAAAATTCAACGAGGAGATCGAAGATGAAGAAAGTTCTCGTACTGATTGGGCTCTATGTTTTCAGTATGACCCTGTTGGCGGCTGCAAAGGACCAGACCTGGGATGGTTGGATCAGCGACTCCAAGTGCGGAGCCAAAGGCGCCAGTGCCTCACACGAAGCCTGTGCCAAGAAATGCGTGGGAGCGGGTGAGAAGCCGGTGTTCGTCAGCGACAAGGACCAGAAGGTCATCCCAGTCGATAATCCGGACGCGTTGCAGGAGCACCTTGGTCATCACGTAGCGGTAACCGGCACGATGACCAGCGGCGGCTCTATGCATGTAAACAGTGTCAAGATGCTATCGCAGACAGGCGGGAGTGGCGGCGGCATGAGCGATATGCACTGAGCCGTCTGCTGCCGCGGCAAATGACTTGGGCTTCAGCCAAGGCTGAAGCCCATTTTCTTGCCATCATTGGAAGGCGGCCATCATTCGACTTCGTGTTTTGCGGTGTAGCCATCGCGGGCAAGGATGGTGTATTTGATGTCCTTATTTTTCTCGTCCTTGATGATCAGCGGTTTATCGTCCGGTCCTACCAGTTCCACTTTCACCTTGCGATAAGTGCCATCCTGCTTGGTATTGGTCGGCTTGTAAGTAATCGTGTACTGATCGCGGATCGCGCCCGCTACCTCACGGAAGATATCGGGCAGCTCTCCCATCATTTGCGGAGCGTAGCTGCGGCCCCCGGTCATACGCGCGAACGCGTTCATCTGATTCTCGGCTTGTACGTAGTCCATCAGCGACGAAGTAACGTCGGGATTTGCTCCACCCCTCGCTTGGGCCCAGTCCAGGAACGCCTTCCCTGTGCAAATGGTGTAGATGGTTACGTTCGGGGTTGCCTTAATCTTCTTCAGTGTCTGATCCAGCGTAAGCTTACTGAAGGTATCGCGGCCGCTGGCGACAACGACCAATTCTTTACGACCAGGAACGCGGTCAAGCCGGTCAAGCATGTCGAAGATGGCGTCGTAGATGTCTGTCTCGCTGAATCCAGGCACACGCAAGCTATTCAAGGCCCCGAAGATGGCCTGCTTGTCCTGAGTGAAATCAATCAGGATATGGCTTTTGACATCGAACTCGGCCACAGCGACCCAGTCCTGCGGCTGCAACTGCGAAGCAAAGATATAAGACGAATTCAGCGCGTCGTACATGAAGTGGTAATCCGTCGCCGCGAACTCTACCAGCAGAACCGCGGTGATCGGCGCCTTGCTCTTGGTCACACTCTGAATCCTCTGCGGCACCCCATCTTCGAAGACCTTGAAGTGCTCCTTCGCCTGCTCGAGGGGTAGCTCGATCGGACGCCCGTTCTTTTGCATGATCTGGGCGTCGACAGTCACGACCGGAACATCAACATGCAGCGAGTACTGAGGGATATCGGTCGGTTTGGGCTTTGGCGGAGGTGGCGGCGCTTCGGTGTTACCCCTCTTGGGGACGACGATCGGGCCTGACTCGCCCGTCGGCCCCCCGGCGGCCGCAGGGACTTGATCATCCTGGTTCTGCTTTTGCTGTGACTGCGCCTGGGGCGAGCCCTGGTCTCCGCCGCTGCTCTGGGCTGCGCCTGAAACCGGCCACAGCAGGCTGACTGCCACCAGCGCGGCCAGCGCCGCACCAAAGAGACTAGGTGGTTTAGGTGAAATATCTGGGGATTTAAGGTGTTTCTCAGAATACATCGGTGTGCCTCATGGGCCGCTATGTCTGCTAGTATAAATGCAATTTCAACCTATCTGTTTCGTTGTGGGGACAGCAAACCTGCTTCTTGGTTAGACGGCTGTGTGTCCACTTTGGAATAGGCGGGGCCGCGATTTCCGGTCAGCGGAGCCGGAGCACGGCAAGGAATAAGGAAGAATGCTTTACCGCACGTGCGCGTCGCTTATCGTCTGCCTCACTTCCATCGCCGCCTTCTGCGTCGAGCCGACACCCAAAATCATGCCTGAAGATCAGGTGAAAGCCGGCATGCACGGCATCGCCTACACCGTCTTCGAAGGCGTCAAACCCGAGCCGATGGATGTGGAAATTCTCGGCGTGCTGCATGACATGGCAGGTCCACAGGCTGATGTCATCCTTGCCCGCCTGCACGGCAGCAAGGTGGAGTATACGGGCGTGGTGGCTGGCATGAGCGGCAGCCCGGTTTACATCGACGGCAAGCTGGTCGGCGCAATCGCATACCGCATCGGTGAGTTCTCCAAGGAGCCGATCTGCGGGATCACTCCCGCCGCGTCGATGCTGGAGATTGATGCCCTCGACAAGACGCCGCTCACCGACGTTTCGCATGGCGTGACAGTCCCCAAGCAGGCCCTCAGCCGCACATCCGGCCCCGGTCTGCCGGGCGACGCCGCCTCGCCCGCTGGGTACGCAGACCTTTTGAAGCCGATCGACACTCCTCTGGTCTTTAGCGGGTTCAGCCAGGAGACGCTGCGGCTTTTCGCGAAGGACTTCTCCTCTGCCGGCGTCGTGCCGGTTATGGGCGCAGGCTCGGTCAGCAATGACAAGCAGCCTGAACCGCTCGAGCCGGGATCAGCGGTGAGTGCCATTCTGGTTCGCGGCGATATGAACATCGCCGGCACCTGCACGGTCACCTACATCGACGACTCACATTTGCTCGCCTGCGGCCATCCCTTCCTGCAATCCGGCAACATTGACATGCCGATGACCAAGGCCACGGTGCTTGCTACCCTGCCGTCGCCGCAGAATTCCTTCAAGATTGTGAACACGACCGAACCCGTTGGCGCGTTCGTGCAGGACCGCCGCGCCGGCATCATGGGCCGCTTCGATCGCCAGCCGCAGATGATTCCGGTAACCCTGACCTTCCGCGGCGTTTCGCATCCCAAACAGTTCCACTACGAAGTCCTCAACAATGCGAAGATCACGCCGGCCGCCATGATGGCGACAGTCTTCAACGCCATCCAGGGCATGAATGAGTATGGGGAGGACACGACCTACCGTTTGCAGGGCGACATCGCGGTGCTTGGCTATCCCAAATTGAGTGTCACCAATATGTACGCTCCGGCCGATGGCTCAACGCCAACTGCTTACGGCATTGCCCTATCGATCGGCGAGCACTTCAGCCGCATCTTCGAAAATCCGTACGAAACCCCGAAGATCGAGGGCGTCGAATTGAACTTTAACCTCGTGCCCGACCGCCGCTCGGCGCGACTGGAAACGGCGCGTACGGACGTGACGGAAGCGCGTCCCGGCGATGAGATCACCATTGAAACGCTGCTGAAACCGTATCGCGGCGAAAGCATTCTGCGCAGCATTCCGGTCAAGATCCCCACCTCCACGCCGCGCGGTACGCTGCACATCCTGGTCAGCGATGGTGAGACTCTTGACAAAATGCATCGCGTCACCGGCCCCACGACGCATCATCTGGATTTAGGCTCGACCATCGCACTGCTCAACAAGGAACACACGAACTCTGAAGTGTACGTTTCCCTGCTGGAAGCGAATCCTCAGGCCATGGTCGAAGACAAAGTGATGCCAACGCTACCGTTGTCCGTCATGAATGTGATGGACGGTATGCGTGGCACGCAGGATATGATCGTGGTGGGTGAGTCGGCCGTGGACGAGGCCGCGATGCCGGTCGATTACGTGGTGAGCGGGTCGCAGATTATTACACTGAATATCAAATAGCCACTGTTTCCCGCCAGTAAAATTGCGGCGCCATCCTGAGGGGCGCCGCAGCTCTTTTGGATCCTTAAACACTACTTTAACGTGACGTTCCTTATCAGATAGCTGGCTACGGTCTGTCCGTTTTCCACGCGTTTGTCGATCACCTGCTGTTCCTTGTTCTTGTCTCCGTATTGCTTCATGCGCAATTCCAGCACCTTCATTCCCAGGCCATCGAGCGACGCCATGTTCTTGTAGGTGAGAGCAACGCCGAAGTCCCAGTCTTCGGGATTGGCTTTGGTCTGGTTGAAGAAGATCTGATACCCCTCGATCAGGCCGTTGGTTTTTTCCGCATCCCAGATGGGCTGGATGTTTTTCTTCAGGTCATCCATAAACGCACTGAAATGCCCCGGAAGGATCCGAACCAATGTGACGCGCTCAACGGTTCCCTCCGTGTACTGGTCCTGGGCCGAAGCTCCAGCCACCAACAACAGGGACAAACAAATCGCTGCGACCGCAAGCCGCATTATTCGCTTCATAAACTGCCTCCTTCTGTGAATGGCTCTAGAGTGTGCTGCATCTTTGCAGCGTCGTAAAGCAAAAACTGAAATCCACGATGCCGGTGCCGGAAGGTCCAGGGGCAGGATTTTTGCTCTGTTGAAGGTGTTGCGAAGCCGCGCCCGGAGGGGACGCGCAGCCCATGGTGATCACAGCCCATTCCATACCTGTGGTCTAAAATTGAGATCGGGCTGAATTTCATCCGCCCGGATCGCCGCTCCATGCTGCCCTTCAAGCTCGTTTACAGCGAAAAGTATTTCCTGCCTATCGGCGAGCATGTCTTTCGTGCCGACAAGTTCCGGCTCATCCGGGAGCGGCTTCTGCTCGAGCGTGTAGCTGACGAAGGTGATTTCCTGGCGCCCCAGCCGGCAAGCGAATCGGACGTTTTGCTGGTGCACTCGCCGCATTACGTCAACAAGCTGATGGAAGGCAGCTTGAGCGCGCGCGAAGAGCTGCAGATGGAGATTCCCTACTCGCCACAGGTTGTCGATGCGTTCATGCTGCACACCGGCGGCTCGATCGTTGCCGCCGAACGCGCTCTGGAAGATGGGATCGGCATCAATATCGGCGGCGGCTTTCATCATGCGTTCCCCGATCACGGCGAAGGCTTCTGCATGATCAACGATTTTGCCGTGGCTATTCGCGTGTTGCAAAAGCGCGGGCGAATCCAGCGTGCGATGACCGTAGATTGCGACGTGCACCAGGGCAACGGCACGGCGTTCATCTTCGGTGGGGCGTTGCAGAAGCCGAATCCCCTCCCCTCATGGTCGGCCGCCATGTTGGGCGCTCCCGCGGGTGCAACGCTGAGCAGCGGACCAGCGAAGGATGTCTTCACCATTTCCCTTCACCAGGAGCACAACTATCCGTTCATCAAGCCGGCCTCGTCCATCGATGTCAATCTTCCCGACGGGTGCGGCGACATGGAATACCTGGCGTGGCTGGACAACGCGCTCAGCTCGGGGCTGCGGCAGTTCGATCCGGAACTGATCTGCTACGTAGCAGGGGCGGATCCGTTCCGCGAAGACCAGCTTGGCGGGTTGAACCTGACGATCGACGGTTTGAAGCAGCGCGATGAGATGGTCTTTCGCGCTGCGCACGCGCGTAACATCCCGGTCATGACAACTTATGCCGGCGGTTATGCCAATCGCGTGGAGGATACGGTGACGATTCATTGCAATACGGTGATTGCGGCATTAGAGGTGGCGCGGACGGCGTTAACGCAGAGATGATGAAAATCTCCACCCAAGCAAACGAAGCTTGGGTGGGCCGCCGGGACGGTGGCTTTCTTATGCCGCGCCGGTGGAACTCTGGTTTGATCAAAGGACCTACTCTGCGCGATAGGTCACATTGCCATTCATCATCGTCAGCTTCACCCTGGTTGTGCTGATTTCGGAAGGAGGAATCTTGTACAGGTCCTTCTCCAGTACCACGATGTCGGCCAGCTTGCCGACTTCGAGAGAGCCAATCTGCTTCTCCAGATCCAATACGTACGCCGAGTCGAGCGTCGATGCCTTCAGTGCCTGCTCCAGCGTGATGCGCTCATCTACCGGCGGCATGATCGGCAAGAATTGCTTCTCGCCGTATTGCGGCAGAATCGCCCGTGTCAGCGCTACCTGGATCGCGTCCAGCGGACGGTAGGTCGAAACGTACCCGGCTGCCGGCCAGTCCGTTCCGAGCGCAAGCCCGCCGCCCGCTTTTAATACCGAATTCACGCGCATCCACTCGGTATCGATAACGTCCTTCCCGATAATGCTCACGCACATCGCGCCATATGGATCGGGGGTGGCCCACTGTGCGGAGGTCTGCATCGTCACGTTGAGTTCCTTGAAGCGCGGCACGTCCGCATTTGCGATCAGTACGGCGTGCGCTATGGTGTGCCGGGAAGGGCTGTTGGGATATTGCTTCTCGGCAGCAGCGACCAGATCCAGGTACTTATGAATGGCAGCATCACCGTAAACATGGGCGTGAGTATCCATCCCATTCTGCTGTGCCTTCAGCAACGCCGAGCCGATGAGTTTGGGGTCGAGAAGATAATCGCCATAGAAGCCTGGGCGGTCGGCATAAGGCTTCAACAAGACTGCGGTGTGCTGGGCCTCTCCGCCATCGACGTTGATCTTCAGCGTTTTAAGCTGAACCAACTCGGAGTTGTACTTTTCCCGGAGCTTGAGCACGATCGCCACCGGATTCGTGACCTCGGGGTTGTTCCAGTAGTAGCTGCCCGCGATTCTCACCGGCAGCCTATTCTCTTTCTCCAGCTTTTGATAGCCGTCATACGCGGCCTCGATCGGCATCGTGAGTACTCCGGCATCCCACACGGCAGTGATGCCGGCCGCCGAGAAGTCCGTCAGCTTTTCTTCCGTCGCCTTGAGAGCTGCTTCCACGGTTGGCGGATCGACTTTAAGAAGCACAGCTTGCATCGCTGGAACTTCGACCAGCCAGCCGGTCGGCTCATTGGTTTTGGGGTCTCGCTGGTAAATGCTGAAGTCGGGCACAGGGTCCGGGGATTTGGCGTTCACCCCAGCAATCTCAAGTGCTTTGCTGTTGACCCAAGCACTGTGACCATCAATCGCAGCCAGGAAAACGGGACGGTCAGGGAACAGCTTGTCGAGATCGGCCTTCGTCGGGCCCGTGGTGGGAAACAGAATATAGCGCCAGCCAAAACCGCGAATTACCCTGGCATCAGGATAGGCATCAGCCCATTTCTTCACCGATGCCAGCACCTGATCGACCGAGTCGAACTGCAAGTCGGCGCCCGCAGTTATCAGCGCTGCCGTTGGATGGATGTGCGATTCCACGAACCCCGGCAACAGCATCTGCCCGTGAAGATCGATGACCTGCGTCTTGTCTCCGATGAACGGCTGCACACCGTCGTTGGTCCCGACATAGGTGATGGTTTTGCCCGTGACAGCGATCGCCTGCGCCGTGGGATTCTTGCTATCGATGGTGTAGATGGCGCCGTTCTTGAAAACGTGATCGGCCTTGTCGGCGGCGACAGACGTTGCCGCAAGCATCAATACAACCGTGATAGACAGGCCGAGAATGAGTGCGGATCCGCTGAACAACTTCATATTCCGTTGCTCCTATGGCTGCGCGACCGAGTAACGTTTGCGAAACTGGTCAAGCGTTTTAGTCGAAGCTGGTGAGGTTGCCTACTTACTGCTTTGTGGGAACAGCAAAGTCATCTGTAAGTTCATTTGCCAGGTCGGCAGGCCGGAAGGAGTTACGGCGTTGCCATAGAACGTTGCCGCGAAATCGACGGGCCGGACCCCGAAGGTCATCAGTTTGCCGACGCCTCCTCCAACCGGTATAAGCCATCGGTTCCCAGGCTGTGCACGCCAATCGGCGACCAGAATCGGCGCGGCCGACAGATACCAATCGCGCTTCAGGGTGTAGGCAAGAAAATACTGCAGCGTCATCCGATTGACCGGAGGACGACCGCCCGATCCCGCTACCGACCACACATTGCTGACCAAAGCACCCACCGTCCACTGGCCCGGCTGAGCCAGAACGACGATCGAGGGACCAAGGCTGAACTTGCCTTGCCCCAGAATGTTGCTGGTTGCGGTGGGGATCACCGTTGCCGGCCCAACGCCCCAAATCACGCTGCCGGGTTTTCGAGGCGCGAGAAAGAAAGACGGAGTCATGTCCCCGAGGCCAAACTGTCCGCCCGACTTTTGATCCGGGTAAGGCTGCCAGGCCATCGGCAGAATGATCCGGCTGATCAGCATCCAGTTTTCGCTCAGGTTCGCCGGGATGACCGGTTGCAGAGCAAGAACATTCTGGGCGCGATTGTAGGGGCCAATGTTGAAGTTCGTGGTATTGAGAATGGGAACGCTGATGAGATCGGCGACCGGGTTTTGCACGGCTTTGAGCAGACTTGCGTCAGACTCCGCCGTGGCTGTCTGGGTTGGCGCGGTAGAGGCGTCGGAGAGAGCTTGCGAGTATGCCAGCCGATTGAGAGCCATCAGGCTCAGGGCTACGACCGCCGCGAACAATAAAAGAGAGGAGGAAGGTGCGCAACAATCGCGATTCGCTTCATGGGTGCACATGAAGCCACTTGGCGCACGCCGGTGTCCATCTCTGTTTAGAAACAGTTAATCTATGCCGACCTGTAGCCCTCACCGCTGTATGTCTTCGCGCAGTTTCTTCGCCAGCTTTTCGATCTTCTTCAGCCGCTGGTTCAAATCCTTCGAGATGATCCCCTTGCTGAGGTTTTCGACATCGGCGGGAATCGTATCCCCAAGCTGCTTGAGGTCGTTGGCCTGCTGAAGCATGAGATCCGGATCCGGCTTGGCATAGGTCGCGGGTGGCAGGTGATTTTCGTCAGTGAAGACGGTTGTGGGATTCTTGTGACCGTGCTGGCCCATCGAGGGGGCACTCAATACCGCGATCGCCAGCAGGAGGCAAACTGTACGCAAGGTAAGCATGACAGACGCTCCGAAGGGCTGAATTCTACGCTGGCGCCATCCAACAAGTTGTGAACACGATGTCAACTCTCAGATGGCTCGCCGGCGTGGGCTGGAAACCGGCTGCAAAGTACATGGTATCCTCATAATCAGCATCGAAGACTAGTTTTCATGCGCATCCAGCCAGTTTGGAATCCTGAAAATGTTTGAGAACCTTACAGAAAAACTGCAGCGCGCCTTCAAGAACCTGCGCGGACAGGGCACGCTGACGGAAGAAAACATCGGTGAAGCGCTCAAAGAAATCCGCATGGCGCTGCTGGAAGCCGACGTTAACTTCAAAGTCGTCAAAGAGCTCATCGACCACATTCGCGAGAAGGCCGTCGGCCAGGAAGTGATGACTGCGCTCTCCCCCGCCGAGCAAGTGGTGAAGATCGTTCGCGACGAACTGATCAACGTTCTAGGTAAGGACACGGCCAAGCTGAAGTTTGCGTCGCAGCCGCCGACCGTGGTGCTGATGGCGGGACTGCAAGGTTCCGGTAAGACGACGACATCGGGCAAGCTGGCGCACTGGCTGAAGAACGGCGGACATCGGCCGATGCTGGTGTCGGTGGACGTCTATCGTCCCGCGGCGCGCGAGCAGCTGAAGGTGGTCGCCAATGCCATCAAGGCACAGCTCTACGAAGGCAAGGTGGAGGAGTCGAACACCGCCACAGTCGAGCGGCTGGTGAAAGAGGCGCGGCGCGAGGCCATCAACAACGCCTGCGATGTGCTGATCGTGGACACTGCCGGTCGACTGCACATCGACGAGCAGCTCATGGAGGAGATGCAGTCGCTGAAGAAGATCCTGAGCCCGCAGGAGATTCTCTTCGTCGCCGACTCCATGACCGGCCAGGACGCGGTGCGCTCGGCCGACGAGTTTCACAAGAAGCTAACACTCACTGGCGTGGTGCTGACCAAGATGGACGGCGATGCGCGCGGCGGCGCGGCGCTGTCCATTCGCAACGTGACCGGGCAGCCAATCAAGTTCATCGGCGTCGGTGAAAAATACGACGCATTGGAGCCATTCCATCCCGACCGCATCGTGGGGCGCATTCTCGGCATGGGCGACATTCTGTCGCTGATCGAGAAGGCGGAAGCCAAGCTGGACAAATCGAAATCGGAGGAGTTCGCGCGCAAGGCGCTCTCGAGCGATGGTTTTTCGCTGGAAGATTTTCGCGGACAGCTGCGTCAGGTGAAGAAGCTGGGATCGATCTCCAGCATCATCGGCATGATGCCGAAGATTAGGCCATTCGCTAACATGCAGCAGGCCGCCGACAAAGTCGACGATAAGCAACTCAATCGCGTGGAGGCGATCATCAACTCCATGACGCCCCACGAGCGCGAGCACCACGAGGTCATCAACGGCAGCCGCCGCAAACGCATTGCCCGCGGATCGGGAACCTCGGTGCAAGAGGTAAATCAGCTGCTGCGGCAGTACGCGCAGATGCGCAAGATGTTCAAGACCATGGGCAAGCCCAGCTTCGCCAAGCGCCTGGCGGGAATGAAGATGCCGGGGATGTAGGCGAGGCGGACGCGGCTTGGGCTAGGCGACCGAGCTGCGCAAAAATACGGAGCTCTTCCCTCGAGCTTCGTGCCAATCCTGTCCCGCTTATGTCAGCAGTCCTAACCGCCGCAACAGCTCAACGATCATGCCCGCCCACAGCAGCGGCACTACGCATGCTTTTTTCGGCGCACGATCAGTACCCCCAAAAGCACTACGGCCAGCGCGGCGGCAATTACGCGAATCATGGTAACGGTTTCCATTTGCTCTCTCCTTTTCGGCCTCGGATCTCCTACTGGAATAGTCCTTGCATATTTCTCGCAATCAGAATCACCGCCGGTCCCAGCAGCACGATGAAGATGCTGGGGAAAATGAAGAGCACCAGCGGAAAAATCAGCTTCACGGTTGTCTTGGCGGCGAGTTCTTCGGCCTGCTGACGGCGCCTCTGGCGCACGCTGTCGGCAAAGATCCTCAGCGCCCGCACCAGCGGCGTACCAAAACGATCGGTCTGCGCCAGCATGTGCGCCAGGCTGTTGACCGTCTCCACTCCCGTGCGATCGGCCATGCTTTGCCAGGCTTCAATGCGCGGCTTGCCGGCGCGCTGCTCAAAATTGACCTGAATGAACTCTTCGGAAATCTCCGGCTGACTCAGCGCCAGCTCCTGTCCGGAGCGCAGCAAGGCCTGGTCGATCGCTAGCCCGGCGTCGACGCACACGACCATCAAGTCCAGCGCGTCCGGCAGTCCCAGGCGAATGGCCTCCCGCCGCTGGCCGGCGCGGTAGCTTACCCACCAGTCCGGCGCAAGATAGGCGGCCACCATCAGAGCCGCTATCCAGAAGAACGTGTTCTGCCGGATGAAGGTGCCGATCACCACCGCAACGATCGGCCCCAGCAGGCGTATAGCGAAATAGGTATCAACCGCGGAAGCTTCGCGCAATCCGGCGGCATGCAGCTTCGCCTGCAGCTTCTCGCCCGTCGTGAAGCCGATTTTGGTACGCACGAAGCGCACCATCTTCAGAAATATGCGCTTGGCCGGAACGCCCGCCTCGGCTCCTTCCTCCAATCGCAGAGGGGCGCGAGTGACCTCCATCAGCCGCCTCGCCTGCCCCGCCCCGCGAGTCAGCAGAAATACGATGACCAATGCCAGGGCAAAGAACACCGTCACCGTCACACTGATCGTCAGTACAGGGTTCGCGCCGCTCATATCTTCACGTTCACAATCTTGCGAATGGCCAGACCGCCAATCACCATCAGGCCGAAGCCGGCGTACACCAGCTTTCTGCCGGTCGCGTCTTCCACCAGCACGCGCGTGTAGGCGCGGTTGGCGAGGTTCAGCAAAAAAAACATTGCCACCGGCAGAATCGAAAGGATCCAGCCGGTGAGACGCCCCTGCGCGGTATAAATACGGACCTCGCCTTGAATGCGCAGGCGCTCGCGAATCACGGTTGTCGTCCGCTCCAGCACCTCAACCAGGTTTCCGCCCGTCTCCTTCTGCAGCAGGATGGCGGTCACCACGAAGTTCAGCTCGGGCAGCGGAATACGCCGCGCCAGCTGCACCAGGGCCTCGCGAGGCGGCAGCCCGAAGCTCTGCTGCTGGTAGACTTCGCGAAACTCGCTGCGCACCGGTTCCGGGGACTCGTCTGCCACAATCTCAATGGCGGCGCTCAGCGAGTGTCCGGCGCGCAGGGCGCGGCTCATCAGGTCGATGGAGTCGGGAAGATAACGGTTGAATTCCTTCAGGCGGCTGGCCCCCTGGTAGCGCAAAACGAGAAACGGCAGGCCGGCGCCCACCAGTGCAGGCAACAATCCCAGCACTGGGCCGGGCATTAGATAGCATCCGACCGCGTAACCTGCGGCTGCCGTGCCAAGGCTCGCGGCAAGCACGCCGCCGACCGTCCAGGCGCTCTTCGCCTGCTGGATGAGCAACTGGACCTTGTAGGAAAAACCCCAGTGCCGCAGCGCCTCATCGAGCCAGGGGCTGGCGCTCAGGCGCGTATGCTTGATGATCTCCGAATCCTGCTCGGCAAGCCAGCCTGCGCTGGGGGTTACGCTATGCAGCTTGGCGATGCGGCCTTCGATGGTGCGCTCGGCTGCGGTGGGACGCGTCAGCAGCAGAAAGACCACGAAGGTCAGCACCAGGACCGCGACAAACACCAGGCCCATCAGGAACATGGCCCTGACTCCCTGCGCGCGGCGTCGGCAGCTTGGCGGAAAAGAGCGCCCTGCATCGCGGCTACACCTCCTCGGAGAAATCCAGCAGCTTGGTGTCGAACGGTATTCCCGCAGCCTGCAACTTCTCAGCGAACTTGGGCACGATACCGGTGGCGCAGAAGCGGCCCAGCACCTTACCGTTGGGACCGAGCCCGCGTTTCTCGAAGCGAAAGATGTCCTGCATGCTGATGACCTGTTCGCTCATGCCCGTGATCTCCGACACGTGCGTGATGCGGCGCGAGCCGTCGCTCATGCGCGAGACCTGCACGATGACATGAATGGCGGAGGCCACCTGCTGGCGCAGCGCGATCTCGGGCAGATGCAGATTGGCCATCAGCGCCATGGTCTCAATGCGGGCCAGAGCATCACGCGGGCTGTTGGCATGCACCGTGGTGATCGATCCGTCGTGGCCGGTGTTCATGGCCTGAAGCATGTCCAGCGCCTCTTCGCCGCGGACCTCGCCCACGATGATGCGGTCCGGGCGCATGCGCAGGGCGTTGACCAGCAACTCCCGCTGGCGCACCGCGCCGTGGCCCTCGACGTTGGGCGGCCGGCACTCCAGGCGCGCCACGTGCTCCTGCTTCAGCTTCAGTTCGGCCGAATCTTCGATGGTGACAATTCGTTCACGCGGCGAGATAAATCCGGAAAGCACGTTGAGCAGCGTGGTCTTGCCGGCGCCGGTGCCTCCCGAGACCACGATGTTCAAGCGCGCTTTCACGGCGCTTTCCAGCACCCGCATCATCACCGGCGTGAGTTCGCGGAAGGTGAGAAGGTCTTGCGCCGTCAAAGGGTCGCTGCCGAAGCGGCGGATGGAGAGCAGCGGGCCATCGATGGCCAGCGGCGGGATAATCGCGTTCACGCGCGAGCCGTCGGGCAGGCGCGCGTCCACCATGGGGGAAGATTCGTCCACCCGGCGGCCCACGCGGGAGACAATCTTGTCGATGATGTGCATGAGGTGGTTGTCATCCTTGAAGACCACCCTGGTTTTCTCCAGCATGCCTCCGCGCTCCACATACACGGTGTTGGCGGTATTCACCAGGATGTCGGTGACGCTGTCGTCCTGCAGCAGCGGCTCCAGGGGCCCAAGACCAAAGACCTCGTCGAGCACCTCGTTGGCCAGCCGGGTGCGCTCGCTGGCGCTGAAAGGCACGCCGTATTCGCCCACCAGTTGCAAAATCACCGAAAGCAGCTGTTGGCGCGCGCGCGTGTCCTGCATGAACAGCAGCTTCTCCAGGTCGACTTTGCCGATCAGCTCGCGGTGAACCGCCGTCTTCACCTCCTGCTGCATACGCGCCAGCAGGGGATTATCGCTGCGGCTCAAGTCCAGCGGCAGCGAGGACGCAGTTACCGTCGCGGTTGCGGCTTCAGACATACACTCTCCTTCGTGTTCGCGCTGCGCAATGGGGGCTCAACTCCAAAAGGCAAACCTCCGCTTGGGCTCGGCGCTATCGGCCGGCTTCTCCGGGACCAGGCTGGCGGCCCACTTCTTCATCTGGATGGCAAACTCCGAGCGCTTGTCGGGCAGGATGGGGTTGCCGGTATTCATGGCGCGAATCAGGTCTGAGGAGGCATTGGGAATGGTGATCGCGATCGGCTGCCGGATCGCCTTCTCGATCTGCTCCAGGTTGAGCGAACCCTCGGAGGAAAAGCGGTTGATTACCACCTTGATCTTGGCGGCCGGCACGTTGCTTTGCATGAGCCGGTCGATGTGCCGTGAAAGGTCGCGGATCCCGGGTACATCAGGGGTAGCGATCAGATACACCTCGTCGGAACAATCGATGGTGGCCAGACTCAGGTTATGCACGCCGTGCGGACAGTCGATGACCACGAACTCATAGTTCTGCCCAAGGAAGCGTATCGCCCGCTGAATGTCGTCCATGGGAACGTTGCCGGATTCGTCGAAGACGTCGGGCGAGGGCAGGATGTCGAGACAGCTGGAGTGATGAATCACAAAACCGTCGAGCAGGATCTCGTCCAGACGGGCGATGTTGCACACCAGCTCGTAAAAGTGGTAGTTGCCTTCGTCCTCGCCCAGGTACAGCGAAACATGTCCCAGCCGCCGGTGCTCATCGAGGATCAGGGTCCGCTTACCGTACTGGCGCACCAGGAAGCATCCCAGATGCACGGCCAGCGTCGTGGTGCCGGCGCCGCCGCGCGCCCCAAGCAAAGCCAGGATTCGGCCCGTCGGTTTTGTGGGAAGCTGCTGCCGCGCACGGAGCCGGGCGCGCAGGCGGCTGAGGGCGTCGATCAGCTGCGTGCCGCCAATCGGCTTGGTCAGATACTCGCCGCAGCCGGCGCGCATTGCCTCCAGGATCAGCGCGGGATCGGCCTGGGAAGAGACGGCAATCAGGCTGGTGTGCCCGTGCAAGGCCTGCTGCAAGCGGTTGCCCGCTTCGACCGCGGCGGCGCGGTCGCGGTCGAAATCGATCAGGCAGACGGAAAACTCCGCCCGCTCCAGCGTCTGCCACAACATCGGATCGCTGCTGGTGTAATCCTGCAGCTCGCCGGCCAGCACGCCGTTCTTGCCGGTGACGGCGTCCTTCACCGCCGCCAGGGTCTCCGGATCCACGCAGACCGTCGCCGCGCAAAGGCCCGTGAGGCCGTTGGAAGCCTGCTCGCTGTTCTCCTCGCGTTCTTTCCCTAGGTTGCTCACCGGTCCACTTCCTCAATTCTTCGGCAGATTGCGATCGAAAGTTTGCGGCTGCAGCAACGGTACGGCCATTGCCGGAGTCGTAGGGGGCGGCAATCCGGGACCACTCAGCGTGTCGATGATCTTCGGGGTAACGATGACCACCAGTTCCATGGTGGAGCGGTTCAGGCTTTTCGAGCGGAAGAGCTGTCCCAGGATGGGGATGTCGCCGATACCGGGCATCTTGCTCAACGTATCGGTGGTGCGGTGGTCGAGAATGCCGGAGATGCCGAAGCTTTCCCCGTCCTTCACCTCCACCTCAGTCTCCGCCCGGCGCGTGGAGAGCGCCAGCAGGGTGTATCCCGCAATGACGACGACGTTGGTATAGTCCAGCGCGCTGACTTCGGGGGCGACCTTCAGGCGGATGCTTCCGTCGGAGTTTACGTAAGGAGTAAATTCCAGCTTCACGCCATAAGGCTGAAACTGCACGGTGACGACCGGGACGCTGCCCGATCCCCCGGGCTGCACGATGGGGTAAGGAAATTGCCCGCCTGCCAGAAAGCGGGCGGCTTTGCCGTGAATGGTTGTCAGGTTCGGCTCGGCCAGGATTTCCAGGATGCCTTTGGTCTCCAGGTCCTTGACCGTGGCCCCGACGCCATTCTTAATATTGAAGTAAAAGAGATTCAGGAAATCCGAGGTAAGGGCCTGGACGGAGCTGCCGTTGTTCTGAAAGGTAAAAGGAGCAAACTGCTGCGTGCTGCCCTGCGCTACGTTCTGACCGTTCAGTCCAAAAATGTTGATGCCGAAGGCGGTCAGCTTCGAGCGGTCGATCTCCACGATCCTCACCTGCAGCTGTATCTGCGGCAGATGGCGGGGATCGACCACCAGGGAATTGATCACGTCCTTCGAATAGACGGAGGCGAGCTTTGTCGCTTCGTCGGCAGCGGCATCGCTGTTCACCACACCCGTAAGATGGATCCTGCCCTGCTGCGCTTCCACTTCCACGTGGTCGCCGGGAAGCGCTTCGGCCAGTGAGTGGCCTAATCCGCTGACGTCCACGTCGCAGAGCACGGTATACATGCCCGGCTGCGAGTCGTTGCTCCACAAGGCCAGGCTGCTGGTGCCCGGCGACTTGGCGGTGATAACGACTTCGAAGGGGCTGGCGGTCATCGCATCCAGCACCGCGGGGTTGCTGACATAGACCCTCCGCAGGCGCTGGGGAAGATTCAGGAAGAGCGAGCGGCCTACCACCAGATGCAGAGTCCGCGAGTCTTCCGCCTGCGCCTGTAGTGAGGAGGCAGGCTTTCCCGCGTCCCCTGCCGGCTTCGGCGTCAGGGGAGCAACGTGCTGTTGCGAGGGCCCGGCGGAGGCGGCCTCGCCGGCCGCTGCCGGCTGCGCCTGGTAAGTCGCTGCTTGCCGAACCGCGCTGACGGAGGAAGCGGCGGGCTGCTGTGGCTCGGCGTTTTGGGCAACCCCCGCGGGTGGCGATTGAGCGCTCATCACGGCGGAACACGCTAAGACCGTCAGCCATGCCAGGCAATGCACCGCATCAATACGGAGCAGTCTATTCAGCGCTTGGCGAAGGCGGCGGCCATCGCTCTGGCGGAGAAGTCTGTCCAGGGCCTCGCGAGAGAGTCTTCCCCGGGTCTGTTCCAGCGGCCGAGGCTGGCCCGCAAATGGCGACGCTTTTGAGTCAATAAGGGGTTTCATATCGTCACTCAAAGCTCTTCGTCGTACGCTTGTCGCCCAGTATGGTTTCCACAGCGTACGTATCTTTTATCGGCGAATGTGGGCGCGGCCTTACTGCAGCCATAACCGGGCTTGCCGCCGGCGCCGCACTTGAAAGCTGCGCCATCTGAACCGGTACTGCCTTCACCTTGGTATGATCGGCGCCGTTGCGCAGCACGAACTGGATTCCGCCCTGGGCGCTGGCCAGCATCAGTTTCTGCGCGTCTTCCGGAGTCAGCAGCAGGGTGACAACGCTGACGCTCTCTGGCTTGCCCTGGGGATCGGGCTGTAGCTTCTGGCCGACGGTCAGTACCTCGACGTCCTGCAAGACGATCTGCGTCTCCGGCGTAGGAAGGCGGTCGGAGCGGAAGGTCACCAGCACGTCTACGTGCGATCCGGGGAAGAGGAATCCGGCAACCCCGACCACCTCGTCGGACTTGACCGAAGTGGCGCGCATGCCTTCGGGAATCTTGGTGGTCAGACCGATGCCCGAGCCGGGTGCGGCGAGATAAGACTCCAGAATGGGCTGGGAGGGAGCTACCGGATAGATCACGGCGCGCCCGACCAGATCAGCCGCTTTGGTAAACGGGTTCGCCACGGCGATCGCCGCCGGCCAATCGGTGAGCATGAGGTCTTCCGCTTTGAGTACCTCACCGGCTTGCAGCGCGCGGGAAGGCGCCACATAGCGCTGCACATTGGGACGCGCCGCGCTATGGCCATTGAGCTTGCGGCCGACGATGAACGTAACGCCTGCGGAGAGCAACAGGGCGATCAAAAGAGCCAGGATTATGCGACGGGGGTTCATGTCCTCATCTCAGCAAAACGCTGCACAGCGACGAGCCCGCGCCGGCGGCAATTGCTAAGCCGTAGGGCAGGCGCAGCGTCTGCGGGTTCAGAAGGTTCAAATCGGGATGCGACCGCAGTCCCGTGGTGCCGTGATGCAGCAGCAGGCGGCCAAGGTTGACGACGGTTTCCCTTACGCGGCCACGCAGGACGGCTGGTCCGATAGCAAGTGCCCCACCCAGCAATGCGGTAGCCAGCAGAATGCTGGCAGCGCCGCCCGCGCCGGCCAGGCAGCAGACGGCCGTCATCAGCTTTACGTCTCCGGCGCCCATCCCTCCGGCCAGATAGAAGACAAGGAACACTGTGCCGGAGATCAACCCACCGAGGGCTGCCCCTGCCACAGACCGCAAGCCGCCAAGCGAGACGTGCAGTACAAGACCCAGCGCGATGCCGGACCCGGTAAGCCAGTTTGGAATGCGGTGGGTGCGTACGTCGCATACCGCTCCCATTGCGGCGCAGGCAAACGCCGCCGCCGAATAGGCCGTCTGTAGGGGGAAGCCTTGCATTCTCGCCTCAATTGCGCCAGCGTGCCCGGAGACAGCCGCGGGCGGCGGCTATCTCCGGCGCTGGATTTCGGCCTGGTGGATTCACGACTGGCAGCTGCTGGCCCCGGCATGAACGGCAATGCCATGCCGAGTCTCCCGACGAGCTACATCCCAGGCCGATGCGGCGATCGGGAGCGACAGCACCGGAAGTTAAGCGATGGCGCTGCTCAGCTTGCTGCCCACGGCGCTGAAAGCGTTGCTGATGTTACTGGCCAAAGTGCTCATGCCGGCCACCGCAGCCAATGCCAGGATTGCCGCTACCAGGGCGTATTCAATGAGGTCCTGACCGGATTCCTCCCGTAGAAAATTTCGAAGCGCTTGTTTCATGGACTTCCTCCCCTGCGAGTTCGCTGGACAGCCAATCTGTCCGCAGCTGGTTCAGCTACTAACAACTGTCGGTTAGTCCTATCGGCAACTCAAGGAAGAAGCAGTAGGTCGGCTGAGTGAGGGAACGCAATCGGAACCATTACCAAAGAAGGAATGCCGGCAGGAACCGCTGCCGCCGGGCGCGCGCGGCCGGGATCCGGCAGTGGAAGCAACTGCTTGCGGACATGTTTTCAGAAACGTCGGCCGCCCTCCGGATAAATTGCGCACGCCATGCGGTTGCGCAGCCTGCATGCACAGCTGGATGTGACTGCGCTCACGGTAACTCCCTGCCCGTGTACTTACACTGAATCTGGTCTTATACGCCCGCTGAACGCGGGACACTTAGGGAGGAACCATGTCTCAGAAGCGGATGATCGCCGTCGTCCTGGCGGTGATCACGATTTTCGCCTGCACCGCAATGCTGGCGAAAGATAACCCGATGGGAATCGCCGACAAGCAGACCATCAATTTCACGACGCCCACCATCGTTGCAGGTACCCTGCTGCCGGCCGGCACTTATAACCTTACCCATGAGATGAACGGCCCGGCCCATGTCATGATCTTCAAACAGGTGAACGGAAAGGCAACAGCCAAGGCGAATTGCAACCTGGTCCCCTTGAAGGCGAAGGCACAACGCAGTGAGCAGCGCTTCATCACCAACGCCAGCAATGAGCGCGTTCTGCAGGAAATGACGTTCGCAGGCGACAAAGCGACGCACGTGCTGGTGCAGTAGGACTCGAGTGCGGGTAGAGCGCGCCCTCTGGCGTGCACAAAACCACACCACATTGGCTTCAGCCGCTGCGTTCAATAATCTCTCTGCGGCTGAAGCCGCTCTTGTCGCTCCCTACTCCGCAGCTCCCTGAACTTGGCATCCACCAAGCACGCTTCACGATCCACGAATCATCAATCCCACAATGCTGGCCGACATCAGATTCGCCAGCGTGCCGGCAATCATCGCCTTGAATCCCAGCTGTGCCAGGTCCTGACGCCGCGTCGGCGCCAGGCTGCTCAGACCGCCGATGACGATTCCGATCGAGCCCACATTGGCAAAACCACACAACGCGAAGGTCGCAATCGTGAACGACCGCGGAGCAAAGGAAGCCTTCTGCGCCGTCAGCATGGTGTAGGCGACAAATTCGTTCGTCACCATGCGCGTGCCCAGCAGATTTCCGATGGCCAGGCAATCATGCCAGGGCACACCAATCAGCCAGGCCACGGGCGCGAAGATAACTCCCAGAATGCTCTCCAACTTCGAGGGAAACCAGCGGAAACCGTGCGCGGCCAGAAAGTTGTGCGTGCCCCCAAGAACACCGTCCAGCAAGGCGATGATGGCAAGAAAAGAGATCAGCATCGCCGCAACGTTGAGCGCCAGATAAAGCCCGTCCGTCGTCCCCTTCGCAGTTGCGTCGAGCACATTTGCCGGCGGCTCTTCCAGATCCGAGACGTCGATTTTCACCGCGCCCGCCGTGAGCGGCTGCTCCGTCTCGGGCACAAGCATTTTGGCGATCAGGATGGTCCCCGGCGCCGTCATGATCACCGCCGCCAGCAGATGCCGCGCCTCGATTCCGAGCAGAATATAGGCCCCCAGCATTGCACCCGAGACATGCGCCATTCCGCTCGTCATGATGGTCATCAGCTCCGAGCGCGTGACTTTCGGCAGATAGGGGCGGATGGTCAATGGGGCTTCGGTAATTCCCATGAAGATGCTCGCGGCAACGTTAAGGGATTCGACTCCGCTGGCGCCCATGAACTGCACCATGAACTTCGCCAGCTGCCGGATAATGAACTGCATCACGCCGTAGTAGTACAGGATGGAAAAAAATGCGGCGATGAAGATGATGATCGGCAGCACTTGAAAGGCGAACACCACACCGAACTTCGACATCTTCGCGCCCAGCTCGCCGAACACGAATGATGACCCGGCGAAGGAGTAACTCAGCAGCCGGCTAACGGTATCGCCGGCGACGGTCATCACCTTTACGCCAAAGCTGACACGCAGCACCAGCACGGCAAACACGAATTGCAGAAGGAGTCCGATAACAATGGTGCGAAGACGAATCGCCCGCCGGTTGGTGGAAAAGAGAAAGGAAACCAGAAGGATCGCGATTATGCCGAGCACGCCCGTCAGACGTGCCATGCCGTCAGTTGTCCGCGGGAGCGCCGAGTTCCTGGATGATCTGCACGCTCGCGCTGGTGCCGATCCGGCTCGCCCCCGCTTCCACCATCTCCATCATGTGCGCCGCGGTGCGAATGCCGCCGGCAGCTTTCACCCCCATCTTGAAGCCTACGACGCCGCGCATCAGCGCGATATCGGAGACGGTAGCGCCGGAATCGGCCAGTCCGCTCGAGGTCTTAACAAAATCGACGCCGGCCTCCGCCGCCAGAGCGCAGGCCAGAATCTTCTCCTCCTGGCTCAGCAAGGCGTTTTCCAGGATGAGCTTCAGAATTGCGCCCTGCCGATGGACCAGCCGGACCAGACTGCGGACCTCGCTCTGCACTGCCACGCGATCCCCGGACTTGAGCGCGCCGATATTCATCACCATATCGAGCTCGTCGGCGCCCTGACGCAGCGCCATCTCGGCTTCGAACATCTTCGTGACCGTCAGGCTGGCGCCCAGGGGAAAACCGATGACCGTTCCCACCTTCACGCCGCTGCCGCGGACCTCTGCCGCGGCCAAGGCAACGTTCACGGGATTTACCATCACCGCGTGAAATCCATAGTGCACGGCCTCATGGCAGATGGCCATCAGCTGTTTGCGGGTAGCATCGGGTTTTAATTGCGTATGTTCGATGAGCTTGGCTGCGCTTCGCCAATCGCTCCCGGGCAGGACAGGCAGTTCAGCGGCAACAGGGGAATACACTGACATAGCCAGAGTAGATTTTATTCCCTCTTGGAGTCCAAAACACAAATATCTGGCAGATTACGATATCGCTCGCCAAAGTCAAGTCCATAACCCACGACAAATTCGTCGGGAATCTCGAAACCAACGTAATCGGCCTCGATCGGCTCGGTGCGGCGCGAGACCTTGTCCAATAGGGCAGCAATTTTGAAGCTCTTCGGCTGGTGCGCGTGAAGAAGCTTCTTGATATACGTGAGAGTCAGGCCGGTGTCGAGGATGTCCTCCACCAGAATAACGTTCCTGCCGGCCATAGACTCGTCCACATCTTTCACCAGCTTCACTTCCCCGCTGTGCTGCTTCGCATTTCCGTAACTTGCAACGGCGATGAAATCGAAGCTGGCGTCCAACTCGATCTGACGGGCCAGGTCGGCAAGGAAAATGGTCGCGCCTTTGAGAACGCCGATCAGGACGACAGATTCTCCAGCGAAATCGGCGGTGATGCGAGCAGCCATTTCGGCGACTTTGGCCGCGATTTGCTGGCGCGTGATGAGAACTTTCAGTGTGTCCACGGAAGGAATTCGCCCCCGGGGCAAAACTGGATGTTAGAGAAAGACGCAGCCAAACTCAACTTTCCCTGATGGCTTCCGGCGGTAGCATTCGGTTATCATCATCGGCGCTTCCCCAGTATCTGGAATCAACGAAGAGGCTGGTAATGAACACCCGTGCTCCCCGATCTCTGTTGCTTGTCGTCCTGCCTTTTCTGATCCTGCCATCGTTTTCGCGTGCGGCTGACTCCAGATCCGGCGCGGAGGAAGCCCGCACCGCCCGCTATTTTGAAAGCATCCGCGACAATCCCAACCTGCTGCTGGCATTTCTAAGCGAAATGCCGAAGGGCGGTGATCTGCACATTCATCTCAGTGGCGAAGTCTATGCGGAATCGTTGATCCGCTGGGCCGCCGAAGCTCAGGATTGTGTCGATCCTAAAACCACGACGCTCACCGCCGGCCCGTGCACGCCGCCACGGCGACCTGCGGGCGAGGCCCTGGCTGATCCTGCGCTCTACAACCAGATGATCGACGCCTTCTCGATGCGGAATTGGAAATACTCCGGCCAGTCGGGACACGATCATTTCTTCGACACCTTTGGCAAGTTTTCGCAGGCCACGCAGGACACGACGGACAAAATGCTGGCCGAAGCCGCTTCCCGCGCCGCTTCGCAACACGAGATCTATCAGGAGCTAATGGTCACTCTGGAGGGGCAGCAGGTCGATGCCCTCGCCGGGTCACAGGGATGGGATCCTGAGTTCGGCAGTCTGCAACAAAAGCTGATCGATCGTGGACTGCCCCAGCTCCTCAAGGCGGCCAGCCAGCAGCTTCGCGCCGACGAAGACGCACGTGACAAGATCCTGCATTGCGGGTTACGAGACGCTGACGCGGGCTGCCAGGTGGAGCAACGATTTCTGTATCAGGTGGCAAGAGGCAAGCCGAAGGAGATGGTGTTCGCCGAAATTTTGGCTGGCTTCCTGATGGCGGGAGCCGACCCCTCGATGGTCCCTCCCGACCCGCATGTGATCGGTTTCAATCTGGTGATGCCCGAGGACTGGTACGTCCCCATGAAGGACTTCTCCCTCCAGATGCAGATGATTGACTTCCTGCACCAGCGCTATCCCAAAGTGCACGCCACGCTTCACGCCGGCGAGTTGTGGCAGGGCCTGGTACCTCCTGAGGGACTGCGATTTCACATCCGCGACGCGGTTGAAACCGGACACGCCGAGCGCATCGGTCATGGCGTCGATGTCATGTACGAGAGGGACCCGATGCAACTTCTGCATGAAATGGCAGACAGAAACGTGATGGTGGAAATCTGTCTCACCAGCAACGCCGTCATCCTGGGAGTGAGTGGTAAGAAGCATCCCCTGAGCGAGTACATTCGCGCCGGCGTGCCAGTGGCGCTGGCCACCGACGATGAGGGCGTGGCTCGCTCCGACATGACGCAGGAATATCTTCGTGCCGCAGAAGACCAGAAACTCGACTATCTGCAATTGAAGAAGATGGCGCGCACCAGCCTGGAACATGCATTCATCCCCGGTGCGAGCCTTTGGCGTGACGGAAAAAACTTCGTATTGGCGAAGGAATGCGCTGCCGACGTCCCCGGCACGAAACCGGCCTCATCCGTGTGTCAGGCGCGGCTTGATACCAGCGATAAGGCACGGCTGCAATGGAAGCTGGAAATGCAATTCCGGGAATTCGAATCGCGGTCCTGGACTGCTGCGGGCAAGAACTCGCTGCCCGCACGTGAATAAATGGTTCCTAATGCTTGTCGCTCGCCGGCTCCGCGGCTGGTGTTGAGGCAGCGGAGGAGGTCGGCGGCGGCACTCCGCTCATCACCCACGCCGTGTACCACATGTCGCGCAGCATACCAGCCCCGGCAGCTAGCCGCTGGCGAATAAACTCAATCGAGGTGTCATTGCCCTTTCCCTCCAAAGCCCCCTCCTTTTCCAGCCTATACACCTCGTCCACGTATTGATGCGAGTCGTTCAAAAACTTCAGGTAATCATGGAAGGGATCCATCAGCAAACGGGGCTTGGAGGGCACAAGATTGGCGAATTCCAGGCGCTTCAGGTTTGCATTCACGAACGTCGTTTCCATTTTGCGATGAATGCCGCGCGAGGTGGTGAAACCGTTCGGATTCGCTCCAATCCAGCCGTCCAGGTGGATGCTGGTATGCAAGGGATTCGCACCGTCGCCCACATAGTGTCCAAGCCATCCGGCGTAGAAAATGGCGTTGGCTTCAGCGAAGTCGGGGTTACGATGATCGCGCAGCGCGGCGCGATACTCGCGGAAAGCTACGATCAGGCGCTCGAAAACCTCAATCGTGATGTATGGCTGCAAGCCGACATTTTCCGGCAACAGATCGTCCGGATGCCCGGGTGTCTGCTCGCGTTTGGCCTCCAGGGCGCGATAGAAGCTGTAACGGTCCGGCGGAAATTCCATGCCTTCGACTACTTCAAGGTTGATGTAGTGGTCCGGCTCCTGGGAGCGCTTCAGCGCCAGTTCCGAAGCATCACGCCAGCGGTCCGGCTCGGGCGCGAGATAGGCCAGCTGTGCACCGGCGTTACGAAGAAACGCTGGAACGGAGTCCGGCAGCTTCTCCGCCGCAACCCGGTTGATAGCGCTGTGGCCTTCGTTGCCCCATGGCCATGCCGGTGAGATGAGGCCGACAACTATCAGCAGACAGATCGCAGCTCGACGCAAGTTCGTGTTTACCTCCAATGCACACACATCCGCATTCGAGTGTAGCCGGAAGGAGCCCAGAATCACCACGCCCGCCAGGAGCACACCCGAACCGCTACAGCGGTTTCCGACCGTACACCTCCCAGCTGAGATGCTGGTTTTCACTTTGTCGCTAAAGCAGCCTACCTCTGGACTGTGCCGATCGCTTTGACGTATTCGTGCAGCGGCATGCCGAAAAAGTCGGTTATCCGGCCGGAGGGGCGATACCCATGTTTCTCGTAGAAACGCATGGCGCGACGTAGCGGTTCGGTCGTGTCGAGCGTGATTCGCGCGCAGCCTTGTTGCCTGAGATGCGCCTCCGCGCTCGAGAGCAACCGCTCGGCAATCCCGCGGCCAAGCCACTCCGGAAGCACCGCCATGCCGCGGAGATGGCCTTCCGCAGGTGATGCGAGACCGCAGGCAATCGTGCCAATCACCTCGCGCTTGCCTGTGATCGCAATGAGCACGCGCATGGAGTTCAGTCGGGCGTTCAGCCTTTCGCGAGTCAACACCGTGTCCAGGTAGGCATCGTGAGTGTAGCGAGTGCGATAAGGCTCGAAGGCTGCGGCAAGACAGTCAAGGATGCCGGCGACATCGCGCCGTGTGGCTTGCCGGACGACTACATCCTCATGCGTACTCACAACTTCAATTCCCAGGTCTCGGCGGTAAGGTCGTGGCCGAAGCTGTGATGCCACTCGCGTCGGATGATGCGGAAGCCGGCCTTCTTGTAAATATGACGCGCTGCCAGCAGAACGCTGTTGGTCCAGAGCAGGACCTTGCGGTATCCCGCCCGGTGCGCAAATCGGACACACTGTTCTACCAGGCGCTGTCCAATACCAAGGCCGCGTGCCGTCGGTTCCACCAGCAGCAGCCGCAGCTTAGCTATGGTCGCGCTGCTGCGCACCAGGAAGACGCATCCCAAAATCTCGCCGTCGCGTTCGGCGATCCAGCAGTGCTCACGACGGGAGTCATAGTGTTGAATGAACTTGGCGGCAATCTCCGCGACAAGCGCTTCGAAACGTTCATCCCAGCCATATTCCTGCGCGTACAGAACGCCGTGGCGATGCACGATCCATCCCATGTCGCCGGGACGGTGCGATCGCAGCCAATACGGCTCGCGGCTTTGCTTTTCCGGCGCGAGGATCTCTTCCATACTATGCATGGCCCGCAAGAGATGCTGCCGGCGGGCAGGAGATAGCCGGGCCAGCAGCGCGGCGACGTCTTCGTTTGCGCCCGCGTCGAGCGGGGCGAAGACCTTGCGGCCTTTGCGTGTCAGCGAGAGCAAGGCCTGGCGCGCATCTTGATGCGAAGCAACCCTCTCGATCAATCCCTGTCTGCGAAACGATTGCAGCATGCGACTGAGATAACCGGCATCCAGCCCCAGCTCGCGCGTTAACTCCGTGGCCGTAGGGTTCTGGCGGCGGTTTAACTCGTACATCACGCGCACTTCGGTCAGGGAAAAGGGGCTTTTGAGAAGACCCTCCTCCAGCACGCCAATCTGGCGTGTGTAAAAACGATTAAAGCGGCGTACAGCGGCGATGACCGAGGGTTCGATCCGTGGTAGATGCGCTCGCGCTGGCGGGGTTCCCATGACCAGGCCTCCGATTTAGTTGATAAGTACAACAAATATAGTTGACTAAGTCAACTATATAGAAACAAGCGGCCACTCAGAAAAAGGAAAAGCCCAGCCACCCGGCTGGGCCTGAAATTCCATTGAAAAGTCGTTTACTGCGTTCGCGTCACGTTGCCTGCTTGCGGGCCCTTTTGGCCTTCGACGATCTCGAACTCTACCTGATCGCCCTCCTGCAAACTCTTGTATCCTTCAGCGTTGATCGCGCTGTAGTGCACGAACACATCTGCGTTGCCGTCGTCACGGCCGATAAAGCCGAAACCTTTCGCGTTATTAAACCACTTCACGGTCCCTTTCAATCTCACTTTCCTTTCCTCCGGGCAGAGCCCTACAGCACCCCGCCTTTAAGAGCGCTGGTCTTGATTTGCGTCCATCAGGTTGAGCCCAGAAGCCAAGCTTGCGGATAGGAATTCTCCCCACGTGACGATTGGCACGCTGTTCGGAGCCTGCGTGGAACTGCTTATCCTAACTATGCCGCCGTTTCGTGGTGTTGTCAATAGAGTATATAGTGATGAACCGCATTTTTAGAGGATTTTTCGACATCCTCTCCGACACGAGTTACGGAAAATAGCCTAGTTCGTAGCAACACTTTAGTCTTAGATCAAAGGTTCCCCCGCCGGTGTGCTTCCGAGAGCCACAACACGCCGGCGATCGCCTTCCCGTCATGAATCTCTCCACCAAGAATCATCTCAATGGCTTGGGAGAGGGGAACGAATCGGCATTCGATGCGCTCGTCGTCTTCGGGTTCGGCGACTCCCGCGGTGAGCTGGCGTGCGAGGAAGAGCATCATGGTCTCGTCGAGAAATCCGGGGCTGGCATAAAACGATAGCGCGAGCTTCCACTGCCGCGCGCGATAGCCGGTCTCTTCCAGCAACTCACGTTTGGCTCCGGCCAAGGGCTTCTCACCAGGATCGATGCGGCCGGCCGGGAGTTCCCAAAGATAGTCACGGGCTGCATAGCGATACTGACGCTCCAGCAATATCCTCGGCTCGTCACCCCTCTCGTCGACCGCGAGGATAACCACCGAACCGGAGTGGCGCACGACGTCACGCTGTGCCGTAATGCCGGTGGGCTCGTGGACTTTGTCAGACGAGACACTAAAGACCTTGCCGCGGTAAACAATCTTGGAGGAGAGTACTTTGAGACGTGGCGTCCTCTTTTTCGGAGGCGCGGATTTGCGAGTTGGCATGTGACCACTATAAGCTGGCCCATCGAACAACATCGCCTTCGCTATCTGTAGCGAAGAGCGAACGGCGAACAAGCGAAGAGCGATTAAGCTACTTACACGTATTCACCCCGCGTTCGATCGCCGTGCCCTCCTCATAATCGTTCCAAGTTTCAATCATCAGGAACGGAAGAGGCCGTTGCTGATCGTAGTAGCGGCGGAACAGACGCAGCGTATCGCTGAAGGTTCGTCCACAGCGCCCATCCATCTTCCGGTTCTGCGTCCAGCTCGCTTTGGAATCATCAAAGCCGGGCCAGGCCGCGCCTACGGCAATCTTGCCGGGATAGCGAGTAATCATGGTTTTGTAGAAGTCGTCGAGATAGTCTTCGCCCCAGTTGTTGCCGCCCCCGTGCCAGCCCTGTTTGCCGGGATTAACCCAGGCGTAAAAACCATCAAACGCATCGGCCACATCCGGCCGAATGTCTTTCATCAACAACAGCGGCGGATTCTCCCACGAGTTCACCGTCTGGCGAACGCGGTTCCAGTCCGTGTGGCCACCCTTTGGGAAGATGAAAATCATCGGCCGGCCGTCGTAGCTCAAATAGTTGTCCCGAGGAACCACGGCGCGCGGGCCGATGTAATGATCGTAGGCATATTGCAGGTCTGCAATGACGACATCAGTCTCCGTTGCCGGATCGGCGTCGTCCTCGTCATACATCAACGCAACCTTGAAATTGTTCTCGGCTGCGACCTGCTGCATCAGTCCATAGGCTTTGTCTTCGAAATCGTGGTGCTCGCCGTACCAGTTGACAACGAAGGCCGTGATACCCAGCTGCTTCGCCTGCGCGATCTGGTTTCCGAGGACAACCCGGTCCTGTGACGAGTAGCTAACGTTGATGTGCCCGGGACGACCAAACCACGGCAGGTAGACCGCGACCATCGTCGGCTCACCGCTGCCTCCCACGAAGCTGTTGGCCGCCAGCGCTGAACGCACGTCGGTGCGATGACATCCCGAGCTGACGAGCAGGCTTACGAGAAGCGCCGGCAGGAGAGACAGGCGCAGATAAGGTTTCCAATGGGACATGGGAGTTGTACTTTGAGCCAAACAGCTTGGATGGGAAATAGGCACGCGTCAGTTGCCAGACAAGTGGCTAGTGATCGGTGGATAGTGGCAGATCAGAAATGCCTCGACCTCGGTCGGGATGGTCCTATCACACTGACGCGCCGCTCCGCTAATGCTGCGCGCACATCGTTTTCACTGGTCACTGACCACCAGCCACTAGCCACTGATGTATCGCAGAAACTGCTGCGGCGAGTTGTCAAATCCCGGGAAAACGGTGCTCAGATGCGAGTTGCCGAGATGAAGTGCAACCGCCTCGCCTATGACGCGACGAAAATCGGTGGTGAGCGCCAGATCGCGGCCTTCATTGAGCTGTACCGGGTCGAGCCCAGGCCATCGGCCATAGACACGTCCACCGCGCACCGGACCGCCAAGAACGAACATCACGTTAGCATGGCCGTGATCGGTGCCGCGATTACCGTTCTCGCGCGCGGTGCGGCCGAATTCGGACATCGTAATGATGATGGTGTCTTCGCCGAGTGCGCCCAGATCGGTCCAGAACGCGGCGATGGATTGCGAAAACTCACGCAGCACGTTGGCAAGCTGCCCTTCAACCGCGCCCTCGTTCACGTGGTGGTCCCAGCCGCCGATGTCGGTGAAGGCAATCTGCACGCCAAGGTTGGCCTTGATCAGTTGCGCCGTCTGGCGCAGCGCGTCGCCGAAGCGGCCCTTGGGATAGTTCGCCCCCGGAGCGGCCGTGTAGCGTTGTGGGTCGGTAGACTTCAGCATCTTCACCGCTTCGAAGGTTTCCTGGCCGGTGCCGTGCAGCACAGCGTCGACCGACTGCGCATACATCGCTTCGAAAGTGTTGCCGAGAGGAGCAGCCGCGGGATTCCCCCCGGCGATGGAGAAGCCGTTGACGTTGCTGACCGCAATCGCAGATGCCTTGCCCGAGAGTATCCGCGGCAACGAAGTACCTAGCGCGACAGCGCGAAACGGGACATCGTTCGCGGCGCTCTCAGTCTGCAATGTGCGATTGAGCCAGCCGTCGGTGGTGCTCTTCACCCCGGGCGTGCCGGATTCCATGTAGTCCTGCGCGTCGAAGTGCGAGCGCGTCGTGTCCGGTGAGCCGGCTGCGTGAACGATCGCGAGATGCCCCTGCTCCCAGAGCGGCTTGAAGGGCGCGAGTGAAGGATGCAGTCCGAAGAAGCCGTTGAGATCGATCACTTGATTGCGCGGGATACTGATGCTGGGGCGCATGGCGTAGTACGACGGCTCCCCGTGTGGCACGACAATATTGAGACCATCGGCAGCGCCACGCTGAAAGATAACAACGAGGCGCTTACTCGACGACCCGCTGGCTGTCCCCCACGCCGCACGAGTAAGGAACGACGGAATCGCAGCCGTGCCAACAAGCGCCATGGCACCGTTTTGTAGAAATACCCGTCGAGTAAGCATAGGAAGCAATTAGCAATTAGCAATTAGCAATTAGCAATTGGCACTCAGCAATCGGCACTCAGCAATCGGCACTCGGCACTCAGCAATCGGCACTCAGCAATCGGCACTCAGCAATCGGCACTCCGCACGCCGTTGTTGGTCTGGATTCGGCACAGTTAAAAAGTTTGCCCTCATCTTCCGTGCAATTGCACAGAGACAAGCGCCCTGGGCGCAAAAAATCATAGCCCCGCCCTTCAGGGCGGTGTATGGGCCATAATTCGTCCGGAGTCCCCCGGGGACGACACAAGCCTTCGCGAAAGAGGTTGACTGAGACCTCATCTCCTTCACTTCCTTTGAAACTCCGGCGAGCCGAGCAACAAACCTGCAATGATGTTCACGTTCGGCAGATGATTCGAATCTTGTCCTCCGGCCACCACTTGCGGACTCACAATGCGCTCCTCGATCGTGTCGTGCGTCTGTTTCGACACATCACCTGCCAGCAGCGCTTCTTCCAGCTTCAGTTGCACCCGGTATGGATCCATCGCCTCACCCTGCGTAGAAGCCAGACCTGTTGCCGCCGGCGGCACGGCACCTGTTGCGGGAGTCCCGCCTCGTATTGGTTTTGCCGCCGCACTTCCATTGGTTCCGGAATCCGTGGGCGCCGATTTCAGGCTGCTGTTTGCAGCAAGCAACGACGGACCGCTTGCTGAGCTCACCAACTGCGCCAGATCAAACATTGTCCCCGGGATTTTGTTCGTCGCCAGCGCCAGTCCGAAGTTCATGCGATCAAGCAGCGCCGCGGAATTGACCCAGACCTCGGACTTCGTCGAATAACCTGTTGGAGGCTGACAACCGTACATCTGCTGGCCCATTTTGTTAAGCGTCAGCAGAAGCGGCTGAGGATCGACAATCTGAGCCTGTGTCGCTCGCAATGACGAAGCGACGAACTCGAACGGTGTCTTCACCCGCGCACGATACGCCTCGGGTGCCCAGAACTCGGGGGAGCGGAACATCGTGACCAGCACTTCGCGAATGTCGCCATCGCTCTTGAGAAAGGTCTTCGACATCGCGTCGATCAACGCCTGCGGCGGATTGTCGGAAACGAAACGCTGCGCAAGCTCAGTCGAGATAAAGCGCGCCGTCGCCGGCTGGCCCGCCAGCAGCTTGAGCACCTGCAAGCCTTCGCCTTCGCCGCCTTCCTTGATGCGATGTCCGAGCACGCTCTTGTCGCCCGGCTCGTGCAGACGCGGGCGGAAGATAAAGCCACCGCTCTGCTGCGGCTGATCGAGTGTCCAGCCGGTGAAGACGCGCGCGACTTCGGTGACGTCGTGTTGCGTGTAACCGCCGTTGACACCAAGCGTGTGCAGCTCCATCAACTCGCGCGCGTAGTTCTCGTTCAGGCCGCTGCGGCGCTTCGGCTGATTGCTCTGCGGGCTCGCCTGCGGCGTGCGCTGCTGATATGCTCCGCCGGGAAAGCGCGCCCACGGCCCAGGACGCATTGGGGCATTCGCGCGAGCGGGGCGTCCCAGGGCCGCATCGGAGTTCGGACCTTCGCTTTGCCAATTGTCGAGATAGAAGAGCATGGCCGGACTCTGCGCGGTGGCAATCAACAAGTCTTTGAATTTGCCGAGCACATGCGGCCGGATGACGTCACGTTCATACCCGGTGACGAGGTAACGGTCGCCGCCCTTGCCGATATAGACATTGAAGTGGTTGAACCAGAAATCGGTGAGCACCTCCTCCAGTTGGCGTTCGCTGTAGACGGCGCGCAGCAGCTTCGCCGATTGCACTTCGCCGTCGATGACGGCCTGGGGATGATTCAGTGCGACCACCGTCTCAGCCTGCTCCGGCGTAAGGCCGGCCAGCAGCCCCTGCCGCTTCGGATATGGAACGCCTTGCAAAAGGTCATGCTGCTCGCCGACGGGCAGGCTCAAGATGCGGCTCATGCGCCGCGGCGGCGGCAGCAGGATCAGCTCATCAACCGCACTGTGCGCTTCGCGGCGCTCAATTTGCCTCTGCGTTAAGTCGCCCGGCTGCGAATTGCCGGTGGCAGCAGTCTCCTGCGCATTCTGCTTCTGTTCCTTCTTCTCCTCGACGCGATCAATGGCTGCGACATAAATCGCGTGACGATAAGGATCGCGCGGCATCGGTATCTTGCCATCCATCGCGGCTTTGGCTACGGGATTGGGAGGAAACGCCAGTACCATCTCGTGGGTGCTCATCTGCAACGTACGATAGGCCGCGAGCCGCGACTGCATGGCGGTGTTGTCGATCTTGTCGGGATGCAGTTGCAGGTCGATCCACTTGTCGACGCCCATCGCCATGACGGCCTGAACATCACCGGGACGCGGCCCGAAGGTGAGCCGATCAAGTGCATGGAGCGCGTGCTTGGGGTCGTTAGCTGCCCGCGATGGTTTCTGCTTCTTTGCGTAAAGGCTCACCGCCGCTAGTAACGAGAGCAATGCAGCGAGGCAGAGTTGGCGGCGGCTCATGCGATCCTTCTCGTGATGATGTTTATAAACCGGAGCGTGCGGGAAAGTTGCAGGAAGAAGTTTGTAGCGCCGGGCTCCAGACGGGCTGTCGCGCGAGTCTCTGACCCGCGCGTTTTTCCTGACATCGATTGCGACATCGCAAGCCTGACTGTCCTCGACAGATAACGCGGAGACGTGGACGTCCCCCCGACAGCCGGTCTGGAGACCGGCGCTACCCTTTAGAAGTAGTCCCGCAGCCGGCCGAAGCTTGTGACCTGCAGCAGCCTTCCATTGCCGATCTCGGGCTGAAGTTCGGCGCGCTCCAGCATCCAGGTGTTGCGGTGCGGGACGAAGACGGCGTGCAGTCCGGCCTCGAGTGCGGGATTGATGTCGGAGTTGGGGCTGTTGCCGATCATCCAGGTCTGCTCGCGAACCAGCGCATATTTTTCGACAAGCGAGGTGTAGGCGCGCGCGTTCTTCTCCGCGACGACTTCGATAGCGGTGAAGTGCTCCTTAAGACCGGAGCGCTCGAACTTTCCTGTTTGCTCCATGATGTTGCCTTTGGTGACGACAAACAGATGATGCCGCTGCGCCAGCTCAGCGAGGGTTTCAGGGACGTCAGGCAGGAGTTCCATCGGGTGCTCAGCGATGGCGTAGGCGATGCCGTGAATCGCTTCGCGCAACGCGGGCGTAAGTTGCTCGACCGATAGCTGCTCAAAACACTTCACCAGCGCCAGCGCAAAGCTCTGCATGCCGTAACCGTGCTGGCGAATGTTTTCGCGCTCTACATCGTAGAGGACCTCGCGCACCTGGTCGGGCGTGTGCTCGTGATGATTCAGGAACGAAATGAAGTTGGCGATGGCGCGCTCGAAATAGACATTGTTTTCCCAAAGCGTGTCGTCGGCGTCGATCAGGAGATTCTGACCGGGCGCAGCTTTGGAGTGAACATCGCTGGGCATTGACCGAATACTACCGAGGCTGGCGGGCGAAAATCAAAATCATCAGAAGCTAGAAGCTACGTCACTCAACTAGAATCGTCTCATGAGGATCCTGCTGTTCAGCGGTAAGGGCGGCGTGGGTAAGACCAGCCTTGCGGCCGCAACCGGCGTCAAGCTTGCCCAACTGAAATATCGCACGCTGGTGATGAGCATCGACCCGGCGCACAGCCTGGGCGACGCCTTCGATCTCGACACCGACCTCTTCCACGTCTCCACCGCCGACCCGCTGGCCATCAACGACCGCCTCTCCATCCAGGAGCTGAACATCCAGAAGGAGATCAAGCGCCACTGGCAGGAGATCTCTTCTTATGTCAGTTCGGTGCTGCGGACGACCGGCATCAGCGGCGTTGAGGCCGAGGAGCTCGCGATCCTGCCCGGCATGGAAGAGCTGAGCGCGATGATGTACATCAACCAGTACCGGCGCGAGAAGCGCTACGACGTCATCGTGCTGGATGCAGCGCCTACGGCCGAATCAATGCGCTTCATCAGCATGCCGACCACGCTCGACTGGTACATGAAGCACATCTTTCCCTTCCAGCGAAACCTGCTGAAGGCGGTGCGGCCCATCGCCAATCGGGTTGCGCCCTTCGAGCTGCCGCCCGACACCTACTTCGGTAACATTCGCGATCTGTTCCAGAAGCTGGAAGGCGTCGACGAGATCATGGAGGACCCGCAGACTACCAGCGTGCGCCTGGTGACCAACGCCGAGAAGATGGTGCTGCGCGAAACGCAACGCGCGTTTGTCTACTTCTCGCTGCACGGGCTGACGGTCGACCAGGTGGTGATCAATCGCCTGCTTCCGGCCAAGGTTTCGGACACATGGTTCAACGAGTGGCACCAGACGCAGGACACCATCGTGCACGAGATCGAAGAGTATTTTGCGCCCGTTCCGGTCAAGCGAGTGCCGCTGTTTTCGCACGAAGTTCTGGGCAAACAGCGTCTGGAAGAGCTGGCGCGGGTGCTGTATTCTGAGCGGGAAGACCCGGCGTCGGTGACGCGCACGGAGAAGCCGTACACCTTCGGTAAAGAAGATGGGCGGTACGAGATTCGCGTGCTCCTGCCGTTCGCGACGAAGGGCGAGGTCGAGCTGTTCAAGAAGGGCGATGAGCTCGTCGTGCAGATCGGCAGCTTCCGCCGGCACATTGGATTGCCGCGATCGATGGCGGCGCTGTCGCCGTCGCGCGCGCGGCTGGAGAGCAAAGTTCTAACGGTTGAAATGAAGGAGACAGCATGAGTCCCCGGAAGACGCAATCAACTACCACGAACGATCAAGTAAGTTATGAGCGCTGCCTGTGCCGCGAGCTGGTCGAGACGGTGCGCGAATTTGTTGGAATTTCGCCAGCCGTAAAGCAGCACCTGTCGAACTCGCGCGTCGAGTTCCTGAAGGCGATCCGCCAGGTCATCGACGAGCGCATCGATCATCTGTCAGGACAGGGCCAGCGAGGGACAAAGGTCGCGGTGGAGTAGCGGTATGATGCCTCGTCAGCGGGCTTCGATGCCCAGCTGATGTGTCAACACCCAGCGTCGTCTCATCCCGCCAGGATTCTCTTGGTGATTCCTTGCCACCACGCGGGATTGACTCGCCACATGTAGACCGCAGCACTTTGCAAAAGGATCATTGGCGGCAGGGCATAGTAGTAAACCTTGTGGACGCGCCCATCCACCATCCAATCCCGCAGCATCCCGAGCACGATCAGCAAGTCCAAGCCGGCATAGAAGATGTTGTGGTTGAACCAGAAATCGAAGCGGCCGATCGCGGCGTCCATCAGCACGCATGTCGCGATGAAAACAAGTCGCCGATGGTACTCCGGCTTCTTTCGCCAATAAATTGCCAGCGCCATGCACGTTCCAAAGACGATCATGTCTTCGAACGGAATCGACACGAAGGAAGCGACGTCCTTCATGTGGAGGACGTTGACATCGAAGCGGGTCATAACAACCGTAATGGTGCAGCCCAGGACAACCATTAGCGTTGCCAGCCCGGCTCCAAACCAGCCGAGAAAGCGGTGCACGCTGACTTCGCGCACCCGCACCAGCGTCGACTGCGCGATGAAGAAGACGATCCATGTCGAGAAGGCGGCGCCATGTATCCACAAAAGCAGTGGCCGGGGAGGGTTTGCATGGAAGAGGCTGGTGTTGACCGTATGGCTGAAACCCCACACCACTAGCCCGGCCATCACCAGCGACATGCAAAAGTAGAAATAGCGGCTCAAGAAGATCTTGAGCTGTTTCGTTGGGGCTGCCTTCTCAATCCGAACAGCGACTGCCGCGTTTCCAGTGGCCACAGAACTTTCCCTTTCAGAGCCGCAAATGGGAGTTTTTGCGTGTAGTGGTTTGCAATCGTAGCCTAGTACCAGGTGATTGTCATGATGATTAGTGGGGCTGGCTCGTCAGCGCTACTCGGTTCCCTGCCGGAACGAGACCGACTCCCACGCGCCATCTGCCACGGTGGTCTGGTGACGTAGGATGTAGAGGTTGCCGTCACCTTCGGGGACCTTATAGAAGACTTCTCCGGGTCGTACCACTGGCCCAGCAAGTCTGCACATCTAGGAAAGCGGCGGCAGGCCGGCCTGCACCACCAGTTGCCGAAAGGCGGGATCATCGTGCAGAAGCGCCAGCGGCACGCTGATCCGTATGGACGCGAGCGCAACCTCGTGCCGTTGAAAAGAGGTGCGGAGATAACGAAGGGCTTCTGTCTTGTTCCCCAGGCGACCGTAGCTTTCCGCGACCGCAAAGGCCGGCATACTGCCTCCCTCAAAATATGCTTTCTGCACGCGCAGAATGTTCTGCAACATTTCCTGCTGTCCACCGGAACGGTAACCCTTCTCGGCTGCGCTCACGATGGCCATCTGATGAACATCACCTGACAAGGCGGCTGCCTTGCGGGCCTCGTCGAGATATTTGGGATAGTCCTGGTCGTCGAGGTAAATGTAGGACAGGTACTGATGGGTCGAGAAAAACGCGGGTTGAGATGCCGCTACCTGCTTCAACAACGAGATGGCTTGCTCCCTGTCACCGTTAATAGCCAGCATGTGGGCCTTATCGGCGAGGATCGGGGTGGAGGCGGGATCGAGCTGCTGCGCGCGGTTGATCTGCTCCAGCGCTTCCGGCAAACCCCCCAGGACCATGAGGAAGGTGGCGTACCAATGGTGCGCCGTCACGTAGCTGGGATCCAGTTCGATGGCGCGGCGGAATTCCTGTTCCGCCTCCTTCGCCTCCCAGTTCCAATAGAAGGTAACCATGGCCAGAGCATTGTGGGCTTCGGCGGAGGAGTCATCGAGCTCTACCGCCTTGCGCGCGGCGAGCAGCGCCTGGGGAAACGCCTCCTCCGACGGCATGGCGGCAAATTCGCGCAGCAGGATGTAGCAATTGGCCAGTCCTACATAGGCCGGAGCATAGTTGGGATCGCGGGCAACGGCTTGATTGAAGTAGCCCACCGCGCGGTTTAAGTCAGCGGGAGTTCTCTTGTCCCAGTGATAACGGCCTTGCAGGTAAAGGTCGCGGGCTGCGGGATCGACGCCGGCCACGCGAACGCTTCCCGGCGCGGATGCACTCGCATTGGCTGAGGTGGGGGATGCGGCCGCTTCACTCGCGAGAACCGGTTGCGAGCTTCGCCGCCGATAGGCATGCAACAGGCCGACGCCGACGAGCGCCGCAAGGATCGATGCCGCAGCAAGGACCTGAACTTTCCATGGACGAACGCGCCGGGGCGCAATCGCCTCGACGGGTGCCACGGGCCGGCTGCCGTGCTCCTGCTCCAGCCGAGGTTCTTCCATGGGAGCGGGCGAGTTCATCCACTGCGTCAACTCATCGGTGAAGGCGAAGACGCGCGCCCCCGAACTCTCACGGAAGCGATGGACGGGAAGGCCCTTCTCCTTCTCCAATCGCTTGACGGTACGCTCGTCACGGTCGAAGTAGGAGGCGATCTCTTTCCAGGAGTCCAGCCGCCGATTTCCGCGCGGCACCTCATGTATGCCCTGCTTTGTCACGCATCGTCCTGCTATGTCTCTTGCCCGCCCCGCACAAGAGACGTGAAGATGAGCCCACAAATTTACCGCTGTTTTTTGCCATTGTCATCATTGTTGATTGATCGCAACTGTTGACGCTCCGCGCGGGATTTTCGGAGCGTCACCTATCGGGGACAATGCTACCCCGAAGTCGGCAGACGACTCCCCACGTGGGTGGGGTCAGCGAATATGTCATTACCTTGGAGAAGCCTGTGACGATCCGACTTGGTTGTATCGCAGCCGCCATTCTGTGCCTTAGCGTGACACTCGCCGCGCAAACCGCGTCCACCCCCGCGCCTGACAGCGCGTCGGTTCCCAAGGTCATCAGGTTCAGCGGCAGCATAACTGTACCCGCCGACAGCAATGCCCAGGGCGTGGTGCTTGCGCCGGGCGCGGCTCCTACTCATGTCGTCGCGATCACCTTTTCGCTCTATGCCGAGCAATCAGGCGGAGCGCCGCTGTGGTCGGAGGTACAGAACGTGCACGTTGATTCGGCCGGACGCTACACCGTGCAGCTCGGAGCCACCAAGCCGGATGGGCTCCCCATGGACATCTTTACCTCCGTGCAGGCGCAGTGGCTCGGGGTCCAGCCGCAGGGCCAGGCGGAACAGGCAAGAGTGCTGCTGGTAAGTGTGCCGTACGCCTTGAAGTCGGGCGATGCCGAGACCTTCGGTGGCTTGCCGCCCTCGGCGTTCATGAAAATGCCGTCGGTGGACGGGACCAGTGGCTCAACGCAAACTACCGGGAGCACGGGCAACACCGGTAAGTCGGGCGGGGGAATAGACACGGTCATAAACTGCGTCAACGCTGCGACTGGTTACCTGCCCCTGTTCACCCAGACACGTCCGCCCAATATCACCATCTGTAACTCCGCGATTTACCAGAATCCTACGACCGCAAAACTCGGAATCGGAACGACCACTCCGGGCGGCAAGTTCGAGGTCATCGACAACAATCCCAACGATGTCGATCACTCCTTCGTGATCAATGCAACCACCAACGTCGGTACCGCGGCCGGTGTCTCCGGACAGAACTTTGACACCGTCATGGGTATTGGCGTGACAGGCCACGTGCAAGGTGCGAGTGGCACCGGCGTCCTTGGGTTCCATGACAACTTATCGGGATTAGGCGCTGGAGTGACAGGTCTTACCAACAGTTCCAGCGGCATGGGCGTCTCCGGCATCGCCAATACGGCAACCGGCTCAGCCTACGGCGTATCTGGAGCCAGCGCGAGCAACGACGGCATTGGCGTAATCGGTGTCGTTACCTCGGGCGGCGCGCAAGGCCATCAATCCTTTGGCGTAGAGGGCCAAGCGCACGATCCGAACGGGGCGGGTGGAAGCTTCGCCAATCTTGCCAGCTCGGGGAAATCGGTTGGTATGTCAGCTATTACCGATTCTTCGACCGGGACGGGTGTGTATGGCGTTGGTCTCGGTGCTAGCCAAACTGGGCAGATGTTTGGAAACCTCACCACTGTGGGCGTCTGGGGCGACGCTGCCAACGGCATCGGCATCTTCGCTACATCGGACGACTCAACCGCCCTGTTGGCGGTAAACAATTCACCAACAGGCGCTGCCCTCGGGGGTGTCAATAAGTCCACTTCCGGCGTAGCGGACGGAGTAGCAGGCACAACCGTCAGCCCTGCGCAGAATGCCAGTGGTGTATACGGCGAGGCAATGGCCGCCACGGGCGCTACTAACGGTGTGTTTGGACAAACCGACAGCAGCGACACCAACGCTGACGGAGTCTACGGCAAAGCGACGTCAACCAGTGGCAGTGCCAAAGGCGTTTACGGAGTCACCGCAAGCAAGAACGGCACGGCCATCTATGGCATCGCCACGTCCACCGATTCATCCGGCTCGGCAAATGGTGTTTATGGCCAGTCCGCCACCGGCATCGGCGTGTATGGCTACAGTACATGGGTTGCCGCCGGCGTGCTTGGCGTGGCAAATGACAATAACGCCGATTGCTGCAGTAACGGCGTTTTTGGTGCCAACCTGTCGACCAGTGGCCATAACAACGGAGGAGAGCTAACCACTGCGAGTCCTGGAGGAGTCGGAGGCATCCTCGAAAATACCGGAGGCGGTCTCTCCATACTCGCCAGAGTCAACTCGAGCCAGAACTCGTTTTGGGTGGACGGCGGCGGTAATGGATGGTTCAACGGCGCTCTTCAAGTCAATGGTGGCGGCAGCAGTTTTGGCGGCGCCGTCACGATCAATGGCAATCTCCAGATCAATGGCAACCTGAGCAAGTTGAGCGGCTCGTTCAAGATTGACGATCCGCTCGACCCCGCCAACAAATATCTGTCGCACTCCTTTGTCGAATCTCCGGACATGATGAACATCTACAACGGCATCGCACGCCTCGATGCGCGCGGGCAGGCGTGGGTCGAGCTTCCGCAATACTTCGAGGCGCTCAACCGCGACTTCCGCTATCAACTGACGTCGATTGGCGCTTCGCAGCCGCGCTTGTACATTGCGCGCGAGGTCGGCGGCAACCGCTTCAAGATCGCCGGGGGCAAGCCGGGCGCCAAGGTCTCCTGGCAGGTCACCGGCATTCGTCAGGACGCCTGGGCCAATGCCCACCGCATTCCCAACGAAGAGGACAAGCCGCTGGAGAAGCGCGGCACGTATCTTTATTCCGAGCCGTACGAACAAGACAGCAACAAGAACGCCAGCGCGATGCTGCAACACTGATGAGGGTGGGCGCGCCTCGCGGCCATCTCTAATCTCTTCCCTGGCGGAATGAGACCAGCTCCCACACGCCCTCCGGCGTGGAGGTCTGCTGGCGAAGGATGTAGAGGTTGCCGTCGTCGGCGCGGACTTTATAGAAGACGCTCTCCGGGTCGTACCACTGGTCAAGCACCTCTTCGACGATGTATTGGCGGCCGTCCATGGAAAAGCGGGTGGGCCGCTCGTCGGCTTTTCGACCGGAATAACACTCCACATCGAGCTTCATCGTATTTATATTGTCGCTCAAATCCCGCCATATTTTTCTCAATCTAGCAAGTACTTTGTATGATAAAGTCTACCTGGACGTTCCCTGGAACGTGCTTCGTTAAAGGGGTGGACGGCGTGACAGTCCGCAATAAGCGTGAGGCGTTCGATTCCTCGCTGCCTTCATTGCAAGCGACTGAGCCCTATGCTACTTTCAAGAATGATCCGAGGTACGCTTTGCGCGCTCAAGTGCCCGCTGGGCTAAACCGCAAAGAGGCCGAGATTTACTCCCGCCTCGATCCGGAGCGGTTGCCCCACCACATCGCCATCATCATGGACGGGAATGGCCGCTGGGCCAAGCGCCGCCATCTGCCGCGCATTGCCGGACACCGCTCCGGTGTGGCTGCTGTGCGCTCCACGGTTGAGACGGCCGCTCGCCTGAAAATTCCTGCCCTCACGCTCTATTCGTTCTCCGCGGAAAACTGGAAGCGTCCCAAGGGTGAAGTCGAGTTCCTGATGAACCTGCTGCGGCGCTATCTGAAGATGGAATTGCCGACGCTGATGGAAAACAACATTCGCCTGCAGTACATCGGCCGTCAGCATGAACTGCCGCAAGAGGTGCAGGAGCGCATGTCGTGGGCGCGCGAGATGACCGAGCGCAACAGCGGCATGGTCCTGACCCTGGCTCTCAACTACGGCTCGCGCACCGAGCTGGTCGACTGCTTCAACGCCCTGGTGCATGAGGCCTCGCGCAACGGCGGCATCGAGCACCTGAAGGTCGATGAGCGCTCCATCGCGCGCCATCTTTATACGCACGGCCTGCCAGAGCTCGACCTCGTCATCCGCACCAGCGGCGAGATGCGGCTGTCGAACTTCCTCCTGTGGCAGGTGGCTTACGCCGAGATCTACGTCACCGAAACGCTGTGGCCCGACTTCCGCGGCACCCAACTGCTGGAAGCCATCGAGGCCTTCCAGAAGCGCGAACGCCGCTTTGGCGGGCTCATTGGCGACAACGGACACCTTTCGTGAAGCGCGTCCTGACTGCAGTCATCCTGATTCCAATTGTGGTTGTGGTGCTCTTCCGGGCGCCGCTATGGTTGTTCGCGCCGCTGGTGCTGGGCGTGGCCGTGCTTGCTGCGAGGGAGTACTTCGACGTCGCCGCGGCGACGGGCTTCCGCCCCATGCGCGGGTGGGGCTATGTCTTTCTTGCTTCGATTTTTGTCGTCAGCTTTGCCGGCGCCGGGCTGCTCGAGGCCATGCAGAGCGTACAGCCGCATGTTGCGCTGAATGCAGCATTCGGCGTAGCGCTTGTGCTGACGGTGGTTTCGCCCTTCGTTTTGCTGATCGCGGGTCTAAGTCGCGATCCGCTGTCGCAAGCAATGCCCGACAGCGCCGTATCTTTTCTGCTGCTGCCGTACGTCGGGATTTCATTGGCTTCGACAATCCTGGTGCGAGCGTCGATGAACGGCGCGCTCTTTCTTCTTTTTCTGATGCTTCTGGTGTGGAGCGGAGATATCGCCGCCTATTACGTGGGAAGGGCAATCGGAACTCACAAGATGGCGCCGCGAATCAGTCCCGGTAAGAGTTGGGAGGGAGCGCTCGCGTCCGTTGTCGGCGCGATGGTAATTGCTGTACTCCTGTTCCGCTACATACAGCCAATTTACGCATTCCTTAGGACATTGCGGCTGGAGCCGCAGGCGGGCCAAAGCTTGTCGGTGATGATGCAGCGCGCCGACTTTTCACGCGCTCCCCTTGCGCTCGTGATTGCATTTGCCGTGTGCGTTAATGTCGCCGCGCAAGTTGGCGACCTGGTGGAGTCCATGTTGAAACGCGGCGCTGGCGTTAAAGACTCCGGCTCGCTGCTGCCTGGACATGGCGGGGTTCTCGACAGGATTGACGCGCTACTGTTTGCGGCGATTGTGGGCTGGCTGTTTTATTTTGGACTGTTGAGCAGGTATTTTCAGCCGGGCACCACGGGATAAACAGATTCTGCTCGATAATGTTTTACCAAGGCCTTCTGCATTTCATCCCTTGCCTCACTGCAATAACCCAGTCGTCGTGCTACCCTTTTTATTTGCCTTCCAACGACTTCATGTACCGCACACCCGCGTTGAATCTCTCTCGGAGCCAATCATGTCATCCCATACTCAACCTCTAAATTCATTGCTGAAGTGCGCAGTTTTTTGCCTACTTTCGGTCGCGATACTTCCCGCGCAAACTCAGGAAAGCCAGAAGCCTGAAACGCACGGCATCAGCGTCTCCGACATGGACCGCTCGGTTAAGCCGGGCGACAACTTCTTCCTCTATTGCAACGGTGACTGGATCAAGAAGACCGAACTGCCGCCCGATCGTGCGGGCATTGGTGTCTTCACCAAGCTGGCTGACCTCAGCGACAAACGCACTGCCTCGCTGATTGAAGAGATCGCAAAGAGCAATGCCGCCGCCGGTTCCAGCCAGCGCAAAATTGCCGATCTCTACAACTCCTACATGGACGAGGCCGCGATTGACGCCAAGGGCCTGACGCCGTTGGAGCCCCACCTGAAGGCCATCGCTACCGTCAGCGACAAAAAGCAACTTGCCTACGCGCTCGGCCAGACGTTGCGTGCCGATGTCGATGCCCTGAACAACACGAACTTCCATACGCCGCACCTGTTCGGCCTGTGGGTCGCGCCGAGCTTTAACGATTCGGATCACTATGCCGCCTACCTGCTTCAGGGCGGCGTGCAATTGCCCGATCGCGAATACTACACCGCCGACAGCGAACACATGAAGGAAGTGCGCAGTAAGTACAAGACACATGTCTCGGCAATGCTGAAGCTTGCAGGATTCAACGACACCGATGCTCGAGCCGACCGCATCATCGCGCTCGAACACGCGATCGCGGAGAAGCACTTGACGCTCGCCGAGAACGATGACATCCACAAGGCCAACAACACCTGGAAGCCATCCGACTTCACATCGAAAGCTCCCGGCCTGGATTGGGCCGAGTACTTCCGTGGCGCGGGACTCAGCCACGTAGACAGCTTCATCGTGTGGCAGCCCTCGGCGTTCGCCGGCGAGTCAGCATTGGTGGAGTCGACTCCGCTGGAGACGTGGAAGGACTGGATGGCGTACCACCTGATCGAAGAGTACGCGTTCTATCTGTCGAAGCCTTTGGCGGATGAGCGTTACGCGTTCTTTGGCGGAGTCCTCTCCGGCACGCCGCAGCAGCGCCCGCGCTGGCAACGCGGGGTCGCAGTCGTGAATCGCCAACTTGGTGACGACGTCGGCAAGCTATATGCGCAGCGCTACTTCCCACCGGAAGCCAAGGCGCAGGCGCAGGAGATGGTCGCAAACATTATCGCGGCATTCCGCAAGCGCATCGACGCGCTCTCGTGGATGGATCCCAAGACGAAGGCTGAAGCGCAGGCCAAGTTGACTACGCTTTATGTCGGCATCGGCTATCCCGAGACCTGGATTGATTACTCGGCTTATGAGGTGAAGGCGGGCGACATCTTCGGCAACATCTGGCGCGGCAATCTGTTCCAGTATCAGCGCCAGGTGGCGCGTTTGGGCAAGCCGGTCGATAAGCATGAGTGGTCGATGACGCCGCAGACGGTGAATGCGGTGAACCTGCCGTTGCAGAATGCGCTGAACTTCCCCGCGGCAATTCTGCAACCTCCGTTCTTTGATCCGCAGGCGCCGGCTGCAGCCAATTACGGCGCGATTGGTTCCGTTATTGGCCACGAAGTCAGCCATACCTTCGACACTGAAGGCAGCGCCTTCGACTCGAAGGGCCAGGTGCGCAACTGGTGGACACCTTCCGACCTGTCGCACTTTGAGGCGGCAGCCGCGAAGCTGGCGGCGCAGTACGACGCCTACAGCCCGTTTCCCGACGTCCACGTGAATGGCAAGCAGACGCTGGCGGAGAACATCGCCGACGTAGCTGGGCTTGCGGCTGCCTATGATGGATACCAGGCGTCGCTCGGCGGCAAGAGCGCGCCGGCGCAGGACGGATTCAACGGCGGGCAGCAGTTCTTTATCGCCTTTGGCCAGGCGCACGCGATAAAGATCCGCGACGCAGCCTTGCGCCAGCAGGTAATGGTCGATTCACACTCACCCGGGCAGTATCGTACTGACACAGTACGCAACATCGATGCGTGGTATCCGGCATTCGATGTTCAGGCGGGACAGACGCTGTACCTCGCTCCTGCCGAGCGCGTGCAGATCTGGTAGTAGCACTGGGGAAAAGTCCGAGCGGGCTGAGGCCCGCTCGGAATGAATCGCGCCGACATTGGACTGTTCTACCGCGCGGTTCTCGATTCCAATATTCCGCTGTGGAGCTGTCGTTCTGAGCGGCGGCTCTAATGCTTTCCGGAGTAGTACGCTACCATCCCAACGAACATGCTGCGGCGGCCTGTCTTGCGGCAATCGCTGAAACCTGCTTGCTCCATTAATCTCAGGACGCGCTCTTCTGTATTGTCTTTGAGGCGGTCTTTGGGGTGCGAGATGCGGAGCAGAAAATCGTGCATTCCACCCTCGTGAGCTTCAAAGTCACACAAGTGAAACTCTCCCCCGGGCTTGAGCACGCGATACACCTCTTTTAAGAGCGCTCCCTTTTGCTCAGCGGGAACATGGTGATACATCAACGAGGAGAAGACGCGGTCGAAGATTCCCACCGGGTACGGCAGGTGGTCTCCAAAGCCCTGGTCAAACTGGACGGAGACGCGCGCCCTTCCTGCTTTGCTCCTGGCGCTTGCTAGTGCTTTTGGATCGGGATCCAAGCCCGTCAGTGCGACGCCCGGATGAAGCTGCTTGGTGAGTATGGCCAGGGTGCCGGTACCGCAGCCGACATCGAGCACGTTGTGACCCGGCTGCAACTGTGCCTGCTCGACCAGCTGCTTGCGGGCCGCTTCCCCGCCGAGAAGTTTCACGAACGGATCGTAGAGGGGCAGGAGCCAATCCCAACCAGCAGCGGGAAGAAAGCTCTTTTCGGACTTGGTGTTCACCGCAGATTCGCTCATGCCGGCCTTCTGGTTCTCGCGTTGAAGTACTGAACGAAACGTTACTATGCAAGATGTTGCATCCGCGCCGAGGATTCTGTCGAGCACAACATCGTGACCGCTGTTCGACCCTCCTTCGGCGCCCTCGATTCTTCACCCTAGGATCGTAACCGTTACCTTCGTGCTTTTTTCTGTTCCTTTCGTAGCAAAGTCGCTGACTTCCCAACGCAGACATGATCTAATTCGAACTTAGGTCAGGGGTTGACGCCTTAGTACCGGATCGGGCATGGTTCCAACCACTTGGCCGGATTTTGTGTCGCGTCGGAGCGTACCTGCATCCAACTGGTCAAGACGTTTTGTTACGAGCGGTCAATCTGAAGAAAGTTTTCCGTTCGGGCAACTCTGATCTAGTGCTCTTTGAGAACTTGTCGCTGCAAGTTCAGCGCGGTGAAATGCTGGCAGTTGTCGGCGAATCGGGTACCGGAAAGAGTACCCTTCTGCACATCCTCGGAGCGCTTGATCGTGCTTCTGAAGGTGACGTATACTTCGCCCAAGTTCGCTTGGGGAGCCTTTCCGAGGAAGATGCGGCGGAGTTTCGCGGCCAAGAGCTCGGCTTCGTGTGGCAGTTTCACTACCTGCTGCCTGAGTTTACCGCCTTGGAAAATGTTGCCATGCCTTTGCTGATGCGCGGCACGCGGCGTGGCGAGGCGGAGCGGCAAGGCCTCGAGTGGTTGCAGGAGGTAGGTTTAAGGGACCGTGCGAGTCATCGGTCCGGCGAGTTGTCTGGTGGCGAGCAGCAACGGGTAGCGCTGGCCCGCGCGCTGATCACCAGGCCCAAGGTCCTGATGGCCGATGAGCCAACAGGTGACCTCGACAACCGGACAGCGGAAACGGTTTTTAACTTGATCGCAAGGCTACATCGCGACTATCGTCTCACCTCACTCATCGTCACGCACAATTTGGGGTTTGCGCGGCAGTGCGACCGTGTTCTCCGCCTGGAACGCGGCCGGGTGACTGAGGTGTCTCCGCAGTCGTTGTCGGCATGATGACAACACGCGGCGATCAGGCGGGTTTGTAAGAGTAAGGGCTCTGGGCTAGCAGAAGTCGGCTCCATGCGCCATTTCGGAGTCGGAGGCGAGGGGGAGAGTCAAGGTAACGGAGTTCGGCAGGAGAAAAAAGTCCCGCCGCGCTCTTGGAGAGGTTCCATGTTTGAACGGTACACGGAAAAGGCGCGGCGCGTAATCTTCTTTGCGCGCTACGAAGCCAGTCAGTTCGGTTCTCCATACATCGAGACGGAGCATCTGCTGCTTGGCCTTCTGCGCGAGGACAAAGCGCTCACCAATAGGTTCCTTCGGTCCCATGCCTCGGTCGAATCGATCCGTAAACAAATCGAGGGTCACACCACAATTCGGGAGAAGGTTTCCACCTCGGTGGACCTGCCCCTAAGCAATGAATGCAAGCGTGTGCTTGCTTATGCAGCCGAAGAGGCCGAGCGGCTTTCGCATAAGCACATTGGTACCGAGCATCTGTTGCTGGGCCTGTTGCGCGAAGAAAAGTGCTTCGCCGCTGAAATCCTGCACGAGCGCGGATTGCGGCTGTCGTCGATTCGCGAAGAGCTGGCGCGCACCTCGCAGGAGAAGGCGCAGCCTTCGCAGCGTTCGCGCGAGTCGTCGCTGCTATCTGAATTTTCGCGTGACCTGACGCAGGCCGCCATGGACAACCAGCTCGATCCGCTGGTTGGGCGCGATGGCGAACTGGAGCGAGTCATCCAGATTCTGTGCCGCCGCACGAAGAACAATCCTGTGCTGATCGGCGAGCCTGGCGTCGGCAAGACCGCGATCGTCGAAGGCCTGGCGCAGCGTATTGCCGATGGCGAAGTGCCGTCGTTCCTGGCCGACAAGCGAATCCTTGCGCTGGATCTTTCACTCATCGTCGCCGGCACCAAGTACCGCGGCCAGTTCGAAGAGCGGCTCAAGACCATCATGAAGGAATTGATGGAGTCGCAGAACGCCATCATCTTTATCGACGAGCTGCACACGCTGGTCGGTGCAGGATCGGCGGAAGGTTCGCTGGATGCGGCGAACATCCTGAAGCCTGCGTTATCGCGCGGCGAGATCCAGTGCATCGGCGCGACTACTCCGGCCGAGTATCGCAAGTCGATCGAGAAAGATCGATCCCTCGAGCGGCGCTTCCAGGCTGTGAAGGTTCCGCCTCCGAGCGAAGCCGACGCGGTGAAGATTCTGTTCGGCATCAAGGAGCGCTACGAGAAGTTTCACGCCGTCAGTTACACCGACGATGCGATCACGTTCTCTGTCTCGCACTCAAACCGTTACCTGCCTGACCGCTTCCTGCCGGACAAGGCAATCGATTTGGTGGACGAAGCCGGCGCGCGTGTGAAGCTTCGCCAGACTTCCCTGCCCGAGGACATCACCGAGGTGCAGAAGCGGATCAAGTTCATCGTGCATCGCATGGAAAACGCCATTGCGAACCACGAGTTCGAAAAGGCCCGCTTCTACTCCGACGAGGAGCGCAAAGAGCGCGAGAACCTGCGCGCCCTGCGCGAAAAATATCACCTCGATGAGTCCTCTACTGGCGTGGTCGGCCGCGAGGACATCGAAGACGTCGTCTCGCGCTGGACCGGCGTGCCCATCGCGTCGATCAAGGAAGAAGAAAGCCAGAAGCTGCTTCGCATCGAAGAAGAGCTGCACAAGCGGGTAATCTCACAGGACCGCGCCATCTCCGCGCTGGCGCGTGCGATTCGCCGCTCGCGTGCCGGGCTGAAGAGCCCGAACCGGCCAATCGGCTCCTTCCTCTTCCTCGGCCCCACGGGCGTCGGCAAGACCGAAGTCGCCCGCACCCTGGCGCAGTTCATGTTCGGCAGCGAGAAGTCGCTGGTTCGCTTCGACATGTCCGAGTTCATGGAGAAGCACTCCGTGTCGAAGCTGATCGGCTCGCCTCCGGGGTACGTTGGCTACGAAGAGGGTGGCCAGCTTACCGAGCGCGTGAAGCGCGCGCCGTATTCGGTCGTGCTGCTCGATGAAGTCGAGAAGGCGCATCCCGATCTGTTCAACATCCTGTTGCAGGTGTTTGAAGATGGCCAGCTCACCGACGGGCTGGGCAACACGGTCGACTTCAAGAACACGATCATCATCATGACCTCGAACATCGGCGCGCGGCACTTGCAAAAGCGCACCGGCCTGGGCTTCCAGTCCGAGCATGAGGAGACGATCTCGTCGAAGGTCGAGGACATGGTGCGCAACGAAGTCAAGCGCACCTTCAATCCCGAGTTCCTCAACCGGCTTGACGAAGTGATCATCTTCAACGCTCTGACCGAGGCCGACCTGATCCAGATCGTCGAGCTGATGGTGCAGCAGCTGAACACCAACCTGGCGCAGCGCTCGATCACTGTGACCGTGACGGAAGAAGCGCGCAAGTGGATCCTCGACAAGACCGTCGTCGATCGTACTTACGGCGCTCGTCCGCTACGGCGCGCGTTGCAGAAGTACATCGAAGACCCGCTGTCGGAGGCGCTCATTCAGGGCACCTTCCAGCAACGTCCCGCCTTCATCGAGGTCTACCTCGACAAGGACCAGCTTTTCTATCGGCCCGTTGGCGAGGAGAAGAACGAAGGGGTATTGCTGTTCAGCAACTAGCATCCAACGATCTGCTTGGTTCTTAAAGGGGAGCGAAATGCTCCCCTTTCTGTTTGGGTCGCATCCCGAACCGCAGGCCCGCGTGTTGCGGCACTCGACCCGAAGGTCCTGCATGCGAAGGCTTCCCGTTCGTTCTTCGCTTCATCCAATCGTTTGAGGATCAAACATGATTCGCAAACTCTCCTCCGGCCAGTACCGCGTCTATTCACGCAAGAAAAACCCCAAGACCGGCAAGCGCCGGAACCTCGGGACGTTTGCCACGCGCGAAAAGGCGGAAGCGCACGAGCGGGCGGTGCAGTACTTCAAGCGGCACTGAGCGGGGCGCGGATGTCCCCGCGACGCCGAGCTGGGGTTCGGTGGTACTCGCGCACCAGATGGCTTGAATGTCATCCTCACGTCCAACCTTAAGACCCTATAATTGTTACAAAACTGTTGCATCAAAATAACTGTTGAAGCTTGGCAGGACACCGCTGCGCTTAATCGGCTCGAGGCAAGTGTGCGACTTCTGGTAGTTGAAGACGACTCCGCAATTCGAGAGTTTCTCCATCGCGGCTTGAGTGAAGCCGGATACCAGGTGGACACGGCCGTGGACGCCACATCCGCGTTGGCGCTGGCCGGGGAAGAGGTCTACGACGGCTTTATCATCGATCTTGGCCTGCCTGATATGGACGGGCTCGACCTGATCAGCCGCTGCCGGGCACAGGGACACTCGTCGCCGGTGCTGATTCTGTCGGCGCGGCGCTCGGTCGACGAGCGCGTTCGCGGACTGGAACAGGGCGGTGACGACTACCTGACAAAGCCGTTCGCCCTCGCCGAGTTGCTGGCGCGGGTTCGCAACCTTCTGCGGCGCAGCGCGCCAGGTCAGCCGGATGCCGTGCGCCTGCGCGTGGCCGATCTGGAGCTTGATCTGGTGCGGCGCGAGGCGCGCAGGGGCAATGACATCCTGCAACTAACCACTCAGGAGTTCGCCTTGCTGGAGTATCTTGTTCGCAACGCCGGACGCGTTGTCACGCGTACCATGATTCTCGACCGGGTGTGGCGGATGCGGATCGATCCGGCGACGAATGTTGTGGATGTGCAGATCTACCGCTTGCGCAACAAAGTCGATGTCGAAGGCAAGCGGGCACTGATCCACACGATTCGCGGTGTCGGTTATGTTCTCAAGGAAGCATAGTTCGCAGGGGCACTCGGCGGCGTGGCGCATCGCCATCTGGCCCACGGCGGCGTTCGCCGTCGGCAGCGCGGTGGCGTTCGCGATTATGTACTTCCTCATCGCCGGCGACATTCGCCAGCGCAGCGATGCCTGGCTCAGCGGAGAAGCCGAGACGCTCGCGGACGTTTCGGCCAATACGCCACGCGATGCACTGTATGACACGCTGGTGGGCGAGGTCGCTGAACTGGCGTCGCGTGAGGTACCCGATGCCGATGACTCCAAAGGTGGGCATCAGAGTTCGGTCTTCTTTCTGCAAACCGCGCAGGGGCAGGAGCCCATTTGGGTCGGACCTAATCCCAAAGGGCGGTTCATCGCTGCCATACAGGGGGCCCAGCTCGAGCCCGGTTCGCCAGGCAATGTGCAGGTGGAGGGCTGGAAGAAGACGTTCCGCGTCGTTTATAAGCGGCGACCCGATGGAGGCGGCCTATATCTCGGCTTTGCGGATGTGAGTGGCGCTCGCATGCTCGATCGCTTGACCGAACGCTGCCTGCTGATCTGGGCGGCAACGGTCCTCCTCGGATTTCTCATTACCTGGCTGGCGGCTTATCGCACCCTGGCGCGCGTGGAAAGCATCAGCGACGCCGTCTCGCGAGTGGGCAGCGACGATCTGAGCAGCCGCCTGCCGCAAGGCCCCTATCACGACGAAATCACGCGCTTGTCCAGCACCTTTAATCGCATGCTGGACCGCATCCAGTCCTCGGTGCACCAGATGCGTGTACTCACTGACTCCGTCGCGCACGACCTGAAAAGCCCCGTGACCTCCATTCGCGGCAGCCTTGAAGTCGCGCTCTCCAACGGGACCGAGGGCCAGTGGCGCGAGCGCGTTGCCGAGGCCATTGATGGGCTGGACCGGCTGGCGCAGCTGCTCAATACAACCCTGGACGTCGCAGAAGCTGACGCCGGCGCTTTGCAACTGCGTAAGGAGCGCATCGACCTTTCGGAACTGGTCCAGCAGGTGGTGGAGCTCTACCAACCGGCCATGGCCGAGCATCGCCACGATATCGTTACTGATTTGCAAACTGTGTTCGTGGAAGTTGACACGTCGCTTTTGCATCGCACCATAGCCAATCTGCTGGACAATGAAATAACGCATCTTCCACCGGGGTGCAGGGTTACTGTTTCTGTGCACCCAAGTAATGGAGAGGCGGAGTTAGTCGTGGCCGATAATGGGCCGGGCTTTCCTTCGGAGTTGCGGGCTCACGCCTTTGAGCGATTCGTAAAAGGCGAGCACTCCTGCGGGCACGGATTGGGATTGGCATTTGTAGGGGCTGCCATTCAGGCGCACGACGGCTACGCCGAGGTACTCGAAGCGCAAGGCGGCGGCGCAAAGATTGTGCTGAGACTGCCGATGGCGGAAGTGCTCAGCGAAAAGGTTTAGTGGGTAAGAATCTTTCCGACAATTCGCCATGAGGCTCTGTTGTTGGCAGCAGTGTGTGTACTGTGCTCGATGAGCTTTGCCGGCGCGGATTCAGTAAGTCGGGATCACGCCGCGAGTCTGGAGACTGCGCCACGGCTGGAGACCGGCGCTACTCTGCTACCTTTCGGCCGCTGCCATTCCGGTGCTGGTCAGCTTGCCTACGGCATCGATCCTGATGTCCACGTGATCGTCGACCTTCAAGAACAAAGTGCTCGGATTCTTCATGCCCCATGCCTGATAGGGTATGGAAAAATCTGATTTGGCCGTGACCTCGCCGTCGTTGGCCTGCACAGGGATGGATAGTGTTATTTCATGATCAGCGCCGTGGATGTGGAGGACTCCATTGACTTGAAGAGTTGAGGTCCCTTGGGGAGTAATCTTGCCCAGAACGCGCTTGGGGAAGAAACTGATTTCCTGATAGCGCTGGCTTTCCAGAACATCTTTGTGCATTTTGTTGTCGCGCGACTGATTACCGCTCTCACCGCTTGTCGCATCCACCACGATTTCACCGCTGGCATTTCCCGAGCTGGAATCGAAGAGGATCGAGCCGCTCTTCAACTTAAACGTTCCGTGAACAGTGTGAAACGTAGCCCCCAGCGTCCAGTCCACCTGCGATTGCGCGGAATTGAGCGTGACTTGTATTTGCTGCGCGAAAGCCGCGGCATGGCATAGAAGCACTGCAACAACGGCTGTGGTGGAATTCTTGAAGGTTCGCAGGATGGTTATTTTCGAGTTCACGGACGTGCTCTTTCTTGCAAAACAAAATTTGGATATCTAGAATCCGGCCCGGTTTTTTTACATTAAGTAGGACGACAACAACCGGGAAACGGTTTGTAAACGTTTCGTCAAGCCGCCAATAATTGCCACCCCAATGCGATGCCAAGGCGCAAGCCGAATTCGCGCAAAGGCAATGCCCCGGTATGGAGATCCAGCATGCGCGCGAAGGCGGCGGGATCGCTCGCAAGTGCGTGCAACGCCCGCCGCCGCAGTGCGGGATACCGGTCCATGGCCAGCATCAGGGCCGACATAAGTCGCGGACGACGCGCTATCCGCCGGTGCGCTGCCTGATATTCCCGCAGGTCGCCTGCACGCAATGCATCAGCCAGGGCCAGCGCCTGCCGGAATGCGAGCGACAACCCCTGACCGGTGACGGCATCGATCGAGCCGGATGCCTCACCCGCCAGCGCGATGTTTTGCGATTGCACTCTGCCGAACTCGCGCGTGGTGGTCAGCGCCCCCAGGTAATCTTTCTCCGGCGCGACATTTCCCAGACGCTCATGCAGGGCAGGAAAACGGGCAAGTGCGTGGTCAAATCGGAGCTGTCGGTGGCGCGTGACAAAGGCCACGCAGATTTCGTCCTGGGACACTGGCGTGACATACATCTGTCCACAGTCGGCCCAGTGCACTTCAACCTGGCCGAACCACGGCGCGACTTTGTAATGCCGTCGGAAGCCGTAGCGGCGGCTGGTGCATCGGCCGTGATCGAGGCCAGCCAGGCGGCGGAGCCTGGAGTTCTGCCCGTCGGCACAGATTAGCCATCGGTAGCCTGTGAACTGTCCGTTGATGCAAAGGCCTTGGCGGGTGAGCCCGGTGATTCGGGCCTTCCATCGCAGCGAAACGCCAGTTTCTTCCGCGCGCTGCACAAGCAGTTGATGAAGGGCCGTTCTCCGCATGCCATATCCCACAACGTGGGAGAATGCAGCTTCGGCCCGCGAGTGTTCGTCGACGAAACTAATACCGCGGAAGGGAGCGGCTATTGCCGAATTCAGCGTGATCCCCAGCTCGCGAAGGGCCGCCAGCCCCTCGGGCATGATGCCTTCGCCGCAAGCCTTGTCGATGGGCGGCTGCGCGCAGTCCACGACAGCTACGTCGAAGCCTGCCTGACGAGCGGCAATAGCGGCTGCGAGTCCCGCCGGACCGCCACCGGCGACGAGAACCTCGGATTTGCCCTTTGCCTCCAGCATCAAGACACCAGCGCAGCAACAGCGGCTGCCGTGTAGAAAGCGAATCTTCTATCGACAAAGATGAGGCAGCTGTCCGATGAGACGGCACGAATTCGAAAACGGTTTGTAAACGTTTGGTCACGACGGCGGCCGTAGGGATCCCGTCCTGGGGCGTTATCACAAAGCTCTTCGATGGAGCACGGCGACAGAAAAACTGCCTGACGGATGTCTGTAGCCTCGATTGCAGCACAACCGCTCCGGGCTACGAGAGCCTCCGATTCACCTATAACCTTGGGCATTCACCTACCAGCGCAGCAACACCAACTCGGCGCAGAAGCCGGGTCCCATAGCGGCAAGGATGCTGTAGCTGCCTGAGGGGGGGCGTCGCAGATTCATGAATTGTTCTAGTACTAATAACACCGAAGTGGACGACAGGTTTCCCACTTTGCGCAAAGATTCCCATGAGGCATCAAGCGTGCCTTCGGGTAATTGCAGGGATTCCTCCGTCGCTTCCAGAACCTTCGGACCGCCAGTGTGCATGATCCAGCTGGAGATGTCGCTGCGACACAGGTTATGTCGCGCGAGGAAAGCGTCGACATCCGGAGCAAGATGCTGGCGCACCATTTCAGGCACATCCGGTGACAACACGATCCGGAAGCCGTTCTCGGATATGTCCCAACCCATCACATACTCGGTGTCTCGATAGAACGACGAGGTGCTGCCCAACACCCTGGGACCAGAACCTCCGCGCTCGTCCCCGGCAATAATGACAGCGGCGGCGCCGTCGCCGAAGAGGCCGGACGAAATCAGATTCGGGACGGAAACATCCTTCCTCTGCCAGGTGAGCGAGCAGAGCTCCACGGAAATCAGGACCGCCACCTGATCGGGGAAGGCGCGCACATAATCGGAGGCGCGCGCAATTCCCGCTGCCCCGGCCACGCAGCCAAGACCGAAGATCGGGTTACGCTTGATATCGGTCCGCAGGTTCATGCGATTCACCAGCCGCGCGTCGATGGACGGGCTGCAAATCCCGGTGACCGAGACGAAAAAGATGGCGTTGAGGTCCGTCTCGCACAGCCCGGCACGGGCCAGGGCGCGACACGTAGCCTGTTCAGCAAGGTCCTCGGCGGAGTCCATCCACGCGTTGTTGGCTTTTCCCCATGTATCCAGATCGTCATAAGCGTCGATGGGGAGAGACAGATAGCGGCCATCGACCCCGACGTTTGCGTGCAGACGATCGAGGACCTTGGGGTTCTCCAGTTGGTCCACCCAGTGCCGCTTCAGTGCCGCGGCAATTTCTTCCTGACGATAGTAGTGACGCGGAAACGCACTCGCTACGCCTGCGATAAGAGGCATCGTTTCATCTCTTCTTTTCGGGTTGTATTCACCGCCAGAGAGGATGATACGTCAATGTTGTCAGACTAGCGAGCGCAGATGAAACGACAATTTCCCTGCCATGACAACTCGGTCATCCGTGGCGCAGCAAAAGTTGAGACCCCGCGCGTGCAGCCCTGGGTCGCGACGATATAATGCACTCCCAATGAATTGGAGCCCCGCTGCCATCATTCGCTGGCTGTTCGACTCAAAGGCGGGCCTTGCTGACCGTCTGATCCCACGCTGGATCTTTCTGCGGGCGCTGGGACTTATCTATTTCGCAGCCTTCTTCGCCCTGGTGTTCCAGGTCCGTGGGCTGATTGGAGCGGATGGAATACTTCCCGCCGGCGAGTATCTGGCGGCGGTGGCGCGGCAATTCGGATCAAGTCGATTGTGGTTTGCTCCCACCTTGCTCTGGCTTTCCAGCGGCAATCACATGCTGACGGGAATCTGCTGGGCGGGAATGATCGCATCCCTGCTGCTGGTAGCCAATGCGTGGCCCCGGTTGAGCCTGCTGGTCTGCTTCGTCTGTTATTTGTCATTTGTCGCCGCGGCACAGGATTTCTCCGGATATCAGTCCGACGGCATGTTGCTGGAGGCGGGATTCATCTCGATGTTTCTGGCGCCGGCTGGCCTCTGGCCGGGATTGGGCCGCGCGACTCCGCCTTCCCGCGCCAGTTTCTGGTTGTTGCAGTGGGAGTGGTTCCGGATTTACTTCGAATCGGGCGTGGTGAAGCTGGCAAGCCATGATCCGGAGTGGCGGCACTTCACCGCGATGGACGACTACTACCAGAACGGTCCGCTGCCGACATGGGTTGGGTGGTATGTACAGCATCTGCCGCACTGGTTTCATGCGTTCACTACGGGCGCTACCCTGGGGCTCGAGCTCGGACTGGTGTTCATGATGTTTTTGCCGCGGCGCTGGCGGATTGTCTGCTTCTTCATTGTGACGGCGTGGCAGATTCCCGTGATCCTTACTGCGAACTACACGTTTCTGAATTACCTGGTTCTGGTGCTGGGCTTCCTGCTGCTGGACGATCGGTTCATGTTGCGAGTCATGCCGGCCCGCTGGAGGGGGCGGCTGTCGCCGGCAAGTCCTCCCAGTACAGCGCCGGCGGCGGAAGAGCCTCAGATCGTCAGCGAGGAGCCACAAAAGGCGGTTGAGCGCCCACGGCCACGCAATCCTCATCCCGTTGTCGCTTTTAAGCTGGCAGTGATCAGTGTGATTCTGCTGTGGATCTTTTACATCACTACGACGCTCTTGCTCCTGCTCCTGTTCCCTCACCTGCCCCTGCCAACGTCGCCCATTGCAGCCTTGGAACCTTTTCGGATCGCCAATCGCTATGGGCTGTTTGCGGTGATGACGCGGGGGCGCTATGAGATCGAATTCCAGGGCTCGAATGACGGGCAGACTTGGACGCCCTATCCCTTCCGCTACAAGCCGCAGGCGCTGAACGAGAAGCCACGGATCTACGCGCCCTATCAGCCGCGCTTCGACTGGAACCTGTGGTTCGCGTCCCTGGGGTCGTGGCGCGAGAACCTGATTGTGCCCAGTACCGAGGAACGACTATTGGCAGGAGCGCCGGATGTGCTCACTTTGTTTGCGGGAAATCCTTTCCCGCAGGAGCCGCCGAAGCAGATGCGGGCTGTGCTTTGGCAATACTGGTTCACAACGATGGCGGAGAAGCGTGACACCGGAATGTGGTGGAAGCGGAAACTGCTGGGCTTATACGCGCCCGTGCTGGAACGAGAGCCTGACGGGAAGGTCGTGGTCGTAGAGTGGCCGGAGCCGCTGCCGCCGCATTTCTAGCGGTGCCGTTGTTTTGCGCGCCCCTGCATACGACCTGACAATTTTCCGCTACTTCGCTCCGTGCTAGTGTTGATGTTGCCCCAATAACGTCACATCGGATGAAACGATTCCTCCTCATTGTTCTGGTTCTCGTTGTTATCGCGGTTGTGTTCTTCGCGAAGGCGAGCAGCTATCTGGTCGTCAACAATCTGCAGAAGTCCGATGCCATTGTCGTGCTGGCCGGCGATGCGGCTGACGACCGTTATTACCGAGGGTTAAAGCTGCTTCGCGAAGGCTACGGACACAGCATGTTACTGGACGCAACCACGACGATCACCTACGGACACTCCTATACGGAACTGGCAGCCGATCTTGTAACGCGTACGGCCGGGCAGGATGCTTCGCGCGTGATCGTGTGTCCCATCGAAGGCGACTCGACGAAAGAAGAGTCGACGCAGGTGGGTGCCTGCCTGGCGACGCTGCAACCGGTGCCGCACTCCGTGCTGATCGTCACCGACAACTATCACACGCGCCGGGCGCTCTCGATCTTCCAGAATCGGCTGCCGCAGTATCACTGGAGTGCAGCCGCAGCCGATAATCCTTACCTGTTCGGGACACCATGGTGGAAGCACCGCGAATGGGCGAAAACGTATTTGATGGAATGGCAGAAGCTGATCTGGTGGGAGCTGTTTGACCGCTGGCGGTAGTGAGTGGCCGGATCGCGCGGGACAAGGCCCGGAAGGCGGCGTAAGACGCTCAACTATGTTCGAGTGGGGAGCTTCGGATCCGGTGAGTGAGCTTCGGCGATCGATGGGCGATAGGAAACATCCTTCCAGAGAGTTGTCGGCTGAACGAAGTAGACGCGCACGGCGGCGAGCGAGGCGGCCATCAGCACAACAAACGTTCGTATCGGAGACGTCAGCTTCTTAAGCGTTACACCATCCGGCACAGCGGTATCGAGCGCCGCCAGTCCATAAAAGAGCGCCTGGGCCCACGCTGCCGCGGCACGCCAGTAAGGGGGCAGGCCGATCGTCGCGAGCGCCGCCGCGATCATGCAATACGGAATCACGATGCGTCCGTACTTTGCGGAGAGAAAGTGCAGACGCATCCGGTTTCGCGAGCTCAGCAGTTCAGGCATGATCTTCAGCATCTGATACAGGCCAGCCTGCAGACGGACCTTGCGCCGGAACTCCGACTGCAAAACAGTGGGGAAGTCATACATTGTGGCAGTCGGTTCCATAAGGATTCGGTAACCCTTGAAGAAGGCGATGAGGGGCTCGTATACGTCATCGAGGAGCGTACCGGGCGGCAGTGGCACCCACAGCGAGCGGCGTATGGCGGCGAAGGCGCCGCTGTAGCCGAAGGTCGAGTCGATGCGAGTCATGCGCAGGCGGATCCAGTGCTCGTACCGCCAGTACAGGCTGGTGGTCGACTCCTCGTGCGTTTCGCCTTTCACGATGATGGTCTGCGGGCTGACAGCGCCGACTTTGTCGTCGCCGAAGCAGGCGATGACGTTGCGCAGGCAGTTCGCGTCGAGTGTCTGGCGGACGTCGTTGAGCACAAGGATCTCGCCCGAAATCAAAGGCACACCGGCGTTGAGGGCCGCGGCCTTCCCGCCGTGCGTCACGCGTAGAAACTTCACGCCTTCATCGGCGAAGCCGCGGGCAATCTCGTCGGTGCGATCGGTTGAGCCGTCGGAGACGACCAGCACCTCCATCAGCTCCCGGGGATAGTTCTGAGCGAAGATCGCCTTCAGCTTGCGCTCAAGGAACTTCTCGCCGTTGTAGACCGCGATAACGAACGAGACGGTGCGCAGCTTGTCGTCCTTGCGGACGGGATTGTCAACGCGTTTGGCGAGCCAGTTCAACAGCAGCGGGTAGCCGATCAGGGCATAGAAAGCAACCGCACAGGTGGACAAAAATACCGCGATCGAGACGATCTTGGCAAGGGACAACGTCATCGCAGCTACTAAGATACAGGAAGCGTTAGGCAGTGACTCGTGCCTTTCTTCCCTGCCGAACCTGGAATGTATCGTTTCTCCGCTTCGTTTCATCTGATACTTGGTTCCCACAGCCGCTTCTAATTCTTACCTTATAAATCTGGAGAAAGAGATCATGAAAGTTGCCGTCGCGAAGAAGCCGAATGCTCCTCTCGTCATCGAAGAGCGTCCCATTCCCGAGCCGAAAGCGAACGAAGTTGTCATTAAGGTCCGAGCTTGCGGCGTGTGCTACAGCGATCTGGAAGTGAGGTCGGGGCACTTTCCATTTGCCTCCTACCCTGTGGTTCCAGGACATGAAGTCTCCGGCGTGGTGCACAAGGTTGGGCCTGGCGTCAGTTGGCCGAAGGTTGGCGATCGCGTAGGCATGCCGTGGTTGTTCTCGGCGTGTGGCCATTGCGATTTGTGCGTTCAGGGCAAGGACGTGCTGTGTCTGGAGATGACGGTGACGGGAGTCAATCGCGACGGGGGATACCAGGAGTACATGCTCGCTCCGGCGCTTTTTGTCGCACCGATTCCGGACAGCCTCGAAGATGCGTACGCCGGCCCGCTGATGTGCGCCGGCCTCACTGTATTTAACGCAATGCGCCAGGCGCGATACGAGGCGGGCCAGAAGGTTGCGGTGATCGGCCTCGGAGGACTGGGACACCTCGCAGTGCTCTACGCCAAGGCGATGGGCGCGCGTGTTGCCGTTATCTCGAATACGCCGGACAAAGAAGCCGAGGCGCGCGAACTGGGGGCGGAGTACTTCATCAACTCGGGCGCAAAGAAGACGGCCGATGCTTTGCGCGAGTGGGGCGGTGGCGCCGACATTGTCCTGGCGACTGCTCCCTCGATCGAGGCGGCAACGGAAGCACTTCCCGGACTGGCGCCGGATGGGACGCTGGTGTCGATTGGCGTGGGACCGGGAACAATAGCGGCGGCGCCGATGGACCTGATCGGCGGACGCAGGAGGTTGATGGGGTCGCCTTCGGGCAGCCGGCAGGACGCCCGCGCGACGCTGAAGTTTTCTGCTGCGAACAAAGTGGTGCCGCGGATCACCAAGATATCGTTGGAGGAGGCGAATAAAGCGCTTGACCAGATGGAACAGGGGAAACTTCGGGGACGGGCGGTAATAATGTTCTGATATTGACCGTAGCCCCTGGCCGTTTGCGCGGGTCCGGAGACCCACGCTCAAGCTGAGTTCCCCGGCGGCGGTACATCAAAAGGCGCCGTTCAGTCAGGCAGACCTATTTCGCCAGCAACGACTCAATCTTCTGCTGCAGCGCGTTCATATCGGCCGCGCCCACGTACTTTGCTGCGATCCGCCCATCGCGGCCGATCAGGAACGTTACCGGCAATCCCAACACGCCGCCGTACGACTCCGCCAGAGCCGTCGTCCCCATCCCCACGGGATAATTCATTTTGAACTGCTGATAAAACTCGCGCACCGGCTTGGGATCGTCGTCCATCGAGATGCCAACGATCTGAAATCCCTTGGGTCCGAGCGTGTTCTGATAGTCCACGAACTGCGGAATCTCACCCCGGCAGGGTGTGCACCATGTCGCCCAGAAGTTCAGCAGCACCACTTTGCCGTTATAGTTGGCGAGCGCAAGCGGCTTACCGTCCAAATCCTGCAGGGAGAATGCGGCTGCAGCCGAATCGAGCGCACCCGGCCGGCCCCCTTTCGCGCTCGACTTATGCCGACCAGCTTCGTACACCGCCACTGCAATCGCAATGACAACAATCAGCAGAACAATTTTTCTCATTCGAATTTATTGGCCTTTGATGGTGGGATAGCCTTTGTCGACCCAATCGCTCCCAAAATTGTTCGCGATGTACAGCACCTTCAGGTTGCTGAATCCCATCGCGTGCAATTGATTGTAAGCCGGATGAACGTTGGGACAATGGCTCCAGGGACAACAACCGCAATACAGAACAATCGACGTGTTACGGGGTAGCGGCTTCACCCGCGCCCGCAGCCGTCCCAGTCCTTGCCTTTCCGCGGCAGCGCCGATGTACTCCGCCCCGGGAATGTGCGCCTGCATGAAGAGCAGCGACGGACCGATATTCAGCACCAGCGGCTTGTCTTTGCCGGATTGCAGCATCTGCAGCAGCTCTTCCGAGGTGACCAGCGCCGGGCTGCCGGGCGCCAGCTCCTGGCCGCCGGACGAAGACTGGGCAGCTGCGGTGGCAGATGCCAAAACGATGAGCGAGAAGATTAGCGCCACGCAAGATAGCTTCATGGTGTCGTTTCCAGATTAGCCGATCAACGCGCCCCGGCCAACCTCGAGCCCTTGTGCTCGCTTACAATCAAAGGCAGAGATGGAACCGGAACGGCGCAGTTCGACGAGCGCGGCAACGGCAACGATGCTCAAAGGCTCGCTGCTCGGCATCATCCAGCACGATGTATGCGAGGAGATCCGCCTCGAAGAGTTACGTGAGATGCTGGGAGCGCGCCGGGTCGAGCCCAGTTTCAAGCACGCCACCCCTGAGCACGTGCGCTTCGAGAAACCTCCGGTTGTCGAATTTCTGGAGCCCGTAACGCTCGCTGGCGGCGAGAAGTTGATGCCGCAGGTCAAGTATTACGACTACGGCGTAATCAGTGTGCTGCTGGAGTTCAGGTTCGAAGCCGATTGGGAAGGCCTGGTGCAACTGGCCGCGCGCTGGGTGCCGAATGCCGCGCTCGAGCAGCAGGCGCTGGAGATCGTTCGCGGCCGTCTAAGCAAGATTCAGCCGGCTCTCGAGCGCCCGTACGAGAACTGGCTGACTGAGGATTACTACATTTTCTTCCTCAACGAGGTGCCGGGTAATCCTTACGGACACAACTTGGCTACAAGCCGCGCCTCCGAGATCGCAAAAATTCTGCGTGGCGAACAATCGGCCTTGGCCGGCATTATCTACGACGATGTGCTGCAGTCCAGCGTCTTCTACTATCCCAACGATCTCGTGACCGTGGGATGGAATGCCGCACTGGTATATGACACGCCGGCCTCGGCCGACACCACGATCCAGATCCTGGAATACGTCAACTCGCAGCTGCTCGAGTTTCGTCACTATGATGAGTGGCTCACGCGCGAACTCGACGACGTCTACCGTTCACTGAAGCAGCGCGCCGGCATCTGGCGACGCTGGAAGATGCGCAGCGAGGCGCTGCGCCTGAACGGCATCACGGTTGAAATCACCGAGCTGGCCGAACGCTCGGAAACCGCCATCAAGTTTGTCAGCGATATGTACTCGGCGCGTCTGTACCGGCTGGCAGCGGCCAAGGTTGGCGTACCCGAATATAAGAATCTGGTAAACGAAAAGCTGCACACGGCGGAGAGCCTCTACCGCTTCCTTATCGACGAATTTCACCAGAGCCGCGGCTTCGTACTTGAATTGCTGGTCGTCATCATCCTGGTGATCGAGCTGATCTTCCTTTTTCGTGGTAAAGGATAGTTGGCTCCGCAGCCGGGTTGACCGCTGATTCCTGCCGGGCGCACAATCGCAGCCGTATTTGTGGGCCGCAACACGTCGCCCCGATTCATGTTCCCCTCCCACTCATCGCTAAAAATGGATTGAGTGGGGTGCCCACATTCATCGCTGACCGATCCCAGGAGGTCCCGTGCCACGCTCCCGCAATGAATTGAAAGAGCGGCTCGACCGCTATCGCCAGATCAGCCTCAGCGTAACCGGCAGAAAGTCCGGTCGGACCATCTCCCGGCCAGTATGGTTTGTAGCGGAAGAGGACGCGCTTTATCTGCTACCCGTCGCAGGTTCGGATACCCAGTGGTACAAGAACGTGCTGAAAAACCCTCGCGTTCGTATCTCGGCCCGAGAGGAAGAAACTGAGCTCCGCCTTGTGCCGATCAGCGATCCTGAAGGGGTGAAGGACATAGTCGAGAAGTTCCGGGAGAAATACGGCGCCGGCGACGTGAAGAAGTACTACTCGAAGTTCGACGTGGCAGCTCGAGCGAAGATATAGGACGGCTGCGGTGAGTCGACCCGAGCCCTCTTGCCGCCTTTCCCCCGTAATGAAGTGTTTACAGTTCGTCGATGGTTCTAGTGGGGATTCAGATGCCAGAGGAGAAGCATGCAATGACCCTGGACCGATTTACCAAAGCGATGCTGGTCGTGATAGCAATTCTGCTGGGGATTCTCGCGTTTCGGCCGCTGGTTCAACCATCGCCGGTGCGGGCGCAAGCGGAAGAAGGCTACCCGTTCTATGTTGAGCCGGGCTACACCATGATCCGCAAGCCCGACGGCACTGCACAAATGTACGGCAAGGTCGTCATCGATATGCGCAACGGAGATATCTGGGGCTTCCCCACGCTCAGCCAGTCGCCTTATCCGATGGACCCGTCCCAGCCGAAGCCGCCAAAGTCCTCGCCCATGTACTTGGGCAAATTCATGTTCAGCGAAGCCGCAAGGTGAAAAGCTGCGAGCTCTGAGCCGCGAGCTATTAACCTCCGGTGTGCAAGCTGAAGCTTTGGATGGAGTTCCCCTAGGGCATCGGTGAGAGGTTTGAGTTCAAACAGACAAGCGGCAGAAACGAATCCTGCCGCTTGAGCTAATTGCTAATCACTAATTACTAATTGCTTCTTTACAACAGCTCCTCATTCCAGTTCTGCAGAAACTTTTTCACCTCATCCATGAACTGGTCGGCGACCGCTCCGTCGATGACGCGATGATCGTATCCGATGCTAAGGTGCATCATCGACCGGATGGCGATCGAGTCGTTGCCATCGCGGTCGGTCACGACCACAGGCTTCTTCGTGATCCCGCCAACGCCCATGATCGCCACCTGCGGCTGGTTGATGATCGGCAGCCCGAATTTCGCGCCGAAGATGCCGGGATTCGTAATGGTGAAGGTGCCACCCTGCACCTCATCCGGTTTCAGCTTCTTGGAACGAGCGCGCTCGCCCAAGTCGCTGATGGCGCGCTGCAGGCCGACAAAGCTGCGCTCCTCGGCACTCTTCACCACCGGCACGATCAATCCCCAATCCAGGGCGACAGCGATACCGAGGTTGATCGACGCGTGATAGTGAATGTTGTCGCCCTCGACAGAGGAGTTGATGATGGGCCACTTGCGAATGCCGTGGATGACGGCGCGCGCGAAGAACGGAGTGTAGGTCAACTTGTTCCCGGTGGCCTGCTCGAACTTCGCCTTCATGCTCTCGCGGATTCTGACGATCCGCGTGACATCGACTTCGAAGATGCCATGCACATGCGCGCTGGTGCGCTTCGACATGACCATGTGCTCGGCAATCTTCTTGCGCATCACCGACATCGGCACAACTTCGCCCGGCGTAATGCCGCCAACCGGCTGCAGCGGAGTAGTGACAGCGGGCATGCTGGGGGCCGGGCCTGCCGGTGGCGCGTAGGAAGGCGCAGGCGGTGCGCTCGCCGCGGCAGCAGGCGCGACCGCTCCGTGCTTCGCGATGAATGCCTCGATATCGTCTTTCGTAATTCGTCCGCCTAAGCCGGTGCCCGGAACTTTCGTCAGATCGACGTTGTTTTCCTTGGCAATCTTGCGGACCAGTGGGCTGGAGCGTACGCGCTCTCCGGCTTCGCTCTCCTCTTCCACATGGCCCTGCTCTTGGAGCGCCAGAGGCGCGGTCTTTTCGTCGGCAGAGGAATCGGCGGAAGCCTTCGACGCCGCTTTGGGCTCTTCGCCACGGGGAGGCTGTGCCGCCTCGGCTTGCACGGCGCGCCCGCCATTACCGCCGGCCGCAGGCTTGGCAGGCTGCGAAGCTGTGGGCGCCGGAGCAGAAACCGCGGCCCCCTCTTCCGCGATCGTTCCAACCACTGTATTCACCTGGACCGTGTTGCCCGCCTGCACCTTGATGTCCTGCAACGTGCCGGAGGCGGGCGCGGGAATTTCGGCGTCGACCTTGTCGGTGGAAATTTCAAACAGCGGTTCGTCGCGCTGGACCTTCTCTCCCGGCTGCTTCAGCCACTTGGTGATTGTCCCCTCGAAAATCGATTCCCCCATCTGGGGCATGATGACATCTGTCGGCATATTCTTCCTTCCCGCGGGATTTCTGGTTGGAACTCAACACTGCAGCAAACCTTTGATTATATCGCGAGATGACACGTCTTTCCGGCAGGTCGAGCCCCTGCACTAAGCTCTCGTGTCTGATTCAAGAAGGAAGAAATTTCACTGAGCTTCGATTGGCAATGTCTGCAAGCCGAACGCTATTCTGAAAACTGAAGCCTGAACAGATCAGTCAGATGCGATTGGCCGCGCTCTTCCACGGCACGCGCTACCGCCTGCCGGATGCTGTCGTTTGCTGCATAAGGGGCCAGGGCCTCCAGCACATCGGCGGCGACTTGCTGGTTGGCAGTGCGCAGTTGCGAATACAGGAAGTCCAACGATTCGTTCAAACGCGACGCCGCGAGAGCGGCCAGGACCACTTTGCGCAAGGAGCGGTTCACGGTGCGCTCGAACTTTTCCTTCAGAAGATCGGCAGCAGTGGGCAGGCGCGACTCTCCCAATGCCCAGATTGCCGCTTCGGCCGTCGTCTCCTCGTGATGGTCGATGTACTTGGCCACGAACGGGAGCGACTGCTCCGGGGCGGCAGTGAGCAGGCCGGAGAAGCACTCGCCGAGGACCTCCGGCTCCTCGTCACCGGTCAGTACCTTCAGTCGAAGCAGGAGCGCACCAGCATCGCCGCCGTTGAGGGCCAGCGCGCGGACCGCCCCCAGCCTCGCCGGCGGTTCGGGATCGACGAGCAGAGGCACAACTTCAAGCATGGCATCGCGAGAATTTGTCCGCAGCAGACCTTGCGCGCACATGCCGCGCATGGCCGCAGCGGTATCAACGGGCGGGCCGTAGGATGCTTCGTGCTGTACATGGTGCAGGCCGCGGAGGTAAACCTCGGGTGAGCTGTAGTCCAGTTCGTAGAGCGCGGCGATGATCTCGGTTGTGGCGGCGCATCGCTTGTCGAGCTTCTGCGGGTCCCTCATTAGCCGCTCGAAGGCGGCGACCAGATCGGCGATGACTTCGTTGAGGTGATGCTCACCCGCGATTTTAGCGGCCTTGGCGACGACGAGATTGGAGCGGCTGGCAAGATATCGCCGAAGATCCGCGGCAGTCGGCGGTGAGGCACTGTTGCGCAGGGTGCTCAATTCATTCAGTGCTTTTTCGACGGGATCGGATTTTGCCATATCAGAACACCGGCGAGGCGGCCTTCATCTCCTTGCGGAAGCGCCGCGCCTCCGGTGAGAACAGGATCGCGGCGGCAGCCAGAATGCCAAGCGCAATTCCGCAGGTGACGCGCAGGGCTGCATTGCCCGGCACGAAGCGGAGTATCACTCCCATGATCACCGCAGGGAAAAGATACATCGCAGAACGCCAGGTGACGGCACTGCGCCCGGTAACGAACTGGAATGCCGCCAGGGCGCAGATGAGGTAGAGCAACTCCGTCGCGGCCGTGGCCAACGCTGCTGCCGTGAAGTTATGTTTTTGCAGGAGCACCAGATTGATGGCGGCATTCACCAGCAGAGCTGCGATGCCAATTTGCAGAAGGAGCTTTTCACTGCGCTTTGCCAGCAGCGACGCGGTCAGCACGGTCGTGATGCAAACCATGCCAAGCGCAATCGCCAGCCAGCGAAGAGCGTCAATACAGGACAGCGCTCCCGCAAGATAGCGGCCGCGATACAGAAGCTGTAGCAATTCGCGCGCCAGCAAGCTGCCGCCGACCAATCCACAGCCGCCCAGACCGAGCGCGAAGTTGCAGGCGCTGCGCACCTGACGCACGAAGCGCTCGCCATCGGTGTTGGCCAAAGATGCCAGCACCGGAATCATGGGCACCATCAGCAGCCAGGGCAAAAGCAAGAGCGGATTGATGGGGCGAAACGCCGCAGCGTACGCTCCTAACTCGGCCTGGCCGCGGAGTGCGTAGACGAAGAAGACATCGCAATGAAAATAGATGGTGTAAACCAGGCTGGCGAGACCGAACAGCAAAGCGGGTCCAACGAAGTCCCTCAATCCGCGTTCGCGGAAACCAGGCTTAGGATGATAGCCGAGCAGGCGGTCTGCCATCACCTGCGTGAACAGGAGGACCACCGCCTCACGGATCACCAGCAGCCAGGCGAAGCCGGTTCCCGTGAGTTCGAGGCGGTTGAACAGAATGCTTCCGGTCAGCACGATGACACCGCCGAGCAGATTCAGCAGCGCCAGCCCTCCCTGCGCCTGGCGCACCTGGAAGACAGGATCGAGCGCGGCGGGTTCGGTGAGGAGAAGAACAAAGCCGACGCCCAGCAGGATGGCGCGCTGGGCCTCCGAGTTCTGAGTGAAGGCGAAGGCGCACATCGCGAGGGCCATGACCAGGCCGGCAACGCGGCGGTAGGCCATGAGGCCTTCAAGAATGGGCTTTTCGCGGCGCGGGTCGGCAGCGATGTCACGGGCAGCAACGTTGCTCAGCCCAAGATCGAGAAACTTGCGCGCCAGAATAAAGATCGTGCTGACGAGGGAGAAGAATCCGAAGGCCGCAGGCGAGAGAGCGCGCGCCAGGTAGACGGTGATGATCAATGCCAGACAGAGCTGGCCAGCCGCGCTGCCGAGGAGAATCGCCTGGGCCGCGCTGGGGCTGCGAGGGCTCGGCATCGTGATGCCGTAGCCCGCGTCCGAGACTCCGATCGGCGGCGCTTCAGTGGGAGGCGATGAGCTGGCGCGAGTGGGTTTACCGCGCGCAGCTTTTCTATTGATCTTCTCGGTTCCGGGCATGATCTCCCGCTCCGAATAGTACATGGCCGCTCTGCCTGCGGACTATACTTTGCTCCGCATGGATCGGCGATCGGCACTGAAGGCGCTTGGCATTCTGGCGGGCACAGCCGCGCTGGAGGGCTGCGCCGCAAAGCATGTGGCCAGTGCCGCTCCGCCTGCTCCATCCGCGCCGCCGCTGCTGAAGCTCCCCAAGGTGAAGGTCGAGCCTGATCGTGAGATTCGCACCGTTGTTGGGCTGCGGCCGTTTCGAGCTTCGGGATTTGTGGTCAGCGCCCAGAAGCTGGATGAGAAGCTGGTCGTACACAATTACGGACATGGCGGAGCCGGCGTCACGCTGTCGTGGGGAACGGGCGAGTTGGCGTGCCGCGAGGTGGATGCATCAAACGAGAAGAATATTGCGGTGCTGGGCTGTGGCGCGGTCGGACTGGCGACGGCTCGGCTGCTTCAGGAGCGCGGTTGCAGGGTTACGATCTACGCCAAGGACCTGCCGCCGAATACAACTTCGAACATTGCCGGCGCGCAGTGGTTTCCCGTCTACGCTTACCAGCACGATCGCATTACGCCGGAGTTCAAGGCGCGTTTTGTCGAAGCCTCGCACATCGCCAATCGCCGCTATCAGCTCATGGTGGGCTCCCGCTACGGTATCCGCTGGCTGCCGAACTACTACTTGGACGAGCAGCCCGTCCCAAACGGCGGACTGCGCAGTCCGGAGAGCCCCATCCACGACCTGCTGCCCGAGATGCGTTATCTCGAACCATCCGAGAACCCGTTTCCCTTCCCCTGGGTCCTTCAGATCGACACCATGCTGATCGAGCCCAACCGTTATCTACCAGCCATGATGGATGACTTCCGCATTGCCGGCGGGCAGATCAAGGTGCAGGAGCTTCGCAATGTTGCCGAGTTGCAGAGTCTGACGGAGAAGGTGATTGTGAACTGCACTGGTCTGGGCGCGAAGGCGCTGTTCGGGGATGAGGAGCTCACCCCGGTGAAAGGCCAGCTGACAATCCTGCTGCCGCAACCGGAGATTGAATACTGCACGCTTCCTCCCGAGCTTTACATGTTTCCGCGCACCGATGGCATCCTGCTCGGCGGAACGCATGAAGAGGGAGTGTGGACGCTGGAGCCGAATCTCCAGGCGAAGCAGCGGATTCTGGCCGAACACGCGCGCATCTTTCGCGAGATGAAATGAAGTTTGTGCGGAAAATGAAGCCGGTCTAGCGCTTCCTGGCTTTGCCTTCCAGGAACGTGCTCCAGTTATCGCCGTCGGTTGACAGCTCGAACTTCAAGTCATAGCTTTCGGGCGCCTGAACCTTCATCGTCATTTTCTGCTGGACATCCTGGCCGTTGTAGTCAGCGTGGCTGGTCCAGAGCCAAGTGCCGTTGCTGAGCTGTCCGCGTGAGACCTGGTGACGGCCCTGGCTGTTGAAGCCGTCGAAGGTGTAGGCTTGCTCGCTCGCGTCGTAGCCCATGATGTAAGTTTCTTTTCCGAAGCCGCCGAGTGAAGGCGGCAACGAATAGTCGGAGCGGCCGATGAGGAAGAAGTTGCCTGCGAGCCAGTCGACAGCGTCGGTCGAGGAATACGGTCCGCCAGCACCCCATGGGCCCGGCGGGATGATTCCCTCGATATTCCAGGTTCCGATGAAGTAGGCGAGTGCAGATAGTTCAGGTGCCGGCTTGGAGGGGCTTTCAGCCAGGACGTCGAGATCCTTGTGCTCTTGCATATTGCCTCGCTGCGCGGTTTTGAAGATATCAGAGTGTCACCGGTTGAAGCCGGCTTAAGCAAGAAAGGAAGGGCCTAAGACACTGGCCTAAAGGCCAGCCCTACCGCTCAGAAGGAGAAGAGCATTTGCAGGTCGATTCGACGGCTCGCGGAGCCGGAGGAGAACGGCGCTCCTTCCAATGAGTTCGAGGTGCCGAACAACGATGAGTCGAGGTTGCCGACAGGCGAGGCATAGTTGATGTTATTTAGCAGATTGCGCGCGCTGACGCTGAAGGTCAGGTTGTACTTGTGACTGGTTTCAGAGCCGAAGGTGAACGGGCTGCCCACACCACCGCTGAGACCGCGGGCTCCCAAGCCTCCGCCGTGACCGCCACCGCCTCCGTGACCACCAGGTCCGCCCATGCCCCCGCCGCCGGCCCGCCCTTCCAACTTAGGACCGAGGCCGAAGGTCTTGCTCAATCGCAAATTGAGCGTGAAGAGAGCTGGGCTTCCACCATAGTTAACGGGCGTAATGGTCTGCCCCGGAATGGGCACGGTGTTGAAGGTGCCGTAAGGCGTGACCAGGACTTTGCCTCCGGGACCTGCGGTCGACGCAAGCGCGGGCCGGTCGTTGAAGATGGAATCGCCGTTCAGGTCCTGGCCCACGATGATGTCGAAGGGCGCGCCGGACTCGGCGATGATGAACGGGCTCAGACGAAAGGCGTACGGCAGCGAAATGCTCCCGCCGACAAGGAAATGATTGCGAACATCGAAGGCCGCGCGGCCCCAATCCTGCATGGGATCGTAGGAGTTCATCACGAACATGGGCGAGCTGCCACCACCACCGCTAAAGAAGCCGCCGAAGCCTCCCCCGCTGGAGGAGACGGCAATCGGTCCGCCGACGCCGAGATCGCTGTTGGCGAAGTTCAACGAGTAGAAGCCGAAGAGCGAGAGCTTGTTTCCCGCGCTGACACGGAAATTGGCGATGAGCTGGTTCTGCTCGAACTGGCCGCCCGAGTTGTACTGATAGATGTTGTCGGTGCCGCCGAATGGCCGGACCCCGCTGGTTGGGTCGGAGGGATTGTAGGTGCCGGGCAAGGGCGCGTTGGCGTTGCGCAGAATAAGCTGATGAACCCCGCGCGTGTTCAGGTAGGTCACCGAGACGGTGGCGTTCTTCGTGACCTGCCGTTCGACGCTGAAAGCTGCCACCATGTTGTACGGCACGTGAAGGTTGCTTTGCACCTGGTACATCGTCGGCGAGTTGGTGGCGAGGCCTGAAAGCTGCGCCGGTGTGGGGATCAGCGGATAAAAGTTCGGATTGGCGACGACGTATTGCTGCTGTGTGGTGCCGTTGAAGCGCTCGGCTTGCAGCAGGTAGTCGTAGGAAAATCGGTTGTAGAAGATTCCGTAGCCCGCGCGGAGAACCGTCTTCGGCGCAGTCTTGCTGCTTCCCAGTCCCCACGCGACGCTCACCCGGGGCGCCCAGTCGCCCTCGTAAGGAATGCCGGTTTGTGTCTCATAGCGCAAACCGTAACTGAGGGTGATGTTGGGGCGCAGCTTCCACTCGTCCTGCGCATAGAGGCCGACGTCGATCATCGACACGTCCGAGAGCGGCACTCCAGCGACCAGCGTGAACTGGCTCGCACCGCCGCCCATGGCGCGAATCTGCGCCGGCGTCAGGCCCGCCGCAATTCCGTTCTCGGTGATCTGGTAGGCGGTGAGGGAAGAGAAGTTGTAGCCGCCGTTGAAGCCGGAGGTTACGTTACTGGAGAGGAGCGTCCCGCGCAGCCGGCCGCCGAACTTGATGAAGTGCTTGCCGTGCGCGATAGAGGTAAGGTTCTGGAGTTCGTAGTTGTCCTGGTTGCTATAGACGGTGCCGCTGGAGCTGCCGCCGCCGGTGAAAGCGCCCTGCACGTACAGCGTAGGATCGGTGCTGAGCGGCAGCTGGTCGTCGCTGTCGCGGATGTACTGGAAGCGCGTCTCGTTGACGATGGTCGGACTGATGATCTGCGTATCGGTGATCTGCACAGTGTTTTCCGTGCTGTGCGAGTTGTAGCCGACGGAGGGCAGCGAGAATTCGCCGATGCCTGCGTTGTCCTGCGTGTTGCGCGAATACTGGTAACGCACTGTGAGCGTGTTGTTCGGAGTGAACTGGAAATCGACGCGCGGGTTGATGTTCAGTCGCTTCGAGGGGCTGGGGACGGTGGCGTTGTAAGGCGTGACGACGTTGCCCGGGCCGAGTACCTGCGCCACGATCACGCTCACGTTGTCGATATCGCGCTGCTGTGCGGTGAAGAAGAACGACGCCTTCTTGCCGAGCGGACCGCTGACATTGCCGTTGAAGATTTCCGAATAGTAGCCGGGCGTCTCGGTGATGAACGGGTTCAGCGAGTTGAACGCCGATGAGTTGCCGTTCAGCATGAACTGGCCGTGGTACTTGTCGGTGCCGGGCTTGGTGAAGATCTCGATGCGGCCGTAGCCGAGCTTGTCGTACTCGGCGGAGAAAGGATTCTGGTTGATGCGGATCTCGCGGATCGCCGACTTCGGCGGGAGCTGTCCCGCGGTGAAGCCGTCGACGTAAATCTGTCCGCCGTTCGGGCCGGCCGACGGGCCGGCGAGAGCTTCCAGTTCCGATTGCAATTCGTCGGGATCGTCGGAGAGTGCGTCGAGGTCTTTGCCCTTAAGGACAAGCGTGCCCGCACTATTCTCGGGGCTGACGCCGACCGTCGGCGAGTTCTCCTGCACCTGGACATGCTGCTCTTCGACGGCGATCTGTAGCTGGATGTCGAGCTGCTGCGTTTGTCCAGCCTGGACCTGGACCTCGGCTTCGTTGTCGACCGCGAAGCCCTTGGCGACAGCGGTGACGTTGTAGGCGCCGGGCAGGAGGCCGTTCACTTCATACGTGCCCTGATGATTCGTCTGGACAGTGATGGCCTTGCCGCTGGGGCCCGTCACAGTGATCGTTGCCTGCGGGATCACCGCGCCCGATGGGTCGGTGATGCGGCCGCGCATCGAACCCGATCCCGTTTGTGCGGCGAGCGAGACTGTTAAGAAGCAGATTAAGCAGACAGTGGCACACGAACGCATGGGAAGTATGACGACCTTATAAGAACATGAAGCGCTATTTGTATTCCCTTACTGCGAATCTCCCGTTCCCATATTTGCTCCGGCCGAGAGGTTCCAGGGTGACAGGATCGTACTCGCCGTCGCGGGTGAGGCGGCGGCCAGAATCGCTTCCACTCCGCTCAGCAGAATGATCACTTGCGAGGGCGACTCGGCGGTGCCTTCCGTGGCAACGATCATCACGGCATCGCCTTTTTGCAATTGACTGATTTCTACTGTCGGCAGGCGATTCAGCATGCGCTGAAAATCCGGCCCGCCGCCGGGACGTGGGCCGCCCTGACCCATGGCTCCGGTTGGTTTTGCATCGCCGCCTGGCGGGCGGCCGGACATCGCGCCACTACCGCCCGGCCCACCAGCCCCAGGCGGGGTTACGCCTTTCAACCGCATCGCAATTCCCTGCGCGAACATCGCCGGCAGCTGATGCATCTGCGAATCCGGGCCGATCTTCAGCGTCACCGGACGCTTGTCGGTGAGATCGGTAACGGTGATCGTATTGTTGGCCGCATCGGCGGAAACCACCGCGCCGGGAATACTGCGAAAAGTCCCGGAGACGATCTCTGCCGCGGTCATTTCCTTGCCGTCTTCGCTCTTCGTGCCACGCGCGCGAAGCTGATCGCCGATTTTGATCTGCGCCAATGTTCCGGGTTTGGCGGCGTCGAACTTCACGGAGTCGGGAGCATAACGGCGGATGATGGTGTCCTTCGTTACCTGCACGGAAAGAGAGCTTGCTCCCAGTGCTCCGGTCGAGACGGTGATCGTGCTCGCCGCCAGATCGACGGCTTTGACCACGCCGCCGATGCCGTTGCGCTGCCACTCCTCGCGATCGTGCTCCTGCTTCTCGGCAACGTCGGATTTCTTCATGATGACGACGGAGCTCGCCGTCAGAGATTTGTCGTCGTCCGAGGGCGTGCCGCCGGCGAGCATGCGATCGCCGACCTGGATATCGGTCAACTGGATCGGAGTCGCGCTCTTCAGGTCGGTCTGGCCCGGCGCCATCCGCAACAGGCGCGTCGCGGGCTGGAGCGTGACGTTGATGTCAGATCCGGAGTCGGTGGTCAGGGTGACGGTCGAGCCGTTGATCGATTTGATCACGCCGACGACGCGGCTCTTCTTCGGCGCCGATTGCGAAGCGTCGGACGGTTGCGCAAGTGAGAGCTGTGCAACGCACACGCATAGAAGCAGTGCGATGACAGCGGTCAAGTTTCGTGATCGGCCACACATTTCCCATTACTAACTAAACATAACGCGGTGGCTGAAGGTGTTAAGAAAGCATAAGTTTTGTAAATCGCTGGAATCGAGTATCTTCGACTTCAGTTCACGCCGATAAGGCCTTTGTTGAGCGTTCTGCGATCGGCTTTAGCCGACGACACATGACGCCGGGGTAGAGCCGGCCTTCCGACCTCTGTCCGAGCTCTCAATTTGGCAGCTCAAATTTCGCTGTGCTCCGCGCACGCTCCGTGGTGAAATAGGGCTTTCCCCGGCCAATCCTGGAACTATCGCCACGGTTTTTCCGTATCAGGGATTCAGAACACAACCATGCAACTGGAAATCACCGACCTCTCCAAGCGCTACCCCAACGGGACGCAGGCGTTGCAGGGCGTCTCGCTTACCATCCCACAAGGCATGTTCGGATTACTTGGCCCTAATGGCGCGGGCAAGTCGACTCTCATGCGCACGCTGGCAACGCTACAGGAAGCGGACACCGGCTCGGCGCGGCTTGATGGCATTGACGTGCTTCAGCAGAAGGACGAAGTCCGCAAGCTGCTCGGATATCTCCCGCAGGAGTTCGGGCTGTATCCGAAGGTCACGGCCGAGAGCCTGCTGACGCATTTCGCGACATTAAAGGGGATTGAGAACGCGGGCGAGCGGCGCGATGTCGTCCATGCGCTGCTGCGGCAAACGAACCTGTGGGACCATCGCAACAAGCCGCTGGGCAGCTTCTCTGGCGGGATGAAGCAGCGCTTCGGGATCGCGCAGGCGCTGCTGGGAAATCCGCGGCTCATCATCGTTGACGAACCCACGGCGGGTCTGGATCCGGAAGAGCGCGTGCGCTTCCACAACCTGCTCAGCGCCATCGGCGAGAACATCATCGTGATCCTTTCCACCCATATCGTCTCAGATGTAAGCGATCTTTGCCGGAATATGGCAATCATTCATCAGGGACGCGTGCACGCCGCAGGCGATCCGACTGCGCTAGTCGATGCTCTGAACGGCAAAGTGTGGAAGAAAGCGATCGCGCGTGCGGAGCTGGCAGATTATCAGCAGCGGTTTCGCGTGATCTCGATGCGGCTGTTCGCCGGCCGGACACTGCTGCATGCCCTCAGTGATGAACAGCCTGAAGCGGGATTTGAGCCGGTTGTGCCCGATCTGGAGGACTTGTACTTCGCGACGATCCGCGGCTTCTCGTCGGGCGTGGTGAACTGACGCATGCTCGCGCGCATCTTCCTTTTCGACTTTCAGCAGCGGCTGCGCCGCGTTTCCACGTGGGTGTACTTTCTCGTCTTTTTTGCGCTGGGCTACTTGTTCACTTTAATGTCGGGAGGCGCCGTCCCGGGCAGCAGCGTCGACTTTGGCACTGGCGGCAAGGTGCTGGTCAACTCGCCTTACGCGCTGAACTCCATCATCACCTATATCTGCTTCTTCGGGATCGTCATTACGGCGGCAATCGCCGGACAGGCGACCTACCAGGACATCGACAGCAACTCCGCCGTCTTCTTCTACACCGCTCCGATCACTAAGCTCGACTATCTCGGCGGACGCTATCTCGCCGCATTCGCTGTGCAGGTGCCGATCTTCGCCAGCGTCGGCCTGGGCGCGTGGGTCGGCACGCTGATGCCATGGATCGACAAGACGCGACTCGGCCCGCACATCACGGCTGCGTTCTTCCAGCCCTACTTCATCAACGTTCTGCCCAACCTGCTCTTCCTGACGGCGATTTTTTTCTCGCTGGCGGCGCTCTCGCGGAAGATGTTGCCGGTGTATGTAGCGAGCGTGCTGGTGTTGATCGGATACTTCGTGGTCGGCCAGACGTCGGCCAGTTCGCTGGCGGTGAGCGTGCGTGCGGCGCTGGCGGACCCGCTTGGCGGCGCGGCCATCGATCGCATCACGCGCTACTGGACTCCGTTCCAGCGAAACAGTCAGCTAATCCCCCTGCAGGGGATTCTGCTTGCGAATCGCGCGCTCTGGCTGGGCGTCGGCGCGATCTTCCTGGCGTTCACCTATGCGAAGTTTGCCTTTGCCCATCCTGCCGAGAAGGCGAAAAGCCGCGCCACGACCGATGAAGCCGACGAGAAGCCGATAGCCTCGCCGGCGGAAGCGCTGCCCATCGCGCATCCTGCGTTTTCCACCGGCGCTTCCCTGCGGCACGTCGCTTCGCTGACCGCGATCCAATTCAAAGAAACAACGCGGAACGTTTTCTTCCTGGTGCTGATGCTGGCGGGATTTCTGTTTTCTGGGCTCTCAGCTGCCGGCATCAATAACCCGCAGGCGAACCGTACCTGGCCGGTGACGCACCAGATGCTCCTGATGGCCACTGGCGGCTTCGCCATCTTTGCCTTCGCCATCATCATTTTCTATTCCGGTGAGCTGGTGTGGCGCGAACGGGATGCGCAACTCAATCAAGTGATGGACGCTTTGCCTTTGCAGCGGTGGGTTCTGTTCTGCTCCAAGCTGTTCGCCCTGATGCTGGTGCAAGTCCTGATCGTACTTCTGATCATGGGCGCCGGCATGACCGTGCAGATCGCGCAAGGGTATTACCACTTCCAGATCGGCCTGTATCTGCGCGACCTCTTTCTCCATCGCCTGATCGGGCTGTGGATGATCTGCGTGTTGGCAATGTTTGTGCAGACCATCGTCAATAACAAATATCTCGGCCACTTCGTGATGGTGCTGTATATCGTCGCGACCATCGCGCTGCCGCCTGCCGGATTTCAGGATTATCTCTACCGCTTTGCGGAGACGCCGCCGGTCACCTACTCCGACATGAACGGCTACGGGCCGTTTCTGAAGCCGATGGTGTGGTTCCGGATCTACTGGGCGATTGCCGCGGTGCTGCTGGCGATCATCACCAACCTGCTGTGGGTACGGGGAACGGAGAGCAGCTGGCGCGTGCGCATGCTGCTGGCGCGCGAGCGCTTCTCCCGCGCGACCCTTGCAGGAGTGACGGCATGCGTGGTGCTGCTTCTGGGCGTCGGCGGATTCATCTTCTACAACACGCACATCCTGAATCCCTACCGCACGACGTTCAAGAATGACGAGGCGCGCGCGCAGTACGAGAAGATGTATCGGCAGTACTGGCCGTTGCCCCAGCCACGCATCACCGACGTCAGCATGAGGATAGACATTTACCCGGAGAAGCGTTCGGTCGCGGTGAGCGGGACGATGTGGCTGGAGAACAAAACTTCATCGGACATCGATCGCGTGGCTATTACCATCTGGCCGCAGGACCTGACGCCGCTTCCTATGCCGCAGGTTCGCGTCGACAAGCTTGGCTTCGTTGGCGGGCAGACAGCGCTGATCGGAGATGCCGCGCTTGGGTTCTATCTGTTCAAGCTGCCTGCGCCGTTGCCGCCGCATGGGCGCATCCAGATGGAGTATGCGCTTGAGTACGACAATCCCGGCTTCGAAAACTCGCAGCCTGTCGGCGATATTGTGCACAACGGCAGCTTCCTGAACGACCGGTTTACGCCCTACATCGGATATGCGCAGGAGATCGAGCTGACGGACGACAGTACGCGCCACAAACACGGGCTGGAGAAGGTGCGGCGGATCCCAAAGGTCGACGACGTTGCGGCACGGCAATATAACAGCGTCAGCTTCGACGCCGACTGGATCAACTACGACGCCGTCGTCAGTACCAGCCCCGACCAGATTGCGATCGCGCCAGGCTATCTACAGAAGGAATGGGTGGAGAACGGGCGGCGCTACTTCCATTACAAGATGGACGCGCCCATCCTGAATATTTATTCCATTCAGTCGGCGCGCTATGCGGTGCGGCGCGATCGGTGGGACGGCGTGAATCTGGAGATCTACTATCAACCGGGACACGAGTTCAATCTGGACACGATGATGGCAAGCATGAAGGAGACGCTGGCGTATTGCACGGCGAACTTCAGCCCATTTCAATTCCATCAGCTGCGCATCATCGAGTTCCCCGGTTACGGGACGTTTGCCGAATCGTTCGCCAACACGGTTCCCTTCTCCGAGTCGATCGGCTTCATCACCAAGATCAGTAAGAAGCCGGATGCAGTTGACCTGCCGTTCTACGTAACCGCGCACGAGACCGGACATCAGTGGTGGGCGCACCAGGTGATCTCGGCCTATGTGCAGGGCGCGACCTCGATCGACGAGACCATGGCGCAGTACACCGCGCTGATGGTGATGAAACATCACTTCGGGCCGGAGTCGATGCAACGCTTCCTGCGCTTTGAACTGGACCAGTATCTGCGCGGGCGGGCGCAGGAGCGCAACGAAGAATTTCCGCTGTACAACGTCGATCCCAATCAGGGCTACATCCACTACAACAAGGGTGCAATGGTGATGTATGCCCTTCAGGACTACATCGGCGAAGACAAGGTCAATGAGGCGATCCGCGGGTTCCTGAAAGAATTTGCCTTCAAAGGCCCGCCGTATCCCACCTCACTCGATCTGGAAAAATACTTCCGCCAGGTCACGCCGCCGCAGTATCAGTACCTCTTCGACGACATGTTCCTCAACATCACGCTGTACGACAACCGCGCCCTTTCGGCCGATTATGTGCAGCGGGCGGACGGGAAGTACGACGTCAACCTGACGGTCGAGGCGAAGAAATTCCGCGCCGATGGGCGCGGGCAGGAACACTCGATTGCGGTCGACGATCTGATCGACATCGGCGTGCAGGACGCGGATGGAAAGTATCTGTACCTTGCGAAGCAGAAGATCGATCAGGAGCAGACGAATGTCACGGTGACGGTGGACAAAGTTCCGGCACGGGCGGGGATCGATCCGGTGGACAAGCTGATCGATCGCAATCCCGATGACAATGTGGTGGCGGTGAAAAAACAGTAGCGAAATGATGCGGATTCGGAAGGCGCACGCTTGGATTTCGAACATTTTGTGAGCAGTTGAAGAGGAGCTGACTCATGAGGAATCTCGCCATCGTAGTGTTTTTTCTGGTGAATGCCGTTTACATATTTCCTCAGAACTCACAGCAGTACGGCGCCTGCACCGGGAAAGCAAAGGCGCAACCGGAGCTGAATGCGTGCGCCGCTCAGGAAGCCGATCGTGTCGATGCGAAGATGAACGGCGTTTACAAGCAGTTGCTGGCAAAGGCTGGGAGCGACGCGAACGACGTCGCGAAGATCAAAGCCGCCGAGAGGACGTGGCTGGCCTACCGCGACGCCTACATCGAGGCAACGTATCCGGCGACAGACAAGCAGGCCGAATATGGCTCCATGTATCTCATGGATGTGAATCTGCTGCGCGCGAAGCTGACACAACAGCACATCGCGGATCTGGAAGAGCTGTTAAAGCAGTATTGAGAGCCGCTTCCCTCATCGCGTCTCCATTTTTCGTCAACATCCTGTCCTGGGGTTGTGGAACCTCGCCTCGAATCTTCTGCCGAACGAATCTCATCCATTGCTCTTATCGGGCGCGAGTCCCGCGCCGGAAGGAGTCATATGGCAATACAAAAGACGTTCAAACTTGGCGGTGATCTGGACGTAAATCGTCTGGGATTCGGCGCGATGCGCCTTACCGGCAACGGCATCTGGCGGGAGCCCACAGACATCGACGAAGCAAAACGCGTGCTGAAGCGGGCGGTAGAACTGGGAGTGGATTTTATCGACACTGCCGACAGCTACGGACCGGAAGTAAGCGAGCGTCTGATCGGCGAAGCACTCTCGCCCTTTCCGAAAGGACTGGTGGTCGCGACCAAGGGAGGCTTCGTTCGCACCGGCCCGGACCAATGGACCATGCTGGGCAAGCCGCAATACCTCGAGCAGCAAGTCGAGATGAGCCTGCGCCGGCTGAAGACGGAGGTGATCGACCTGTGGCAGCTGCATCGTATCGATCCCGATTACCCGGTTGAGGATTCGCTCGCGCCGATCGCCAAGCTTCAGAAGCAGGGAAAAATTCGTCATGTCGGCCTCAGCGAAGTGAAACCTGACGAAATCGATCGCGCCCGCAAAGTGATAAAAGTTGTCAGCGTGCAAAACCAGTACAACGTTGCCGATCGTCGGCATGAAGACGTCCTGCAATATTGCGAGAAGCATGGCCTGGCATTCATACCGTGGTTCCCTGTCGCGGCGGGAAAGCTGGCACAGGCCGGCGGGCCACTGGAGCGGATCGCAAAACGGCATCTTGCGACGGTATCGCAGATATCGATTGCCTGGCTGCTGCATCGCAGCCCGGTGATGCTGCCGATTCCCGGCACGTCGAAGGTGAAGCATCTGGAAGAAAATATGAAGGCGGCGCAGATTTCGCTCTCCGCTCAGGAAATGGGGGAGATTGAAACGGCGGCTGAAGGTATCGCTGCGTAAGCGGCACGGACGAACCGCAGATCCCTCGGCTGCACTCGGGATGACAATTAAAGAGGAGGGCGGCGTCAATTTAATGAGGCCGGCGGCGTCCGTTCCCGCGCACGATTACAGATTCAGCTCGCCACCGCGGGGGCCGAGACGCGGCGCGGCAGGAGCTCTCCGATGCGGCGGATTTGGGCGCCTACGCTGCGCAGCTTCTCTTCGATGTGTTCGTAGCCGCGGTCGATGTGGTAGACACGATCGATGATCGTCTCGCCGTCGGCTACTAGAGCGGCCAGCACCAGCGACGCCGAGGCGCGCAGATCGCTGGCCTGCACCGCGGCGCCGCTCAGCGGAGTGTGTCCGCGTACCACGGCGCGGCTGCCTTCGATCTTGATGTTTGCGCCCATGCGCACCAGCTCCAGTGCGTGCATGAAGCGGTTCTCGAAGATGTTTTCCGTGATGACGCTGCTGCCGTCGGCCTGGGTGGCCAGCGCCATGTACTGCGCCTGCATGTCGGTGGGAAATCCCGGATACTCCTCCGTCACCATGTCAGCGCTCTTCAAGGGGCCGTTGCTGACCACGCGCACCGACTCGCCGTTCGCGGTCACGCTGACGCCGCATTCCTCCAGCTTCTGAAGGAGCGCGTCCAGATGACGCGGGTCGCAAGCAGTGACGGTGACGTCGCCGCCGGTGAGTGCTCCGGCAACGATGAACGTTCCAGCTTCGATGCGATCAGGGATGATGCGGTGACGCGCGCCGTGCAGCCTTTCCACGCCGCGAATACGAATGGCATGCGTGCCGGCACCCTCGATCTGCGCGCCCATCTTGTTCAGCAAAGCGGCAAGGTCGACGACCTCGGGCTCGCGCGCGCAGTTCTCCAGAATCGTCTCGCCTTCGGCCAGCGTGGCAGCCATCAGCAGATCTTCGGTGCCGGTGACGGTGATCTTCTCGAAGACGACGCGTGCGCCCTTCAAACGCTCAGCTCGTGCCTGGATGTAGCCGTGCTCCTGCGTGATCTTCGCGCCCAGCTTTTCCAGTCCTTTGAGGTGCAGGTCGATGGGACGCGCACCGATAGCGCATCCGCCGGGAAGCGAAACACGCGCCTCACCCATGCGCGCAAGCAGCGGCCCCAGGACAAGCGTGGAAGCGCGCATGGTCTTGACCAGCTCGTAGGATGCTTCGGGATTCACCAGGTCGCGGCAGCAGATGGTGGTGCGATGTTGTGCGCGGCCATACCCGAGTTCCACTTCGGCGCCCATCGCGGAGAGCAGCTTGCGCTCGGTCTCGATGTCGCGAACCTGCGGAATGTTTTCCAAGATGACCGGCTCGTCGGTGAGCAGGGCCGCGGCCATGGCGGGTAGCGCGGCGTTTTTTGCGCCACTGATACGCACCGTGCCCAGCAGCGGATTGCCGCCGCGAACTACGAACTTGTCCATCGGATGATGTCCTAAACCACCAACACTACGGACGCCGAATCGTCGAAGCACGGCGTTACCTCATTGTACGAGTAAATTGGCCAGGGGTGCTGCGGGTGCTGCTTACCTTGGGATGCGCGGAACCGCGCCCGAAATGACCTGCGGAGTATAAATCATTGCGGGCTGTGGAAAAGTCCAAAATTGGGCCTGCATTGCGGGCGGAGTAGGCCCCGAGACAGGCTTCGTTGGGAGGCGTCATCGTCCGCCGGCTTACGGCCAACGAATCGAGCGCTGCTCGGCGGAACATGGCCCACGAACTGCTCTAGAATCGTAACGTGGCACCTCGTAATCGCAATGCAGCAGCGGATACACGCGGCTCTCGCGCGACCGCGCCTGGCCTTGAAATCCTGCGCGCGCCGGTGTTCGCAGCCTTGCCCTGGCTGATGCATGGATTCAGCACGCGGCAGGGTGGCTCCTCGAGTTGTTATGGAGGTCACACGCTCAACCTCGGTGTGACGCCGGACGACACCAAAGAGAATGTCGAGCACAACCGCGCAGCTTTCATCGATGCGGTACAGGCAACCGATCAGCACGCTGACCACTTGACCCTGGTGCAACTGAAGCAGATTCACTCCGCCATCGTGCATCGCGTCAAGGCGGCGGCTCGCGAACCGCTTTCCGGCGATGGGCTGATCAGCAACACGCCGGGGATGCTGCTGGCGGTCAAGACTGCCGATTGCGTTCCCGTCCTCGTTGCCGACATCAAGCGGCGTGTGGTCGGCGCCTTCCATGCGGGATGGCGTGGCACGGCGGCACGCGTCGTCGAGAAAGGCGCGGGTGAGATGCGGCGTCAGTTCGGCAGCCTGCCTCGCGATCTGCGCGCCGCTATCGGACCCTGTATTCGACGGTGCTGCTATCAGGTTGGGCCGGAAGTGCGCAGCGAGTTTGAGTCGCAGTTTTCGTACGCCACTGATCTCTTCGAGGAAGTCTTCGACTCCAATGCCATACACGTGCGTTATCCGCTACTGTTTTTGAATCAGCGCGCGCCGGGGCACGGCAATCTCGGCCCGGAGATCCACCTCGATCTGGTGGAGGCCAATCGCCGGCAATTGGAAGATGCCGGCGTGCGGGAGGAGCACATCAGCGTCGTCGACGGCTGCACCGCTTGCGACACGACCCGCTTCTTCTCGCATCGCGCGGAGTTCGGGAAGACGGGCCGCATGATGGCCGTCATCGGCATCCGGCCGGACTATTCCTGCTGACCGCGATTGCAAAAACCAGCCCGGAGCACGAACTTTGCTCCGGGCTTTTGTGTTCTCCGCACCCTGCACACGAGCGCAGCGCTGTCTTTAGCTGGTGTGATGCGAATGGTGATGGCTGGAGTGATGATGGTGACTGTGATGGTGATGGCTCGATGCGAAGGCAGGCACCGACAGCAGCACCGTCATGACTAGAAGCAGAGGCACAAACTTTTTCATGCGCGGGATTATAAAGACGAATTTCCTGGCGCCAGCATTGTGAACACGAAAGGAACCACAGTCGCTAATGGAAAAGCGAAGGTCGAGGACCGAATGGTTTGGTCGTCCGCCAAGGTCCCGAGATGTGGCATAAAGGTGCTGATTTGCGGCCGAACTGTACAAGACTTAGATGACATCGGGAGATGGCACCTGCGAGGGCCGCTTGCGATGCTCTTGCATCGCGCGGAAACGGCCCTGGAATCGACGAGCGGCCGACCGGCCGACTCAGAGTTCGTTGCGAGGAATCGAGAGGCTATAACCGCCTCCAAAGGCAAATTCCCGATTCGGAACTGACTGAGGCGCAAGGAGTTTGTTCCCGAAACGGGAGAGCCGCCCAGTTCCTGGTCACGGTCAAAATTCGCTTCGTCATCGTGCGGACGATCGCCACGCGACGGTCACGAGAGATCCGGCTGTCCCGTCGCCGTCACGACCATGGCCCATTCCTCGTTAGAAAGCCGCTTGCGTTTCGTGGTCGCCATGGGGATCGGCACGTGGATGAAGACACTGTGCTGCAGGCCGACAATCATGTCGGTCTTTCCTGCCATGGCGGCATGAACCGCGTGCCGGGCAAAGGAATCGCACAGCACGGAATCGACGGTCGAGGCCGGCACGCTGCGGATGTAGTAGCTGGGATCGAAGTAGCGGATGACGACCGGGAAACGCTGCACCGCAAAGTGGTCGCGAATCTTGTGGCGCAGGAAGAGGCCGATGTCGCGATGCAGCAGGTTACCTGAGGCGTCGCGCTCTTCCATTGGCGGCATCAGATGCTGTCCTGCGCCTTCGGCAACCACGATCACGGCGTGCCGCCGCTCCAGCAAGCGGCGATGCAGCAGGGCAAGCAGACCGCACTCCCCTTCCAGCTTGAACGGCACCTCGGGAACGAGCGTGAAGTTCACCTCCTGGCTGGCGAGGGTCGCGCCGGCGGCGATGAAGCCCGAGTCGCGTCCCATGACCTTCACGATGCTGATGCCGTTGTGCACGCAATGCGCTTCGACGTGCGCTGAGTCGATGACGTCCTTCGCTTTCTCGATGGCCGTAAAGTAGCCGAAGGAGCGATTGACGAACTGCACGTCGTCGTCGATGGTCTTGGGGATTCCGATGACAGATATCTTCAACTTGCGCCGCGCAATCTCTTCGGCAACGGCATGCGCGCCGCGTTGGGTGCCGTCGCCGCCGACGGTAAACAGCACATTGACGCCGCGGGCTTCGAGAAAATCGACGATGATGTCAGCGCTGACCGGGCCGCGCGAGGTGCCCAGCAAGGTGCCGCCGAGCCGGTGAATGTTGTTGACCAGGTCGGCATTGAGCCACATCGGAGGGGCGGACGCGTCGGGCGCAAATCCGGAGTAGCCGTAGCGGATACCCATCACGGCGGGCACGCCGTAGTGGTAATGAAGCTGGAGATAGACGGAGCGGATGACGTTGTTCAGCCCGGGGCAGAGGCCGCCGCAGGTGACGATGGCGACCTTCGTCTTCGCGGGCTCGAAGAAGAGATGTTCGCGCGGGCCCGCGAGCTCGAAGTGCTGCGTCGCGCCGTTCAGTTCAAGCGGGTTGCGGTAGTGCATCTCGTCGAGGATGAACGTTGCCTCGACTGGCCCGAGCGTGTCCAGGCGCAACGGCGAGCGCACTTCGCGCGGCCCCAGATTCGAGATGGCGATTTTTTCCGTCACCTGCTCATTTCTTCTTCGGCTTCATCAACTGCCACGCCGAGTCCGGCAGCCGACGCCCGATCATGCTGAAGCTGCTGGAGCCGGCCAATACCTCGCCTCCGTCCATGTATACCATCTCGCCGTTGATGTACCCGGCCGGATCGCTGATGAGGAACGCGCCCAGGTTCGCAATCTCCTCCAGCGTGCCGAAGCGATGCAGGGGGTTGTGCTCCAGCAGCGCCTTCTCCAGTTCAGCCGTGGGCAGCAGGCGCGAGAACGCTCCCTCGGTGCGGATTGCGCCGGGAGCGATGGCCACAGTGCGAATGCCGCGCCCACCCCACTCGACGGCCAGGCTGCGCATCAACGCCACCACGCCGGCTTTGGCGACCGCGCTCGGGACGACGTAGGCCGATCCGGTGTCGGCATACGTAGTCGCGATGCTCAGCACGACTCCCTTGTGTTTGTCCTTCAACCAGCGCCGCCCGCAGGCCAGCGTCATGTTGATGGTGCCCTTCAGCACAATACCGATGACCGCATCGAAAGCGTGCTCGGAAAGCTCCTCGGTCTTGGCCAGGAAATTTCCCGCCGCATTATTCACCAGCACATCGAGCGGCCCGCCGGCCCACAGCTTCTCGATCATCGGCTCGACGTCTTCGGTGTAGCGCACATCGCATTTGAAGCCTTCGATGGCGCTGCCGGTGGAAGCCGAGAGTTCCCGGGCAGCCTGCTCGACGACTTCCGCGCGCCGACCGCAGATGTAAACCGTCGCGCCGAGTTGCAAAAAGCGCTCGGCCATGGCGCGGCCGATGCCCGTGCCGCCGCCGGTGATAAGAATGCGTTTGCCCTTCAGGAGATCGTTGGTGAACATGACGTCTTTTCCGGAAGGGATACGCTAACACGTGCAGTAAGCGGATGTCAGTGCGGAGCGGACTGCGTGCCGCGTCACGGTCATTTCGATACTTCACGCCTTAAGTATTCTGCGACGGCAGCGCCGCAGTGCGCAGCTACCATGTCTAAACATCGACTTGTGACCTCAAGACACTAAGGGGCACGCGAGTAATTGGTGAGCCCACGTCAAGCTCCCTGCAAATATTTCTACAAGAAACGGGACATCGATTGAGTTAAATCTATGAAAATGCGGTTCTGTTTTGGGAATTGCGGCTATCGTTTGTCGACGTTTTGCGTAGCCAATAACTTAGCGCTGCACTAGAGTTGTCTCATGTGGCATTGTCATTGCAACTATAAGTACGGAAGCAATCCAAAGTAGCTTGTAGTTGAAAAGGTGCTCTCTGTAGCGCGCCCTCCCAAGTCCTCTTATTACTCTTCTCATCCATAAGGGGCTTGAGCCTGCAGCGCACCTAGCTTGCTTGGTTGCCACACTCTACTACACATATCGTCCATGGTTGACCGATCACGGCCGCTAAACGACCGCTGGTCAACGATACGGTGAGCGATCATAAATCTCAGAGAGGATTCATCTATATGAAAGGAATAAACCGTTACTATGGCATCTTCGCCCTGCTGGTGATTGCGGCAGTGATGGCGCCGTCCCCGATGGCGCAATCGCTGATTTCCGGCGATGTCACCGGCACGGTGACAGATCCAAGTGGAGCGGTGGTATCTGGGGCAACCGTCACACTGAAAAGTGATGCCACGGGTGCAACCCGCACCGCCACGACAACCCCACTCGGGACCTATCGGTTCTCCCTGTTAAGTCCCGGCCCCTACACGATTGAGGTGACGGCCTCAGGTTTCAACAAGGCGGAAGTTAAGTCAACGGTAGCCGTCGGTCAGGCCGCGCTTGCGGATGTGAAGATGGCACTGGGCGTTGCTACCCAGACCGTGGAAGTTACTACCGCGGCTCCGCTGGTGCAGGCCGAGACCGCCGATCTGTCCACCGCCTTCAGCCAGTCGCTAGTGAGCAACTTGCCCAATGGCGGCAATGACATTACTTTCATCGCCCAGACCGCCCCGGGCGTCACCATGCAGAATGCCGGCGGTTACGGCAACTTCAGCAGTTACGGCCTTCCTTCCACTTCGAACCTGTTCACGGTCAATGGCGAAAACGACATGGATCCTTACCTGAACGTGAACAACTCGGGTGCGACCAATATGACGCTTGGCCGCAATGAGATGCAGGAAGCCACTGTCATCAACAACGCCTACTCCGGTCAGTATGGTCAACAGGCGGGCGCTCAGGTCAACTATGTCACCAAGAGTGGTAGCAATGGTTACCATGGCAATGCTATCTACTGGTGGAATGGCCGGGCGATGAACGCTAATGACTGGTTCAACAATCTCTATGGCACGCCGCGAGCGTTTGCCAATAACAATCAATGGGCGGCTTCCTTCAGCGGACCGATCAAGAAAGACAAACTCTTCTTCTTCGTCAACACCGAAGGACTGCGTTTCATTCTGCCGGCCAGCGGTGCAGTTTATGCCTGGACGCCGGAGGCGATTTCGGCGATCACCAGCAACATCGCCACTACTCAACCGGCCTCGCTGCCGCTGTATCAGAAGTATTTCCAGATCATGCAGGCGGGTCCGAACTACGGAAACTTTAGCTCGTTCGAACCGGGCTGCGATATTCCGGGTCTAGGCGCAAGCGGTTGCGTCGGCCAGTATCAGGCCAACGCCAATCAGCTGGGCAACGAGTGGATTCTGAGCGGACGCGTTGACTACAACGTGACTGACAACGACCATCTGTACTGGCGGGTCCGCATGGATCATGGCACCCAGCCAACCGGCGTCGACTTCATTAACCCAGCGTTCAACGCTTCCAGCAATCAGCCTTCCTATGATGGACAGGGACAGTGGAACCACGTATTCAGCCCTAATGCCACCAACCAGTTCATCTATGCGGGCAGCTACTATCGGGCCATCTTTACCCAGGTAAACCCTGGCCTGTTCCCGCTGGACGTTTTCGGCTACGGTTTCAACCTAACCGACCTTGGTGGGCCCGCCAATAGCGGCGGGGTTGCCAACTTCCCACAAGGACGCAACGTCACCCAGTATCAGTTCGTGGATGACTTCTCCTGGATCAAGGGTGCGCATGCTCTCAAGTTTGGCGCCAACTTCCGGCGGTATGACATCACCGACTACACCTTCAGTGTTTTGAACAACCCCTATGTTTACCTGGATGACCCGCTCAACTTCTACAACGGCGTCTCCTATATCTATCGTGAGCGGGTTCCCTCCCGGGCAACTCAGCCGGTGGCGATGTGGGGCCTGGGCGTTTACGCACAGGATGAATGGCGCGTAAACAGGAGCCTGAAGCTGACCCTGGCGGTTCGCTTTTAGCACAACTCCAACCCGGTTTGCCAGCTTGATTGTGCTTCGCAGCTGAACGGCAACTTCTACAATCTGGTGAACTCCGGCGCGATCACTCCTGACACGCCGTACAACCAGTTTGTCAATGCCGGCCGGCACCAGGTGTGGCAAGGCACGGATGCGCTTAATTTCGCACCACGCGTCGGCTTTGCCTGGTCTCCGAATGGCAACGAGAAAACCGTGGTACGTGGCGGCTTCGGTTTGTTCTACGATGCTCTGCCCGGCACTCTGGCTGATCCCAGCATGCGCAACATGCCTGGATTGGTCGAAGTCCGGGTGCCCGGTGGCATGTGGGCCGATCCCACGGTAAACGGCGCGCAGAGTATTGTTATGACATCCGCCAATGCCATCATGACCGGCTTTCCGCAGGGCGCTTCCTACAGCAGCCTGAAAGGCGACCTGGGGAGCCTCTTCCGTACGCCGGCATACACCAATTTCCCGTGGCTGAGCACTCCGTATTACGAGCAGTGGAGTTTGGGTGTCCAGCAGGCGATTGGAGACAAGACGTCCCTCGGCCTTGGCTATGTGGGCAACAAGGGTGTCCACATTCCAATCCTGAACTACCCCAATGCCTGGGGAACCGGCTATGCTCCATTCCCGGATACACCGCCGGCGGTGAACTTCAACACCGTAAGTCAATACACCTCGAGCGGTGTCTCAAACTACAACGGTCTGACGGCATCATTTAATCAGCGTCTGACCTATGGGTTCACGGTCCAGGCCAGCTATACTTGGAGCCATACTATAGACGAGGTATCCAACGGTGGATACGGTGTCTATTACAACGCCAATAGCTCGCTGAACAATCAGATCAATCCCTACTGTTTGCGTTGCAACAATTACGGTAATGCCGACTATGACATTCGGCACTCCTTCAACGCCAGCTACGTCTGGCAGACCCCGTGGAAGTTCAGCAACACGGCCATGAACTACGCCTTTGGTGGCTGGGTCCTGTCACAGAACTTCTTCGCTCGTTCGGGATTACCCTGGACGGCCATGGATAGCAATGCTTTTGTTGGCAACTATGCCGCAGCGAATACCACGATTGCGGATTGGGTTCCGGGCGTTCCGCAGCAGCAGAGCTGCAGCAACGGTCTGAGCGTTTGTGCCAACATCAACGCTTTCACCACTGCGAGCAGCGCATTTCCGACCCAGCGGCGCAATACCCTGCGTGGGCCCGGAATGTTCAACTCGGACTTCAGTGTCAATAAGAACTTCAAACTGACGGAGAGAATGAACTTCTCCTTCGGCGCGAACTTCTATAACGTCTTCAATCACCCGAACTTCCAGAATCCATACTTCACGGACATCCAGTACGGAGCAGGGACCTTCGGGACAATCAACGCGATGGCGACTCCGCCCACTGGGCCCTATGGGTCGTTCTTCGCCAATCTACCTTCCGGACGCATGATTCAGCTTCAGGCCAAGATTGTCTTCTAGCTGATTCCAAGTCTCCACCATCTCGGCGGCTTCCTCGCGAAGCCGCCTTTTTTTCGCTTGATCGGTGTAATCCATAAAAACCAGCAGCCACGGCCGGTGAGACACGATGCCGTGCGGCCTTCACGGCGTAAACATGCTAGGACGTGAAAACTTAGGAGGGTGAGTTTGATTCGGTGCGGTGACACGGAGACATGTGATATCCGTCACCGAAGATTATTCTTGCCCTTAGCATACTGGTAGAGCACGGTAAAACTCTAATTAAGCTGGCCCTGCTCGTCGCTCGTCTCGTATTCCCCCTCATCGCGAGAACAAGCGGCTGGTGGGGCTCATCTTTTTGAGCAAGGGCAGCAGCCCTCGACGGTAGCAGGTCGGTACTGGAGGCCACGCAATAAAATCACGAACCCCACACGCAAAGGAAGGATACTCAACTTTCAAAGGTGTAACTACTTCTGTCCTCCATTTAAGCTCGGCGACTGAGCTCGAAGTTTCACTTGGTTTGCTATCTCGCTTGCCAGCTCAACCTGCAGCTCAGTCACATCCTCGAAGTCCCGGAGATGGTGCTCGTAGCTTTCAGCCCACAAGTGTTGTTCTGGTTCAGCTTTCACCAGCTGTACTGTCACGCGGATGTGTCCATTGTGGCGAAGCACCGATCCCTGAACAATGGCGTCCACGTGCAGTTCTCTGGCGATCTGCGGCAGGGTCTTGTCGGAATGCTTGTAATGCATAACCGTCTGTCGCGAAATCACTCGCAGGGGGAGGGCCCGGCCCAGTTCAGTGATCAGCTCTTCTGTCATGTCGTCAGCCAGATATTCTTCTTCAGGGTTGCCCGAGATATTTTCCAGCGGCAGGACAGCTAATCCACTGATAGCCGGGCTGTGAGCGCGCCCCAAAGACCTCTGTCGCAGGCCGCTCTGAATCACTGCAAAGACGAGCGCCACGATCACTGCCGCCACAAGCGCAACCGTCCACTTACGGCGAGAGGTTTTCGGCGGGCGCCCTTGCGGCGCCAGTTCTGTTACTGGCGCGATGAAACGATATCCGTGCCTCGGAAGAGTTTCGATGAACCGAGGATTATCGGCAGAGTCCCCGAGCGCTTCCCGCAACCGTTTGACGGCCGCATTCAGGCTGTGCTCGAAATCCACAAAAGTAGCGGAAGACCAGAGCCGATTTCGCAATTCCTCGCGGGTGACGATCTCACCGCGGGAGTTCAGCAATGCCTCAAGAACTTGCAGCGGCTGCCCGCTGAGGTGAATGCGGATGCCATTCTTGCGCAGCTCTTGTTGGCTGAAATCGACTTCGAATGAGCCAAAACTAACAGCCTTAGTGGCCGTCAGGGGATGATCGGGCACCACAATGGACGCGCCAACGATGGGATCACGGTCTGGCATGTGCTACCCACAAGCAAGCGTTATGCTGCTGCCGACGCCAGGAAATTCCGGCGAGTAAAGCATAAAGGCACCAGTTGAACGGGAGCTTATCAATTGGCGCTGGTTCTCTCCGTTTTACCAACCCATCTAGCAGGCAAGTTCGCCGAGAGTCTAAGCACGCTTTTTGATAACAAAGGCTAATTACAAAACTGCGGATGCTGTGAATGATATGACAACGCTCTTACGAACAACGCACGTCGTCCACTGGTAGGTCAGGTTTGGGAGCGCTGTATCAGGCTTCAGTAATGCGCCGTCTCAAGCATGGACCTGGCCTGAAGTTTCCATGCTGGATGGTAGAGATGAACTCCAGCTCTACTGTTACTTAGATGGCTGGCCTTCTATGTCAGTATCGGTCCGGAGCTTCATCACCATTTCACTCTCACAGTTCTCGTTTTGTCAGTGATGGCGCAATGATTTTTTATCTTATGCGCTATAGGTCTTTCGTTCCTGCTGAATGCGGCATCTATGTGCCGCAATAATTCAGTCCCTACGCGCCTGGTTTTCTCGCAAAGCTGACTTCTCTGTGTTTCCGTTGTTATGCCCACACATTGGTCTGAAGCCACTTAGCAACGGGCTTCGCGTGATCGCGATTCCATTCTGGTATGCAGGTCTGCTCGCCGATCGGCCGGACTGTGTGAATGGGTAAGGGCGCCCATAACGGTACGCCCTTGTGAAAGCTTGACGGCACAGCTTTGCGCTCTGTAACTCTCAATCCTGATGCCATCACTGCTGGGCAACGGCCACGGCATCATTGCTCTGAAGAGCAATGCTGCTCTCGGCATTCGTCGGCGTGCAGTTATGCACTTGATAGTCCCCTGAGGTCCAAACCTGCGACAGAAAATACTTGTCGCGATAGCGATTGAAGACCAGTTTGTTGTTCGCGGACTCGGTCGTCGTAGGAGAAACGCTTACGTGTACCAGTGCAATGGCATTTCGATCGCTGGTCCTGAGCATGATCCAGCTAGGATTCATGACGTGTAAAACCTCATACTGCCCCGCGGGAAGACTCATGCCACCGGCAGTAAAGTTGAATGGCACATTGACGGTGAGTATCTGTCTGTCCGACATCTGTTGCGCCGGCAGGGACGCAACGAAGCACAGAACGACGCCTAAGCAGAGCACCGCCATCATGATCTTGTTCTTCATAACGCCTCCTTTGGAAGCTGATCGCCAAGCAGCTTCCGTGATGCTCGGCTCATAGTCGTCCTAATCGACCGATGAGTTCAATGAGCCGGGGGTGAAATGAGGGTGAAATCGAGGTGATACTGCAACGTCTTCTAGGATCGGGAGTTGGAGGCCTGTAACACATATAACAGCCGCGCAGAACCCAGCCTTGGGAGTGAGGGACGGAGGCATGCACAATCCGATTTGGTTTTGGGCGATGTTAATCCCATGCGCTGGGACCGCAAATGAGCAAGTAACCCGCCCCCTGTCTGTCGCCGTGGAAGTGGAGCGTACGCGGCAGGTCAAGAGTTGGCGCACTGCATGGCGTACGCTTAGCGAGAAAGCGGGGCGAGAAGGGTTCCGATTCCACGACCTCACCCACTGTGCCATCGCCCGGCCCGTAGAGAATGGGCAGCGCGACTCAGTAATCATGGCTGTCGCCGGACACGTCAGCAGACGGATGCCGGAGCGTTACGGTCAGGTTCGGATGGAAGCAAAGCGGGAAGCGATGGAAGCCCTTGCCGTGAACACTAAAACGGCGGGTTACGACACAAGTCACGACACAAAACCCGATGCGGTGACTTCTCGCCCAATCTAACTTGTTGAGGGATTTGGTGGACCTGGTCGGGATCGAACCGACGACCTCTTCCATGCCATGGAAGCGCGCTCCCAGCTGCGCCACAGGCCCACTCGCGAAGGACGGCGCTGCTTGCAGCGCCTTAAATATTTTCTCCCAGCAAGGTGCCGTAGTCAAACGCAGAGCGCTCACGCTGCGCGGCCCCCGGCTTTCCCTTATGATGAAGAGATGCACGCTATGGTCGGGTTCGACCAGAGTGCTGAAGCGCCACGTCTTCTCAGTCAGTTCTCATGATCACACTGTTTCAACGGGCTGATCGCCCGACTCCAGCGTCCCACTCGTTGCAACTCGCTCAGCCATGCAAGCTCCGCCTCCCGCGCTGTGTGCTCCTCTGCCTGGCGCTCGTGGCTTCCTGTTTCGCGCAGAACACGCGTACGTGGGAGCAGTCGAAATACGAAGAATTCGAAAAAGGCACGGCACACGGCGTCGCCATCGGTAGCGACGGCACGCTCACCCTGGCGCCCGCATTCACCTCGCTTTACACCTCGCCATCTACTTATCTCTGGGACATCGCCTCCGATTCCGAAGGCAATGTTTACGCGGCCTCCGGTTCGCCCGCGCGCGTCTACAAACTCACGCCGGATGGCAAGGCGCGCATCATCTTCGCCCCGCAAGAGCTTCAGGTGCAGGCGCTGGTGGTTGACGCCGGCGGCGCAATCTATGCCGCTACCTCGCCGGACGGCAAGGTCTACAAGCTGACGCACGGCGGCCCCGCACCGGGCAAGTCTCCGGAGGGCTCGCACACCACGGCGGAGGTTGCTGCCGCGCAGGAGGGAGCGCAACTCGGAGAAAAGCCGCGGCCTTCCGTTGAAGTCGACCCCAGTTACAGCGCGACTGTCTTCTTCGATCCCAAGACGAAGTACATCTGGACTCTCGCCCTCGACCGCCAGGGGCAGCTCTACATCGGTACCGGCGACCGCGGCGAGATTTTCCGCGTCGACCGCAGCGGCGCCGGCAGCCTCTTTTTCAAGAGCGATGAGGCCCAGATTCGCGCCCTGGTCTTCGACAATCGCGGCAATCTCATCGCCGGCACCGACGGCAGCGGCCTGATCTATCGCATTTCGCTGCAAGGCGAAGGCTTCGTGCTCTACAGCGCGCCGAAAAAGGAAATCACGGCGCTGGCCGTCGATCGCGAGGGCAACATCTACGCCGCCGGCGCCGGCGAGAAGCGCGGGGCGGCCCCGAGCACGACCCCTCCGGCATCGACGGCCAACGTGGCCGCAGGCGCGCCTCCTTCGACATCGACGTCAATCGCAACACCCAGCGCGCCGGCGGTTTCGCCGCCGGTCCTCAACGTCGTTCCCAGCGTCACCAGCATGGGTGGATCGGAAATCTACCGCCTCTCGCCCGACGGCTCGCCGAAAACCATCTGGTCATCGCGCGAGGATCTCGTCTATGCCCTGGCATTCGACCAGCAAGGGCGATTGCTCGCCGGCACGGGGAATCGTGGAAAGATTTATGCGATAACCGGTAACCAGTACACGGATCTGGCCGAGGCCAGCGCCAGCCAGGTGACCGCCTTTGCCTCCGCGCCGAAGGGCGTCCTGTACGCCGCCACCAGCAATCTCGGCAAGGTTTTTCGCCTGGGTCCCAGCCTGGTGAACGAAGGCGCCTATGAAAGCGATGTCTTCGATGCGAAGAACTTCTCGCGCTGGGGACGTGTCGAAGTGCGGGGCAATGGCAACTTCCAGCTTTTCGGGCGCAGCGGCAACGTCGACAATCCCGACCGCAACTGGAGTCAGTGGAAACCCATCGATTTGCAGAAGGACCTTCCCATCGACGCTCCTTCGGCGCGTTACGTTCAGTGGAAAGCGGTGCTCCAGCCTGCTTCTCACCCGCCCATCATCGACAGCGTTCTGGTCAACTACTTGCCCAAGAACGTCGCCCCGGAAGTGGACAATGTGACGGTAATGGTCGGCTCGCGCGTGCCTTCGGGCACACATACGGATAGCGAAACTTCCGCTGCCGGCGCCTATGAGCCGCCCATTCCGACGGTGAAAGATAAGCGCTGGATCGCGGTGAGGTGGAAGGCGCATGACGAGAACGACGACAGCCTTCTCTACGACGTTTACTATCGTGGCGATGGCGAGACGCGCTGGAAGCTGCTGCGCTCCGGCGTGGAAGAGCGGTACATCAACATCGATTCCGACGTCTTCCCCGACGGCGGTTACACGATTCGTGTGGTCGCCTCCGACGCGCCGTCGCACTCCGCCGAAGACGCGCTGACTGGCGAGGCGACCAGCTCACGCTTTGAGGTCGACAACACTCCGCCGCGCATCGAATCGCTGAAGGCGAAGGTCGAAGGCAATAAGATCCACGTCACCTTTCACGCCGTGGACGGCTTCTCGCCTATCAACCAGGCCGAGTACTCGATCGACGGTGGTGATTGGGAAACGGTCGAACCGGCAGGACAGATTTCCGATTCGAAGACGGAAGACTACGACTTCCGATTTGCCCTGCCTTCAGAAGCGGACTCTCAGAAAAGCTCTACCGACAAGCCGTCAGCCAACTCCAATCCGCTTTCTCAGGAGCACACCATCATCGTCCGCGTCTACGACCGCTTCGACAACATGGGCGTCAGCAAGGTTGTAGTGAACGGGACGGCAGGTCAATGAGAGCCTGCGATGGGCCACGCCTGAAAGCGCGCGCCACCCGGCCGTTGTAGCATCTATCCCGTGAGCCTGCACGTCGCGATCGACACCCTCGGCTTGCTCGCGTGTTCGGTCTACTGCACGATCCCGCTGTTCTGGCTGCTTGTTCATCCATTCGTCGACCGCTGGCGTCGCCGTGGCCGTCGGGCGTATGCGCTCATCCTTCCGATCTGGGCGCTATTCATCCTTGTCGCCTTTGTCATCGTCTGGCCAATTCGCTTCGCGCACTTCTACACGAACTGGTGGAGTTGGCTGCCCGGCGCGGCGCTCTTTATCACCGGCTTCTCCATCTATTACGCCGCCTTTAAGAGCTTTGATCGCGCCCAAGTCTCTGGCCTGGCCGAGCTCGAGCCAAACCAGCATCGGCAGCAACTGGTCACGACGGGCATACGCAGCCGTGTGCGCCATCCTATCTATCTCGGCCATCTCTGCGAGATCCTCGGCTGGTGCGTGGGCACAGGCCTGGTCCCCATCTATGTTCTCGCAGCGTTCGCCGTCATCACAGGGCTCGAAATGATCCGCATCGAAGACCGCGAACTCGAGGCGCGATTTGGAGAGCAATATCGCGCCTACCGCCGCAATGTCCCTGCGGTAATTCCGCATTTGCTCAGGTAAGGATTACTGGCTTCGCTAAAATGAATTGCGAACTCTGTGTCTCGGTATCTCTGTTGATAATTAAGACTTCTCGAGCCGCGCATGCAATTTGAGCTCTTCATAGCCGCACGATATCTGCGAGCGAAACGCCGGCAGGCCGTTATCGGCGTCATTACCGTGATCTCCATCGTCGGGGTCGCGGCGGGCGTCGCCTCGCTGATCATCGCACTGGCCATCAACAACGGCTTCCGCCAGGACCTGCAAGACCGCCTGCTCGGCTCGACCTCGCACATCAACCTGCTGCGCGTGCAGAGCGACGGCATTCGCAACTGGGAACCGCTGCTCGCGCACCTGGAGCAGCAGCCGCACGTCATCGCCGGCGCCCCTGCCATCTACGAGCAGGTGCTGATCTCGCGCGGTGCTCGCGCGCAAGGCGGCATCCTGAAGGGCATCATTCCGCAGGACGAGCGCAAGGTCAGCACCATCCTCGACAGCGTGAAAGACGGCTCCGCAACGCCTCTGGCTGAAAACGCCGAGCCTTCTTCGTCCAGCGCGAACCCTCAACCCGCCGCTTCCCTGCCTCCCATCGTTCTCGGCAAGGACATGGCCGACGAACTCGGCGCGACCGTCGGCTCCATCGTCACCGTCACCAGCCCGCAAGGCGAGCTCACGCCCTTCGGCATCGTGCCCAAATACAAGCGCTTCAAAGTTGCCGGCGTCTTCTCCTCCGGCTTTTACGACTACGACAACACCTGGGCCTTTATCCGCCTCTCCGACGCCCAGCATCTTTTCGATCTCACCAACGTCGTCTCGGTGCTGGAGCTCAAGGTCGACGACATCTACAAAGCCGGCGAGATCGGCCAGCAGCTTGAAGCCGAAGCCGGCAAAGGTTTCATGTCGACGAATTGGATGGAGCAGAACCGCGCCATCTTTCGCGCCTTGCGACTGGAACGCGTCGTTACGTTTATCACCATCGGGCTGATTGTCTTCGTGGCCGCGCTCAATATCCTCATCTCGCTCATCATGATGGTCATGGAGAAGACGCGCGACATTGCCGTGCTGGTCTCAATGGGCGCCAAGCGGCGGCAGATCCGCCGCATCTTCATGTATCAGGGGATTCTCATCGGGGTGATCGGGACCGTCATCGGACTGATCGCAGGATTTGTGCTCTCGTGGGCAGGCGGACACTACCATCTATTCTCGCTCTCAGCAGAGGTCTACTCGATCGACTACGTGCCATTCGCACCGCGCCCGTGGGATGGTCTGCTTGTGTCGCTGGTCGCCATCGGCGTGTCTTTTATCGCCACACTCTATCCCTCATGGTCCGCCGCCAGCGTGCTTCCGGCCGAAGCACTGCGATATGAATAACGACGAAACAAGTGCATAAGGTACGATTAGAAGGATTTGCCTTGTATCAGGGCACGACTGAAGCCGTGGGGTACGAACTCAAAGTTATGCATCCCTCGTCTCGATGTGAGCGCATCATCGGCATCACCGAAACAATGTGCTTGAGAACTGTGGCGTCCCTGCGGGACTCAACAACTATCTCCAACTCTACCCAGGACCCCGCTTCGCTCCGTCCTGGGCTAAGCTGTTCGCCGCGCCTACGGCGCTCGGTTACAGGCATTCGCAATCCGCTGCCGAAATGGTGTACTAGTTCTCGCGCAGAGTTCTCAGTCGTGCCCTGACACAAAGCAGAAGATTACAGACGACCAATAATGAAACGCATCGCCATCCTGGGCTCAACCGGCTCCATCGGCCGCAGCACTCTCAGCATTGTCGAGAGCTTTCCCGACCGTTTCTCCGTGGTCAGCATGGCCGCGGGCAACAACGTCGAACTCGCCTTCGAGCAGGCGCGCCGCTGGCGTCCGCAACTGCTCTCGATGGCTACTGCCGAAGCCGCCAACCAACTCGCCGACAAGCTGAAGAAGTCCGGCCTTGCCGGCGATATCCGGGTCACCCATGGCTCGGCGGGCACAGTCCAGGTCTCGACTCATCCGGACGCCGATTTCGTCGTCTCCGCCATCGTCGGTGTCGCCGGACTGGAAGCGACTTACGAAGCCGTGAAAGCCGGCAAGACTGTCGGGCTGGCCAACAAGGAGTGTCTGGTCGCTGCCGGCGACCTCATTACCGCTGAAGCCCGCCGCCAGAGCAAGCCGCTGCTTCCCATCGACAGCGAGCACAATGCCATCCACCAATGCATGCGCGGCGGACGCCGCAACGAGGTCCATCGCATCTGGCTGACGGCCTCGGGCGGTCCATTTTTTCATAGGCCGAAGAACGAGTTCTCCAATATTACGGTGGAGCAGGCGCTCAACCACCCCACCTGGAAGATGGGCAAGCGCATAACCATCGATTCTGCGACGCTGATGAACAAAGGCTTTGAGGTCATCGAAGCATGTCGTCTCTTCGACATGCCGCCCGCGCAGGTCAGCGTGCTGATTCATCCCCAAAGCACCATTCACTCGCTGGTCGAGTTCGTCGATGGCAGCCTGCTTGCTCAACTCTCGGTCACGGACATGCGGCTGCCGATCCTTTACGCCCTGACCTACCCCGATCGCATTGAATCGGAGCTGCGCTTCCCGGTCCAGGAGCTACGGCAGCTCGACTTCGCTCCTCCCGACTTCGACAAATTTCCTTGCTTACGTTTAGCTTACGAGGCAGTCGAAGCTGGTGGGACCAAGACCATCGCGCTGAACGCGGCTGACGAGGTGGCGGTGGCAGCATTCCTAGAAGGTGCTATTGGTTTCCTGGATATTCCGGCTACAATAAAGACGATCGTTGGTGAAACGCCCGCCCACGTGCCCGAATCTATAAAAGAGGTTTTGGAATTGGATGCAGATGCGCGCCGGCGCGCGCATTCAGCAATCAGCACTCAGCATTCAGCGCTCAGCCCGTGAGGCATTGAGCGCGGGACGTGAGCCTGCGATGTTGGGTTGGGCTCGTAACAGATTGTAAGCATCAGGTTTTGCAGCAACCGCGATGGCTGAATGCTGACGCCTGACTGCTGACGGCTAGGTTTTCAAGAGGTTTATGGAATCGTTTCTTTATGCAGTGATCTCGACGGCGGTGGTGCTGGGGATCATGATCCTGATCCACGAGTTTGGGCACTATGCGGCCGCGAAGTCGTTTGGGGTTCGAGTCGACGTCTTCTCGATCGGCTTCGGCAAACGGCTGGTGGGCTTCCGCCGCGGCGAGACCGACTACCGCATCAGCGCGTTACCGCTTGGCGGCTACGTCAAGATGGCTGGCGAAAACCCGCTTGAGACCCGCAGCGGCGCGGCTGACGAGTTCATGTCACACCCGCGCTGGCAGCGCTTTGTGATCGCAATTGCCGGTCCGGCCATGAACATCCTGCTGGCCATCGGGCTGCTCACCGGCGTTTACATGGTTCACTACGAGCGCCCGCAGTTCTTCGATCAGCCCGCCGTCATCGGCTGGGTGCTCGACAACTCCGCCGCCGCCAAGGCCGGCATCGAGCAGGGTGACCGCATCGTTCGCATTGACGGCACCAATAATCCCACCTGGGAAGACGTCATCCTCAAAGTGATGATCAGCCCCAAGCAGCCGGTTGATATCGCTATCCAGCGCGGCAACGACATCCTTGAGAAGCAGGTCAAACCCGAGCTCCAGGGCCAGGGATTCGACGAATACGGCAGCGTGGGATGGCAGCCGGAGCAGACCGTGGCCGTCACCGAGCTGGTGCCGAACATGCCGGCAGTAAAATCTGGCGTTCAGGTCGGCGACAAGATCGTTGCCATCAACGGCACGCAAATGCGTTCCGTGTTCTCCATCATTCACTACCTGCAGCAGAACGGCGCCAAGCCGGTCGACGTCACCCTGGGCCGAAAGGGCCAGGAACTGCACTACACCATGACTCCCGAGCTGACCGACGAGAATGGCCAGAAGGGATACCGCCTCGGGTTCCTGCTCGCCGAGCCGACAACGGTCGCAAAGCTCTCCTTCCCCAAAGCCTTCAAGATGTCCCTCGAGGAGAACAAAAAGTTCTCGCTGCTGATGGTCGATCTCATTCAGAAGCTGGTGCAGCACAAGGCTTCCATCAAGCAACTGGACGGACCGATTGGCATCGCGCGCGCTTCCGGCGACGCTGCCCGTCAGCCAGGCTGGACTCCGTTGCTCGGATTGATGGCGATGATCAGCCTCAACCTCGGCATCGTCAACCTGCTGCCGATTCCGATCCTCGACGGCGGCGTGATCCTGCTGCTGATTGTCGAATCGCTCATGCGGCGCGATATCAGCCTGCGCATTAAAGAGCGGATCTACCAGACCGCATTCGTATTCATCGTGCTGGTGTTCGTCGTCGTCATCTACAACGACCTGATGAAGGCCCTGCCCGGTCTGGCGCAGCGCCTGCCATAACAGGCCAGGAGTTCGAATCAGGGGCGCTGCGGCGCCCCTTTTGTTTGCTGTGGGATCCGGTAGAGCGGCCCTTTAGCGCCGCGACCTCCCAGCGGCTTTTTTAGGAGCAAGGGAGGCGGCCCGTAGGCCGCTGCGCCTTGGGCAATTAGATGGTTAATACTAACCTTTGCCCACAAAATACGACTCGCTGTTTGCTTCGTGCGCCAGCCCCGCACTAGACTGACTCAGGGCCTTTGGACGACGCCTTTATGGCTGCCACCGTTTTTCGCCGCACACATCAACTCACTAGTGTGGAGATCCTCGACCTCAGGCACTTCTCGTCCGTCGACATGCGGCCGTTGCTTGAGGAAGAGGTTGAAGTCTGGGGCACACAGCTTTCCTGGGACTACCGCAGCTCGGCCGACATGATCCTGCGTTACGTCGACGCCAAGATCCTGCCCGGATACGCGGCCGTCGAGCGCGGCCATGTTGTCGGCTATTCCTTCTTCGTCTACGAAGGTGGCAAAGGCGTGGTCGGCGACTTGTTTGTCTCCTTGCGCCGCGGCGACGCTCGCCTCATTGAAGTGCAGATGGCCGAGCACGTCATCGAGACGCTACAGCAATCCCCGGGCATCCACCGCGTCGAAGCACAGTTACTTACTCATCTGGCAGGCGACCTGGCGTCGGTTTTCTCCTTGGCCGGCTTCCATCGTTTTCGACGCTTGTTCCTCACCCTGCCGCTTGATGGCGGGCCTGCTCGGCCCATGCGCCTGCCCGAAAGCATACAAATTCGTCCCTGGGTTGAACTGGATTACCAACCGGCGGCCACCGTAATCACTGCTTCGTACCGCGCTCACATCGATTCGGAAATCAATGATCAGTACCGCACCCACGGCGGCTCCATTCGCTTCCTGAACAATATCGTCCGCTTTCCCGGCTGCGGCGTCTTCGATGCGGAATCGTCGTTCGCCGCGGTTCACCGCCCCACCAACGCCCTCGTCGGCCTGATTCTCTGCTCGCGCGTGAAGCACGATGTCGGGCATGTTACCCAGGTCTGTCTGCTGCCGGAATACCGGCGCCATGGCATTGGCGAGAACCTGCTGGCCTGCACCGCCAACGCTCTGCGCAGCCGTCGCTGCAATCTGCTCACATTGACGGTGACAGAGTTGAATCATCGCGCCGTCGATCTCTACAAGCGGCTGGGATTCGTAGAAACGAGCGTCTTCGACGCCTTCGTGTGGGAAGGCTGAAAGAAAACGCGCTCACCTTCAGGTGAACGCGTTCGTTTGTCGTGCGATGCTTCCTACTGCGCGGGCTTCTCGGACTTCGCAGCCATCGGAGCAGCCTTGGTATAGGTAATGGTCATCATGGGTTTCAGCGAGTTGGCATCCGGTCCGCTTGCCATGCTCATGACAAATGAAGTCGGTTTGAAGTCAGAATAGGTGAACTTCGTCATCATCTTCTGTCCGTTCATTTCGCTTTCCATCATGCCAACCAGGTTGTCCCCTTCCCACTTGGTCGTACCGCTGGCATCGCAGCCGCCGGGGGTCATGCTGTCGCACCAGACGCCGCGGTAGAGCTGCGCTTTGGGATCCCACCAGAACGTTCCCGTACCCGCGAAGCTGCCCATCGTGCCGGTGGAATGATAGGCCTCCATCAGCGACATGTTGCCGGGTCCGGCTACGAGTTTTGCCGTCCCCTTACCGCTGCCTCCCTTCGGCATCATCGGGCTTGGCTCGACCTTCTCGGTCACCGTCCAGTTCCCCGACATCATCTTGATCAGCTTCGTCATTTGCGGATCAGGCTTCGGTGGCGGCGGCATTGAGCCTTGCTGTGCGGCCATCTCGGACTTTGGCTTTGCTGCCTTGCCATTGTCCTGCGACATTAAAACGCCGCTGACGATCGCCACGCATGTGATCAGAACAACTGCCTTTAGAATGGTCTTCATTGCCCCTCCTCAAGAGAAAATCCTGCGACAAGAATCTTATACGAAGGAACACCATGGCTGCACGGCCCGTAAGCGCCTTGGTGGCCGTCCCAGCCTTCGCTTGTCCAGGGCGGGGCGCGTAACCGCATTCGGCCGCAATCCGTCACACCTTTTCGGACTCTCGAGGCAAATGCGGTGTCCTCTACCTAACCCGTGATATAGTTTTTGATGGTTATACCGAGCACGAAGGAGAAGAGCATGTCCGCAATCCAACGCATCCTCAATCATTACGATGACGCCCTCAGCGGCGAACCCTGGCATGGCGATGCCATCTGGCAGGTCCTGGACGGGATCTCCGCTCATCAGGCAGCTGCCCGTCCAATTCCGGATTTCCATACCATTTGGGAAATCGTGATGCACATGACATTCTGGGAGGGTGTCGCAACGCAACGCCTCGCCGGCCGGCGGGCAGGTCTGGTGGAGGAGCTCAACTTCCCTGCTATGCCCGCGCTCACGGAAGAGAATTGGCGCAGGACGCTGGACGAGTTCCGCGCATCGAATCGCGCCTTTCGTGAAGCTTTTGCCAGGCTCGATCCCGCCAAGCTCGACGAGCTGACCGCCGCTGGCAAGCGCACGTTCTATGGCGAGGCACACGGCATCCTGGAGCACCACATCTACCACATCGGACAGATCGCGATGCTGAAGAAGATCACTGCGTAACCCCCGCCTTGAGGCGTATCTTTGCGTCATCCGCGGTGCCGGGAAATGTCGCGTCCTCGTTTGTAATTCCGCGGTACAGGGTGCTAACATCCGGACTCGCGAGCTTTTCATCGCGAAATCGCTCTGGCACGCCTTTGCAGGCGTGTCTGGGACGGCAAGGAGGCCACATGTCGGATCGTGACGGCAGCAGTTTTTTATGGTTTCTAGCAGGTTTGGGCATTGGCGCGGCGGTGGGAATCCTCTACGCTCCGAAAGCCGGAGACGAGTTACGCCAGCAGTTGCGTGAAGCTGCCGAAGAAGGTCGTGAGACCGTAAGGCAGCGCGCGCGGCAGGCTCGCGAGCAGGCAGGCAGCTGGGCGGAGAAGGGACGTGACTACCTCAGCCAACAGAAGGACCAGATCCGCTCGGCTTACGAAGCGGGACGTCAGGCCTATCGCGATGCCACCAGCCAGGACGCCGGAGGCACCACGCCCAACGTGCCGTAAGAATTGCGCACGGGCCGATTCCAGCGGCTCTCCCAGAACTTTCGCTGGAATGGTGTCTGCGGGATGCTTTGCCACCTTGCGCTTGCAACACCCGCATTGCGCCAGGCATCGCTTGAGAGTGCGTTGAGATTTGCTAGAGTTGACGGTCCTTAGGTACCGGGTGCTATGGATGACAAGTTGACCGTGTTCACCGCGGTGATCGCGGCGTGCGTTGTGTTACAGACCATTGCGCTTATCGCGGTGGCTTTCATCGTAACCAAACTGCGCGGCCGCATGGAAACGCTCGCCGATCGTATCGAAGATACCACCGGCACCCTGCAGGTGCGCGTGCTGCCGGTGCTCGACAATGTCAAGAACATGCAGCAGGAGGTCAAGGCCTTCCTGGACACCGCGCGTCCTAAGATCGAAACTGTACTGGATAACGTGACTCGCATGAGCACCACCGCCCGCGGCAATGTGGAACGCCTCGACAGCACGGTCAACGATGCCATCGATCGCATCCGCCTGCAGGTGATCCGCGGCGATGAGATGCTGACTCGCACCATGGACCGCATCGAGGAAACTTCTGAAAAGGTGCAGCACACGGTGATGTCGCCGGTGCGCCAGGTTTCCGGAATCGTGCACGCCATCAGCACAGGTGTCGGCAGCTACTTCAACCAGCAGAAGCGCCGTCGCAATGGCGGACCGTCGGACGAGATGTTCATCTAGTGGCTAGTGATCAGTGGCTAGTGGTCAGAAAATAACCAAAGAGCAGCAATTTCGCTGCTCTTTCTTGTTTTGGGCGGAGCGCACGAGCTACTTTGTCATGCCGGGCATCGGCACGATGTCGGTGTTATGGAATGCGCTGATCAGCCATCGTCCTTCCTGCTCCACAAAAACGCCGGTGATGAGTCCATGACGAACCTCGGCGAACGGCACTCCCGGCGGACTGTCGTGGCCTCTCATCTCCCATTTCACATGCGCCAGCATGATCCCCGGGCCTAACGGCCGGAGAGAGTAGTCTTCCTGCCGTATGCTGCTGTTGCGAAAGATGGTGCGATGAATCGCAGCGTGCTGTGCCTGAATCGCCTCCCGTCCATGCCAATGCATTCCCAATACATTGACGAAGTCGGCATCGTCGGCAAATTGCGCGGCATAAAGCGTCATGTCATGGCTGTTCCACGCTTCGATCAGGCTCTTGAAAACAGCTTCGATTTGCGTTTTGACTTCGGCACTTGTCTGGGCGCCAATTTCCACGAGAAGGCCTCCTGAGAAGTAACGGCAAATCTAGACGATCCAGCCCCCGCCAACAACCACATCGCCGTCGTAAAACACGGCTGCCTGTCCGGGGGTGACCGCGCGCTGCGGCTCGTCGAACGTAACCACTGCCTCGCCATCGGGGCCCGGCTCGATCACTGCCGCAGCCGGCTCGTGACGGTGGCGGATCTTCGCCTGCACGTGAATAGGCTCGCGCAGATCGTCAATAGCAATCCAGTTCAGGCGGTTGGCGCGGAAACTTCGCGACAGCAGCTCGTCGCCGCTGCCCACCACCACCTCGCGCTTGTCGCCGCGAATCTCGATGACGTACAGCGGTGAACCAGTGGCCATGCCGAGTCCCTTGCGCTGGCCCACGGTGAAATTGTGGATACCGCTGTGTGTGCCGACGACCTCGCCGGTCGTCGTCACAAGCTCGCCCGAAGTATCGGGGAGCTCCTCACCCTGCTCGTCCAGGTAAGCGTCTAGAAACTGCTTGTAGTCGCCGCCGGGGATGAAGCAAATCTCCTGTGAGTCCGGCTTCTCGAAGAGGCGCAGGCCGGCGCGCTTCGCCTCCTCGCGCACGTCAGGCTTGCGCATCTCTCCCAGAGGAAAGCGCGTGCGGCTCAGCTGCTCCTGCGTGAGGCCGAAGAGGAAGTAGGTCTGGTCCTTGCTGCGATCGGCCGGGCGCTTCAGCAGCCAGCGTCCGCTGCGCTCGTCGAACTCGTTACGCGCGTAGTGGCCGGTCGCCAGAAGTTCCGCGCCAATCTGACGCGCCGTGATCAGCAGCTGATCGAACTTGAGATGGTTGTTGCACAGGCTGCATGGGATGGGCGTTCGGCCGGCAAGATACTCGGAGACGAACGGCCGCACCACATCGCGCTCGAACCGCTCCTCCTGATTGACGACGTAGTACGGAATCCCGAGCGTCTCCGCGACCCGGCGCGCGTCGTACACGTCATCGATGGAACAGCAACGGCCTGTGACAGTCTCGGGCATGCCGTTGTGCCCGGCGAGGCGGCGCTGATTCCAAAGCTGAAGCGTCAGCCCCACAACATCGTACCCCTGCTGACACAACATCGCCGCGACGGTGGACGAGTCCACACCGCCCGACATGGCAACGGCAATGGTGGTGTTCAGCATTCAGCACTCAGCGTTCAGCACTCGGCATTCAGCACTCAGCATTCAGCCGCCTGCACTTCAGCGTTCAGAAGTCAGCAGAGCTGTCCCCTCGGCCAGCGACCTGGCCCTTCTTATTTTGTCATCCCGAGGAGGCCTGTAGGCCGACGAGGGACCTGCGGTCCGGCTTTAGTCGTTAGCTGACGACCGGCAGCCGCCTTTTAGCTGACAGCAGCTTTCTTGTATACCGGGCTGATCTCCCGCAGCCGGGCGACAACTTCCGGCACCAACTCCAGCGCGAAGTCGATGTCTTCCACTGTCGTCTGCTTGCCGATGCTGAAGCGAATACTTCCGCGCGCGCGCTCGGGCGGCAGTCCCATCGCGGTCAGCACATGCGAAGGCTCAATCGCTCCCGAGGAGCAGGCTGCGCCAGTCGAGATCGAGAGTCCCTTCAGGTCAAGGGCAATCACCATCGCCTCGCCTTCAATGCAATCAAAGCTGATATTCGTCGTGTTCGGCGTTCTTGGCGCGCCTCCGCCATTCACAGCGACCTGCTCCACGCGCCCCAGAATCGTACTCTCCAAGCGATCTCGCAAGGCCTCGATCTGCGTAACCTTGCCATCGGTAAAGCCCAGGCGCGCCAGCTCAGCCGCTTTACCCAAACCGACTATGCCCGGCACGTTCTCCGTTCCCGCACGACGCGAGCGTTCGTGCCGGCCACCGTACAGCAACGGTTGCAGCAGGGTTCCCTTCCGCACGTAGAGCGCGCCTGTCCCTTGCGGCCCATGAATCTTGTGGGCTGAGATCGTCAGCAGATCGCAGCCAATCTCCTTCACATCGATCGGCGCCTTCCCGGCCGCCTGCACCGCGTCCGTGTGGAAATACACATCGGCCTCGGCGGCGATCTTGCCGATTTCGTTCATTGCCTGCACGACGCCCGTCTCGTTGTTGGCGAACATGATGCTGATCAGCTTCGTCTCGGGCCGCAGCGCGCGTCGAACATCGTCAGGATCGACCATCCCGCGTCCATCTACCGGCAGGTAGGTCACCGTGCAGCCCATCTGCTCCAGGCGATTGCAGGAGTTCAGCACCGCATGGTGCTCGATCGCCGAGGTAACAACGTGATCGCCTGGCGTCACCATTCCGAACAGTGCGAGGTTATCGCCTTCGGTGCCGCCGCTGGTAAAGACCACCTCCGCCGCCCGGCAGTTCAGCAGCTCTGCGACCTGTTCGCGAGCATGTTCCACGGCAGCGCGCGCCTGCTGACCCTGCTGGTGAATTGACGACGCGTTGCCGAACTTCTCCAGAAAGTACGGACGCATCGCCTCCAACACTTCGGGAAGCAGCGGAGTTGTCGCGTTGTTGTCCAGATATACCCGGCGCATGGCTCTACCTATTCTAGCTGTTTTGGTTAGATTCCATGCGGCTGGAGAGCGATTCTTGGCGCGAACCGCTCCCGACCGGGGACCGCCTATTGGAAGAACTCTGTCATCTGCGACGCACTGCCCGCGCCGTTGGGAATGGTCTGCACGCCAAGCGCGGTCATGCTAAGCCCCAACAGACTGCGATGATCGTAGGTCACGGTTCCCTGGTAGCCCACCTTCACACCTGTTCCGAGCAGCACCGTGGCGACGTGCCCTCCGCCATTGGTGAGGTCATCGCGCGACTCGTCGGTAGTCAGAATCAGGATGCCGCTCTGTTGGAATTGCGAGTTGTTCAGCAACTGAGGCAGGTTCGACGATAACCAATTATCGGCAGCTGCCACTCGCACGCTGACATCACAGTTCATGCCACCGCCGGGGCAATCATGCGCGTCGTGCTCTGCGTCGGGCACGATGAAGGAATAGGCGGGCAACTGTCCCGCCGATAAATCTGTGGGCAACTGCGAGAAATCAACGATGTTCAGGTTCAGCTGCGAGGGCGGCTGAACATCGGACAAATACGAAATGGGATTGTGCCGCCGCAGGTACGGGTAAACATCGCCACCGAGATAGCCTTGCGAGGGCAAACTCTGCGCGTAGACCTTCCACGATTTCGCCACCAGGCCGAGTTCGCGCACCACGTTGTCGATGGGCACTGTTCCGTTGAAATCGTCATCGGTGCTGTAGGGAACGCCCGTCGTCATGATGAAGTAGTTGCCGATCGAGGGGTGGACATCAGCATAGTACTGCGTCGCCAGGCCGCCCTGGCTGATGAGACCATTGATGTATGGTGCGCTCGAGCTGCCGACTACATCGCTGTAATCCAGATTCTCCAGCACCACGATCGCGACATGCTGCACCTGGGGAATTCCGCCGCCAGTGCCTCCGCCGCCACCACCACCTGATCCTCCGCCGCCGCCCCCTGACCCGCCAGAACCGCCCGACCCACCGGAACCACCGCTGCCAGATCCACCGGATCCCGACCCGCCGCTACCTGAGCCTGAGGATGTAGTGTTGCTGGTGCCCCCGCCGCAGGCAGCCATCAGTAAAAGAAGTAACACTATGCTTCCAGCGAGAAATGCGCGGACACGCTCCGCTCGCAACGCCATCTCTGCACCTCGCGAAGTGAGATGCGGACTCCATATTTCGGGGTGTCGGCGGCGCCCGGTTATCTATGTCAGTTACATTACAAATATGCCAAGACCGACATCCAACTCGCGGCCTGAATTTCTCGTCACCTTAGGTCCCGACGAGGACCCCTTTACACTAGAATCGCTGTTAGCGGCGTGGCTTCCGGTGTCGTGAAAACCAAAACGAAGAAGAAAAAGAAGGTAACTGAGGGCGAGCAAACGGTCTCCAAAGCGACGCTCAAGCTTCGTCTCCTGAAGCGCCTGAAGTGTACGCTCAAGTACGAGAAGCTCGCCTGGAATTGCGGCGCACAGTTCGTGGCAGGCGTGGATGAAGTTGGCCGAGGATCTCTCTTCGGGCCGGTTGTCGCCGCGGCGGTGATTTTAGATCCCGCCTATCGCATTCGCGGGCTTAGAGACTCCAAACTGCTGGACCGCGAGACCCGCGAGAAGTTGGCGCCGCGTATCCGCGAGCACGCGCTGGCGTGGGCTGTCGCTGCCGTCGACGTTTCCACCATCGACCAGATCAACATCTATTGGGCCTCCAAGCGTGCTCTCGAAGAAGCTGTGGCCATGCTCACTTTGCGTCCCGACCACGTACTGGTGGACGCCCTGCGCATCAACTGCGACTGCGGGCAAACCCCCATCATTCACGGTGACGCCCTCTCCGCCTCCATCGCCGCCGCTTCCATCATCGCCAAAGTCGAGCGCGACGCGATGATCAGCGCCTGGGACCCCGTCTTCCCCGGCTATGGGCTCGCCTCCAACAAGGGCTACAGCACGCCAAAGCATCTGAAGACCTTGCGCGAGAAGGGACCGACGCCGCTGCATCGCCTGTCGTTTGCGCCGGTCTGGACGTCATCCGCTCCGCAGGAGGTGCTGGAGTTCATGCTGGAGGAAGAAGGCGCGGATGCCAGTGCGGCTGCGGCAATCGCTGAGGACCTGGAAGTGGCGCCGTGATCCGTAGCGGTATTGAGAATGCCTATAGCGTTTTCAAAAACTGTTTAGCCTCTTCGAGCTCCGGAAACAGCCTCTCCTCCGCTTGAAACTCCGGCCCGTGGACGCAGCGCCGGCTTCCGCGCAGCTTCACAGGATGCTTCAGGTGCAGCATCTCGTGATAGACAATGTATTCGACCGCATAGCGCGGTACTCGCGCATGATCGAAGACGCGACTCACGACGATCGCGTTGTGCGCAGGATCGTAATGCGCCAGGCTGTTGCGCGCCCGCACGCGGCTCCAAGTCATCTGCGGCCGCGCCAGCAATCCGTAAAAAAACTTCTGATTCAGCCCCTCGAAAACTTCATCGAGGTCGTAGGTGAGGCCGCGCGCCGAGGCGATCTGCTTTCGTCCTCGCACCTGCCGCAACAGGTGCGCCTTGGCTGCCATATCGTGACTGGAAACGTAACGACGGTATCGAGTGGAATGCAGAGCCTGAATCGGTTTGCGATAAATCTTGGCCAGCAGGATATGAGCAATGGCCTCAAGCACGGTCTCCGGCGAACCCTCCAGCAGGTCGGAGATGCGGACGTGTACCACGTCCTGACGCAGGCGGATGGTGCTGTTGACATTAGTGAAGGCGTAAAACTCCACCCGAAACTCCGGAATGGGCGCCCGCAGACGGAGCTCACGATAGGTCCGCTGAAAAATCTGTTGAAGTTTCTCGCGCAAGTTGTTTCTAACCTAACACGAGCGCCCGTGACAGCGTCCGTCGCCGGTTGATGAAACAGGTACTAAGGTTTCGGTGCTATTGAATTGCCCGCGACCGTTCTGCTACTTTCACGCAAGTAGTTCTGCAGTAAACAATTGAAATGGGCCGCCACTGGGGGAAGTTTGGCGGCCTTTTTGATTTACCCTCAGTCCCGACGCTCCGTGTAAACCTTCGTTAATTTCTTTTCCTTCGCCAACTGGTTCTGCTCCTGCAGTTCTTCGCGGGTGTCCTCACCCACATCTTTCACGGCGTCGTTGGCATTGGCCAGCGCAAACGAGTACTGGTCGAACTCCTCCGGCGGCGCCTTCTCTTTCAGCTGACGCAGCTTGAATTGCCATTCGCCGTCAGCCTCGATCAGCAGGGTCAGGCCCTTTCGCATGTCGGCCTTGTGCGAGGCATACATCTCAACGTTGTCTCCGATCTCGTCCAGCAACGCGGTGAAGTCTTCCAGCAGGTCGTGGATCTTTTGCGGCCGGTCCTTGGCGTTTTTCGTGTCCGTCTGCAACTGTTCAATCGAGTTGATGCGGGCACGCGCAAACTTGGTCATCACTTCCAGGCGCTTGTCGGGCCAGTCAGCGGCCTCCCGCATCTCGTCGATTTCTTTTTCGTTGAGCGGATCGCGCCGCTGCGCCGCGCTGCGCGTCACGCAGCCGAGCAACAGCGCGCCGAGAAACACTGCGCAAGCAACTCGTTGGCGTCTCATGATCTCCCCTTCGGCTCCGCCTGCGGCCCCCACATCCTTACCATCAGGTCGGAGCGGATCTGCTCAATCTCTTCGATGGCCTGGCGCACCGGCGCGCGGTCTTCGAAGGCAAGCGATTCTCCGATGTCGTGCATCCGCTCGGAAAGTTTTCGCAGCTTGATCTCCGTCTCCTTCAGCTGCTTGCCCGATGAGGTGGCCGCGTCCGCACCCTTGCGCGCATAATCGACCACTTCTCTGATTTCCGATTGTGCCTTGTCCACCTGCCCGTCGGTAAAAAGCATGTTGGAGCTTTCCAGCTCCAGGTGGGCGTATTCCATGCACAGCTTGGCCTGCTCTCCCCCATGCGCGGAATCGGCTTTTGATTTCAGTTCCCCCGCTGCCTGGGCAGCGGCCAGGGTGGCACCCCCGAATAGTAAGAGAATGGCTGCGAAGTGAAGGCAGGTGCGCATGGCTACTTCTTCACCCGATATTTGTCGGCGTGCTGCGGATCGAGCGCGATCAGGCGGTGTCGCGCTTGCCACTCCTGGTCGGGCGACTTGCCGCCATCAACGGCCAGGAAGTGCTGATAATTTTCCACCGCCTGCGGTATGGCTTTCAAGTTATCAAATGTGGTGGCGCGCAGGAAGTAGGTTGCCGGGGTCTCCGGCAGGTACTTCGCGCGATAATCCAGCGCCTTCAGCGCCATGGGATAGTTCTTATTCGCCGCCGCCACAACAGCGAGGTTCTCATATGCCTCGCCCATGTCCGGTTTCAGCTTGATCGCCAGCAGCAGCTCTGGCTGGGCCTCGACATACTTCTTCTCATACATCAACACAGAGCCGAGCGCGAAATGTGCGTCGGCGTTCTGCGGCAACTTCTGTACAGCGATGCGAAACTGCCGCTCCGCCTCGGCGGCATTGCCCGCCTTGACATAAAGCGTTCCCAGCCCAAGCACAGCGTGAGGATCGTCGGTACCACCCTGCAATCCCGCCTGGAACTGCTGCGCCGCCTCGTCATTCTTGCCTTGCGCCGCCAGAACACGCGCCAGCTGCGTGTGCGCGGACGCGTTCTCAGGATCAGACGCCAGCAATTTGCGCAGGATAGCCTCAGCGCTGGAATAATTCTTTTGCGCGATGTAGACGTCAATCAGGCCGGTGAGCGCTTCTTGCGATTTCGGGTCGAGTTCGGTGGCAGTCTGATACTCACGGGCAGCCGCATCGAAACTATTCTGCCGGCTCAGCAATGCAGCGGCGGCGAGATGAGGCTCCGGGTCCTTGGGGCTGAGCTTGGCCGCCTGGGCATAAGCTTGCAATGCCTGTTGCGGATCGGACGCCGCTTCGACTCGCCCCAGCCCGAGCCAGGCCCGCGTTAGTCCTGCGTCAGGATTGCTCGAAGGCTTGAGCTCGGTCGCGGCTTTGAGATACTTTGCGGCTTCAGCGTTGTCGCCCCGCTTAGCGAGCAGCAAGCCGAGGTTCAGGTTCGACTCGAACACATCCGGCTTGACCGTAACCGCCTTTCGGTAGGCATCGATCGCCTGCGTTTCGCGCTGCGTCGCTTTATACACGTATCCCAGGTCGAACCATGCGCGGTAGCTATCGGGAGCGGCGGCAATGGCCTTCTGCAGCCAGGATTCAGCCGCTGCGAAATCGTTGTGCTGCATCGCGTCTTCGGCCTGCGCAATCTGCTGCAAGGTCGCGTCTTCCGGCGACGTCTCTTCAACCCGGTGATGACGGATTGTCGGTTTGCTTTCCTGCGAGGACGCCAGGGGCACACCGATGGCGATAACGGAAGACAGGATCAGCACGAACGCTGCGTTTCTATCGAGTTCCATCGAAGTGCGAACCATTGTGCGGCAACACGCGTGCCAGCCACTGACCCGTGTACGACCTTGGCGCTGTGACAATTGCCTCGGGAGGGCCCACCGCAACCACTTCTCCGCCCCGCGCGCCGCCTTCCGGGCCAAGATCGATGACCCAGTCCGCGGTCTTAATCACATCAAGATTATGCTCGATGACAACAATCGATCCGCCTGCTTCAATTAGACGGCGGAAGGCGGCCAACAGCTTACTGACGTCGTCAAAGTGCAGCCCGGTTGTCGGCTCGTCGAAGATGTAGAGCATGCGCGGATGACGTTTGTCGCGCTCGCTGCGCGGCTTACCAATGTCGCGCAGCTTGGGCTGCAGGTGCGCCGCCAGCTTCATGCGCTGGGCCTCGCCGCCGGAGAGCGTTGTGGCCGACTGGCCCAGACGCAAATATCCCAGCCCAACCTCTTCCAGAACGCGCAGCTTCTCCACGATCTTGGGCACGCCGGAAAAGAAGTGCAGCGCCTCTTTCACCGTGAGATCGAGCACGTCGTGAATATTCTTGCCGTGATAGCGAATTTCCAGGATCTCCGGCTTGTAGCGCGTGCCCTTACACTCCTCGCAGATCAGCTCGACGTCGGCAAGGAACTGCATTTCGACGGTCACCGTGCCGTCGCCCTGGCAGACCTCGCAGCGGCCGCCCGGAATATTGAACGAGAAGTGCCCGGAGGTGTAGCCGCGCTTCTCGCTCTCGGCAAGCGACGCGAACAGCTCCCGTATCGCGTCGAACGCTTTGATGTAAGTCACAGGATTGGAGCGAGGCGTCCGGCCGATCGGCGACTGATCGACGAGCACAACTTCGTCGATCCATTCGGCGCCCAGGACGCGCTCGACCTCTGCAGTCGGGCCGCCGGTCACTTGTCCCTTCTCTGCGGCGAGAGCGTTGTAGAGCACGTCGTGCACCAGCGTCGATTTCCCGGAACCCGAAACACCGGTGATGCAGACCAGCATGCCGAGGGGGATCGCGACATTGATCTTCTTCAGGTTGTGCGCGCGAGCGCCGATCAGCTCGATCTTGCGGACGCCCTTGCGCCGGGCCGACGGCAACTGGATGCGCAGCTCACCATTGAGATAACGTCCGGTGAGTGACCCAGGATTGCCGCGAATCTCATCGTAGGTTCCGCTGGCGATCAGGCGGCCGCCGTTCTCTCCCGCTCCAGGTCCGAGATCGATGATGCGGTCGGCCGAGCGCATAATCTCGCCATCGTGCTCGACGACCAGAATCGTGTTTCCCAGATTCCGCAGATCGTGAAGGATCTTGATCAGCCGCGCCGTGTCGCGGCTGTGCAGGCCGATAGAAGGCTCGTCGAGGACGTAAAGCGTGCCCACCAGCCGTGAGCCCAGCGAAGTTGCGAGTTGGATTCTCTGCGCCTCGCCGCCGGACAACGTCGACGCCAGGCGATCCAGCGTGAGGTACTCCAGGCCAACATCGTTCAGGTAGCGCAGACGGTCGCTGATCTCCTCCAGCAGTTTGCCGGCGATATCGGCGTCCTGTCGTGACAGCTCGAGCTGTGAGAAGAAGCGCGTCGCCTCTTCTACCGTCATCGCTGTCACCTGGCAGATGTCCTTGCCGCCGATCTTCACCTGGCGGGCTTCGCGGCGCAGGCGCAGGCCGCTGCAATCGGAGCACACGGAATATCCGCGATAGCGGCTGAGGAAGACGCGCACATGCAGCTTGTACTTCTTGCGCTCCAAGTGCTCGAAGAAGCCGCGCACCCCCCAGAACTTCCCATCGCCGCTGACGATAAAACTCTGCTGATCGGCCGTGAGGTCCTGCCACGGCACGTCAAGCGGGACGCCGGCGGCGCGCGCGTAACGTTTCATCTCCGTGGCGTAAGGCCGGTACTTGGGCTTGGTCCACGGTTCGATTGCGCCCTCGGCCAGCGACAAGGTCTTGTTTGGGATTACGAGGTTGAGATCGAAATCGATGGTGTTGCCGAATCCCTGGCAGCGCGGGCACGCTCCGAAGGGGTTGTTGAAGGAGAACAGCCGCGGCTCCGGCTCATCGTAGCGGATGTTGCACTGCTTGCACTCGAAGCGCTGCGAGAAGCGGAGGCGCTGCGTGGCCTCGCCTTCGCGCGGAGCGGTCTCGAAGATTACCTCTCCTGCTTCACGATAGCCCTGCTCCACGGCATCCACGATGCGCAGGCGCGCCTCGGGCGATACGGAGATGCGATCGATCAACACCAGCACCGGCTCGGCAAAGTTCACTTCCAGCAGCGATTCCGGCGTAGAGAATTCAAAAATCTGGCCGTTCTGATATAGGCGGTTGTAGCCACGCTTGCGTAGTTCGAAGAGCCGCTCTTTGAGCAGCGAGTCGTCATACGCGGCTTTAACGGACTTTTTCTTGACGGTGCGGCGGCCCTTCACCTTCTCCGGATCTGAGGGCTTGGGAGGAGGCTGCAGAGGGAAGAACGCCTGCACACGCGCGCCTTCGCCGAGGCTCAGAATGCGGTCGGCCACTTCATCGACCGTGTCCTTCTTCACCTCCTGGCCGCAATTCAGGCAAAACGTGCGGCCTACGCGCGCGTACAGCAGGCGAAGGTAATCGTAGATCTCGGTTGCCGTGGCGACCGTCGAGCGCGGATTGCGCGTGGTGTTCTTCTGGCGGATGGCGACGGCGGGGGCGACGCCGTCGATCACGTCAACGTCGGGCTTTTCGATCCGCTCCAGGAATTGGCGGGCGTAGGCGGAGAGCGACTCAACGTAGCGACGCTGGCCCTCGGCGTAAATAGTGTCGAACGCAAGCGAGGACTTGCCCGACCCGGAGACCCCGGTCACAACCGTGAGCTGGTTGTGCGGAATCTCAAAGTCGATATTCTTCAGATTGTGGACGCGCGCCCCGCGTACAGTGATGCTTTCGTTCGACATGGCCCAGGGTTTCGGCAGAGGGGGACCCAATCCCCACAGATTGGTTCGAAACCGGCTGCCGAAACTTCTTATTATAACGGGTTCGGGATCAACCACAGCGGCACAGAGCCTCGGTCATTTCCGCCATTGCTAGAGGGTGACGCAAAGACGGAGGGTTTTCCCCTGCGCAACAAAAAGCAGATTCCTCGCTTCGCTCGGAATGACAATCTTCTAGTTCGCACGGCAATACGTAGTTCGCGCCGGCAATACGTAGTTCGCGCCGGCAATACGTAGTTCGCGCGGCAATACGCAGTTCGCGCGGCAAGCGCGCATGCTCAGGCCGACTGCGCCTTTAATCGCGTCGCATATTTTTCGCGGATTTTCTTTACCTTCGGGGCGACCACATACGCACAGTACGGCTGGTTCGGATTGTTCGCGAAGTAGTCCTGGTGATAATCCTCGGCGACGTAGAAGGTTGACGCTGGCTCGACCGCGGTGACGATCGGGTCGGCGAAGACCTTGTCGCGCGTGAGCTCGGCTATGACTTCTTCGGCGGTTTTCTTCTGCGCTTCGTCGCGATAGAAGATCACGGAGCGGTACTGCTCTCCCACGTCGTTGCCTTGACGGTTGAGCGTCGTAGGGTCGTGCAGCGTGAAGAAGACGTGCAGCAGATCGTCATAGCTGAGGACGGTGGGATCGAAGGTGATCTCGGCCACTTCGACGTGGCCGGTTTTACCGGAGCAGACCTGCTGATAGGTCGGGTTGGCGGTGCGACCGCCCATGTAGCCGGAGCGGACGGAGATCACGCCTTCCAATTGCTTGATGGCGGCTTCCACGCACCAGAAGCATCCGCCGCCCAGGATAGCTGTTTCGGTTGTCGGCATAGCGATTGGATGCTAGCACGGGAAGAAAAGTAATTAGTAATTAGCAATTAGTAACTTGGGAGATGTTCGTTTGCCAACTCGTCGAGGTGGAAAGCAGTTGCTTGTTGGCGCAACTCCCACCAAGTGCAGAGCTAATTGCTAATTGCTAATTGCTAATTGCTAATTACTTCCTACAACCCCACTTCAATCCTCGACCGCGGATCCAGATAATCGCGCAGGCCGTCGCCGATGAAGTTGAACGACAGCACGGCGACCATCACGGCGGCGGCAGGAAACAGCACCAGGTGCGGAGAGTCGAACAGGTGCGAACGCGCGTCGTTCAACATCGAGCCCCAACTTGCCGCCGGAGGGGGCACTCCCAATCCCAGAAAGCTCATCGTAGCTTCCGCAAGGATCGCACCGGCCATGCCGATTGCCGCCTGCACGATGACCGGCTGAATGATGTTCGGCAGGATGTGGCGAACGATAATGCGCACGTCGCTTGCGCCCAGGGCCCGCGCCGCCTCTACGAACTCGCGTTCGCGCACCGCCAGCACCTGTGCCCGGACCAGCCGGGCGTAGCCGACCCAGCCGCCGAGCGACAGCGCGAAAATCAGGTTGAAGATTCCCGGACCAAGGAACGCCACAAACGCGATCGCCAGCAAAATGCCGGGAAACGACATGAAGGCGTTCATCACCACCACGTTGAGCACGCGGTCCGTGATACCGCCGTAGAAACCGGCGATCGACCCGAAGATGAGTCCCAGCGTGAGCGAGGCGGCGACAACGCAGCCGCCAACCAGCATGGAGATTCGTGTGCCATAAATGATTCGGGAGAGGATGTCGCGACCGAGTTCATCGGTTCCAAACCAGTGCGAATTCGAAGGACCGCGCAGGCGCTGCGGCAAGTCAATCTGTGCAGGATCGTAAGGCGCGATCCATGGAGCGAGCAAAGCGCAGCACAGCAGGACGACAACCATCACAGCACCAGCCGTTGCCAGCGGGTTATAGCCGGCGGCGCGGCGCACGGATGCCAGTTGAACGGCGCTTGCCATCGACGCCATACTAAACGAAATAGCGCCGCCTTCAAGTTGAGCAGATGTGTCCGGGCCGGTAAATGAGTGCTTTCCACCCCTCCAGGAGCCCGGGCCTTGCATCCAACAAGCTTGTGCATCAACTGATAAACTGTAGTTCCACCTCGTCTCTCCCTGCGAACGAATGCCAGAAAAGAGCACGATGACAATCATCCGCAAATTGTTCCTGTTTCTGTCGCTGAGCGCGTTGACGCTTGCGCAAACCAGCCCGCCCCCTGTGCCCAGGCCGAGTAACCCCTCGGCGTCGCCGATGCTTGCAGACTTGGACCGCTTGCAGGCCGCGGCATCGCAGGCAAACAGCGATCTCTCCTACATGCATATCCAGAAGTGGAAGACTGACGGCACGACAAAGCAGCAGTCGCAGGCCAATGCGGAGTCGATCCAGCGAAACTTGACCGCAGCGTTGCCGGCACTGATTGGTTCAGTCCGGAATGCGCCGCAGGACCTGGGAGCGCAGTTCAAGCTCTACCGCAACCTGACCGCACTGTATGACGTCTTCGCGTCACTAACGGAATCGGCAGGCGCTTTTGGCGCGAAAAGCGATTACGAAGCCTTGGCACAGCAATTAGCCGTCTTCGACTCTGTGCGGCGGGACCTGGGCGACAGCCTGGAAAGTCTCACGGCTTCCACGCAAACAGAGATAAACCAGCTGCGGGCGCAGGTCCAGACGCTGCAGCAGCGGGCGGCGGCGGCCGCCACTTCTCCCAAGAAAGTCGTGGTCGACGATAGCGAGCCGGCGAAGAAGTCGACCAAAAAGAAGAAATCGACGCAGTCGACGAGCCCAGGCGCGAGCAGTTCCAGCGCTACTTCAACCACCACTCCCAAGCAGCAGGAGTAGCTCCGATTAGCCTTGAATTGAGCAGCAGAGTTCTGCCGTCTGTGCTAAATGTGTGAGCGACCGCCGACTTCGGCTATTGGCACCTGTGTGCCTGTCCTGTCGTCACCTTTCCTGGAACATTTCAGTTGATTTTGGGGTCTAACTCAGTAGTCCTTCCTCGGGTCGTGACGGTGGCGCTCGTCCGTAATCGCGAATCCGGGAAATGGGACGAAGTGTCGGTCCAACACGCCAAGTGGTCTAGATGGTAGTTGTTGCGGGTCGCGAAAGAATTTAGAATTGAGGTGCCGCCGGTGGCGGGAGCAACAACATTGAGTGATCTGGCAAGTGCGATTGGAGTCCGCACGGAAGAAGCCTCGATCGTGGCCGAACTGAAGGCCGGATCGGAGGCGGCTTTTTCCTGGCTCATCGCACATTACAACCAGCCGGTTTACAGCCTGGTCTACCGCATCCTCGACGACCCCTCCGACGCCGCCGATACCACCCAGGAAGTCTTCATCAAAGTTTTCCGCGGTATCAAGACTTTCAACGCCAACTCCAGCCTGAAGACGTGGATCTACCGCATCGCCCTGCACGAGGCTTCCAACCGCCGGCGCTGGTGGTTTCGCCACAAGTTTCGCGAGACCTCGATTGAGCCCGGTCCGGAACGCGAGGAAGGCAGCCCGCTACGTGGCGTCCGGGACACCCTGGTGGATGAGGGCAAGTCACCGCTGCAAAACGTCTACGATGACGAACTGCGGGCGCGAGTGGAAGCCGAGTTGAAGGCCGTCCCCGAACCGTATCGCACGACGGTTATCTTGCGCGACATCGAAGAGCTTTCGTATGAGCAGATCGCGGAGGTGACACAGACGTCGCTGGGGACGGTGAAGTCCAGGCTGGTGCGCGGACGGGAAGCATTACGCAAGCGCTTGCAGCGATATCTGCCGGCATTTGGAATGGAGGCCGGTGAAGGCAGTGAGACCCGTCGCCGTAGTGGCGGCATGAGTAGCCACGAAGTTGAGGTCATACCATGACGTGCTCAGTTGCAAAGGGGCTGATGTCGTCGTACCTGGATGGCGCGGTAAACCGCGGCCAGATGGCCCAGATGAATGAACACCTGCGTGCATGCCCGGAATGCTCCGGCCATTTCGTTTCGCTGCAGCAGATGCAGTCACTGGTGGGCGCATTGGGCCGCAAGCCTGCGCCTCCGGAGCTGAGTCTGAGACTGCGCGTTGCGCTTTCGCAGGAGCTGGCCAACTCGCGCCGCTCGCGCTGGGAGCGCCTGCGTGTGCGCTGGGACAACGCCTTCAACGCAACCATGGTTCCGGCAACCGCCGGGCTCGTCACAACCCTGATCATCTTCGGTCTGCTGATCAGCTTCCTCTATCCCGTGCAGGTGCGTGCCTCGAACGATGTGCCAACCATGCTGTACACCCCGGCACAGCTGCAGTCCACGCCCTTCGAATTGACAATGGGCGTAGCCAATTCCGACGCCCTGGTCGTGGAAGCCTACGTGGGCGCAGATGGGCGTGTGCAGGACTACCGCATTTTGTCTTCTCCGGAAGAGCCGCAGGCGGTGCTGAGCCAGTTGAAAAACATGCTGCTCTTCACCACGTTTCAGCCTGCAACAACCTTCGGTCAGCCAACCGCCAGCCGAGTGATCCTGTCGTTCTCCAAGGTGCAGGTGAAGGGTTGAACAACGGCTGCCCGCTCTAATCAAAAGCGAGCTAGAACCGGGGGCCCAGGCACCAGCAGCGTTTGCGCAGGCGCAACTCCCTTCGTAAACTGGATTTATTGAATCTCCCGCCTTAGTTCAACACGGCGCCGGAGTGCGCCTGCCAAGAGCTAGAGGCCAAGAGCTAAAAGCCAACCGGGCACAGGAGTCTGCTCTGCGTTCTTTCCGCATTTTGATCTGCCCGGCCGTGGTTTTCTTGCTGATTTCCGCGGCTGCGGCGCAGTCGAGGGCCACGCTCGACGTCAGTGAAACTCTGTTTAGCGTTGTCGCGGCCATGAACGTCTGTGGCTACGACGAGGACCTGCAGGGCTCTTCGCCCATCCGGCTGCAGGTACGCGCGGAGCTGGTCGAAGCTGCCAAATCGTCCCCTGTCGCTGCCGCCGCCAGCGAAATGTGCCGCTTTTACCAGGACCATCGCCAGGGAGACGGCGCGCACGACTTGGCGCAGTATGTCTCGCTGGCGCTCAACCTTGGGCTTCCTCCGGATTTCGCCCCCAAACTCGCAGAAGCCGATCTGCCGCCCGACGCAGCCTACGTATTAGGATTTGTTCCCCTGCTGAAGCAGTATTACGTGGCTGCCAAACTGCATGCGATCTGGATGGAGCATCAGCCGCAATACCAGGCACTCATCGATCAGTACCACACTCCCGTTGCGCAGATGATCAGCTCGACCGACAACTACCTGAGAATGCCCATCTCCGGCTATGCCGGCCGCAGCTTCACCGTGCTGTTGGAGCCGATGAGCGCGCCAGGGCAGGTAAACTCGCGCAATTATCTTCAGGATTTCTACCTTCTCGTCGTGTCGCCTGCGCGGGACAACCTGCACATGGAGGCAATGCGGCATACCTACCTGCATTTCGCGCTGGATCCGCTGATCGCCAAACGTGCGACTGCGCTGGATCGGCTTGCGCCGATACTGCTGTCGGTCCAGAGAGCCCCTATGGCGGAGGAGTACAAGCGCGATACGGGCCTGCTGGTCATTGAGTGCCTGATTCGAGCCATCGAGGCGCGCACGCCCTCCGATTCCAAGCTCCCGGAGAAAGACCGCCTTGCCATGGTTCAGCGGGATGAGGCCGAGGGCTATGTGCTGACGGGGTATTTCTATAACCAGTTGCGGGCTTTCGAGAAGGCAGGCATGGGCTTGCAGGACGCCTTCCCAAACTGGCTGCACAACATGGACGTAGCGGCGGAGAAGAAGCATGCCGGCGAGATCACCTTCGCGGCTCATGCGGATCCGGAGGTGATGCAAGCCTCGAAACATGCATCCCAACAGAAGATCGATCTGGCGGAGAAGGCGCTGGCGAGCGGTAATCCGGCTGAGGCCGGCAAATTGGCGCAGCAGAGCTTGCAAGCCAACGAAGATCCGGCGCGCGCTTACTTCGTGCTGGCTAAGGCGGCCAGCTTCGCCGGCGACATGCAAACCGCACAGACCGATTTCCAGAAGGCGCTCGATGCGGGAAAAGACCCCCACGTTGTGGCATGGTCGCACGTGTATCTGGGCCGCATCCTCGATTTGCAAGGAGAACGTGACCAGGCACTAGCACAATACAAGGCAGCACTGGCCATCAGCGACGCGCCACCCGAGGCGAAGACTGCCGCCGAACGGGGCGAGCAGCAGCCGTATGAGCCTCCCACTGCGAAACACCAGGATGACCAGCAATAGCGGCGATGGGTGCTTTGGTAGAAAGGAAAGAATCATGAAATCGACAGCAATCATAATGGCGGTGCTTTTGGCCGCATCACTTTCACTTGCCCAGACAAGTGCGGCGCCGGGGCCGGCGCAGGGGGCACAAACGCAGACGCAGAGTTCCACGCCCCCGGCACAGAATTCCCAGCAGCAGGCCCCAACAACTCCGGGCCAAACCTCGACCGGAGCGCAGGCTCCCACCGCTGGCCACCGCGTTCTACAGGCTAAAACGAAGGAGGAAATGCAGGCCTACCAGGATGCCTTTGCAAAGACCGACCCCGCGCAGCTGGAAGCGGCGGCAGACGATTTCGCAGCAAAGTATCCCAGCAGCGAATTGCGAGCGGCGCTCTACATGCGTGCCATGAACCTGTACGCGCAGTCGAACAATTCCGACAAGGTGATTGAATGCGGGCGCAAAGCCATTGCGGCTGACCCAACCAATCCGGTGCCGCTGGTGCAAGTGGCATCGGCGCTGGCCGAATCGACCCGTGAGACCGACCTCGACCGCGAACAGCGTCTGGCCGAAGCGGCCAAGGATGCGCACGCTGCCATCGATAACATCGACACCGGCCTTCTGATCCCGGCTAACGCCGACCCTGCAAAGGTCGATGCCGCCAAGCACAATATCCTGGCCATGGCTTACGACACCCTGGGCATGGTGGACTTGAACAAAGCCGATTACGCTTCAGCGGAAAAGAACCTGCAGCAAGCAATCGCGCAGAGTTCCGCGAATCCCGAGGCAGTGCTGTACCTGCGACTTTCGGTTGCACAAGACAAGTTGAAGCAGTATCCTCAGGCGCTAGATTCGGCGAATAAAGCGGTACAGTATGCGAAGGAGGGAACTCCGGCGCAGAACCTGGCCAAGCAGCAACAGGCGCGTCTGCAGAAGCTGATCACGGCTGAGCAGCCGGCTGGTGGCGCGGCCAGCCCGTCGCCGGCGGCAACACCAACGCCTTCGCCGGTTCCGGGGACGCAGCCCAGCCAGCCGCAGGCGCCGAATTCGCCCAATACACCACGGTGAACCTTCGACCGCGGCGGGCAGGTATTAGGCGGCGCGTAAGATACTCTCGTCCGGACAATGAAAGCTCATGGCCATGAAACGGGTGCTTTGGAGGAAACGCTCGGACATGTCTTTCGCAATCGTGACCTTCTCAAGCAAGCCCTGACTCATGCCTCCTACGCGCGCGAACTGGAATCGCAAAGCGCGGCCGGAGGTCTGCCTGCGGTCGCCTTCGATAACGAGCAACTGGAGTTCCTGGGCGACGCCGTTCTCTCCTTCGTCGTCAGCCAGGAACTGTTCCGGCGCTTTCCCGAATATGAGGAAGGCGAGCTTTCGAAACTGCGCGCTCACATCGTCAGCGCGCGCCGCCTTCTGCATCCCGCCCGCGAATTAAGCATTGGCGATTACCTGCTTCTGGGAAGAGGCGAGGAGCGCAGTGGCGGCCGCAACAAGAGCGCTCTGCTGGTAAATGCGCTTGAGGCCCTGATCGCCGCCCTCTATCTCGACGGCGATTTGGAGGTGGCAAAGCGCTTCATCCTGCGCAACATCGTGGAGCCGGAACTGCTTGAGGTACAGAAACACGGCGGCGAAAGGCTGCCGGTGATGGACTATAAGTCGGCCTTGCAGGAAGCCATCCATGCCAGCGGACGCAGCCAGGCGCGCTATGTGATGGTGAAAGAAGAGGGTCCCGACCACCGCAAAATGTTCACGATGGAAGCCCACATTCCAGCTGCTCCGGGCGGGGGAGACGCCTTCGTCTGCCGCAGCCAGGGCAGCACGAAGAAGGCAGCCGAACAAGGCGCCGCACGCCTGGCGTGGGAACGTCTACAATTGTTGGAGGGCCACTCCGCAGAGGAGGAGGCCTCTGCGGAAACCAAGCCGTCCGAGCCGTCATGAGTGAAGTTGGTACCCCAGAGCAAGTCCAGGCAGCGAGTGAAGAGCAGCCACCACCGCCCTCGCCCCCGCGTCCCAGGCGGGGCTTCTACTCCTTGCAGTCATTTGCCGGGACAATCGTCATTGCGATCTTCGTGATTACGTTCATCGTCCAGGCCTTCCAGATCCCTTCTGAATCGATGGAGAAGACGCTGCTGATCGGCGATTATCTGCTGGTCGACAAGGCGCATTACGGACGCTCTGGCGTGTGGAGCTGGCTTATGCCTTATCGGGTCATTCGCCGGCAGGACATCATTGTCTTTCGCTACCCCGTAAACCCGCGCCAGCACTTCGTGAAGCGGGTGGTCGCCGTGCCGGGAGACCACGTTCGCTTGATCAACAAACACGTTTACGTGAACGGCGTTCGCCAGAATGATGCTTACGCGACATTCAACTGGTCGTGGCGCGATCGCTTCCGCGACAATTTTCCCGACGGAGGCTTCTACGGCGACAGCATTACTTCAAAGTGGTTTCTCCAGGCGGGCAAGCTCGTCGACGATGGCGAACTGATCGTGCCCGAAGGTTCCTACTTCGTTCTGGGCGACAACCGTGACGACAGCTACGACTCCCGTTACTGGGGCTTCGTTCCACAGGAGAATGTCGTTGGCCGCCCTCTGCTGATTTACTGGTCGATGGACCGGCCGGAGACGGCAATGGCAGGCGGGCTGCCGTCTGATAAACTTTCCAATCTGACGTTAAGCGTTGCTCAGATGTGGAATGGTCTGCGCTGGCGGCGAATGTTGCGCATTCCACAATAGAAGCACTGCGCCAGGTTACTCTGCACGACGCAGTCAAAAGCTTCAGCGAGTTAAGGAATACGAAATTTTGCCTACGACGAAAAAACCTGTGAAGGCCGCTCCGGAAAAGGCCGAGAAAGCGAAAGACACGAAGCCGCAAAAACCGGAACAACCAGAAAAGCCTCAGAAGCCCAAGGAAACCACTCCGGAATTCATCGCGTCGATTGCCACGATCCTGGTGGTCGGGCTCTTCATCATCACCTTCACCTTGCAGGCCTTCACTATCCCCTCGAGTTCGATGGAGAACACGCTGCTCATCGGTGACCACGTTTTCGTCGACCGGATGTTACTGGCGCCGGCGACCAGATGGATTAGCAAACTGATTCCCTATCGCGAACCGCGTCACGGCGACGTCTTTGTCTTTCTCTCTCCGGGAGAGCCGGGCCTCTATGTCGTAAAGCGCGTCATGGGCCTTCCGGGCGATCGCATTCATCTGCAGGACGGGGCGGTCTATCGCAATGGGCAAAAACTGGATGAGCCTTACGTGGTAACGGCCGGAGGGTTCGACTCCTATCGCGACGACTTCCCCAACGGACAGCCGGAATTCATGGATTGTCACGGCTGTGCCGAGTGGCGCCTGCAGATGCCCTCCTATCTCAAGGACGGCGACCTGGTTGTGCCGCCGGGCAGCGTCTTTGCCATGGGCGACCATCGCGATGTAAGCCTCGATAGCCGTTACTGGGGCTTCGTCCCTTTTGAAAACATAATCGGCCGGCCCATGTTCATCTACTGGTCGTTTGTCACCCCGCGCGATGAGTACGAGCGTCAGAGCATCGGCGACCGCATCGCGTGGCTGTTCAACATCGTCATCCACTTCTTCGACCAGACACGCTGGTCCCGGATGTTCCACGTGGTGCACTGATGCGACGCCGTACGTCACGGCGGATCATGTGGACCGTGGTGCTGGTCCTGGTACTGGCACTGTTCCTGCCGCCTTTCGTGAATGTCAATCGCTATCGCAACCGCGTGACCGGTGCCATCAGCCGGGCACTCGGTCGCGATGTGACCGTCTCCAGCATTGAACTCAAGCTGGTTCCGCGCCCGGGAGTCGTGCTCTACAACTTCGTCGTGGCTGACGATCCGCGTTATGGGGCGGAGCCGATGCTGCGGGCCGACACGGTCACCGCCTACCTGCGGATTAGTTCATTGTGGCGTGGGCGGCTGGAGATCGGCACCCTCGACCTCGACAATCCCAGCCTGAACCTGGCGCGCCGCGCCGATGGACACTGGAACGCTGAAGAACTGGTGGAGCGCGCATCGCAGACCAATCCTGCGCCCACCGCCAAGACCCGGCCGGAGGCGCGACCGCGTTTTCCCTACGTGGAGGCGTCGAGCGGCCGCATCAACTTCAAACTTGGTCAGGTGAAGAAGGCCTTCGCCTTTACCGATGCCGATTTCGCGCTCTGGCTCGAGTCCGAAAATCTTTGGGGCATGCGAGTCAAAGCGCGGCCCGTGCGCACGGACGTGAACATCAGCGACACGGGGACGCTAAAGCTGGAAGGGCGCTTTCAGCGGGCCGCGAACCTGCGCGACACTCCGCTTTATTTGAAACTGACCTTCAGCGATGGGCCGCTGGGGCAGCTCACCAAGCTCTTCTACGCTCGCGATCGCGGCTGGCGTGGAGACGTTCGCGCCGCCGCCGTGCTCACCGGCACACCCGTGGCACTGGGCGTCACCGCCGACCTTCAAGTCGATGACTTCCGCCGTTACGACATCGCCCTGGGTGAGGCTTTGCGGTTGCGGACGCACTGCACCGGAAGCTATTCCTCCGCGGATGATGCTCTCTTTGACGTGCGCTGCGAATCTCCCGTAGGTCCTGGCGTTCTGCGGGTGCGAGGAGATGCACAAGGCTGGAGCAGTGGCGGATATGAATGGGACATCTCCGGCGAACATATTCCGGCGGAGAAAATGGTCGCCTTCGCACTGCATACCAAGAAAGATCTCCCGCCGGACCTGACGGCAACGGGCGAGGTGGATGCGCTGTTCACGGTCCGCAAGTCACCCGGCGGCATGCCGCAATGGTCGGGCGGTGGGCAAACCGATTCGTTGGCGTTGCAGGCCGACGTTCTGAAACAACCGCTGGAGCTGGGAGAGCTGCAATTTGCCGTTGCAGCGGAGGGGCCCGCAACCCCGGCGGCGAAGGGCAAGGTCTCTGCTCGCCGAAGCCCGCCTCCGGCCCCGGCCGGCAGCTTTCAGTTCGTGGTCCAACCGTTCGCGATGCCTTTGGGAGCAGCTTCACCGGCAACGGGTAGCGCATTGTTCGACACGGAACATTACGACTTTCACGTGAGCGGAGGGGCCGAACTGGGTCGCCTCCTGAATGTGGCGCAGGCGCTTGGTGTTGGTACGCCGGGCATCGGACTGGCGGGCCAGGCACAGGTGGATATCCAGGTGGCTGGATCGTGGAGCGGATTCACACAACCGGTACCCTCGGGAAAGGTGCAGGTGCGAAAGGTCACTGCTGAACTCCAGGGCCTCTCCGAACCGCTGCTGCTCGATTCTGCTTCCGTGTCGCTGGAAGACCAGATGGTCAACATCACGTCTTTCTCCGCGGCCTTCAGCCAGGGGACACATCTGGGTGGCTCCGCGAGCTTTCCCGTCCATTGCACCGGGCCGGAAAACTGCGTGCTGAACTTCGATTTGCGTACCGATGACGCTTCCCTCGCCCGTCTGAATCAGCTGCTGAATCCTGCCTTCCGGCATCAGCCGTGGTATCAACTTTTGGCCATCGGAAAGCGCAACGAGGACGCGCTGGGCAAGCTTCATGCCAGTGGGCATTTTTCTGCCTCGCGCTTCGAGCTCGGCAAGGTAACGGCCACGAATGTTAATGGAACTCTCGAGCTCTCCTTCGGGAAATTGCGGGTACATGAACTGCGCGCAGATCTGCTCGGCGGACATCACGACGGCTCGTGGCTGGCCGACTTCACCGTCTCGCCTCCGCGCTTCATGGGCAACGGTGTGGTGAGTAGAGTCTCCATGTCTCAGGTTGCGGCTTTGATGCATGACAACTGGGCCACCGGGTCGGTTGATGGGGAGTACAGCCTGACACTGGCTGGGTTAAGCGGGTCCAAGTTGGGAAGCTCCGCTGGCGGGACGGCCGACTTTACCTGGAGCGGAGGCTCATTGCGCCACCTCAACCTCGACAGCAGAGGGACGCCGGTTACGTTCTCCAGGTTCGCAGGAAAGCTTGCTCTGCAGGATGGGACGTTCAGTCTGAACGATTGCAAGATGCAGGCGGGCGGCAGCACCTTCAACGTCACTGGTACAGCCTCGTATAACCGCAGTCTTGCTGTGAAATTGGAGCGCTCCGGCGGGCAGTCGTATGTCATCTCCGGTACGCTGGACAAGCCCTCGGTGCAAGCGGTGAGTGCGCCGGCGGCTGAGGCGTCGCTGCGATGAGCCAGTGGCGTTCGGTGGCTGCCCTCGTAGTGCTCGCGGTCGGCATCGCGGCCGCCGGGCAGCGTGCGCAAACTCCGCACGACAACCATAGCGCCCAGTACCACTCGATCCAGCAGAAGCTTGCCTGGCTGAAGCAGAACGGCGCCAAGGCTCATCCTGATCCCAAGCCAGTTGAGCTGACCCAACCCGAGGTGAACGCCTACTTCAACGAGGGCGGGGTGAAGATGCCCAAGGGCGTAAGCCATCTCCGGCTCAGCTCACAGGGTTCCCAGATCGACGGTCATGCGCAGGTGAATTTCGAGCAGATCATGGAGGGGCGCGGATCAAATAATCCGCTCTACAGCCTGTTCAATGGAACGCACGACGTACATGCCAAGGCGGAGGGTTCGGGCGTAAACGGAGTCGGCAGCATTAAGGTGCAGTCCGTGGATTTCGATGGCATCCAGATTCCGCAGTTCGCGCTGGAATGGTTCGTCCAGCACTACCTCACACCGAAGTACCCCAACGTTGGCATGACCAGCACCTTCAAGATGCCACTGCGGATCCAGAGCGCGACGGTGGAAACGGGGAAGGTCCGGCTAGTACAGCGCTGAGCCCTTCCTGATCCGGCAAAACTCCCCGCAACCTACGCCCCTCCAAGGACATCTAAACCTTGACAGTGATTCACTCAAGTTCTATAGTAGCTCTGCTATAAGGACTTCCGGTTGCTGACATAATACCATATTTATCAGCAACTTACGAGTTTCAAACCCTGAAGGAGGGTGGCTGCAATGGCAAAGATTATCGGAATTGACTTGGGCACGACCAACTCCGTCGTCGCCGTCATGGAAGGCGGCGAGCCCAAAGTCATCCCCAATGAGGAAGGCGGGCGCACCACGCCATCGGTCGTCGGCTTTACCAAGAACGGAGAACGGCTGGTCGGCCAGGTCGCCAAGCGCCAGGCCATCACCAACCCGGAGAACACGATTTACTCCATCAAACGCTTCATGGGCCGTCGCTTCGACGAAGTCAATGAAGAGATGAAGATGGTGCCCTACAAGGTCGTCCGTTCGGGCGATCACGTCGCGGTTATCGCGCAGGGCAAGGAATACACACCGCCGCAGATCTCCGCGTACATTCTGCAGAAGCTGAAGAAGGCCGCGGAAGACTACCTGGGAGAGACGGTGACGGACGCGGTGATCACCGTGCCCGCGTACTTCAACGACGCGCAGCGTCAGGCGACCAAGGACGCCGGCCAGATTGCCGGGCTCAACGTGAAGCGCATCATCAACGAGCCGACAGCGGCCGCGCTGGCTTACGGACTCGACAAGAAGAAGGACGAGACCATCGCCGTGTACGACTTCGGCGGCGGCACCTTCGATATTTCGATCCTGGAAGTCGGCGAAGGCGTCATCGAGGTGAAGTCCACCAACGGCGACACGCACCTGGGCGGCGACAACATCGACCAGCGCATCGTTGACTGGCTCATCGACGAGTTCAAGAAGGACGAAGGCCTGAACCTGCGCGACAAGGGCAACGAGATGGCGCTGCAGCGTCTGCGCGACGCGGCCGAGCGCGCCAAGATCGAGCTCTCCACCACGATGCAAACCGAGATCAACCTGCCGTTCATCACGGCGGATGCGAGCGGCCCCAAGCATCTGGTGAAGACGCTCACCCGCGGCAAGCTCGAGGAGATGGTGAAGGACATCATCGACCGCTCGATTGGTCCGTGTAAGGCGGCAATCAAGGATGCCGGAATTGACCCGGCGAAGATCGACGAAGTCGTACTGGTGGGCGGCCAGACGCGCATGCCGCGCATCCAGCAGCTCGTCAAAGAGCTCTTCGGCAAGGAGCCCCACAAGGGCGTCAATCCTGACGAAGTGGTCGCGGTCGGCGCTGCCATTCAGGGCGGCGTGCTGGGCGGCGAGGTGAAGGACCTGCTGCTGCTCGACGTGACGCCTCTGACGCTGTCGATCGAAACGATGGGCGGCGTGGCGACGCAGATGATCCCGCGCAACACGACCATCCCGACCAAGAAGACGGAGATGTTCTCGACCGCGGCGGACAACCAGACGTCGGTTGAGGTGCACGTGATGCAGGGCGAGCGTCCCATGGCGCGCGACAATCGTACGCTGGGCAAGTTCCACCTGACCGGCCTGCCTCCGGCGCCGCGTGGCATGCCGCAGATCGAAGTCACGTTCGACATCGACGCCAATGGCATTCTGAACGTTCTCGCGAAGGACATGGCGACCGGCAAGGACCAGAAGATTACGATCACGTCGTCTTCGGGTCTGAGCAAGGACGAGGTCGAGCGCATGGCGAAGGACGCCGAATCGCACGCGGCCGAAGACAAGGCCAAGCGCGAGGAGGTGGAAGCGCGCAACCAGCTCGACGGCATGGTCTACAGCATCGAGAAGATGCTGCGCGAGCACGGCGACAAGATCTCCGGCCAGGAGCGCGGCGATGTGGAGAACGCTCTCGCCGACGCCAAGAAGGCGTTGGAGGGCACCGATGCCGCCGCGATGAACAAGGCCCGCGAGAACCTGACGCAGGCTTCGCACAAGCTGGCCGAGGCGATGTACAAGGCGACAAGCGCGCAGACTCCGCCTCCGCAGGGCGGCCCCACTCCGGGAGGAAACGGGGAAGCCGGCGCTCAGCAGAAGAAGGACGAAGGCGTCATCGATGCTGAGTACGTGGATGTGGAAGAGAAGAAGTGATCGCGTTTGGCGGGTCGTCTGAGACCCGCCGCGATCATCCTGAGCGAAGTGAGGCGTCAGCCGAACGGAGTCGAAGGATCGGTAGCAACTAGCACTTAGCCTAAAAGCTGAGGCTAGTGACATCATCGGATAAACGTGTGAGTGTTAAGCGGGGCGCGTAAGCGCCCCTGCTCACAAGCTGGTAATGCTGATGTTTGCTAGTGGCTTGCTACAAGTCTGCTGCCGCGTAAATATCGGCAGCACGCAAGCCCGATTCCCGCAACGCGGGACGGCGACAGGGTAGCCCAGGACGGAGCGCCTTCTTTTGGCGCGGAGTCCTGGGTAGCGATGAGATTTAATCCGAGTCCCGTTAGGGACGACACAAGAACCGCGGGAGTTTACTCCCGCACAACACGAACTCCCCAGAATTTGTAGGAACAATTGCGATTCGAGGTTAAAAATCAGTGGTACATGTTGAACTTCAACCGCGAAGACGGACGCTGGTACCTGATCACCTCCGGCGTTGGCGGGCGGATGAAGGTGATTCCGGTGATCAATGACGACGAAGTGGGATTCATGCCCAGCGTGGTGATCCCGATCGGCGACGGTGGACAGGCGAGCATCAACTGATGCGGTGCCTAACCGAAAGCTAAGAGCTAAAGGCCAAGAGCTAACAGCCAGCCATGGCGACGACGACCCAAAAAGATTATTACGGCGAACTCGGGATCAAGAAGACTGCCTCGGCGGAGGAGGTCCGCAAGGCGTTTCGCAAGCTTGCGCGCAAATATCATCCCGATGTGAATCCCGGGGACAAGTCCGCCGAAGAAAAGTTCAAGGCGATCTCAGAGGCCAACGACGTTCTCAGCGATCCCAAAAAGCGCAAGATCTACGACCAGCTTGGCTTCTATTCGGACAACATCGACCCCGCGGCAGCCGAGGCCTACGCGCGCGGCGGTGGATTTGGGGCTGGGGGATTCGGCGGGCCAGGGCAAGGCGGGCCCGGTGGGGCTCACGTTTACACGCAGGAGGTGCCGTTCGACTTCAGCGGATTCGATTTCAGCGATTTCGCCGAGGGCGCGGGAGCAGCCGGACGGCGAAGTGGTGGCGGCGGATTCCGCGATATTTTCTCCAGCATCTTTGGCGGCGCCGGTCGGTCCGAGGCCGCGCGGCGGCCTGAGCCGGGAAGCGATCTGGAATACCAGGTGAACGTCGGCTTCTGGCAAGCGATCAAGGGCGCGGAGATGCAGCTCAACATTCCTCGCCAGGAAGTTTGCGCGAACTGTCACGGTCAGGGATATCTCGAGAGCCCAGGCCAATGTCCCGGGTGCCACGGCAAGGGCCAGGTCACGCAGAAGAGCGGCAGCATGAAATTCAATGTCGCCTGCCCGCGCTGCGGCGGCAGCGGCAAGAACCGCACGGTCTGCCCGGTTTGTCACGGCGAAGGCCGCGTGGAGCGCAGCGAGTCGCTGAAGGTGCGTATCAAGCCGGGGACACGCGATGGACAACGCATTCGCCTGCAAGGTCGCGGCAACGCGGGCACGATGGGCGCGACGGCCGGCGATCTCTACATCATCGTGCGCACGGGCGAGCATCCGGTGTTCAAGCGCGAAGGCGATGACATTTATCTGACGGTTCCGGTGACGCTGGCGGAAGCGGCACTGGGAACGAAGGTCGAGGTGCCGACGATTGATGGCCGCGCCCTGCTGCGCATTCCTCCGGGAACGCAGTCGGGACAGAAGCTGCGGTTGCGCGAGAAAGGTGTTCCCTCGGCGATAAATGAAGGCCAGCGTGGTGACGAGATCGTCGAAATCCAGACCCTGACGCCGAAGGTTGCAGATGAGCGGTCGAAAGAGATCCTGCGTGAGTTGTCGAAGCTGAACCCGGAAGACCCGCGGGAAGAGTTGTGGAAGCAGGTTTGAATGGTGAGCGAAATCTTGAATTGTCATCACGAGCGAGCTTCAGCTCGCGAGGGATCTGCTGTTTGGAGCTAAAAGCAGATCCCTCGCCCGCCGCGGTGGGCTCGTGATGACAATCTTCTCGAACGGTCGGCGTTGGGGCCGCGAACGGCTAATTGCTGGTTGCTAATTGCTTCTTATGGCGAAACGTAAAAAACAAGGCGCGTACATGATCAGCTCGGTGGCGGAGATGTATGGCATCCACCCGCAGACGCTGCGTCTCTACGAGCGCGAAGGACTGCTGAAGCCGTCGCGCACCGAAGGGAACACGCGTCTCTACACCGACGAGGACCTGGAGCGGCTGGAGCTGGTGCTTTCGCTGGCGCGCGATCTGGGGGTGAACATCTCCGGCATCGCCATCATCCTGCAAATGCGCGAGCGCATGGAAGAAATGCAGCGCCAGATGTCGGAGTTCGTCAGCTACGTGCGCAACGAGGTCATGACCCGCGCGCAGCTTGCCAATGTCGATGCCAGCCGCGGCGCAATCGTGCCCCTGCGGCAGTCGATCGTAGTCAAGAAAAAACAGTAAGGCGATTCAGCTCTCTGCCCGCAGTTAGAATATTTGACCTCCCGACCCTTTCACGACTCTCTTCAGCTCTGATTCCGCATCTAATGCCATCTAAGGTGTGACCGCGAGGGGTTTCGTCCGTCAGAGCGTAGAGGCGCACCTTGACGCCTTGGAACTTTACAGCGTGTTCAGCGGAGGGCGCTCATGAATGTACATCGAAACGAGTCCCGGGGCGCGGAGTTTCGAATGGCAGTCATCGCGCTGCTGGCAGGCTTCGCGGTATTCGCACTTCTGGTCATTGCAGACCAGGTTTCAATGCACTACGGCCTTGAGGAATCGCAACGCGTGCTGGACGATTTGTGTGGAGGACTGGTGGCCGCATTCCTGGTGTTTCGCTACGAGCGCTTCCGCCTGCGACAGCTGACGCAACAATTGCAAACAATTGCCGCGATGAATCACCACGTCCGCAACGCATTGCAGGTCGTCATGTACTCGGCCTCTGTCCCGGACGAGGAACAATTGAATCGCATTCGAAGCGCGGTGCAACGAATTGAGTGGGCATTGCAGGAGGTCCTGCCCGGCTACGCACTTGATCTCGACACGGACTGGCAGAACGCGATGAAGAAATCGTGCCAGCGCTCAGAATCGGCGTAAGCCCACTGCGTTACTCGACAGAATTCAAGAAGAAGCGCTGTAGGGCCAGCGGCCCTGGCCTCTGACATCGACATACGACGAGTTCAGCTCCTTCACATCTCCGCAGCCTAAGAGTCTCATCGTTCTATCAACATCTTCGCGCAGGATTTCGATTGCCCGTCTGACTCCGGGCTCACCGGCTGCCGCAAGGCCGTAAGCATAACCGCGGCCGATGAGCACCGCCCGCGCTCCCAGGCAAAGCGCCTTGACGATATCGCTGCCGCGCCGAATGCCGCCGTCCATCAAGACTTCCGTCTGCGAGCCGACTGCGGCGACGACCTCGGGGAGGGCCTTGATGGTTGCTGAAACACTGTCCAGCTGCCGGCCTCCGTGATTCGAGACGACGATCGCCGCCGCTCCATGATCTACGGCACGGCGTGCGTCATCTGCGATCAAGAGGCCTTTGATCACGATGGGCCCGCTCCAATGCTCGCGGATCCACTTCAGGTCGTTCCATGTGACTACGGAACGCTTCAGCGCCGCAGCCACATCGGTGAGCGGCATCGGCCCACGACCGGGAATGACCACGTTATAGAGCGGGGGCAGGCCGCCGTCGAGAAGGTACGCGGTCAGCCATCCTGGGTGGGCCAATATGTTCGGAAGGAATGGCAGCTTCGCGAAAACATTTTCGCCCAGCACCTGCGCCATGCCGTTACGCCAGTCGCGCTCGCGCAAACCTGAGACCGCAGTGTCTACGGTCACGACAAGTGCTGAGAAGCCTGCGCGCTGCGCGCGCTCCAGCGCTTCTTCCGCGGCCTCTCGTCCTCCGAGGAGATAGAGCTGAAAGCACGCCAGTCCGGCCGTTGCAGCTCTTACGTCCTCCAGACGATGACTGGAGATGGTGGAGAGAATATACCCCGTGCCGGCAGCTCCTGCTGCGCGCGCAGCAACGACCTCGCCGCCGGGATGCATGAGGCGGCTGTAGCCGACGGGCGCCAAAAGAAAGGGCAGCGAGACATCTGTGCCGAGCACACGAGTGCTGAGGTTGCACTGTTCAAACGCCACTGCCTGGCGGGGCCGGAATATCAGGTCGCGAAAGGCGCGGCAGTTCTCTTCCAGCGTGACTTCAGCGTCCGCTCCGCCGTCGAGGTAGTCAAAGACCACCTTCGGCACACGCCGCCGCGCCATTCGGCGGAGGTCTTCGATGTTCACCACACGCGGTGGATAGAGATGGCGGGACATTGCGCGTTCATTCTACGCAATGGCAGCAATTCCGCGGCAAGTTAAAGCATTTTCAGATTGGGGGAAGCCTGTTGCGCGCCGCGTGTCCCGCTTTTGTGGGAGCGGCGTGGCCGCCGGCCTGAAGGCCAGATCTACCGGATCGTCACTGCTTGGCGGCATTCTGCGCCGGATTTTCCTTGAGCTTATTCAGCGCTTCCCTGGCCTTATTGGCGTGCGGTCCATTGGGTAGGATCTTCAGGTAAGCTTCGTAGTTTTCCTTCGCGCCCGCTGTGTCGTCGGTCTTGGCCAGGGCCTCAGCAAGCTTAAAGGTCGCTTCCGCGTCGTGAGGTTTGTACTCGAGCGCCTCGCGGTAACGGCTGATGGCCGCGCCGTAGTTTTCCTTCTTGAAGTAGAAGTCTCCGACCTCGACGTCTTTCATCGCCTTCATCGGGTTATAGGGCGTGAACTCATCGGCGTCACCGGCGCCGAGCCCCGCTTCGGGATGTGCCTTCTCGTCATTCGCAGGCGAAGCAACGTCGATCTCCGTCTGCTTGCTGGAACTCTCATCGGGCGAGACCTTATCGGAGCGAGGCGGATTCTTGGCGTTGTCTTTTGGCGCCGGTGCTGACTTGTCGACGGGAACCTGCTCTACCGGGGGGCTGTCCTGCGCCACAGCCGGGAAGGCGAAGAAGAGTATTGCGAGAAGAAGATACAAATACCGCACAGCCCTATTGTAAGCCGTCGGCCTTTTGCCGTCAGCTCTCGGCATGAATCCTGGCCGCTCCTCGCCATTTGCTGATTGGGTTTCGTGTCGCAACAAATGTGCCGTCGAAAAAATACGTTGATTCACGCAAAATCTCTTCCTTGCAGTCGCTCAAACCAGTATGATGTCGGCAACCTCTTCTTCGTCTGGATGCAGTTCTCCCGCGAACTGCCGCCCTTTGTCCCAGCAAGACGCCACAATTACAGGTGCCGCATTCGTCACTTTGCAGATGTTTTTATCCTGCTATTGTGCAGGGAGAACATTGCTGCTGGGGGTATAGATGACCGAGCATAAGGACGTGACGATCGGGCAGGCTTTTCAGTTTGCGGTGGAGAAAGAGGCCCGCAAGCGGGAGATCATCTTTGAGTACGTGGAACGCTCGAATGAGCAGTTGCGCGTCGAATTCAACGATGGCATCCCCTACATTGTCGCCAATCGCGCCGGCATGCTGGCCTTGGCAAAACTCCTCGTGACGATCAGCGCGAGCGGCAAACTGGAGGACCTCTACCTCCATCTGCGGCAGGATTTTGACGGCGACCGGGATGAGGTCTTGCGCATAAGGTTGGACGAAGGAAAGTCCGACAACGGACAACCCACCAACGAGCCGGAGGTTGAAGCCGCCTGAATTGTGTGCCACCGCCTAGCCGGCGGTTTGAGAGGTGCCCTTTCGCCGCCGGATATGGAGCACCTTCTGCACTTCGGCCACGACCTCGCCGGCTTCGTCTTTCACCTGAACCATAAACGTCGGCTCGTACTTCTCCTGCATTGTGAGCGTGCTACGAATCTCATCAAGCTGTTCGTCACTCAGACGAAATTCCGCTTTCACGCTTCCCTTCCCCGGCTTACGGAAACGAATGCTCGCGGCTTTGTCCCAAACGATGTAATCCGGGCCTAGATTCTGCATCAGCATCAGCATGTAGAAGGGATCGGTCATGGAATACAACGAGCCGCCGTAGTGCGTGCCGACGTAGTTGCGGTTCCACGTGCGAAGCTTCATGGTGACGTCGGTGGCTTTGTAATCGCGGCTCCATTTGACGCGAATCCCGGCGCCCAGAAGCGGCGGATAGATGTTGATGAATCGCAGCATCAGACGTTGCAAGGTCGGGCTCATGGGTGGCGAAGTTCAGTGTACGTTACTGTCCGACCTGACGCAGAATAGAGTCATACCCCGGCGTCATGCAGCAACGGAGCCTGTTAGAGCGGTAAGCAGCCTGCGCAAGGCAAAGCGTACCGCTGAGCTGCCATGCTTTGAGTGAAGGTCTTTGTACCAGTGCTCAGACAGAAAAGCCGCCCATTTCTGGGCGGCTTTTCATCCAATGGGCCTGCTGGCCATTGGCTCCGGGCTGAGGGAGCTTGCTAAGAGAATGTGTGCGGCCCGAACGTGCGGGCCGCATTGTATTACTGCTGCTGTTGTTGCTGGTTGAGGGAGCTGGTTTGCGCCGACTCGGCCAGGCTGTTGCCCATCAGGCGGACATCGACGCGACGATTCTTGGCTCGTCCCGCGGACGTCGTGTTCTGCGCGACAGGGTTGTCCTTGCCCAAGCCGATCAGGAAAATCTTGTACGCCGGAACGTTGTACTTCTGCGCCAAATACTGAATGACAGAATCGGCGCGGTGACGGCTGAGCTGATAGTTATAGTCGGCCGGGCCGGTCGAATCCGTGTACCCTTCCACCTGAACGATGTAGTGCTTCTGGTTCTGGATCTGGCTGCCCAATTCGTCGAGCGTTTCTTTGTCTTTGCGCGTGAGCTGCGACTTATCGAACCCGAACAGGACGGTGCTCTCGGTGATGGGCTTATAGTTGTCGAGGTTCTCGACGGTTCCGGCGAGGCTGGTCACGCGATTACTGGCCTGCGTCGCGCTCTGGCTCGCCTGGTCGGCGGACTGACCGGCTGCGAGCGCCTTCTGATCGGCAGCCGCGGCCTTGTCGTTCACCTGCGCAATGCCCTGCTGGGCGCGCGTGTCGACGTCTTTGATGTCGCGAGTATTCTTAGCCGTTTGATCATCTAATTCATTAACGTTGTTGATGATCGGCGTTGTCTGATTGCGAACGTACTTCTTTGTCGTGCAACCGACAATCAAAGGCAGGCTGCCGGCGACCAGCACTGCGATGAGGGAATAGCGGTTCATCGGAAATGACTCCTTCAGCTCTCGGCTGCGCCTTTGGCATTCAGCCGTCGGCTTGATCTTGGAAGAGCAAATCGTTTGCCAGAGTGGGTTGTCGAAGGCCGCTGAAAGTTAGGCTGTGTTTTCAAGCGCTTATAGCCGCCGTCGAAGCTGTGCAGGCGATGTTTGTCGGTGCACCGGATAATCCTGACGCGAAGAGTAGAATTTTTACAAGCATGCGAGATGAATGAAAATGCAGCGACTCAACCGTCGGTCCGCTCTGGATCTCCTTTTTCGGAGCGCCGACGATGACTCCCTTTACTCAGAACGCTTATGGCTTTATTTGAACCGGCACTGGCAGTGGATACAAGCCGAGTGTCTAAACGCACTGAGTGCACATACTCCGACGATGCGTAAAGGAGCATTGTTCGGCCTGGAATGCCTTGCTCGCCAAGGTAAGCTTCAGCCGGAAACTGTTATCCCTGTACTTAAACGGCTGGACGCTGGGGAGGAACCTGCTGCCACGCGAGTGCTGAATGCGATTTATGACAGTTTCCCCGCCTTCCGACCAAGCGATTGGAAAGAGCCGACGGTATTCGTCCCGACGGACAGGGGCCGAGACGAACTTCAGCAGATGTTCGAAAGCCCCGATGAACGAACAGTTTGCGTCGCCCTCTGGGATGCTGCCAACTATGAAGAGGATTGGCGCTGGGTGCAAGCGGAGTGTCTGAAGCGGCTGAAATCCTCAAAGGAACTTCAGTACGGGGCGCTCGTTGGTCTGAACTATCTCGCACTGCGCGGTGATCTTGAACCGGATGTCGTGCTCTCAGCCTTGCAAGAAATAGAAGATGAGTGGACCGCATACATTCGCGAGAACATCTATCGCTTCTGGAAACCTCAATGAACGCGCCCACTGACAGATGCTGCCCTGGGCGCTGATCGCTAGTTGCTAGTTGCTAATTGCTAATTGCTGAAATGGACCTTCACCAGAAAATTCGGACGCTGCCGACCTCGCCCGGTGTGTATCTCTACAAGAACGCCGAGGGGCAGATCATCTACGTGGGCAAGGCGAACAACCTTCGCTCGCGCGTGCGGTCGTATTTCCTGGAAGGCAAACTGGCCGATGCGAAGACGGGCTCCCTGCTGCGCGAGGCGGTCGATGTCGACTATGTGGTGGTCGATAACGAGAAGGAAGCGCTCGCGCTCGAGAACAACCTGATCAAGCAGAAGAAGCCGCGGTACAACATTCTTCTGCGTGATGACAAAACCTATCCGTATATCAAGCTGACGATTACGGAACGCTATCCGCGGGTATTTCCGACGCGTCGTCTGCGGAAAGATGGATCATTGTACTTCGGGCCGTACTTCCCTACCAGCCTGGCGTATCGGTTGGTTGATCTGATTCATCGACACTTTCTAATCCCCTCGTGCAAGCTGGACCTGACTCGTTACTATCCGAGGCCGTGCCTGCAGTATTACATCGGGCGATGCCTGGGACCGTGCGTCCAGGGACTGACAACGCCGAAGCGATACGCCGAAGCCGTGCACGATGTGCGCTTGTTCCTGGAAGGACGCGGTGCTGACCTCTCGCGCTCGCTGCATCAGCGCATGGCGGCTGCGGCGGAGCGCGAGCAGTACGAACTGGCGGCGAAGTATCGCGATCTAATCTCGACCATCGACTTGCTGGAGCAGAAGCAGCGCATTGCCGCAGTCGAGGGGGACGACGCTGACGTCTTTGGGTACCACTATGAGAACGAGATGCTGGCGGTGAACCTTTTTCATATGCGCGGCGGCAAGATCGTCGACAAGCGTGAATTCTTTTGGGAGGATTTGAGCGAGAGCGTTGGTGGCGCCGGCTTTCAACCTGGAGAATTCTTCTCTTCCCTGCTGAAGCAGGTTTATCTGGATCAGCAGTATGTGCCGCACGCGATCTATGTGCCGGTTAACTTCGAAGATCGCTCGACGCTGGAAGAGATGTTATCGGAGGGCCAGAAGCGGCGAGTGCAGATTCACGTTCCCCAGCGCGGCGAGAAGCGGTCACTGGTGGACCTGGTTGGGCAGAACGCGAAGCAGGCCTTCGACCAGCGCTTCCGGGTGATGAAGCCTGCAGCGAAGGCCATCCAGGAGGCGGTGCAGGATGTGTTCATGCTGCCCGACCTGCCGAAGCGCATCGAGTGTTTCGATATTTCGCACATCCAGGGTGCGGAGACGGTTGCATCGATGGTGGTTTGGGAAGACGGCAAGATGAAGAAGTCGGACTACCGCAAGTTCATCATCCGGGGAGTGGAGGGGGTGGATGATTTCGCCTCCATGCGCGAGGTGGTGACGCGGCGCTACAAACGCGTGCAGGAGGAGAAGCAGAAGATGCCAAGTGTCGTGCTGATCGACGGCGGCATCGGGCAACTGCACGCGGCGGCCGGAGCGCTGGAGGAGCTGGGGATCGTAAATCAGCCGCTGGCTTCCATCGCAAAGCGCGAAGAGATCATCTATATCCAGGGGCAGGAGGATGAGCCGGTAATGCTTGACCGGCATTCACCCGTGCTGCACCTGGTGCAGATGGTGCGAGACGAGGCCCATCGCTTCGCGGTGACATTTCACCGCAAGCGGCGACAAATCAGGGATCGTCAAACAGAGCTGCTGGAGATTCCCGGCATAGGAGAACGGACCGGGAAGCGCCTGTTGCAGCACTTCGGCAGCTTGCAGGCGGTAAAAGAAGCCGATGCCGCGGCATTAACTTCTGTGGTTAGCCGCTCACAAGCGGAGGCCATCCTGCGGCATTTTCGCAAAGACGAAATGCCCAGCGATGCGTCTGTAAAGACAGGGGCAGAACAGGTTAGCTGACGCATGGATCTGAGTCGAGACTCGAGAACACGGCTGCTCGTTCTTTGTGTGTGTGTCGTGCTGCTGGTCTGGATCGTGGGATTCGGATTCGACCGCCTCCTGGCCAGAGATGGCGTCACCCGCACCGATATTCTGGTCGTCTCCAATGCTCTCACCGGCATCGTGGCAGGCTTCCTGTTTTTTACTCTCACCAACAACGAGCGCCTGCGCCGAAAAGCCATTCAGCAACGGCTGCGCACAATCGCCGAGATGAACCACCATATCCGCAATTCGCTGCAGGTGATTACGTATGCGGTTGCAGCGGACAGTGCCGAATCGCTGGCGCTGATTCGCAGCTCGGTCGAACGGATCGAGTGGGCCTTGCGCGAAGTGCTGCCCGGACACGCGAGCGCACCAGCTGCCCCACCGCAGATGCCCGCGGAAGATCATCGTGTGACGCTGCACGCTCCTGAATCCTCCTTGCGATAAAGTGTTCCACCCCGGAACAGCGGCGGCTCCTGTTTTCTGAGGTTTGCGATTTCCGCGCCTCATATCAACCAATCTGCATCCTGCCCCACGTTCACAATTTGTTAACGGAACCTTTTGCGGGTTCGTCCGTATATCGCTGTAGAAGTTGATCCGGTGACGGCAAAGGCATTCCCGGCGCAACCCCCGCTTCTGAAGGAGAACAGTATGGACGCGAAATTTAACTGGCTCATTGACAACGGAGCGATCCGCGTCACCCTGAACACAGTGGCCCTTGCGCTTTGGATTGCCATGGCTGTGGGACTGCTGGAATTGGCGGCAAGAGCTTAGAGGAGTTGTAAGCCGCGCGAGTGCAGATCGCGCGAAACGAGGACCCGGTCTCCTCCGGCCGGGTGGATACGAAGCCCCGCCACCCCTCGCGGGGTTTCGTATTTTGCAGCTCAGACATTGACGCGCGGGATTTCTTCGCGGATGCTAACCAGATCATGGGACGCGAGATTCTCTGCACCGTCCGAACAAACGGAAAGACAGGCCGCGGTAAAGCGTTGCTGGAGACAAGCGAGATCGTCTTTCGCGGTGAACCTCGGCTGAGGATCTCGCTTGCGTCATTGCAGTCGGTGTCGGCGCGTGATGGGGAACTTCATCTGAAATGGGCAGACGGGTCGGCCGTTTTCGAGATTGGTGAACAAGCGGAGAAGTGGGCGCACAAGATCCTTCATCCCAAAAGCACTAGCGAGAAGCTTGGGATCAAGCCGGGCTTGGTGATTTCGTCTGTGGCGATGGGCAATGGCGATTTCGTGAAGGAGCTTCGCGCGACGGCAAAGAACTTTTCGGATTCGAAGCCGCTGAAGGATTCGGATCTGATCTTTGTCGGTGCGGAGAAAGCTCCGGAACTCGCTCGGACCGCGAAGTTGGCTGGATCCCTGGACGCCGCCGGTGCGCTGTGGATTGTCTACCCGAAGGGCGTACAGGAGATCAAGGAACAGCAAGTGCTTGAGGCGGGCAAGCGGGCCGGACTGGTGGACGTGAAGGTGGTCGCCTTTTCCCCAACGCACACCGCGCTGAAGTTTGTGCGACCGAAGGCGAAGCGGCAGGTCTGATTCGAGGGACGGTAACCGCAGATCCTTCGATTCCGCCTCCGCCCGGCTCGCGAACAGCGAGCCGGAAAAGCGTGCGGAGGCTCCGCTCAGGATGACAATTCAAGTAGCCCGGTGAAGCCTACCCGCGGGCAGTTTCCACTTCGCGCAGGCGAGCGGCCTTTCCACGGAGGCCACGCAGATAGTACAGCTTGGCGCGGCGGACGTGGGCGGAGCGCAGCACATCGACCTTGTCGATCACCTTCGAGTTTAGCGGGAAGATACGCTCTACACCCTGGCCGAAGCTCATCTTGCGAACCGTAAAGCTGGGCTGCGCGCCTTTCGTCTTGGCGATCACGAGCCCTTCAAAAGCCTGCAGGCGCTCTTTGTCGCCTTCCTTGATCCTCACGTGCACGCGGACGGTGTCGCCGGGTTTGAAGTCGGGGAGATCGGTGCGCCGTGTTTTGGCGAGCAGGCGGTCAATGATTGGAGAATTCGACATTAGTTTTTTCCTTCCGAAACAGCTGAAATTTGCAATCGGCACTTAGCTTTTGGCTCTGGGCTTTTAGCAAGCAGCCCTCGCGCCAACTTTCGATTGCTAAGAGCTAACAGCTTTCTTTTTCTATCTCGGCCAGGAGCTTGCGGTCCTCCTGGCTCAGTTGTACGCCGCGCAACAGATCGGGGCGATTTCGCAACGTTTTACGTAGCGCGCTACGACGACGCCACCTGCGAATCTCATCGTGGTTGCCGTTCACGAGCACCTCGGGCACCTGCATTCCACGAAACTCCGCGGGCCGCGTGTAGTGCGGGTAATCCAGCAATCCACCCGATGCGCATGTCGAACTCGGCGGCTCGCCCGGCAATCTCGGCTCGACAACTCCTGCCGCCGTGAACGACTCCAGCTGCGATGACGCCGCATTGCCCAATGCGCCCGGAACCAACCGTGTCATCGTGTCCACGATGATCGCAGCGCCCAGTTCACCGCCGCTGAGCACAAAATCACCGACCGAGATCTCGCGATCGGCTAGATGCTCGCTCACACGCTCATCCACGCCTTCATAACGGCCGCAGATAAGGACGATGCGCTCGTGCGTCATCATCTGCTGCGCCACGGCCTGGGTGAACAGCTGCCCTTGCGGCGACAAAAGTACGACCGATTCGCCCGTTCTCGCGCCTTGTGGCGCGATCTTCAGCGACTCAAGGCACTCGAAGATCGGCTCCGGCTTGAGCACCATGCCTTCGCCGCCTCCGAATGGCCTGTCGTCGACGGTGCGATGACGGTCGTGCGTGAAGGCGCGAAGATCGTGAATTCCGATTTCAATGAGCCCGGCATCACGCGCGCGGCGAACGATGCCATAATCCAGCGGCCCGCGAAAAAAGTCCGGAAAAATCGTCAGGATTTCGAACTTCATTTCCGCATGCCGCGAGTGCTGCCGCCCCTAAGCGGGCTACCACAAGTTAGTTTGGCCATCGTGCCCAGAGCTTCCGCGCCGGCCTAATTACTTTTCTGCGCCCTCAGCGCCAGGGCAATCGCCCTATTTGCGTCTGCGGGCGCTCGCCCGCCGATCGCGTTTCGTCAGCTTCGCCCTTCTGGCGCTGCTTCTCTTCCTGGCTCAGCGGCGCATCCACATCCAGCAAACCTTCGGGCAACTGCATGTCGATCCGACGGCCTTCGAGGTCCAGCTTGGTTACAAACTCTTCAGCGAACGGAACGAGTAACTCCGTCGTTTTCCCTTCTCTACCCATCGGCCGCGCGGCGCAAACGGGGAGCGTTACAACTAACAGCGGCGCTTCGCCTGCTCCGAACTGCACATCACTTACGCGACCTAGAAAGCGCTGGCCATCCCACACGTCGCAGCCAACCAGATCGCTAACGTACGCGGCGCCAACTTCCAATGCCGAGCGCTGCTCCTGCGGTACCTGCAATTCCAACCCAGCGAGCTGCTCAGCAGCGCTGATGTCGTTCACGCCGGCAAATTTCAGCACCACTCCGCCCTTGTGAAACCAGTGCTCTTCCACCTGCAACTCGCGCCGGCTGCCATCGGGCGACAATCCCCACAATTGCCGGCGCTCGGCGAAGCGCTCGGGAAAGTCGGTGTGCAACTCCGCCAGGACCTCGCCGTGGCGTCCCTGCGGCTTCAGCACGCGCGCGACGGTGATGAAGTCGGCGGCTATTCCAAGATCTCCAGCTGGTAGCGTTTGCGCGTACGCAACGCGGCCGCGTTCATAATGGTACGCAAGCTGCGCGCGGTACGTCCGTGGCGGCCAATCATGCGTCCCACGTCCTCTTCGGCGACAACCAGTTCCAGCACGGTCTGGCCGTTTTCTTCAAAGGGCTCGACGGTGACTTCCTCCGGCGCTTCAACGATCGCCTTCGCGAGCTGTTCCATCAGCGCAACCACATCGGGTTTGCCGTCCGGCATTGAAGTCTCCTAGGCCGCCGTGGGCGCCGGCGCGTTCGCCGGGGTCTTCTCCACCAGCTTGCGGACGCGATCGGACAACTGCGCGCCCTTCGACGTCCAGTAGTCGATACGCTCACGTTTCAGCTCGACACTGGCGGGATTGGTGCGCGGGTTATAGGTGCCAACCACTTCTACCGAGCGGCCATCGCGTGCCCGGTCCTTCTCAATGACTACGATGCGGTAATACGGCTGCTTACGGGCGCCGCGGCGTGACAGACGAATCATCAACACAGAGAATGGTTTCCTTTCCTGAAATATGCGACCGCACAGGCGAAGACGCTGGGCGTTCGGTGCGGCAGCAATTTTTTCCTCAGGTGAGATGACAAAACCGCCCGGCGTTCGAAGGCCTTGCGGATGGGTGCTCCAGCGATCGGCTAACCCGTCGCTACCACACCCCAACGGACGCAGCTCAGGCGCCCATCGGACCTCACATTGCTTGAGGCAACAACCTTCTAATTATTGCGGATGAGGCCCGGTTTTGGCAAGGCGGAGCAACCATGGGCGCGGGCCCGGGGCACAACCCGGATTGCTCGGATCTCCGGCCACGACGTGAGATGCTGTTCAGAAAGATCAAACTTTGGCGTGGGGCATCGAAAGTACTTATGCGCAAACTTCTCTGTATAACTGCTCATCCGGACGACGAAGCAGGCGCGTTCGGCGGGACATTGCTGCTTTGTCACGAGCGCGGGGCTGAGACGTACATCGTCTGCATGACCGCGGGAACGGCGGCGCGCAACCGTGGCATGGCCCGTAGCAATGAGGAGCTTGCCGAGCTGCGACGGAAGGAGTTTGCCGCATCCTGCAAGCTTCTGGGCGCGCGCGGAGAGGTCCTCAATTATCCCGATGGCAAGCTCGATCGGGTGGAGTTGTACCGAGCCGTGGGTGAGCTCGTCCTACGGATTCGGCAGATTCGCCCGCAGGTTGTCGTAACCTTCGGACCCGACGGCGGACTGACAGGGCATGTCGACCACGCGATGGCAGGCACGTTCGCGACGCTCGCATTCGAGTGGGCGGGACGCAGTGATCGTTACGCGGAACAACTGGAGTCGGGGCTGACGCCGCATCGTTCGCAAAAGCTGTACTACCATGCTGCGGATTTTGCCTTGCCGGACCGTCAGCCAATCGCGCAGCCGACGGTGACCGCGCGCATTGAAATCGGCAAAGAGCGTTTCGAGAAGAAGGTGGAGGCATTCCGCCAGCACACTACCCAGGCGCCGCTGTTTGAGCGTGTGAGACAGAACCTTGGGCAGGCGCTGGGGACGCTTGAGATGTTTCATCTGGCGGCGAGGCGCGATCCCGGTGACGTCAGGCCGGAAACAGATTTGTTCGACGGGGTAAACGACGACTGATCACTGAACAGCCGGCGGTGGCATTCACGGGTTCGTGCGCAGCTCCGGGGATCGGCGCTAGCAACGAGCGAACCGCAATGCCTGGCACTTTATAATCAGCCCTCATGCCTGAGGAGAATCCATCCCTCACTCCTGCTCAAGAAGCGCTCTTTCGCGAGATGCGCGGGCGAGTGCGCGACATGTTCGAGCATGCGCTGGCCGAATGCGACATCGCGCGCGCCTTCAGCCGCAACCTGCAGTGCCAGGGCCGATATCTGCAGCTTGAGGACACGGTCTATGACCTCGGAGCGTTTCAACGTGCATTGGTGATTTCGATTGGCAAGGCCGGGCACAGCATGGCGGAGGCGTTTGCCGGCCTGATTGGCGGTGGAACCACAGGCATTGTCGCCGCGCCAGTCGCTCCCCCTGCACAACTCTTCGGATTTCGATACTTCCTCGGCGGACATCCACTGCCCAATGACGATTCTCTTCGCGCGGGCGATGCCATACTGCGCCTGGTGCAGGGGCTGACTCCGGAGACACTGGCGGTTTTCCTTATCAGCGGCGGAGCTTCGGCCATTGCGGAGAAACCGATCAATGCAGCAATTTCGCTCAGCGACATCGTACGGACCTACAAAGGCCTGGTGCATTCGGGCGCGACGATTGCGGAGATCAACGCCATCCGCAAGCATCTTTCGGCATTGAAGGGCGGCCGGGTGGCGCGCGCCGCAGCGCCCGCTCATCAGCTCTCGATCCTGGTGTCGGACGTGCCGGAGAACTCCCTCGACGCATTGGCATCGGGCCCGACCATGCCGGACAGCACAACCGTCTCCGACTGCTACGCAATCGCCGAGGGTTACCAACTTGTCGGGCAGTTCCCTCCACCGGTGCGCTCGCTTTTCTCCGGACGACAGTTACTGGAGACACCCAAAGCCGGAGACTTTGCCTTTGCGCGCTCGCGCTATCTGACGGTTCTATCGAACGCGACGGCGGTGAATGCGGCTGTGGAGAGCGGAGCGGTGGCGGGATTCGCCGTAGAGGTCGACAACAGCTGCGATGACTGGGATTACCGGCGGGCTGCGGACCATCTGCTTGAGCGCTTGCTGGAATTGCGCCGCGGGGTGTCGCGGGCCTGCCTAATCTCCGGTGGCGAGGTCACCGTAAAGGTCGAAGGGCGATCGGGAGTCGGAGGGCGCAATCAACAGTTCGCGTTATATTGCGCGCAAAAGATCGCAGGAATGAACATCACAGTGCTCAGCGCGGGCACGGACGGAGTTGATGGCAACAGCGCGGCGGCAGGCGCGGTGGCCGATGGCTCAACCGTGGAGCGGGCGAGGCGGGCCGGACTCCATCCTGAAAAGTCGCTGGCGACCTTTGACAGCTTTCGATTTTTTGAAGAGCTGGGCGATACGCTTATGACGGGGCCGACCGGGAACAACGTGCGCGACCTCCGCATCATGCTGACCTATTAAGCCGCAACTTGAAGCCGGGCGGAGGGTTAACACCAGAGGGCACAGAGTGCATCCGCGCCCCCTGATTAGCGCCGCCAGGAGAAGGGAAAAGGCGGCAGCGATTTGAGCGCACCGTGATTAGAGCACGCTCATAGTCGAATGTGGAAACTTTCAGCGCCGACAGGGATAGGAACCGCGATTCAAAGATCGGCGGATGAAAACATGCTAGGAGTCACTCGTCCTGTTCGACCTAACTTCATCCGCCGATCGAGCGCCAATGCACCGAGGCTATTGCATCCACCGTTGGCAGATGTCAAAGGAATGTCAAGCAAATGTCCCATTTTCGTGAAACGGGACGAATTGCACTGTGGAACATTCCGATCGCAAAAACTGCGGCCCATAAGACATTTGTGTCGGTTCACGATCCGTTAACGCTCAAAATCGAGTTCTGCCGGTATCATAAGAATTAGGAGTAACGGACAAAATCAGGGCTGCCGAGCCACCGGTTTGTCACTCTCGTTGTCTAATCCAGTACGAAAGTCCGCAGGTGCACTAAGCCGGGCGGGCTGATGGGCAAATGCGGCACTTCCAGAAGATCCTAGTTGCGGTTTGCATCCTCACGGCAGCCCGCCTGCCTCTGCACGCCGATATCGGTTTGCTGCTGAACGCCAAGCCTAACGTCCATCCAGAATTAGTGAAGTCCGAGATCATCGGCGCGGGACACGCGGCGGTCTATCTGTCGCGAGTTTGTCCGGAATCACCGGTGAAGCTGCGGCTGTGCAATCCGGGCGAGATGGGCTCCGTGATCCAGAATTACGAGGACTACATGGAGATCCAGCCTTACGAGTGGAACGTCGTGCCCTTGAGCCTTTATCTGTACGGCGTCGAGGACATGAGCCAGCGGCCGCTGTTCGGTTCTCCGCAGTTACGCAGCC